>ENA-ORVC01001138-ORVC01001138.1-human-gut-metagenome-genome-assembly--contig:-NODE-1138-length-24256-cov-3.904136_pt1 | contig 24256 bp, 16 predicted proteins | sample MGYA00242092_ERZ509234 | MGnify/ENA primary metagenome ERZ509234 (study PRJEB26280, sample SAMEA2338800) | human gut metagenome | biome: human gut; feature: human-associated habitat; material: faeces... | reverse complement strand
GTCGATTGCTGTTCCGAGATCTATGTCTCGAACAAAATTGGATATAGATGCACTGGCGCTGCAAACTTACTATGTGCAATCAGAAATATATGAACTGGGCAAAACAACTGCCGATTTTAACGGCGTCATGCTACCTGTATATGACCGAGAGCGTACAATCTGCGATTGCTTCAAATATCGTTCAAGATTGGACAATGAAATCTTCAACAAGGCATTGAATGCCTATGTGAATGATTCAAAAAAAAACTTGAGAAACCTTTCTGGATATGCAAAGAAGTTAAGAGTACACAAAAAGGTTACTGAGTTGATGGAGGTGCTGCTGAATGGCTGATACTGCTGCGTCCGTACTGGCACGCTTAAAGAATAAGGGCAAGGAAACCGGGAGGAGCTACCAGCTTTGTCTGCAGCTTTTCTGCCAGGAAGAATTTCTCCGCAGGTTGGAGAAGTCCCAATATGCAGAAAACCTTGTTCTAAAAGGCGGACTGTTTATCTATTCCGTTACCGACTTTGACAGCCGTGTGACGGTAGATGTAGATTTCCTTCTCAGGAAAGTTCCGAATACACCGGAAAAACTGAAAAGAGTTCTGGAAGAGATCATTGCGACACCAACGGGCAATGATTTTGTGACATTCGAAATCACGAATATTGCACCGATTGCTGTGGCAAAAAAATATGCTGGTATCGGTGCCTCCTTAGTCGCAAGGATTAAGAATACCAAAACCCCATTCAGCATTGACTTTGGAGTGGGAGATGTCATTGTGCCAAATCAGGAAAAGCGCAAGATTCCGACCCAGCTGGCGGATTTTGCAGCTCCTATGGTAAACACATACTCTCTTGAAACAACTATTGCTGAAAAAATAGATGCTATTCTCAATCTGATGGAGTTTTCCAGTCGAATGAAGGATTACTATGATATTTATTATCTTGCCAATAAATTTGACTTTGATGGTGTTGTCTTAACCGAAGCTTTGAAAAAAACTTTTGAAAATCGTGGACATGTATTCACTGTTGAGCAGTTCGAACAAGTGATGACTTTTGAGAATGACGAAGCTATGCAGAAAAAGTGGAAAGCATTTTGTCGGAAAATTGATACAAAAACCGATAGTTATAGTACCGTTCTGCGTACAATCAGATCCTTTTTGAGAAAGCCAATCGTGGCGGCAATCAATAAGGATACTTTCAATCAAGAATGGGTTGCGACCACAAACGAATGGCGTCAAAGGGGGCAGTTCGATGGCTAAGATAATGGAGATTATTGCAAAGGAAACTAAAGGTAAGAGCTATCATACATACAAATATAGCTACGACTCTATCGGGCTGCCTTCCATAGACTATGATGATGATCCCAATAAAATAATGAAGTGGAAAGACTCCGCCGAAACTGGATCGCCAAAGCGGCCCATTGATTTAAAGCCGTTAGCTGATCAACTACAAGAGATAGGAGAAACACCACTTCTTAAATATTTCCTTGATGGTTCACGCCATGTTTTCAAGGTAGACGATATTGCTTATAACAAGCAAGTTTTCCCGGTTGTTGCAGGTCAAATTGGCATTGGATGTTGTAAGCGTGAAAATAAGCACATGTACAAGGAGCGATTTTATCGAGAACTTGTGTTAGCACTCCCTGATAAAGCAAATGCAGATGGATGGAATGACACAGCATACTTTGCATCAAAGGTTGCGAAAATCAATGAAAGTGAGGAATTGAAACGGTTGGGATTGCGTTTTTCTGCAATTCTTCCGTATTCAACTGCCAAAGCCGGAACTGTTGATGCTAAACTCGATGCTTTGGCGGTTGCTGCAGTGCAAGATTATATGGTCGAAGCGGAAAAAAGAATGGTTGCCGAACTGGTTAAAGATAAGCGCCTTGGGCAGGATGCCTATTTATTGAAAGATGGCTCTCTTGAATATAAGGTTATGAAAACAGGCAGAGAAGACCTACGGACTTTGCAGAAAATCAGACACAATTATAGTTGGGTAATTGGTGTTTCTAAATCTTTTAACCCAGAGAGCTGTCTCGACCATACCGGGAAGCCGAATTCAAACTATATTGCCGATTTGCCTGTTTATTACAGAACCCCTGTTGCGAGGTATGAGAACCGAGAGTTTTTAGGCGATGTACAATTCGGTGTTTGGTATATCCGTTTGCGTGATAAAAAGAGAACACAAACACCTTTTGATGGGGTCGTAAAAGTCGAGAAAATAATGATGGATGAGGAAATTGAAACTGGAATTAATAGCGATATAGTTGATTTGATTTCTGCCAATATCATCAACGAACGAAACCCGACATGCTATGGTACAGATCGTAGATGGGCAAACCATTTGTATCCTGTGTTTTTAACGGAATCCTATGTCAAAAGCAAATATATTAGTACAGAGATGTTTCTACACCTGTTCTAAGAAGGAGAAAATATATGGAAAATAATGTTATAGGTCGTGTGCTGGCTACAGAAAAAAGACCGACTACCATTGATGATTTTACATTTTGGACCGACCCTCAGCTTATTTTGAATCCATTTGACATTGTTAAGGTGCAGCATGTCAACAATTCGTATTCTTATGGTGTCATTGAAGATATCGCTCACATTACGGATGCTGCCAGCTTTTTAACGAATTTTATTTCCAGTGATTTTGGCGATGTCAATGCAGAAGAAAATACACTTCGTGTTGGAATGAACTATGTCACAGCAAAGGTTGTTTGTAACACAAATAATATTTATATTCCTTTACAGAGTAATGCAAAGGTAATGCTGGCAACTGCCGAAGAAATCAACTATGCCCTTGGCTTGAATGATATTCGCAATCCTCTGGTATGCGGATATCTTGAAATGTATGAGGGAACCAAAGGCTGTGAGAAGGTAACGCTTCCGGTTAATCTAAATTCCAAATTCATTATCGGCCCAGAAGGCGCTCATCTTAACATTTCCGGAATCTCTGGCCTTGCCTCTAAAACTTCTTATGCTATGTTCTTGCTTAAAGCAATTCAAGATAGTTATATGAAGAAAGACCCCAAAGACGAAGATGAAGACAGCGTAGCCTTTGTCCTGTTTAATGTTAAAGGAAAGGACTTGCTTGCTATTGATCAGATCAATGACTTTGCGGACGAAGGGAACCCGGAAGCTGCCAGAAAAGATACTTTTGCGAAGTACAAAAAATTAGGATTGGATCCGGAACCGTTTAAGAATGTTCACTATTATTATCCGTATTCCATTCCGCAAACACGGCATTGGAATACCTACATGACACCGGACGAAGTTGCGGATAATATCAAGAAGAAAAAAGCAAAGAAATTCAAATACATCTATCAGTATGATAAAGATAATCTTGATCTGATGTTTGCAAACATTGATGACTCTACGCAGACAATGGAAGCCATTATTAGCTACATTATATCAGGACAAGGTGATTTCAATAAGGTAAGTGATTGGCAAGGCTTTCTTGATGCGATAAAAAATAAATGTTCCACTGAGAATGCTGGAAAAGACAAGGAAATCCCAGTTACGAGTTGGCGAAAATTTTACCGAATCATCAATAAGAGTATTACGGATAATAAGATTTTTGCAAGAGATCTTCGTGAAGAAGATGGAGAAACACGTATTGGTGATGCATTAAAATATATCAAAAAGAATGAAGTCCATGTAATTGATGTAGCAAAGTTGTCCGAAGATAAGCAGGCATATGTATTTGGTGATGCTATCCGAACCATTTACGATTTGCAGTTAGGGCAATATGCTGGCGAAGAAGGTGTTAATACGCCGGCGAGAATTGTTATTTTTATTGATGAGCTTAATAAATATGCATCCAAAGAAACACCGAAGAATTCTCCTATTTTACGGCAGGTTCTGGATGTAGCTGAAAGAGGTCGCTCTCTTGGCGTGGTATTGTTTGCTGCTGAGCAATTTAGAAGTGCCATTCATGATAGAGTTACCGGTAACTGTTCAACGCATGCCTATGGTCGGACAAACTCGATTGAAGTAACAAAAAGTGACTATAAGAGTATCCCTTCTGTTTACAAGACAATGATGACCCGGTTGAAACAGGGGGAATATATTATCCAGAACCCTATTTTTCGGTCTTTGCTGAATATTAAGTTCCCGAAGCCGATATATAAACAGTTCAAGTGAGGAAATCATTATGGCAACAGTAGGTAAAAATATACTCGATAACCTTACAACAGGTATGTACTCCGATTCCAAGGTTATTTTCCGTGAATATATTCAAAATGCGTGCGACCAAATTGATCTTGCCATTATGTTAGGTATTTTGTCTCCTGGTGAAGGTGGCGTGGATATTTTCACGGATGTAAAGAAGCGGTACATCAGCATCAAGGATAATGCAACAGGTGTAAAGGCTGAAGATTTCATTGGAGATGTAGGTGATATTGCAAATAGCAATAAGGAAATTGGCAAAAATAAAGGTTTTCGTGGTATTGGTCGACTTTGCGGATTGGCATACTGCAAAACGCTGAAGTTTACCACAAGTTATCTTGGCGAAAATGTAAAATCAATTATGACTTGTGACGCACAAAAGATGCGAACAATGCTTGTGGAAAACAAGAAGTATACTCTTGATGAAATTTGGGATGCAATTATAACTTACTCTACCGACAAAGAAAACCCAGAAGAGCATTACTTCGAAGTAGAGATGCTTGAAATCAACAAGGAAAATACAGACCTTCTTAATGAAAAGAAAGTACGGGAATATCTCAGTTTTGTTATTCCAGTACCTTATAGAAACACCTTCATTTTGCGTAGCCATATCTATACATATGCCAAGAAACTTGGATATAAAATTGATGAGTATTGTGTGCGAGTGAACGGATTCCAAATATTCAAGGAATACACAACTAAACTCAAGGAGCAAAGTGGAGCGATTCTAAAAAACTATGATGAAATTTCTCGTTTGGAATTTAAAGATTTTCGCACTACGGATGGAGAGCTAATTGCATGGATGTGGGTGGGACTTTCTCGATTTGAAAAGCAGATACCTAAAGTAAATGCTATGCGAGGATTGCGAGTAAGAAGTTCCAACATACAATTAGGCAATGACGATACTCTTCAGGATTTGTTTAAAGAGAATCGTGGCAATTACTATTTTGTAGGCGAAGTATTTGCTGTTAGCAAGAATCTGATTCCAAACTCTCAGCGTGATTATTTCAACGAAAATGAAACACGAGTGCTGTTTGAGGATCTATTGCGAGAGTATTTCTTTGATGTGCTTCACAAGCTTTACTATGAAGCTAACAGGGTGAAGAATGACTATAAGCGACAACAAGAATATCTGGAAAAAGTTTCAGAGTACAAAAAGAAAGAAAAAGAGCAAGGATTTGTAAACGAAGAAGAACGTCAGCAGCTCCAGTTTGATATTGACAAGGCGAAGAAAAACGCTGAAGAGGCCCGCAAACGGTTGGATAAGTTGGAAACCGGCGATATTACGGACTCCCCTTTGTCTGAAGTCCGCAAGAGCATTGGACGAAAATACGGTGCTGAAAAACTAAAAAAAGAGGCCGAACAGATTACTATCACCATTGAAGATGATAAGAAAAAAACATATGTGACAAGTGGCATGTCTAAGCTATCAAGAAGTGAGAGGAAAATTGTAAGCAAGATTTTGTCGATTGTTACTGAAATTGCACCGAAGGATATTGCGGAGCAAATTATTGAGAAAATCAAAGAAGAGATGAGATAATACCCAATGAACAGAAAAGTTTTGCTTATTGAGCCGAATTACAGAAATAAATATCCACCTATGGGGTTAATGAAACTGGCAACTTATTATCGTATGGCTGGCGATGATGTGCGGTTTTATAAGGGAGACATGCGATCACTTGCAGTAGAATTAGTTTGCGAGGATTTAATTTCCCACCTATCTGTTGTTTTCCCAGACATATTTTGGAAAGACTATTATCCGACCTTGTTTTCGTTTATTAAGTTGGGAAAGTATGCCATTCTGGAAAACGACGATATTTTTTCAGATGAACTCATATTAGATGTAGTGAAAGAATACCGCAAAAAGTACAAGGAGAAGGAATATTTTGCCAAACCAAGATTTGACAAAGTTGGTATTACAACACTCTTTACTTTTTACTGGGATATTACTATTGATACCATCAACTTTGCAAAACAACTATGCAAAAATGAAGCTGATGTAATGGTGGGCGGAATAATGTCTTCCATCTTGCCGGATGAGATCTATAAAGCAACAGGAATACACCCCTTCGTGGGACTGCTTAATCATCCTGGAGACATTGATCCGGGAAACGAGTTGATTATTGATGAACTGCCTTTAGATTATTCTATTCTGGAAGAAATCGATTATGTATATCCAGCCAATAACGCATATTTTGCATATATGACGAGAGGCTGTGTTAATAATTGTAAATTCTGTGCTGTGCCTAAATTAGAACCGCAGTATTGTGACTATATTGAGCTACAGCAAAGAATTAAGCATACGAACAATCGCTTTGGAGCAAGAAAAGATTTACTTCTTCTTGATAACAATGTTTTAGCATCAAAATGCTATGACCAAATAATTGATGAAATCAAAGCGTGTGGATTTGGTGTTGGTGCAACATATACTCCCCCCAATGAATATGAAATTACCATTAATAATCTGCGAGATTCTTATAATGACAGAGCGTATATTAGAAAAGCTATCCGTATCTACAAAGAGATTATTGATAAATTGAAAGATGATACCGAGCGAGCAGAATTGTATATGCGTTTAGAGCAAGCACATTGTCTAAACTATTACTCTGCATCCAAAGATTGTATTTTGGCATTGGATGAGTATGTACGTCCTTTATATGAAAAGACACACAAACCGACTAAGCGTAAACGTATTGTGGATTTCAATCAGGGAATTGACTCTCGTCTCATTACCAAAGCTAATATGGATAAACTGGCAGAAGTAAATATCTATCCGCTTCGCATAGCATTTGACCACTGGAAATTGAAAGATGTATACGAGCAATCCGTTCGTACGGCAGTAAGCAGTGGCATAAAAAATCTTTCAAATTATCTTTTGTATAACTTTGAAGATAAGCCAGAGGAACTGTACTACCGATTGAGAATGAATGTAGATTTGTGTGATGAATTAGGTGCAAACATTTATTCCTTTCCGATGAAATATCATCCGATAAATGACAAGGAATTTTTTATGAACCGGGATTTCATTGGGAAACATTGGAATAGGAAGTTTATTCGTGCAGTCCAAGCGGTTCTTAACTCGACTAAAGGTAAGATTGGTCGAGGAACAGAGTTTTTTGAAGAGGCATTTGGCAGAGATGTTGATGAGTTTATGAAAATTCTGTGGATGCCAGAGACCTTCATCATCTATCGGAGAATTTATGATGCCGATTTGAGAGCAAGGATGGCTCACCGATATACAATGGTAACGAAACAAGACTGCGATTTAACAACGGAGTGGTGGTTAAAGTTTTCGGCGTTGCCAGAAGAGAAGCTACTCAAAGCAAAAGCAATTATTGCTCTCAACAAATTCAAAGAGGGTGATTATGAGTGCGATGACGAGGAAATTAACACAGTTTTGAACTACTATAAGATAACTCGTGATGATGCGGAAGCCAACTAATTTAATAGGTTAAGCGAATCAATGGCGGCAGGGAGATTCTTTGCCGCCATTGTCTATTAAGCAGAATTCATGATGGCCTTTCCGAAGGAATGAGAGATTCGCCAAGGAAACAACGATTATCTCCTAAGCAGACATTATCTGTTCGACTTCGGTTTGGCGTTTATAAAAACTGTATGTTTTCAAAAAACAAAATAATTCAATGTAATTGATAGGAAGCATCCAACTTCAGCGGTTGGGTGCTTTTCTTTTGCCCTAAAATTGTTATTCATTATAGATTGAGCATTTTATCGAGTGCGCACCGCAGTGGAAGATCCTCTGTACAAGGTCATAAAATCCTGAAAAAGGCACTGTAAAAATGAACTTACTCTACCTACGAGGCAATAAAATGATGCTTCAAAATCCATTATACTTTTCTCAAAGCTAAAGCAAGCCACCTTCCCTTAGGAACTAAGGGCGCACTTCTATACCGGTTATTCCATTCCGGTATGTGCGTTCTCCGAAGGTAAATGCTCCTGTGTCTGAACACATTCACATATTGCGGAATTGCATTCCGATCAAGAGATAACTCTTGCGGCTGCCGCCTATTTCTTTTTACATACCTTGCTTTGGGCAAGGATGAATAAAAGACAAGGAGTGAAAGAAAAATGGAGAACAAAGAAAAAACTTTGGCGGAATTAGATGCTGCACGATTGAAGGTAAAACAGTATGAAAACAAAATTCAGCTTCTGGAAAATCGCAAACGGCATCTGGAAAAGAAAGCCGACCGCCAGCGCACGCACCATCTTTGTAATATGGGCGGTGTCATCCAAAGCATTTCCAAAGAGGCAGACTCCCTGACAAGAGTAGAGTTTTACTCTCTGATGGAACAGGTTTTTGCGCTGCCTGCGGTGCATAAATTGGTGGACACCGCTGTGCAGAACCACAAGGCGGGAGGTGATTGCTAATGGCGTTGTATCACTTCCATGTAGAGCAGATCAAACGCAGCGAGGGGCGCACGGCTGTTGCCAGTGCTGCCTATCGTGCCGGAGAGAAACTGCATAATCTCTGGGATGGAGAAACCCACGATTATACCAAGAAAGGCGGCGTGATCCTTTCGGAAATTATGCTTCCGGAATATGCGCCTGAAAGATTTTCTGACAGGTACACCCTCTGGAATGAAGTAGAGCAAATTGAAAAGCATTACAAGGCACAGCTCGCCTACAGCTTTGACATGGCTCTGCAAAATGAATTTTCTTTAGAAGAGAACATCGCACTGGCAAGAGAATTTGTACAGAAATACTTTGTCTCTGACGGCATGATTTGCGATCTTGCGGTACATCAACCCGACCGGGGAGACGGCGGCATCCCCAACCCACATTTTCATGTTCTGGTTCCCATTCGTCCGCTGAACGCTGACGGAACCTGGGGAGCAAAACAACACCGGGTTTATCATTTGGACAAGGACGGAAACCGCATCAAAAAAGAAGATGGCACATGGGTTTTCGATGCTGTTCCGACCACAAATTGGGGCAAGCCGGAAACGCTGGACTTATGGCGTAAAGCCTGGGCGGATATGGTCAATGCCCGATTGGGAGAAAAAGGGCTGGCCTGCCGCATTGATCATCGTTCCTATGTGGATCAGGGGCTGGATTTGATTCCGACTGTCCACGAAGGGCCGCATGTTCGCAAGATGGAGAAGAAAGGCATCCGCACGGAAAAAGGTGAATTAAACCGCTGGATCAAGGCCACCAACCGGATGATCCGCAGCATACAAGCCACCCTTGCAGCACTGAAAGAATGGCTTGCGGAAGCAAAGACGATTTTGAAAGAACCGCAGGAGTTTTACCTTGCTCAGCTGCTCAGTGATGCTCATGCTCTGCGCAATCAAACCGCAATGACGTATGCCAGAGGGAAAGCCAAGGCGAAGAAAAATAACCTGAAGCGTTTCATGAATGAGTGCGATTATCTGAAACAGCGAGGGGTTCTGACTCTCAGTGACTTTGAAAAACATCTTTCTTCTGTCAGCGAAAATGTGGAAGGCAGAAAATCCTCCATGCACCAGAAACAGACCCATCTGAAAGAACTTCAGCAACTGATGGAGGATGCAAAGACCTATGCTGCGTTAAAGCCGATTTTGGATGAAATGAAGAAAGAAAAATATCGTTTTACCAAAGCCAAGGAAAAGTATAAGTCGGAACATGAAGGCGAGCTTCGCCGGTTTTATATGGTAAAGCGAAAACTGAAAGAGAGTGGTTTTGAAAAAGATTCTTTTCCTTTGGATACATGGCAGAAAGAATTTTCCGAACTGTCGGCACAGCGAGAAGCTGAATATCAGGAATATAAGCTGCTGCAAAAGGATCTGACGATGCTGTATCAGATTAAGGGCGATGTAGATCAGGCGATGCGAGAAACCCATCCTGAAATGCTGCATCCCAATAAAACCAAAGAAACAGAAACTGCATTGTAATCGGGAGGTGGAGTATGAGTTATACGCAAGAACAGATCGACCGTGCCAACCAGGTCGATTTGGAACAGTTTTTACGCTCACACGGTGAACAGGTCACAAAAAGCGGAAATGAGTACCGATGGAAACGGCATGACAGTTTGACCATTAGGGGAAACAAATGGTTCCGCCATAGCCAGAGCAAAGGCGGCTACCCCGTCGAATTTGTAATGGAGTTCTTTGGAAAGACTTTCCCGGAAGCGGTGTCTTTGCTGATTGGAGAAGCACCGGCACACAACGGCGCAGCAGCTGCACCTTCGGCGGATTTCAGGCTTCCGCCAAGAAACCGATATGCTGCAGCAGCAATGGCCTATCTCCGTCAGCGAAACATCCCGGAGGAACTGATTCAGGAGTTTTACAAGGAAGGCCTGATTTATGAGGATGCCCAGCACCACAACATTGTGTTTGTGGGAAAGGATAAAACTGGGATTCCCCGTTATGCCCATTGCAAAGGGACGGAAGGTTCTTTTCGTATGGATGTACAAGGTTCGGACAAGGCCCACAATTTTGCTTATCGCAGTGATGGAAAAAGTCTGTTTGTGTTTGAAGCACCGATCGATCTGATGTCATTTATTGCGCTGTACCCCAGGGATTGGAAAATGCGAAATTATCTGTCCTTGGGCGGTGTGGGAGCGAAGGCACTGGAAGGGTTTCTTTCTGAACGCAAGGACATGGAAACCGTTTATATTTGCACCGACTCGGATAAAGCCGGTAATGATGCCGTAAACCGTCTGTTAGAAAGTATTCCCGAATCTATGACGGTTATTCGCTTGATCCCCTGCGAGAAAGACTGGAATGAAGTTCTGAAGCAAAAGGACAAGCTGCCTGACGGAAAATATATTTCCCGAAGGATCATGCTGCGTGGGGAATCAGAAAAGAAAGCGGTTCCCATGATTCGCATGAGCGAAGTTCAGCAAACAGAGGTGGAATGGCTTTGGTATCCGTACATCCCATTTGGAAAGTTAACGATCATTCAGGGAAACCCCGGTGAGGGCAAAACCTTCTTTGCCATGCAGCTTGCGGCAGCCTGCACCAATCGAAAGTTTCTGCCCCAGATGGAGCCATTTGAACCATTCAATATGATTTTTCAGACGGCTGAGGACGGTTTGGGGGATACGGTGAAGCCAAGGCTGCTTTCTGCCGAGGCAGATCTGGAGCGAGTGCTGGTTATTGACGATGCCGATCATCCGCTGACCTTGGCAGATGAGCGTATTGAAAATGCGATCAGAGAGAACAACGCCCGTCTGGTTATCATTGATCCCTTGCAGGCCTTTCTTGGAGCCAATGTGGATATGAACCGGGCCAATGAGGTACGCCCGATCTTCCGCAGGCTGGCCGATGTGGCACAGGCCACCAACTGCGCCATTGTGATGATCGGGCATCTGAATAAGGCAGCGGGCAGCCAAAGCACCTACCGTGGACTTGGTTCTATTGACATCACCGCTGTGGTGAGAAGCCTGCTGTTCATCGGTAAGATAAAAACAGACCCGACTACACGAGTGATCGTCCATGAGAAAAGTTCTCTGGCACCGCCGGGGCAGTCCTTGGCATTTTCTCTGGGCGATGAAAAAGGATTCCGTTGGATTGGAGCCTATGACATCAGCGCAGAAGATCTGCTCGCCGGCGGCGAAGGGAGCAAGACGGAGCTGAAACAGGAACAGGCGGCAAAGTTGATCGAGCAGTTTTTGTCTGAGGGCAGAAAAGTTTCCATCGCAGAGATCAACAAGGAAGCAGCAGAACGAGGAATTTCTGAACGCACGGTGCGTCTGGCAAGAAATTCTATGGGAGATAAAATCGCAAGTGAGCGTCAGGGAAAAGATTGGTGGATCTGGTTTAAGCAATAAATCGTGATCCGGCATTCTGTGAAGTGGCAAAGGTTTTATAGAACCAAAAGCCTGCCGCTTTGCCACTTGGAGATAGAGATTGGAGGCATTGTATGAAGGAAATTCCTATCTGGGAAAAAGCAAATTTGACATTGGAAGAAGCGGCAGCGTATTCCGGCATCGGAACCGGTAAGCTGCGTGAGATTACCAACGACAGGAACTGCAATTTTGTGCTTTGGGTGGGCAATAAGCGACTGATTAAAAAGCGCTTATTTGATAAATTCATCGAGCAGGTGTTTTCCATCTAATATCTGCAGATCCGTAATAGAAAAAGAGGGCTTGGTGTGATACAATATAGGTGTCACATCGAGACTCCTTTTGAAAGAAAGGAGATCGAAATTGAGCGAAAAACGGAAAGATCATAAAGGCCGTATCCTGAAAACAGGAGAAAGCCAGAGAAAGGACGGGATCTATCAGTACAGGTACACAGATTGCCGAGGGAAAAGACAATGTGTTTATTCCCCTACCCTGCAAGAACTTCGTCAGAAAGAGAAGGAAATTCAGAAGCAGCTTGACGCTGGCATTGACTACGAAGCAGGACAGATCACGGTCATTGAACTGCTGGAAAAGTACATCAGCTTGAAGAAAGGCGTTCGTTACAACACCCAGGTCGGCTATCAATTTGTTTTGAATCTGGTCAAGAAAGAAGATTTCGGCTGCCGCAAAATCAGCACCGTCAAAGTATCGGATGCGAAACAGTGGTTTGCGAAGCTGCAAAAGGATGGCAGAGGTTTTAGTACCATCAGCAGTGTACGAGGTGTTATCAAACCCGCATTTCAGATGGCGTGTGATGAGGATGCCGTCAGAAAGAATCCGTTCATCTTTAAGTTGACGGATGTGGTGGTCAATGATACGGTGCCGAGAGCTGCACTCACCGAGGAACACTTGGGAATCTGGATGAATTTCATTGAGAAAGACAACACCTACTGCAAATACTACGATGAGTTCGTGGTACTTCTGGAAACCGGTATGAGAGTCAGCGAGTTCTGCGGTCTGACCCGAAAAAATCTGGATTTTAAAAATCGTGGAATTCGTGTGGATCATCAGCTGATTCGTGAACGTGGCGGAAAATACTATGTTGAGGAAACCAAGACAAGCAGCGGCCGCCGCTTTCTGCCGATGAATGAAACGGTGTATGACTCTTTGAAAAAGATGCTGGAGCGCCGCCCTACGGTCACGGCAGAGCCTATGGTAGACGGTTACAGCGGATTCATCATGCTGGACAAGAACGGAAATCCGAAAGTAGCATTACACATCGAAAACGAGATGCGCTGGGCAATGAAGAAGTACAAGAAGCTTCATCCGGACAGCCCTCTGCCGCACATCACCCCTCATGTGTTCCGACACACCTTCTGCACGAACTATGCAAACGACGGCATGGACATTAAAAACCTTCAGTACCTGATGGGTCACTCGGATGCGGGTGTGACACTGAATGTTTACACCCACGCAAGCTACGCACACGCTGCGGAGCAGATGGCGGAAATTTCACAGTTCCGTCATTCCCCTGAAGCGAAAAAAGACAGGGGTTTTGCTGTTGGATAAACAGCAAGTATGGTGGCAGCAGCTTAAGGTTACTACACCATTTACTACACCACTTGGTGGTGTAGTTACATAGATTTATAGAGACTTATGAAAAATTGAAGAAAAGCCGAAAGTCCGAAAAAGCCCGTAATATCAGCGTTTTCGAGGCTTATGGAGGAATATAGAGATTATGATAAAAGTGCTTTTTATCTGCCACGGCAACATCTGCCGCTCCCCTATGGCAGAGTTCGTTTTAAAGGATATGGTATCCAGGCGGGGCATGGCCGATCAATTTGAGATCGCGTCGGCGGCCACCAGCACAGAAGAAATATGGAATGGGGTAGGAAATCCGGTTTATCCGCCGGCAAGAGAGGAACTGGCAAAGCACGGGATCCGCTGCGCCGGCAAGCGGGCCGTTCAGCTAAAAACCTCGGATTATGATCATTATGATTATCTCATCGGCATGGATTCCATGAACATCAGAAATATAGAACGCATGACCGGGCACCGCAGCGGGGATAAGATCAGGAAGCTGCTTGAGTTTGCAGGTTCCACGGCAGATTGCCGGGATCCCTGGTATTCCGGGGCGTTTGATGAAACGTACAGGGATGTGGTCACTGGATGTACGGCATTCCTGGAATATCTGGAAAGAGAGGGCAGGATCTGATGGAAGATCCTGCTTTTGACCAGAGGAAGGCCTGCTTTCCTGATTGAAAAGAAAACGGCTGAGGAGGTTTGCGCGTATGAAATTGCTGCATCTTTCGGATCTCCATATTGGAAAACGGGTGTATGAGTTTTCCATGCTGGAGGATCAGAGGTATATTTTAGATGAGATCCTGGGGATCGTGGACCAGGAGAAGCCGGACGGCGTTCTCCTGGCCGGGGATATTTATGATAAGACCGTGCCGTCCGGGGAGGCAGTGCAGGTGCTGGACGGATTTCTGACGTCTCTGGCGGACCAGGGGATCCCGGTTTTTCTGATCAGCGGAAATCATGACTCTCCGGAACGGATCGCTTTTGGGGCAGAGATCATGAGCGGCCGCCGGGTGTATGTATCTCCGGTGTACGACGGAACAGGAAGGAGCATTGTTATGGAGGACCAGTACGGTCCGGTGACCATATGGCTCCTTCCTTTTCTGAAGCCGGCGGCGGTCCGCCATGTGTTTCCGGACCAGGAGATCGGGACGTATGAGGAGGCGGTCCGGACGGCGGTGGATCACCTGGATGTGGATACGGGAATGCGGAACGTACTGGTGGCCCATCAGTTTGTGACGGGAGCCGTCCGGTGTGAGTCGGAAGAGGTTTCGGTGGGCGGCCTGGACCAGGTGGGCGTATCGGTGTTCGATTCCTTCGACTATGTGGCCCTGGGCCATATCCATGGTCCCCAGCATGTGGGACGGGAGACGGTGCGCTACTGCGGAACGCCGCTGAAGTATTCATTCTCAGAGGCGTCGCAGGAGAAGTCAGTGACTGTGGTGGAGCTTTTTGAGAAGGGAAATATAAAGATCTCCCAGATCCCTTTAAAGCCGCTGCGGGACATGAGGAAGCTCCGGGGGACATATATGGAGGTGGCCAGCCGGGAATTTTACAGGGAGATGAACACAGAGGACTATGTCCAGATCACGCTCACGGACGAGGAGGACATTCCCGAAGGGATCCAGAAGCTGCGGGCAGTTTATCCGAACCTGATGCGGCTGGAGTATGACAACCGGAGGACCAGGGAGGACCGGGAGATGGAAGCTGGGAACCATGAGAAGGAGAAGACTCCCATGGAGCTTTTTGAAGAGTTTTATGAGCTTCAGAATAACCAGCCCATGAACCATGAGCAGAAGGAGCTGGCAGAATATATGATACAAAAAATACTCAGTGGGGAGGCGGGAGCATGAAGCCGGAAAAACTGATCATCAGTGCCTTTGGCCCTTACGCGGCGGAAACAGAGGTGGATTTCACAAAGCTGGGGGACGGCGGCCTGTATCTGATCACCGGAGATACCGGTGCAGGCAAGACGACGATCTTTGACGCTATCACCTTTGCGCTCTTCGGAGAGGCCAGCGGGGCCGTCCGGGAGGCCGGTATGTTCCAGAGTAAGTATGCAAAGGCCGGGACACCGACTTTTGTGGAGCTGACGTTTTTAAGCCATGGAAAGCGGTACCGGGTCCGCCGGAATCCCGAATATGTGCGCCCAAAGGAACGGGGCCAGGGCGTTACGACCCAGGCGGCCAGGGCAGAGCTGTATTTTTATGACGGCAGGCAGCCTGTGACAAAGACGGGTGAGGTGACCCGGGCTGTGGAGCAGATCCTGGGCTTTAATTATGGGCAGTTCACCCAGATCGCCATGATCGCCCAGGGGGACTTTCAGAAGCTCCTTCTGGCAGATACGGCAGAGCGGGGAAAGATCTTCCGCCAGCTGTTCCATACGGAGATTTTTTCTGATCTGCAGAACCGTCTTCGGGAGGAAAAAAATGCCTGTGATGCGGAATACAGGGAGATCCGCCGGAGTATTGCCCAGTCCCTGGATGGGGCGGACTGCTCGGGGGAGCCAGACCTGGAGGAACGGCTGTCGGAACTGAGGAAGGTGAAATTTGAGGGCCAGGTGGAGGCAGGGCTGGAGCTTTTAAAGGCACTGACAGAGCGGGGAAATGGGCGTCTGAAAAATCTGGATGCCCGTCTGGAGGAGCTGGACGGCCAGATACGGGAGCAGGCCGCATACATGGAGAAGGTGCGCCAGAATGGAAAAAGAAAGAAGGAGCTGGAGGAGAGAAAAAAGGAAAGAGAACAGTTCCTTCCGGTACTCCAGGCAGCGGCCGGCGCCTGGGAGGAGGCGAAAAGATCCGGGGATGCAGTACCGGAGCTGGACCGGGTGATCCAGGAATGTACGGAATGGGAAAGGCAGTATGGGAGCCTGGAACAGGACCAGTCCCGCCTGGCCGAAATGGACCGGAGCCGGGAGGAGGAAGCCGGGGGACTGGAGTGCCTTCTGAAGAGGCAGGCGGAGCTGGACCAGGAGCTTCTGGCTGAAAAAAGGGAGATCCGTTCACTCTCTGAAGCAGATGGAGAACGGGAACGTCTGCTGGGACGTCAGACAGGACTCCAGAACAGAAGGAACGGACTGGAGGGGAAATTTTCCCAGTGGAAGGAGGTCCGGGAGCGTCTGGCCGGGAACCGGGAGAGGCTTTCAAGGCTTTTGGAGCAGGAGGCTGGAGAACGGGAAAGAAAGGATGTCCTGGAGCAGAGCCTCCTGGAAATGGAGGGAGCAGAGGCCATGGAGCAGGCCATGGTCCATGAGGCAGAACGCTGCACAGAGCAGAGGCGGAAGCTGGACCTTCTGGACCGGGGGATCCGGGACGGGAAGGAAAGGCTGCGCCGGGCAGAGGATTCCTGGAAGCAGGCTGGGGGGCAGTGGAAGGCTGCTCAGGCGGATCAATCTGCCCTAAAGGAGACGGGAAGAAGGCTCCATGAAACGGAGCTTTCACTGGCAGCCTGGAAGCAGGAGGAGCTGAGGCTGACGGAGCGGCTGGCTTCGGTGAAGCAGTTTTATGGAAGGATGGAAAGGCTGGATGCCATGTTCCAGGAGCTGGAGCGGGCCCAGAAGGAGTATGAGCAGGCGGCTGCCGTCCATGGAAGAGTCCAGGCGGAGCTCGGGATCATGGAGCAGCTTTTTTATGATGCCCAGGCAGGGCTTCTGGCCAGAAACCTGACAGAGGGAGAGAAGTGTCCGGTCTGCGGTTCTGTCCACCATCCGGAACCAGCCAGGCTTTTAACGGGAGCGCCTGAAAAGCCAGAACTGGACAGGAAAAAGAAGGAGGCGGACCGGGTCAGACAGGCCATGATCGAGGCCAGCGCGGCGGCCATGCAGGGCGGCCTGCGGCTTCGGGAAGAGGAGGAGAGCCTGAGGGCAGAGGCAGGGGAGCTGTTTGGCATGGCCATGTCCTGCGAAGACCGGGAATGGAGGACGTTTTTCCAGAGCCGGGCAGCCGCAGAGATCAAGGCCGCAGAGACAGCGCTGGATGCAGGGAAGGAGCAGGCGGGAGCCATGATCCAGCTCCTGGAGCAGAAATCCAGGGTGGAACAGGAGAATGCCAGGCTGGAGATCACGCTTCCAGAGCTCCAGAAGGCAGAGGAAAGGGCCAGGGAGGCTGTGACGGCAGCGGAAACTGCACTTTCGGGTCTTTGTGACCAGCGAAAGAGCTTCCTGGAGGAGCTGGGGCTTCCAGACGACGGGGAGGCTTTTGAGGAATTGTCCCGGCGGTGCAGGGAGAAAACGGATGTGCTTTTAAAGGCCCGGGAGGAAACCGCCTGTTACCGGAGGCTTCGGGAGGAGCGCCTGGAACTCCAGAAGCGACTGGAGGCTGTCCAGAGGGAGCTGGCAGAAAAACAGCAGGAGGAGTCTGCCGGCATGGGTCGGATGGAGGCACTGGAGGATCAGATCCAGGCGGAGCTGGCGCTTTCGGGGGCCGGAGCCGGTCTGAAGCCTGGGAAAGCGATAGAAAACGGCTGGGCCGCAGAAGAAACGGACCAGGGGGGCGGCTGGACCAAGGGGGAACTGGCTCCGGAGGATGGACGAACAGGAGGAGAGGAAGCCGGGGAAAAGAAAAACATGGACTGGATCCGAAGGCTGGAAAACGAGCTGGAGGAGCTGGATGCGGCGCTTTCAAAGATCCAGGCGGAGCTGGAGGTGAACCGGAAAAAGCTGCTGCGGAGAGAGCAGCTGGAAAAGGCGGCAGAGGAAACGGAACGGCTGTCCGGAGACTGTCAGAAACAGGCCGGGGATAAGATGCTCCTTCTGGCCCGGATGGATGCGGAGCGGGCCGGTCTTCTGGGCTCCATAGAGGAGAAAAAGGCGGTTCTGGGAGCTCTTACCAGGGAGGAAAACCGGAGAAAGGGAGAGGAGGCCCGGGAAAAGAAGCGGGCTGTATCGGAACAGACCGCAGAGGCAGAACGGGCATATCTGGAATGTATGCAGAAGGATGCCGGCCTCCGGGAAGCAATAACAGCCCTGGAGGGACAGACGGATCCCATGGTCACGGAGAGCGAGGCAGACGCCGCAGAGGCACTGGGACAGAAGGAGAGGGAAAGAGAGGAAGCCCGGGAAGAAAGGACCAGGCAGTATGCGGAATATGAGAACAACCGCCGGATCTACGACGCCGTTTTAAAAAGCCGGGACGCCATGGTGAAGGCAGAGAGACGCTACATCTGGGTGAAAGCCCTTTCGGATACGGCCAATGGGAATCTGGCCCAGAAGCATAAGATCGAGCTGGAGACGTACGTGCAGATGGCGTACTTTGACAGGATCCTCCGGAAGGCCAATGTGCGGCTCATGACCATGACCGGCGGCCAGTATGAGCTGGTGCGGAAAAAGGACCAGGACACCAGGCAGGGAAAGGTGGGGCTGGATCTGAATGTGACCGATCATTATAACGGAAGCCAGCGCAGTGTGAAGACGCTTTCCGGCGGAGAGTCGTTCATGGCGTCCCTTTCTCTGGCCCTGGGGCTTTCTGATGAGATCCAGGCCAGGGCCGGAGGGATCCAGCTGGATGCCATGTTCGTAGACGAGGGTTTTGGTTCCCTGGATGAGGAGGCCTTAAACCAGGCGGTGAAGGTATTAAACGGTCTGGCCGGAGGAAACCGTATGGTGGGGATCATTTCCCATGTGGCGGAGCTAAAGGAACGGATCGACAGGAAGATCGTTGTGAAAAAGGACCGGACCGGAGGCGGGGGTGGAAGCAGGATTGAGGTGGGGTGAAGGCCATGCGGGGGTGCAGGTCCCGGAACGGGTCAGGAAATCCGGGCTGGTTTCGGGGCCGGGTACATCCAGGGCCTCCGGAAATCTGCTAAGGGCATGATCCGGCATGGACAACTCGCTCCGCTCAGACAGGTCCATGCCGGACCATAACGCAGCTTCCCGCAGGCCGGGATGTGCCAGGGCCCCTGCAAATGCCCGGCTTTCCTGGCCCGTTCCGGGCGGCAGAGACGCTGGCTGTGTGAGGGAGGGAAAGGAAAAGGGATAGAGAGAAGCCGCAGAAGGGGCCAGTGTGGCGAGGCTTTCTGCGGCTTTCGTTGTGTGCTTTTGGCGTGCTTCCGGTGCCTTTGGGTTTTGGGGCTTCCGGGAGGTTTTTGGTTTACATGAAGATGTATTTCAGGATGAAGAGCAGCGCCAGGACGTACATCATGGGGCTGATCTTTTTTGCCCTGCCGGTGACGGCGTTGACGGCCACATAGGAGATAACTCCCATGGAGATGCCTTCGGAGATGCTGTAAAAGAACGGCATGGCAGCGATGCAGATGAAGGCGGGGATGCCCTGGCCGGGATCCTTAAAGTCGATGTCGCTGACCGCGCCCACCATGTAGAAGCCTACGACGATGAGGGCCGGGGCCGTGGCGAAGGACGGGATCGCCAGGAAGACCGGGGACAGCAGCAGGGACAGGAGGAACAGCACAGCGGTGGTCAGGGAGGTAAGTCCGGTGCGGCCGCCCTCGGATACGCCGGAGGCGCTTTCTACGAAGGTGGTGACTGTGGAGGTACCTAACATGGCTCCGGCGGTGGTGCCGATGGCGTCTGCCATGAGCGCGCCCTTGATCCGGGGGAGCTTTCCGTCTTTGTCCAGCATATCGGCCTTGGAGGCCACGCCGATCAGTGTTCCTATCGTATCAAAAATATCTACAAACAGGAATGCAAAGATAATTACGGCAAATTCCAGGAGCGGCACCCCGTCCAGGCTGAACTTACAGAAGATCGGAGCCAGGCTGGGGATGGAGATCCCGTTGGAGAAATCCGGAAGCAGGCTGTAAAAGCCCAGGTCCGGGTTGGGTACGTAAAGTCCGGCAAACTGGCAGATCACGCCAAGTCCCCAGGTGATCAGGATCCCCCAGAGGATATTGCCCTTGATGTTTTTTACCACCAGGACAGCAGTGATGATCACGCCGATGATGGCCAGCAGGACAGTGATCCCGGCGTCGCTCATGGAGGCGGTCAGTCCCTCTGCCAGGGTCTCATTATAGCCCTTCAGGGAGAACAGGCCCACCAGGGTGGAGCCGCCGATGACGATCTTCGCGTTCTGCAAGCCGATGAAGGCGATGAACAGGCCGATGCCCACGCTGACGGCCTTTTTCAGGTTGAAGGGGATGGCGTTGAAGATAGCCTCCCGGATATTGAACAGGGACAGAAGGATGAAGATCAGCCCCTCTGCCAGGACGGCTGCCAGAGCCACCTGCCAGGAATAGCCCATGCCCAGGACTACCGTATAGGCAAAGTAGGCGTTTAAGCCCATGCCGGGTGCCAGGGCAAAGGGGTAGTTGGCAAACAGGGCCATGCACAGGGTTCCCAGGAAGGAAGCGATGGCGGTGGCGGAAAAGACGGCCCCATGGTCCATTCCGGCAGCGGAAAGGATGTTGGGGTTTACAGCAAGGATGTAGGCCATGGTCATGAACGAGGTGACTCCGGCCATGACCTCCGTTTTTACGTCGGTGTGATTTTCTTTTAAGTGAAAGATTCTGTCAAGATCCATGATATCCTCCGGTCATTAATTCATATACGTCATCATAAAGGCAGCAACGATCTCCATTCCCATATGAAGATCCTTTACGTTCAGGAACTCCTCACGGGTGTGAGCGCCGGTTCCCATATGTCCGCCAAAGCAGAGGGAGGGAACGCCGGTGGAAAGCGGGATGTTGCAGTCGGTGGAGCCGGATTCGCATTCCACGCGCTTTCCGGTGAAGGCCTCGATGATGTCTAAGGCTTTGTTCACCAGGGCATCCTGTTTTTCCTGGTCCACGTCTCCGGTGCAGGGACGCTCTCCAAGGAGCTCCAGATCCACGGAAACCTTATCCATGTTTCTGTATGCGTCCACAACGGACAGGAAGTATTTGTTCATGGCCGCCAGGCTTTCGCGCACGTCGGAACGGTATTCAAACCGCATCTCTGCGTACTGGGCGATGGTGTTGATGGAGGTGCCTCCGGTGATGGTGCCCACGTTGTAGGTGCTTTTTCCCGGCGCCGGAACCTTATAGGAATAAAGGGTATCGATCATGGAGGACAGTACCTGGATGGCGTTCAGGTTGCCGAATTTTCCATAAGAGTGGCCGCCCTCGGTATGTACGCCCACACGGTAGCGCAGGGAGCCCACAGCGCCGGTGACCACGGAATCGTAGGAGCCGTCCAGAGCCACATGGACAGCGATCTTTCCCTCATAGTCCTTCATTAACTGGCGTACGCCCTTCAGATTCCCAAGTCCCTCTTCTCCGGAGCTGGCAACGAAGAGGATGCCGCATTTGGGAACATAGTTGTTTTTGGTGAACCATGCGGCTAAAAGCATCATAATGGCCAGATTGGATGTATTGTCGCCCACACCGGGACACCGCATGATGTCGCCGTCATAGACCACATCAAAGGGCTCCATATCCGGGAAGACCGTATCGGAATGGGCAGTGAAGGCCAGAAGGTCCTTCTGGGACTCGCAGTGGAACGGGTAGATCACATTTAAGGCGCTGTCGATGTAAGAGCCTTTGCAGCCCTCTTTTTCAAACCAGTCCCGGATAAACTCCGCCCGAAGCTCCTCATGGTTGGATGGGGCCGGGATGCGGCATAAGGTGTCCAGAAGCTTTACCAGTGTGTCCTGGTTCTGGGCGATGTAGTCCTTCAGTTCCTTTGGCAGAAATTCGTTCATGTTGTAACCCTCCTGATTGTATTTGATATGGGGAAGGATCTTCCCCTCTGCTTCCAGACGGCTCTGCACCTGCCGTCCGGCGGCATGAGATCTATAAAACGGTCCGCCAGGTCCGAGGGCCTGGCGGACCGTCATAAGAAAACGCAGAAAACTGCTATTTCTTATCCTCCTGGACTGGTTCGCACGTCAGCTCGATCCCCAGCTTTTTAAAGATATTGGTGTCCACATCCGACAAAAGGACAGAGGTATGGACCTGGCAGCCTCTGAGCTTTGGAAGCTGTTCCAGGGCTGTTCTGGCATTCTGGTCCGTGGCGGCGCAGGTGGACAGTGCAATGAGGACCTCATCGGTGTGGAGCCTGGGATTGGTGCTTCCAAGATACCGGACCTTCAGCTCCTGGATGGGCGCAATGGATTCGGGCGAGATGAGATCCAGGTCATGGTCGATGCCGCCCAGCTCCTTGATGGCATTTAAAAGAACGGCAGCGGAAGCCCCTAGGAGCTCCTTGGTCTTTCCAAGGACGATCTTTCCGTCAGGCAGCTCCAGGGCTGCGGCCGGAGCGCCCAGGGATCTGGCCAGGGAGAGGGCGGCCGGGACTACTGGACGGTCCTCGGTGGTGATCTTTGCCTGCTTCATGATCAGCTCGATCTTATAGGCCTCGCTCCGGGCGGATTCATCGTCCACGATCTTTCCCAGGGCCTGGTAATAGCGGCGGATGATCTCCTGGCGGGATGCCTCCCGGCAGGCCTCGTCGTCCATGATGCAGAAGCCGTTCATGTTGACGCCCATATCCGTGGGGGATTTATAGGGGCACTCTCCGAAGATCCCTTCAAAGATGGCGCTTAAGACCGGGAAGATCTCCACATCCCGGTTGTAGTTGACCGTGGTGGTACCATAGGCCTCCAGATGGAAGGGGTCGATCATGTTCACGTCGTTGAGATCGGCCGTGGCCGCCTCATAGGCCAGGTTCACCGGATGCTTTAATGGAAGATTCCAGACAGGGAAGGTCTCAAATTTCGCATAGCCGGCCTTGATGCCCCGCTTATTTTCATGATAGAGCTGGGAAAGGCAGGTGGCCATTTTCCCGCTTCCAGGACCGGGAGCCGTTACCACCACCAGAGGCCGTTCTGTCTCGATATAGTCGTTTTTTCCAAAGCCGTCGTCGCTGACGATCAGGGGGATATTGCTGGGATAGCCGTCGATGGTGTAGTGGCGGTAAACCTTGATGCCCATGGATTCGAGCTTGTGTTTGAAGACATCCGCAGTGTTCTGCCCGGAATAGTGGGTGATTACAACGCTTCCAACATAGAGTCCCTTGTCGGTAAAGGATTGAATCAGACGGAGTACGTCTACGTCGTAAGTAATGCCGAGGTCGGAACGTACTTTGTTTTTCTCGATATCCGCAGCACTGATGACGATGACGATCTCCGCCTGATCCGCTAACTGCAGAAGCATCCGCAGCTTGCTGTCAGGTGCAAAGCCCGGAAGAACCCGGGATGCGTGGTAGTCATCGAACAGTTTTCCGCCAAATTCGAGGTAGAGCTTATCACCGAACTGGTTGATACGCTCACGGATATGTTCCGACTGCATTTTCAGGTATTTGTTGTTGTCAAAACCGATTTTCATCTAATCCTCCGTTCTTAGTTTCGTCCCGCACAGAATACCGGTATCGCGGTGGGGGCAGATGCCGGTTTCCATCTGGTGGGATGAAAATCATATGTTTGTATGGATGATTGCGCCGCCAGGTCACAGTCCATGTCCGGCACAGACTGCCATTCGCAGTTGTTTATGTCGATGCTCTTTGTGTGAAATGAACGCAGCACAGCAGACCGCAAAGAATCACAATTAGTTCTATTATCCTACAAAAAAGTCTATTTGAGTAGAGGGAAAATAAAAAAATTTTAAAATCGGAAAAATGACGGATTTGGTTTTCGGAAATGTAATATTTTCTGGCGAAAATTTTTGTGTACAGGCGATGGGGATGGAGGAAAGAAAATCTGGATGTAAATTGATAAAAAACAGAAAAGGGCATACAAAATGTGATATAATGAGCGCAGAAGAAAAGAATGCGGCTGCGAAGCAGACATATTCTTTTCTTGCGCCATTAACGAAC
>ENA-ORVC01001136-ORVC01001136.1-human-gut-metagenome-genome-assembly--contig:-NODE-1136-length-24280-cov-3.472528_pt1 | contig 24280 bp, 20 predicted proteins | sample MGYA00242092_ERZ509234 | MGnify/ENA primary metagenome ERZ509234 (study PRJEB26280, sample SAMEA2338800) | human gut metagenome | biome: human gut; feature: human-associated habitat; material: faeces... | reverse complement strand
CCTTTTCTCCCAGGCCCTCCAGTTCGTCCGCCTGGCCCACATTGCCGGAGACGGCGATCACTTCACAGTTGTTGTAGTTCTCCTTCAGCCAGGGAATGATGATGGATGTATCCAAACCGCCGGAATAGGCCAATACGACCTTTTTGATCTCTTCTTTTTTCATGTTGCGCCCCTCCATATAAAAACTAATAAATTTTCATTTTCGTTCTTGTGAGTTTCATTATAGCACACGCAACCGGAATGTCAATAATCATTGATTATCAACGATTATTCTTGTAATTATCTACAATCTTTCCTTTTTTGCACGGTTCATATCATGTATATTTTTTCTGTAATATTCCATTATTCACGCATATATATGCATATTTATTCAAATACTTTTTCGTATTTACTCCCCAAAAACGAAAAAAAGACCACCCCTTCATCGGGGGTGGTCTTTTGCATTTCAGAGAGGATTATGCCTCGTTTTTGCTCGTCACTTTTTTCAGCACGAACAGGGTGCCCACAGTCAGGACTGCACCGATAGCCAGGCAGATGACCGCGTTCTGCACGAAACCGGCAATCACAAAGGTCACAAAGCTGACGGCCGCCACGGTGATGGCATAGGGCAACTGGGTGGCCACATGGGTGATGTGGTCGCACTGTGCGCCGGCAGATGCCATGATGGTGGTATCGGAAATGGGGGAGCAGTGGTCGCCGCACACAGCGCCGGCCAGGCAGGCAGACATACCGATGGTCAGCAGTTCGCTGCCGGTGGGGAAGATGGCTGCCACAATGGGAATCAGGATGCTGAATGTGCCCCAGCTGGTTCCGGAGGAGAAGGCCAGGATGGAGGCTGCCACAAACACCACGGCAGGCAGCATGCTGTACAGGCCGCTGGCAGCGCCAGTCATCAGACCCTCAAAGAACATATCGGCGCCCAGGAAGTTGATCATGTTCTTCAGTGCCACAGCCAGTGTCAGGATGATGATGGGAGGCACCATGGCCACAAAGCCCTTGGGGATGCACTCCATAGCCTCTTTGAAGGTCAGCACCCGACGGCAGACAAAGTAAATGACAATCAGCAGCAGGGCAATGATGCCGCCCCAGGGCAGGCCGATGAAGGCATCGGTGTTACTGAAAGCTGCGAACAGGTCGCCGGCGCACTCGGTGCCGCCCCAGGCGTCCACACCAAAGAAACCGCCAACATAGACCATGCCGATGATGCAGGCCACGATCAGCACCAGCACCGGCAGCAGCAGGTCGATGACCCGACCCTTGGGGTTCTCTTCAGGTGCCTCAACACCGTCCATGATGCCCAGATTACCGTTCAGGCGGGCATTCATCTCATGGAGTTTCATGGGGCCGTAATCAAAATTCATAAAGGTCAGCGCCACAACAAACACCAGGGTCAGCAGGGAATAGAAGTTGTAAGGAATGGCGCGGACGAACAGTTCGATGCCGGAGTATCCCACATCCAGGCCCTCTGTGGCAACAGCCATGGCGGCAGCCCAGGAGGAGATGGGGGCGATCATGCAGATCGGAGCGGCAGTTGCGTCGATCAGGTAAGCCAGCTTGATACGGGAAACCTTGTGGTTGTCGGTAACGGGCCGCATAACGGAACCGACGGTCAGGCAGTTGAAGTAGTCGTCAATGAAGATCAGGATGCCCAAGATGAAGGTCGCCATGATGGCGCCCACCCGGCTCTTGATGTTCTTCTCTGCCCAACGGCCAAATGCGGCAGATGCGCCGCTGGCGTTGATCAGCGCCACGATGATGCCCAGCAGCACCAGGAACAGGAAGATACCGGCGTTACCGGCGATGGAGGCAATCAGGCCATCGTTCAGCACCGTGTCCAATGTGTCCACGGGGGAGAATCCACAGACGAACAGACCGCCCACAACAACGCCCAAAAACAGGGACGCATACGCTTGCTTGGTAATCAGTGCCAGCACAATGGCCACGATGGGCGGAATCAGAGACCAGAAGGTGGCATACATTGCCGGATGAGACTCGGTCTCATCTGCTGCGAACACTGTGGTGCTCATCATTGCCACGACCATTATCAAAACGGTCATGAATGGCAGAACTCTACGCATTTTGTTTTTCATTTTTCTCTTTCTCCTTTTCTCCCTACAACGCAGAGGAACACGCAAAAAAAGCCATGCCCCCGCGATAACGCAGTGCATGACTTCCCAAAAAGCCACTAAAAAAAGCCAACCAATTTGACAGCACTCCGCTTTCGCGACAGTCACAAGGATTTTCTCCCGGTGCCCGGGTACAATGTGCAAGACAACAACATTGCCCCTCGGCGGCCTCCCCTTTCACACCCCGGTGTCTTCCGGTGGTCCGATGCTACTCTTGTCAGCCGCGCCTCTATCATTTTGTATGAAATTGTCCTCTATTATAGCCTTGCCGCAGGAAATGTCAACCCTTTTTGAAAAGTTTTTTCACAACGCTTGCTTTTTTGCCGTTTGATTGTTATAATCGTCTTGCTTTTCCTGGAGACGTATCGAAGTGGTCATAACGAGAACGACTCGAAATCGTTTGATCCGCAAGGGTCCGTGGGTTCGAATCCCACCGTCTCCGCCAGAACGGATCATCGGCACTGTTTTATAAGACGGTGCCGATGATTGTAAACTTGCTTTGGGGGGATCTGTATGCCGGATTATAAGGCGATGTATTATCACTTGGCAGGACGCATGGCAACGGCCATCGACGCACTGGAGGCCACCACCAATGCACTGGTTGAAATCACTGAAAAACTGAAACGGGCGCAGCAGACCACCGAGGAAATGTTCCTTTCCGACCTGGACGACGATGGAGAGCCTTCGGAGAACGAATCGGTTTCAAAGTAACCGCAGCCTGGCGATATGACACATCGGAGCAGCAGGACGCTTGCTCCGATTTTTTATTCCCCTTTTTAGAAAACCTGCCGTCTTTCCCACACAGACAAACAGCGCATCCGGAACCCCGGACGCGCTGTTTGTCGTTTTTTACTTTTTGGCAAATCGGTTCATGAAAAAGTCCGTAAATGCCGCCAGTTCCTCTTCCTGAGAAACATAGACATACAGCTTTTCATCATCCAGCCAATCATAGGCGTTGATGCCGATATAGCCTTTTTTATCCGGATATATAATGAAGGCATCGGTAGGGTACTTGTTCCGGTAGGCTTTCAGGATCTCCTCCCGACGGTAATAGGTCGGTTCTCCGCACCCGGACAGATCCGGCACGGTGGGCACCGCCACAATCGTTCGGGTCGCCTCGTTCCACCCCACAATCAAGTTGCCGATTTTTGTTTTGCTGCCGTGGACAAATCCATAATTGAACCGACTCACATCTTCAGTATAACCGAAAATCAGCCGATAGGATGCCCCGTCCTCCACGACCTGATCGAACAACGCCCGCATTTTGTTGGCATTGGCTCTGCTCTTTTCCTGGTCCACTTCCGGACCTTTGAACAACTTACTGAAAAATCCCATCATGTTCCTCCTGTTCGTCATAAGATTTATGGTCACCGGGAAAAACTGCCCGGCAAGCACGACATTTCCCTTAAAATAAAGACATTTTATGAAAATTATCTTTATTCATCGGAAAGAAAACCCCATCCGAATATCCGGGCAAACCACTATATTCGGATGGAGACTTTTTAGGAAATCGGCGTGTTTTTCATGGACTCCAACGCGTACACAATGGAATCCAACTGAAACTCCACCGTTTCGTCCACTGCCTCCGGCACCAGCAGGGGAAGTGTGCCGGGAATCGCCCGGCGCAGGACCATCGCCCCCAAACTCAAATTGGTGAACAAATTGACCCGCTCCACCGTGGCACAGATGCCAAACGATTCCAGAATTTCTCCAAACAGCTTGTGCTGCCGCTCCCGGAACACCCGGTAGCTTTCCGGCGTCAGATGCTTAAAAATCTGCTGCTGTTCTTCAATGGTCAGCACAGCAATCCCGTTTTCCTCTCCATAACAGCAGTCGTGAAGGAATCGTTTCACCGCCTCCCGCCAGCTCAGTCCCGGGTCTTCCATCAAGCTCCGGACATAGGCCAGAATCTTCGGCTGCTGCAGGTACAGCGTTTCCACAATCAAATCCTCTTTGGTGGGAAAGAAGGAATAGAAAAAGGTCCGGGAAATACCCACGCGCTTGTAAATCTGCTCCACCGTAGTGTGCTGAATTCCCTGAACAGCCATCAGTTCCAACGCCGTGGTCACCAGTTCTTCGCGGATGCGTACTTTATCCTCTTCCGAGTAAGCTACCCTTGGCACCGTTTCATCCCTCTCCAAAAAATAAAAACAATCCTAAAAAATTGACTTTATTTTATCACGCCACCGGCCAAAAGGCAAGGAGATTCTTTCCGCAGCAAACGCTCCGGACTATGCGCGCCATAGAAAGACGGGTGCTTTTCCCGGACAAGCGAAATTTTCTCAGGCATCCCGTGTGTTTGCAGTTGACATCGAAAACCTGCCATTGTAAACTGGTATCAGTGCCCGAGCATCTCATACGGCAACTCTATCTTAAAAAGGGAGGGATCTTATGTATACGATCTCCAACTTCACCGACAATGACGATGTGAAAGTCATCTCTGAACTGGGTGCTTTTCAAGTTGTGGAATATCAGCGAGATTTGAGCGTGACCCCCGGTTCTGCTGTCACCGCCTATTACAGTGCACAGATGAATGTGAAAAAGCGGCAGCTGGTCTGCCATCTGAGCAAGTCCCGCGTGACCATCCAGGCCGGCGCCATGCAGTGGATGCTGGGCAATGTGAACGCCACCACCGGCGTCAAAGGCGTGGGCGACTTTTTCGGCAAAGCCATGCGCGGCAAAGTCAGCGGCGAATCCGCCATCAAACCGGAATACACCGGCGACGGCATCCTGGTGCTGGAACCCACTTACCGCCACCTGATCCTGATGGATACCTCTGACTGGGGCGGCAGCGTGGTGCTGGATGACGGTCTGTTCCTGGCCTGTGATTCTGCCCTGCAGCAGAAAGCCGTGGCCCGGGCCAATCTGTCTTCCGCTGTGGCCGGCGGAGAAGGCCTGTTCAACCTGAGCCTCAACGGCAACGGTGTGTTCTGCATCGAATCTGAGTGTCCCAAAGAAGAACTGATCGAGATTACTCTGCAAAACGATGTGCTGAAGATTGACGGCAACCTGGCCATTGCCTGGAGCAAGAGCCTGGACTTCACCGTGGAGCGTTCCGGCAAGAGCCTGATTGGCTCCGCCGCCTCCGGCGAAGGTCTGGTGAATGTGTACCGCGGCACCGGCAAGGTGCTGATGATGCCCACCGCCAAAATGCCCAACATTTAATTTCTAATTTCGTTCCCCATATTCCCAAGGCCGGGAATTGTTCCGCAGATTTGGGAATACTATCAATCGTATACTATCGTTTATGTTCAAAGGAGGACAAACAAATGAAGTTTTTTGAATGCAGCCATTGCGGCAATGTGGTTTACCTGATGAAGGATGCAGGCGTGCCTGTGGTTTGCTGCGGCGAGAAGATGGCCGAGCTGGTTCCCAACACCGTAGGCGCCAACGAGAAACACACACCGGAAGTGCAGCAGGACGGCCGGAATGTCACTGTGCGCGTCAGCAGCGTGGAGCATCCCATGGTGGAAGAGCACTACATTGAGTGGATTCTGCTGGAGCTGAAAAACGGATTCCTGGTGCGGAATCTGAAACCCGGTGAGGCCCCTTTGGCCCAGTTCGTCCTGCCGGAAGGCGAGGAAGTGGTCCGGGCATACGACTACTGCAACCTGCACAAACTGTGGCAGAACTGATTTGACTGTTTTCGGGCGTCCCGCGGGACGCCCGATTTTTGTTTACAGCTTTCCTCTTGACTGGAAACCCGTTCTGCGCTACGCTGACCCCATCTTTTACAAATCGGAGTGCATCCATGAAGAAAATCGACACCATTTTGGACTATCTGCACTGGCGGGGCGACCTGTCCTTCGCACAAGACCCCTTCAACGAGGTGGACAGCCTGATTCTTTCCATGGCCTGTTTCGTGGACTTTCAGGGCATCGTCCCCCCGCCGGGCGCAGAAGGGACCGTCTCATTTCTCCGGGCCATGGAGCGTTTTGACGCCGACCGGAGCAAAAGCCGCCACATGGGGGTCATCATCCCCGAAGAGACCCTGGAAATGGCCCGGCGGGCCTCCCGCTGTCCCCGCTATGCCAATGCCGGCCTGTTTGCCTTTGAAAACAAAGTGGACGAGTCCCGGGAGATGCAGTTTGCCGCAGTGACTTTCCGCCTGTCCGACGGCACCATGTTTCTGGCATTCCGGGGCACGGACGACACCATCGTGGGATGGAAAGAGGACTTCAATATGTACTTTCTGCCCCATGTGCCCGCCCAGGCTGAGGCCGCCGCTTACCTCAACACCGTCGCCCGGCAATACCCCGACCCCATCCGCGCCGGCGGTCACTCCAAAGGCGGCAATCTGGCCATCTGGGCTGCCGTCCACGCCGACCCCGCCGTGCGGGAACGGGTACTCCGGGCATACAGCAACGACGGCCCGGGATTTCAGCGGGAAATGCTGGAAAGTCCCGCATATCAGGAGATGCGGGAGCGGTGCATCACCTATGTTCCCCAGTCCTCCCTGGTGGGAATGCTCATGGAACATGACGAAAATGTGCAGATCATTTACTCTGCCGAGACCGGACTGCTGCAGCACGACCCCTTTTCCTGGGACATCGACCGCAATCGTTACACCTATCTGGCCGAGCGCTCCGCATTTGGGGAGCATTCCGATGCCACCCTGCGAAACTGGATCAATTCCATGACCCCTGCCGAGCAGAAAGAGCTGATTCAGGACCTGTTCGAAGTTCTGGAATCCAGCGGCGCCAAAACGCTGACGGAACTGGACGAAAACAAGGTGCGCTCCGTTGCCGCCATGTACAAAACCCTGTCCGGGTATGACCGTCCCCGACGAAAACGGCTCAACGAGATCATGGGACGGCTGATTTCCGCTCAGTTCGAGGCCGCCTGGATGGAAATTGTCCGGCCGGAGCGGTAAAAAGTTGTTGATAGACCGGCATGTGTGTGCTATACTGACCGGGTAAATACACTTGCAGAGTAGGAACAGCGCGTTAAGTGCGGTGGGACGGGATGTTGCTCACCGACGAAACAGCCGTTTTCTCACAAAGAGAAAATCGGGTGTGCGGTGCTGTCTCCGCGTCCGCTGCCACCAAAGGATACGCCGGCTCTTTTCGTGGCAACCGCTGCGAAAGGAGCTGTTTTTTTTGAATTCAGAAAAAATCAAGCGGCTGAGCACCAACTCTATGCTTGCCGCCCTGTGCGCCGTACTGGGCTATTTTGCCATCGACGCCGGGAACATCAAATTCACGCTGGAAACCTTCCCCATGATTCTGGGCGCCATGCTTTTCGGCCCCGCCTCCGGTGTGTCCATCGCCTTCGTGGGCAATTTCATTTCCCAACTGGTCAAGTACGGTCTCACCGCCACCACCCTGGTCTGGATTATCCCCCATGTGGTCTCCGGCCTGGCCGTGGGCCTGTATGCCAGAAAAAAGGACTCCAACCTGACCCGGGGACAGGCCATCGCCATCGCCCTGGCAGGTGAAATTCTGGTCACCCTGCTCAATACCGGTGCCATGTACATCGACGCCAAGTTTTATGGCTATTACACCTTTGCCTATGTCTTTGGCGCCAGCGCCATGCGGGCCGTGGTGTGTGTGGTTAAGGGCGTAGTTTACGGCGTGATTCTTCACCCCCTGCTCACCGCCATCAAACGGGCGCTGAAATGATCGGCCCCCGTCCGGTTTGACCGGCGGCAGTCCGGCCGGGGAACAAAACGTGCCGGGGACGCAATGCGTCCCCGGCACGTTTCTTTTTCAGCTTTCCATCTGCTTTCCCAGAAACAATGCCACCGTCTGGGCCAGTTTCACTTCCACCTCTCCGGCAGTGCGTCCTCCCGTTTCCGTCAGGAACAACACGCCGCCCAGCACATCTCCTTCCGATAAAATCGGCGCCGCCACGGTGACGGCATACTTCTCTTCCCCGGCAATCACAGGCATACTGGCCTGTCCCGGTTCCTGCTGATACAGTTTCCGCGCCTCCAGAACCTGCTCCAGTTCCGCGCTGACCGTTTTGTTCTGCAATTCCCGCCGGCTGCCGCCGGATACCGTGAGCACTGTATCCCGGTCGCATACCGCCGCCATACTGCCGGTGGTCTTATACAGGGACTCGCAGATCTGCAGGGCAAAGTCCGAAAGTTCCCCCATGGGCGAATACTTTTTGAAGATCACCGCACCGTCTTTATCCGTAAAGATCTCCAGAGGATCGCTCTCCTTGATATGCAGCGTCCTGCGGATCTCCTTGGGGATGACCACCCGACCCAGATCGTCGATGCGTCTGACGATTCCTGTTGCTTTCATCTCTATCCAAAAAACTCCTTTGCATTGAAATCAGCTCTCCCCGTTAGTTTTGACAGGAAAAGGGGATTTATTCACAAAAATCCAGCGGTCCATCTTGTCAGATAAGCGCAAAGAACTCCGTTAACCTTTGCACAATGTCCACAGTCTTTTATATTCCTCACATTTTTTTCAGAAAAGCGGATGTAAAACCGGGAAATTATGGTATAATGTGAACATTAGATACCTGATATCTATGGATTTATGCAAAACACAAGTTGGAGGGGAATCATTTGAGTAAACGGTTTTTGTATTTGTTCCAGGAGGGCCATGAGGCCTTCGGGGGCGATCAGACAACAATGAAAAACATTCTGGGCGGCAAAGGCGCCGGCTTGGCAGAGATGACCAACGCCGGGATGCCGGTGCCTCAGGGCTTTACCATTACGACAGAAGCCTGCACCCAGTATTATGCCGACGGTCGGGAGATCAATCCCCAGATCCAGGCAGATATTTTCGCTTACATGGAAAAACTCGAGCAGATTACCGGCAAGAAATTCGGCGATGTGGAAAACCCGCTGCTGGTCTCTGTCCGTTCCGGCGCCCGCCAGTCCATGCCCGGCATGATGGACACCATCCTGAACCTGGGCCTGAACGACGCCTCTGTGGAGGGTCTGGCCAAAAAGACGGGCAACCCCCGGTTTGCATACGACTGCTACCGCCGGTTCGTCCAGATGTTCTCCGATGTGGTCATGGGCGTGTCCAAGACCCTGTTCGAGGAAGTCATCGACGAAATGAAAGCCGAAAAGGGCGTGAAGGACGATGTGGATCTGACCGCCGAGGATATGCAGACCCTGGTGGCCAAGTTCAAGGCCATTTATGAGGCCAACGAGGGCAAGCCCTTCCCCCAGGACCCCAAAGTGCAGCTGATTGAGGCTGTGAAGGCCGTGTTCCGCAGCTGGGACAACGAGCGCGCCAATGTGTACCGCCGCATGAACGAGATCCCCTATGAATGGGGCACCGCCGTCAATGTGCAGGCCATGGCTTTCGGCAACTCCGGCGACCGTTCCGGCACTGGTGTGGCCTTCACCCGCAACCCCGCCACCGGCGAGGCAAAGCTCATGGGCGAGTACCTCATCAACGCCCAGGGCGAGGACGTGGTGGCCGGCGTGCGCACCCCCTCTCCCATCAGCCATCTGGAAGAACAGATGCCCGAAGTGTACCAGCAGTTCGTGGAACTGGCCGGTCGGCTGGAGGCATACTACCGGGATATGCAGGACATGGAGTTCACCATTGAAGACGGCAAACTCTATATGCTCCAGACCCGGAACGGCAAGCGCACCGCCCAGGCCGCCCTGCAGATTGCCTGCGATCTGGTGGACGAAGGCGTGATCACCGAGAAAGAGGCCGTGCTGCGGGTAGAACCCAAGCAGCTGGACACTCTGCTCCATCCCCAGTTCGACGCCAACGCGCTGGAAGCCGCCACCGCTGTGGGCAAAGGCCTTGCCGCCAGCCCCGGCTCCGCCTGCGGCAAAGTCGTTTTCTCTGCCGAGGACGCCGCCCAGTGGCACGCCCGGGGTGAAAAAGTGGTTCTGGTCCGCCTGGAAACCAGCCCCGAGGACATCGTGGGCATGCAGGTCAGCCAGGGCATCCTGACCGTCCGCGGCGGTATGACCAGCCACGCAGCCGTGGTCGCCCGCGGCATGGGCACCTGCTGCGTATGCGGCTGCGGCAACAGCAGCGATGTCGCCATGGACTACGCCGCCAAGATCTTTACCATCAACGGAAAAACCTTCCATGAGGGAGACTATATCTCCATCGACGGCTCCACCGGCATGATCTACGAAGGACAGATTGCCACCGTAGCCGCCACGGAAAACGCCAACCTGAACCGGTTCATGAGCTGGGCCGACCAGTACCGTCAGCTGATGGTGTTCGCCAATGCGGACAACCCCAGAGATGCCAAGCAGGGCTCCGACTTCGGTTCTGAGGGCATCGGTCTGTGCCGTACGGAGCATATGTTCTTTGGCGAGGACCGGATTCGCGCCATGCGGGAAATGATTGTTTCCGACAACACTGCCGACCGTGAGAAAGCACTGGCCAAGCTGCTGCCGTTCCAGCAGAGCGACTTTGAGGGCATTTACGAGGTCATGGGCGAGCGCCCGGTGACCATCCGTTACCTGGACCCCCCTCTGCATGAGTTCCTGCCCCAGAACGAGAATGAGATTCAGGAGATTGCCAAGGAACTGAATGTGACCGTGGAGCGGCTGCACAATGTCATTGCCTCTCTCCATGAGTTCAACCCCATGATGGGCCACCGCGGCTGCCGTCTGTGCGTATCCTACCCGGAAATCGCCGTGATGCAGACCACCGCCGTGATCCAGGCCGCCCTGAGCGTGAACCGCCGCATGGGCCTGCACATCGTGCCCCACATCATGATCCCCCTGGTGGGCGAGGTCAAGGAACTGAAGTATGTCAAGGACATCGTGGTTCAGACCGCCGATGAGCTGATTGCCAAGTCCGGCGAGGCCCTGACCTACGAAGTCGGTACCATGATTGAGATTCCCAGAGCCGCCCTCACCGCCGACGAGGTGGCAAAAGAGGCCGACTTCTTCTCCTTCGGCACCAACGACCTGACCCAGATGACCTTCGGTTTCAGCCGTGACGATGCCGGCAAGTTCCTGGATTACTACTACGACACCAAGATTTATGAATTGGACCCCTTCGCCCATCTGGATCAGACCGGCGTGGGCAAACTGGTGGAAATGGCCACCCGTCTGGGCCGCCAGACCAAGCCGGAGCTGAACATCGGCGTGTGCGGCGAGCACGGCGGCGACCCCTCCAGCGTGGAATTTTTCCACAAAGTGGGTCTGGACTATGTCTCCTGCTCTCCCTACCGCGTGCCGATTGCCCGTCTGGCTGCAGCACAGGCTGCCATCAAGTTCCCCCGGAACTGATTTATCCTTCAACCGAAAAACCCGCCCCGGACTTGCTGTCCGGGGCGGGTTTCTGTATAGGCAGCGCTGCAAATTTTCTGTGACATTTTTCGCCGGTCGTGCTATACTCACCTCGTAAAAAAACTCTATCATCGGGAGCGATGCAAGATGCACGACACCATTCTCATCAGACCCTATACTCCGGCAGATCTTCCGGAAATGATTGCCATTTGGAACGAAGTGGTGGAAGAAGGCGTTGCCTTCCCCCAGGAATCGCCGCTGACCGAAACAGACGGCCCGGACTTTTTTGCACAGCAGACGCACTGCGCCGTGGCTGAAAACACGGAGAACGGCTCCATTCTGGGCCTGTATATCCTCCATCCCAACAACGTGGGGCGATGCGGCCATTTGAGCAATGCCAGCTATGCGGTATCCAGCCGCTGCCGAGGGCAGCACATTGGGGAGAAACTGGTGCAGGATTGTCTGATTCAGGCCAAAGCGCACGGATTCCGTGTGCTGCAATTCAACGCCGTGGTCGCCTCCAACCTCCGCGCCCGCCATCTGTACGAACGGCTGGGATTCCAAGCGCTGGGCGTCGTTTCCGGCGGATTCCGGCTGAAAGACGGGCGCTATGAGGATATCTGTCTGTATTACATCACGCTGTAACGAGAAAAAAAACAATGGCACGGGAACTCCCGTGCCATTGTTCGTATTGTCCTGCAAGTCAGATTTTTCTGCTGAGTTCCGCAGCCTCCCGGATGGCATCCACTGCAAATCTCGGCTGTTTGGCGTCGCCCAGAACATCCCAGGAAATGCCCAGTCGTTCTGCCGCCGCAATCAGGTCCTCCGTGGGGTTGGAAACCGTACCCACAGCACACACGATGGTGTCCGCCTCGATTACCTGGCGCTCGTCCCGCACCACAGTGGTCTCCTTTGTCTTGCGGTCGGTCTTTTTCTCCACAATATGCAGATGCACCTTGCCCGGCTCCAGTTTCTCCACCGTGGCATTGGTGATGACCTGAATCTGAGGATGCTCCTCCATATATTTCTTGAGCAGAATGGAGCGGCCATGGCTCAGTCCTGCGCCAATCTGGGGCGCCATCTCCACGATGGTCACCGGCAATTCCCGCAAATCCAGGTATTCTGCCACTTCAATGCCGGTGAATCCGCCGCCCACAATGACGCACTTGCCGAAGGCGCGGCGGCGGTTGGCCAAAATATCCGTGCAGGCCACAGCCAGTTCCCCGCCCGGGATGGGCAGCGCACGGGCATGACCGCCCACGGCGATGAGCAAGTGATCCGGGTGCAGCTGTTCCACCAGCTCCGGGGTCACCGGTGTATTGACCCGAATCTCCACTCCCGGCTCCAGAGCAGCCTTATGCTCCATCCAGTCCACCGTGGCCGCAAAGTCCTCTTTATCCGGGGACATCCCCGCCAGACGGAACTGTCCGCCGGTGGTGGGTTCCTTTTCGCACAAAATCACCCGATGGCCCCGCTGTGCCAGGGTGCGTGCGGCCTCCAGGCCGCCGACGCCGCCGCCGGCAATGAGCACAGTTTTGGGCGTTTCCGTCGGCACCAGTTCCATTTCCCGCTCCAGACCCACACTGGGATTCCGCAGGCAGGAAATATGGTTCATCTCCGGGTGATGATACGCCTCGGCACAGGCCTGGTCGCAGCCGATGCAGTAGCAGATATCGTCCACCCGATCCTCCCGGGTCTTCTGCACGATATAGGGGTCGGCAATATGGGCATGGCCCCAGCCCACCAGATCTGCGCCTTCGCCCAACACAATATTGGCCAGTTCCGGACGGCCCAAACGGCCCACTGCCATCACCGGAATGCCGGTCTTTTCCTTGAGATACAGGGCGTTGTCCTTATTGAATCCGAAGGGCACGCCCATGGCGGGCACTTCAAAAATATTGCCCTGCTGGAAGTTGCCCCGGCTCACATCCAGTACATCCACACCGGCAGCATGGGCGCGCTTGCAGAATTCTGCCATATCGTCCAGCGTCAGGCCGTCAAAGTTGCCCTCCCGGTCATAGGTGTAGTCGTCTTTGGCGACGATCCGCATGAACATGGGTTTCTCCTCCGGGAAATTCTTCCGCACCTGCTCGATGCATAGCAGGGGGAATTTCATGCAGTTTTCCAGACTGCCGCCGTATTCATCTGTCCGCTTGTTGAAATGGGGGGACAGGAACTGATGGAGCAGATAGTTATGTCCGCAATGGATCTCAATCACATCAAAGCCGCACTCCGCCGCCCGCGCTGCCGCCCGGCCGAAAGCTGCCGCGATCTCGGGGATCTGCTCCTGGCTGACTGCCGGCCACCGGCCCCCCAGCCGCTCCACCGGGCCCATGATTTTCAGTTTTTTCACATCTGTGTGCCCGTTCATAGAACCTTCTGCCGGCTCAAACAGTTGGGCGCCGATCTTGCCGCCCACCGCATGCACTGCATCCACCAGTTTTTTCAGACCGGGGATAAACTTGTCATCCGAAATGCCCGGCTCAAATCCCGGGGTGTTTTCCGGGAGCACTGGAGCGCATTCCATCAAAATCAGCCCCGGGCCGCCTTTGGCCCGCTCCACATAGTAATCGATCATTCGATCCGTCACAAAGGAATTTTCATCTGCCATCAGGGTGCCCATGGAGGGCATGACGATCCGGTTTTCCAAAACACAGTCCCGCACCTGAAACGGCCGGAAAATATTGCTGTACCTCATCATTGTCACACTCCGTTTTTTTACTTCTGTTTTTGGGGTCTCCAGTTCCTTTTTTCCTATTGTTCCTATTGTTCTAATTGTACCCACCAAAACAGCCCTTGTCAACAACGTCCATTTCCGAGAAAATTTACGGATTCGTTTTCCGAAAAAAGCCAGTCCCGAACCGATGGGTTCGGGACTGGCTCCTTTTCTTCCTATTCAATCCGGTTTTTCCAGGCAAACCGGCGTACTTTTGATTTCCGGATACCGGATGCCCAGCTGTTCCGGCCGGGCAATCAGTTCCTCTTTCTTCGATCGCGGAAGGCGCTTGACTGCCCATTCCAGACGGGAGGCCGCCGCGCGATCCGCCACGACCCAAGCCGCCGCCAATTCCGTCGGGGGATGGGCGGCCGTATACTTTGCGCCACCGGCCAGTTCTCCCCGGTGCTGTTTCATTCGGCGGTCAAGTTCCGTGGTAATCCCGGCATACAGCGTATTCCCCTGACAGCGGAGCAGGTAAAGATAATACATATAACCGCCCACTCAGACAGACTCCGCCGGAGCCTGTCCCTCTTCCGGGGTGAGCGGCTGCACCGCCCCCTCCTGCGGCACCGGCTGTTCCGGTTCGGGGTCTATGACCTCTGCGTTGGGGTCTGTAACTTCCCCGTTAGGGTCTGTGACCGCCCCGTTGGGGTCTGTGACTTCCCCGTTGGGGTCTGTGACTTCCCCGTTGGGGTCGGTGACCTCTCCGTTGGGGTCGGTGACCTCTCCGTTGGGGTCTGTGACTTCTCCGTTAGGGTCTGTGACCTCTCCGTTGGGGTCTGTGGATTCCTCGTCTGTTTCCTGTTTGTCCGTACCGTTCCACTCTTCTTCCGTGATCCAGGCAGAGGTATCCACCACCACAGAATCCTTGCCAAAGACAAAGTTGTAGTAGGCCGTATTCAGCACAGAGGCAGAAATCGTAAACTTATTTTTCACCGTTCGGATCATGTTGTCCAGATAGTTCGGCTCCAGTGTGCTTTCGTCTACCTGGTAGACCGCAGTGTTGGTATTGGCGTCAAACCAGACCTTGTCTGTCAGGAAACTCTGATCGGCCAGAACGGCCATGTGGGTCCCCTCCGAGAACACATCCGTTCCCGCCAGCAGCCGGGAATCGAAGTCAAAGCCCCACAGATTCAAAATCGTTGGCAGCACATCCATATTGCAGCAATACTCATCCACCACAATCGGCTCTTCCAGGCCGCCTACCCAGAAGATCAGGGTATCTTTATATCGCTCAAAGTAATCTGTCTCATGGCCGATCAGCTCATCGTACTCCCCATTGGTCAGGCCATAGGGGAAGTGATCCCCTGCCAGAACAATGGCCGTCCGGTCTGCCACCCCGGCCTGTTCCAGCTGCTCCATCAAGTAGGCCATGGCCTTTTCCAGTTCGATATTGCAGCTCAAATAACACTTTGCCGGCTCGGAATAAGGCAGATCCCGCACCGCGTCATAGTTCCGCACTGCCATGGGGTTGACCGCCGTGTTGTATTTGTAGTGGCCAGAGAACGTCATGTAATAGGCATTGAACTGCTCCTGGGACAGGTAGTCCGGAAGGGACTGCTCCATCATCTCCAGATCCGAGGCAGGCCAGGAAGTGGTGAAGTTCATACCGGCCCCGGCAAATTTCATTTTGTAGCCCATATTGGGATGCGACAGGTATCGGCCGTAATAGCTGCCCAGATAGTTATGGTATCCGTAGCTTTCCACACCCCGCTGCTCGGCAAAAATGTTCCCCAGTGCCATAGGCAGATAGCTGTTGCGGGAGGCATAGAAACTGGAGTCCCGCTTGCCCCGCCCGGTGTCCGGCATCAATCCCATACACAGGGCGTATTCCCCGTCGGTGGTGGTGTTGGGGAAGGTGTTGTAGTAATTGTTGAAGACGATGCCCTCGTTGGCCATCCGGTACAGCGTGGGCGTCAGTTCCGGGTCGATGGCAGCGCTGGAAAACGATTCCGCGCACAGCACAATCAGATTGTAGTCCTCCAGCATCCCGGTGTACTCGTTTTTCTGAGTGCCGGTAAGACTGGCACAGTAGTCGTTCAACGCCTGGATGCGCTCATCCTCTGTTTTGGCAGACAAGGCATCAAAATCAATGTCCAGCACATTGTACCCATATACCGTCTCCTGCACTTCTGCCTGCCCTGTAGGTTCAAAATAGTCCGTTTCCGTTTCCCGCCCGAACATCTTCTGGAACTCCAGGCGGAAGGTGGTCAGCAGACCGAAACTGTCTGCCGACTGGTCGGTGGTAGCGTCATTGCCGTGGTAGTAGCTGTAAATGGTGTAAAACCCGGTGCCGCCGATCCGCAGGGTCAACAGCATCACCACCTGCAGCACCGCTGCCGCCGCCAACAGGATCAGCCTGGGTCTGCGCAGTTTTCCGAACACCGTTTCCCCTGCAAATTTCCGCAGCAGGCAGGTGGCCGGGATGGGCAGCAGTCCCATCAACAAAGGAAAGAGATTTTCCAGAATGGACAGCATCATCTCTTTGAAGAAACTGGTCACTGCCTGGCCGCCCATGCCCATCATCGACAGGGAGTACATGGAGCCAAAAATGGCATGATACACAATCTGGGAATCATACAGCACGCACAGGACGCATACCACGATCAGACTGACCAGTCCGTTTCCCCGCCGGTTTCCCTGCGTCAGGCCGGAAAAGACCATTCCGATCACCACGGTGAATCCAATCAAGTACGGATACCGGGCAGAAATCCCACCAAAAACCGTCAAATGCAGTACCGTTTCCAAATACAGCAGCGTCAGCACCCAGAACAGGGCGTTTCCTGCCAACGGTTTCAGGATCTGCTTTCTCTCCGGTGTAAAAAATTGCTTGCGCTCCAACGCAGAGCCTCCTTTTGCTCTTGCCCCAAGGGCCATTTTTATCAATTTCCTGTAAAACTTTCGACAGAACATTATAATCCCGGCACTATTAAAAAACAACCAGATTTTGTTGTATTCTGTCGAAAAAAGGGGAAAAGCCTTGTGATTGCTTTCACATCGTGGTATATTGAACTTGAATAGAATTTTATGACGAGAAAGGTTTTTTTCATGCAGACTACGGAGAAACGCCCCGGCATCGGCAAACGCATTCTGGCCGGGTTTGGAAAATTTCTGACGGTCCTGTTGGTCACCGCGCTGCTGCTTGCAGTGGCCCTGTATGGGATCATGTTCATTTTGTGTAAAGGTCCCAGTCCCGCCGCCCGGGATCTGTTTGTGATGAGCGTTCGGGAAACCAGCGCTGTGGGCTGGCTGGCCAATCTGTACCTGTCTCAGGAAGAGATTGATGCCATCGAGGCCGGGAAATACACCGAGACGGAAATCGAGGAAACGGATACCTCCCTGGTTCAGATCGGCAATGGCGAGGAGACCGGCAATGACTACGGTCTGACCGACGAGGACGGGGACGGCATTATTCTGGAAACCGTCACCGGCGCCGGATATGTGGGATATATGATGGTGGTGCTGGACCCCACCCGCATCATGATGGGCACCCCTTCTTCCTTTGGCGGCACGGGCCTGACGGTGGAACAGATGGTGAAAACCTATGATTGCATCGCAGGCGTCAACGCCGGCGGATTCTATGACCCCAACGGTCAGGGCACCGGCGGCATCCCCGAGGGCATGACCATTGTAGACGGCGAAGTGTTTTATGCCAATGAGGGCACGGCCTATCCCTTTGTGGGCTTTGACAGCGACGCTATTTTGCACACCGGCAATATGACCCCGGAACAGGCCCGGGAGAAAGAGATTCAGTTCGGCTGCACTTTCGGCCCCACACTGGTGGTCAACGGCGAGCCCAACGATGCCAGCACCCTGGTTTCCGGCGTCAATCCCCGCACCGCCATCGGGCAGCGGGCAGACGGCGCAGTGCTCCTTCTGGTGGTGGACGGCCGGCAGGCTCACAGTCTGGGCGCCACCTACAACGATCTGGCTGACATCATGCTGGAATATGGCGCGGTCAATGCCTGCAACCTGGACGGCGGTTCTTCCTCCATGATGTGGTTCGGCGACGGATATGTCAACCGCTGCGCCTCCGTGGTGGGCATCCGACCTTTGCCCACAGCATTCTTGGTAAAGTGAGGTGGCCCAAATGGATACAACAACTAAGAAACACCGGTTTTGGAAAGGGCTGCTGATCTATGTGTGCGTGGCGCTGGCGCTGATCGCCGTGGGGCTGTTTTTCTTCGGGAAATGGACGGCAGCCTATGAACTTTCCCGCACAGACGGCGTGATGGACGCCTATCTGGCACAGCAGGCTCCGGCAGATCTCCGCGCCGAGGCAGAGGAATGGGCATGGGCCAAATCCAACGCCTCCCCCTTCGAGTCTGCAGAAGAGATCATCGCCGCCATTGCGGAACTGACGGAAACGCAGGAACTGACTTTCCGAAAGAGCGTGGGGGAATATACCCAGGAAACTCCGGTCTACACCCTGCGCTTGGATAAGCGGGAGGTGGGCACCGTCCGCCTGGAACGGGGCGAGCCCCGGCTGCTCAGTTTCGGCTTTGACACCTGGCAGCTGCGGGATGTGACCTATGATTTCACCGCCCTGGGGCAGGCATACACCCTCACCGCCCCGGAACAGGCCGTTCTGGAAGTCAACGGCGTGCCCCTGGACGACTCCCTCCGCACCGGCATCGGTCTGTATGCCGAGTTGGAGCCTTATGCGGACAGTCTGCCGGAGATGGACGGCGCCGCCACCTATGACCTGGGTCTGCTGTTCCGGGAACCTCAGGTTCACCTCTCGGACAGTAGCCGCTATCTGGTAGAATCCAGCGAGGGGCATATTTCCGTCATCGAACAGTGCCCGGCAGCGTTGGAACAGCAGCTGACGGACTACGCCCGGCAATTTCTCACCGCGTACTTGACCTTCACCTCCAACGCCTCCGACGGCCCTGACGGGGTGAAAGCCTATCTGATTCCCAACAGTATTTTGTCCCAGCGGATAGACGCCGCCATGGACGGTCTGAGCTGGGTTCACGGTGTGACCGCCACCACAGGGGACATTTCTCTGGAAAATTTCCGGTACTTCGGCGATGCTGCCCTGTGTGACGCCTATTACACGCTGCATACTGCCACCGGCGACACGGAAAACCAGATGCATATCCTGTTGGCCGACACAGCCAACGGTTGGCGGGTAGCAGAAATCGCCATGTTCTAAGCGGTGCGGACAGGCACAGCACATTGTATTTTTTGATTGGAAAGGGATGTCTATGGCAAACTATTTGACGGACGTGACCATCGTCCTGCCTTCTCTGGACCCGGATGAACGGTTCCTGCAAGTGGTACAGGGTCTGGTACGCGCCGGATTTGCCGACATTCTGATTGTCAATGACGGCAGCAGTCCGGATCGGCTGACCTGGTTTGAACAGGCCGCGGCCTACCCCGCCTGCACCGTTTTGACCCATGAGGGAAACAAAGGCAAAGGCAGAGCCTTGAAAACCGCATTTTCCTATATCTGCCAAAACCGTCCCCATTCCCTGGGCGCCGTCACCATCGACGGAGACGGGCAGCATCTGCTCAAGGACATCATCGCCTGCGCCCAGGCCATGCTGGAGCATCCGAACAAGGTGATTCTGGGCTGCCGGGATTTCAGCCTCCCCCAGGTCCCGCCCAAAAGCAAAAGCGGCAACAAATTCACCTCCGCCCTGTTTCTGTTGGGCTGCGGCATCCGCCTGTCGGATACTCAGACCGGCCTGCGCGCCATTCCCCGGGACTATCTGGAGGGATTCTGCCAAATCAGGGGCGAGCGGTTCGAGTATGAGACCAATATGCTTTTGACCATGAAACGGCAGGGCATCGACTTTCTGGAAGTGCCTATCGAAACGGTCTATGAGGGAAAAAACGAAGGCACCCACTTCCGTCCCATTCTGGACTCTTTGAAGATCATGAAGCTGATTTTCGTGTTCATGTTCTCCTCTTTGTCCGCCACATTGCTGGATCTGGCCGTGTTTTTCACCGCCATGCACCTGATTCCGGACGGGCCTTACGCCGTGCTCCTGTCCACCGTCATCGCCCGAGTTCTCTCCTCGTTCTATAACTTCAATATGAACCAGAAAGTGGTGTTCCGCGCCCAGGTCAGCTATCCCAAAGCCCTGCTGCGGTACTACTGTCTGGCAATCCCGCAGATGCTCCTGTCCGCCGGACTGGTCTCCCTGTTGGAAAACGCTGTGGCCCCGGGAAAAGATCTGCTTTTGACGGTGCTGAAAGCCCTGGTGGACACCGGACTGTTTTTCCTCAGTTTTATCATTCAGCGAGAATGGGTGTTCCAGCAAAAAAAATAAAAAAATCGTTGACAAACCCCCGTTCACGGGTGTATCTTATTGCCATCAATTCAAAGGAAGTCCCTGTATGAAATTCGTATCTTTCGCATTTGCATACTTTACCTACTATTACTTTACCACCAAAAAAGTAATAGCGACTTGTGCTGCGTAAAATACGGATACTAGAATCAGAATCAAACTCGGAAGCCATACAGCATGATCGCTGTACGGCTTGATTTTTTATCAGGAGGAAACTGACATGATCGTAGTTCTCAAGAAAAATGCATCCGAAAAGCAGATTGAAAATCTGAGCAACTGGTTCCAGGCAAAAGGTGTGGAACCGGATATTTCCCGGGGTACCGACATCACCATCATGGGTCTGGTGGGCGATGTGAGCAAGATCGACACCGAGCTGATTGAGGCGCTGGATATCGTGGAATCCGTCAAGCGGGTGTCCGAGCCGTTCAAACAGGCCAACCGGAAATTCCACCCCGATGACACCGTGATCACCCTGGAAAACGGCGTGAAGATCGGCGGCGGCAACTTTGTTTACATGGCCGGCCCCTGCTCCGTGGAAAGCGAAGAACAGATCATCTACTGCGCCCAGCGGGTGAAAGCCGCCGGAGCACAGATCCTCCGGGGCGGCGCTTTCAAGCCCCGCACTTCCCCCTACTCCTTCCAGGGCATGGGTGAGGACGGCATCCGGCTGCTGCTGGAGGCCAAAAAGGAGACCGGCCTGCCCATTGTCACAGAACTGATGGACATCAAGCACCTGGATATGTTTGCCGATGTGGACATTATTCAGATCGGCGCCCGGAATATGCAGAACTTTGAACTGCTCAAGGAAATCGGCCACTGCCGGAAACCCATCCTGCTCAAGCGGGGTCTGGCAAACACCATTCAGGAATGGCTGATGAGCGCAGAATACATCATGGCCGGCGGCAACCACGATGTGATCCTGTGCGAGCGCGGCATCCGCACTTACGAAACATACACCCGGAACACGTTGGATCTGTCCGCCGTGCCTGCAATCCATGAACTGAGCCACCTGCCCATCATCGTGGACCCCAGCCACGCCACCGGCCTGTCCCGGATGGTGCCGACTATGGCCATGGGCGCTGCCGCTGTGGGCGCCGACGGCCTGATGATCGAAGTCCACAACGATCCTCCCCGGGCAAAATGCGACGGCGCTCAGTCCCTGACCCCGGATCAGTTCGACCAGGTCACCGCCAGCGTCGGCCGTATCCTGGCCGCCATGAGAGGGTAAGCCATGGAACAGGACTTTCAGAAACTCACTGTCGGCATTGCCGGACTGGGACTGATGGGCGGCAGCTTTGCCAAAGCCTACAGCACCGCAGGCCATAAAGTACTGGCCTGGAACCGCAGCCGGGACACCCTGGAGCTGGCGGAAATGAACGGTGTGGTATCCGGAGAACTGGACAAGACCACCATCCGCCAGTGTGATTTGGTCATCATTGCACTGTATCCTCAGGCCACCATCGACTATCTCCGGGAAATGGCCCCCTTTATCGGCGCTGACACTGTGGTCATCGATACCTGCGGTGTCAAGCGGACGGTCTGTCAGGCCTGTTTCCCCATCGCCCGGGAACACGGTTTCCGATTCGTCGGCGGTCACCCCATGGCCGGCACTCAATTCTCCGGCTACAAATACAGCCGCCCTACATTATATAAAGACGCCGCCATGATCGTCGTCCCGGAATCCTTTGACGACATCGTCTTTTTCGACCGGCTCAAAACCCTTCTGGCGCCATGCCGGTTCGGCCGGATGACCATTACCACCGCGGAAAAGCACGATCAAATGATCGCCTTTTCCTCCCAGATGGCCCATGTGGTCTCCAACGCATTTATCAAAAGTCCTGCCGCCCGGGAGCACAAAGGCTACTCTGCCGGCAGTTACAAAGATCTGACCCGGGTCGCCTGGCTGAACGAAACCATGTGGACCGAGCTGTTTTTGGACAACCGGGATCATCTCCTGAAAGAGATCGACACCCTGATGGAAAATCTCTCCCAGTATCGGGACGCCCTGGCAGACGGGGACAGTCCCCGACTGGAAGGCCTTCTGCGGGAAGGCAGACTGATCAAGGAAGAAGTGGACAACATTGACTACCGTTCCCGTTAATACCAATCCCCCTTACCAAATTCTCATCGGCAGCGGCCTGCTGGAACAGGTCGGTTCCCTGCTGCGGGACCTGTGCCCCTGCCAGAGCGTAATGCTGGTCTGCGGCGATATCGTAGCAGATCTCTATGCCCCCCGGGTGCGCCAAGCTCTGGAACAGGCCGGTTATCAGGTACACCAGTTTATTTATCCCCACGGAGAAGGCTCCAAGACACCGGAGACCTACCTGTCCCTGCTCCGCACCATGGCCCAGTGCGGCATGACCCGCACCGACGCTGTGGTGGCTCTGGGCGGCGGCGTCACCGGTGATCTGGCAGGCTTTGCCGCCGCCACCATTCTCCGGGGCGTCCGCTATGTCCAGATCCCCACTACCTTATGGGCAGCCGTGGATTCCTCCGTAGGAGGCAAAACCGCCATCGACCTGCCGGAAGGGAAAAATCTGGTGGGCGCCTTCTATCAGCCCCGGCTGGTGCTGTGTGATCACGACACATTGGATACCCTCCCACCGGAAGTCTTTGCCGACGGCTGCGCCGAAGTGATCAAATACGGCATGATTCGGGACGCAGACCTGTTCCGTCAGCTGCACGCCCCCATCCGCCCCCAGATTGAAGACGTGATCGCCCGGTGCGTGACCATCAAAAGTCAAATCGTCCAGGAGGACGAACGGGACACCGGCATTCGGGGTCTGCTGAACTTCGGCCACACTGTGGGGCACGCCATCGAAAAATGCTCCCACTACGCCGTTTCCCATGGCAGCGCCGTGGCCACCGGGATGGTTCTGGTCACCCGGGCCGCCTATCTGGCGGGACTGTGCGGACAGGACTGTCTGGAGGGACTGACCGCACTGGTGCGGCAGTATGAACTGCCCGTCACCACCCCATTTTCCGCCGACGCGCTGCTGTCCGCCATGGCCAGCGATAAAAAGCGGGACGGCGACCGCATTTCCCTGATTCTCCCGGAGGAGATTGGGAAATGCCGCATCGAAAAACTGCCGGTGCAGCAGATGCACGCACTGCTGCGCCCGGCTCTGGAGGATCAGACATGGATATGACCATCACCCCCGGCACCTTGACCGGGCCGATCACCCCACCCCCCAGTAAATCCCAGGCGCACCGGCTCATCATCGCCGCGGCCCTCGCCAAAGGCGAAAGTGTGCTGTCCAACGCCGCTTTCTCTCAGGACATTACGGCCACCCTGTCCTGCATGGAACAGCTGGGCGCCGAATGGCAGGATCTGGGCGACGGCCGGCTGCAAATCCGCGGCATTCCCGGCATCGGTTTCGGAGAGATGCCCCGATTTGACTGCGGCGAATCCGGCTCTACCCTGCGCTTTCTCATCCCCATCGCCCTGGCCACCGCCGGAGGCGGCGTCTTCACCGGACGGGGGCGGCTCATGGCGCGGCCGCAGCAGCCCTATTTCGATATTTTTCAGGAGCAGGGCATTGCCTATCAGCAGACCGATACCGCGCTCACCGTCACCGGGAAACTCCGCCCCGGCACATTCCGGCTGCCGGGCAATGTATCCAGTCAGTTTGTCACCGGTCTGCTGTACGCCCTGCCTCTGTTAGAAGGCGACAGCACCCTGCTCCTCACTTCCCCTCTGGAAAGCCGGGACTATGTGGCCATGACGCTGAATGTTCTGGAAAAATCCGGCATCCGGGTGGAGCAGGAAGATTTTCGGCAGTTCCGCATCCCCGGCAGACAGCAGTTTTTGCCCGGAACCGCCGCCATCGAGGCCGACTGGTCCCAGGCCGGATTCTGGTATGCCGCCGCATTCCTGGATCACCCCATTCAGATTCAGGGCATGGACCCGGATTCCGCCCAGGGCGACCGGGTGGTCGCCCGGCTGTACTGGCAG
>ENA-ORVC01001134-ORVC01001134.1-human-gut-metagenome-genome-assembly--contig:-NODE-1134-length-24317-cov-9.146031_pt1 | contig 24317 bp, 18 predicted proteins | sample MGYA00242092_ERZ509234 | MGnify/ENA primary metagenome ERZ509234 (study PRJEB26280, sample SAMEA2338800) | human gut metagenome | biome: human gut; feature: human-associated habitat; material: faeces... | reverse complement strand
ACCTTTACATAAAGTCATAACCTCTTCAAAAGTAGGAATTTGATGGCGCGTTTTACAACCGGCGCCGTTTTTCAACCTTAATGCTTTCAATTCTGCCAAGGTATAATCCTCCGGACGCCCTTTTCCGTTCATTGTACGGTTAATCAGTTTATCATGCATCAGGACAAGATGCCCGTCTTTTGTTTTCTTCAGATCTATTTCCACCATATCAACCCCCATGTCAATGCAATTCTGAATACCTTGCAAAGAGTTTTCGGGAGCATTGCGCCAATCGGCACGATGAGCGACGACTAAAAGTAGAGAAGTATTTCCACTTAAAAAAGTGTTTCTGATTTCAGTAGCCCTATCCTGCCCCCAGCTCAACTGGATACAAACACATAACAATAAAAACAAATATACTTTCTTCATAAAACATTTCTTTTAACGGTTTATTATACGGCTATTCACTACTCACTGCCTGTTATATTTTTAAAAGTTTCGTAGATACGTGACGGAACAGGACGCGCCTTATCATGGTCGCAATCTTTCATAGCCTCGTACATAAATACTCCCTTATATCCATTGCTTCTCAGTTCTTTTACAAAACGCTGCCAATCTATTTTTCCCTGTGTGGGAAGCCAATGGCTTTCGTTTACCAAGTCAAAATCCGAAGCATGGATTGTTCCTATATGCCGGCCCAATATCTTCATGAAATGCTCAATAGAACCTTTACTATAATGATTCGTATCAAAGCAAACTTTCACTCCGGGAATACCGCAAATAATCTCCAAGAGTTCTTCAGGCGTATTTCCTAAACAAGTACGCGGCAGATTTTCAATACACAACTGCGCCCCTATACGATCGGCATATGGTTTCAGGTACATAATAGAACGCTGCGCATTCACTATACGCCGGGCACGAACACTATCCGCTATTGGTTCTGAACTTGGATGCAGAACCAACCGGGCCGGTTTGAACTGTCCGCATTGCTCTATCATCTGCGCCATGAAACGAACATTTTTTGCACGAAGCGAGTCATCCAAAACCGAAATATCCAAGGTTCGGGAAAAAGGCAGATGAATAGACCATACCTGAATACCGGCACTATCCACCCTACTCTTCATCAGTTTGATACGAGGTATCACTTCTTCTGCCGGCACTCCCCGATAACACTGGTTAAGAGCCACTTCTATATAATGCACTCCCTGCATTTTCGCTTCCATAAAATCTGCTGCCACCGGATTTTTCCAGATGGCAGTAGTTGTCCCCACTTCATACTGTTGCGCATGGCAAATGAATGAAAGAGTGGACAGTACTGTCATAAGTATATATTTCTTCATCAGTTCAATTTACCATTTTTCCAAACTAACTTTTCACCCCACATAGGCACATATGTTTGTTGACAATTAATCTTTGAAGCACGTTCCCAAGCACTCTGCACAGTCCATCGGGAATCTTCCTCATCTGCATGCGAAAGTTCAAGAACATGTGACAGCAATACATAGTCAGGAGTCACCTGTCCTGTCCCGGTACCGATAATATCATTTTCGGTCAACGCATTGGGAGCATAACGGGGAATCAAAACATTGACATGATGATTGACGTCATTGGCATCGGTAATATCAGCATACTGCACAGGCTTAAAGTTAGAATCTCCTGTATGTATTAAAGTCAAACCGCCTGCATCGTCACCGCAATCTATATAGAAAACGGTTACAAAGTTTTTTAGGCTCGCTTCATTGTGATTGGTAATACATGTGCGAATTTTAAAATTGCCAATCGTATACTCCTCGGATTTTTTAGAATAAAATGGATACGAAGCAACCGGTTGCAAATAATTGGAGAGGACCGGTTTGTCCAAATCATACATAGCCTGAATCAAATTGTTACTATAATGGTCAGAATGTTTGTGCGTAACGCACAGGAAATCCAGATAAGGAGCGAACTCCTCGGCCCAACGATGAGATATATCTATACCGAAACACCCGGAAGGAGTCTTTATTATATATCCCATATTGTAAAGCAACCATATTTGTGCAGTTCCGTTTTCTACGGTAGAGCTTTTCACACCATCCAGAACACGTTCAAACGCTGTACGATAAAAATACAATATGGAATCGGATTTAGCCATATTTAAACTTGTTTGATCATATCCGGAAAGGAAGACACTGAAGTAGTCGGCCTTGCATTTATCTGCGTAATCTTGGAGTTTCTCCATTGCATCCGTACGCTTCGCATCAAGAACCAGGGGAGATGTACTCCACAACTCCTGCGACGTTGCATTTACCGATGCGGCAAGGTTATCGAGTATTCCTTCATACCCCGTTACAATGCTATTATTATCATCGTCACTGCACCCCATAATCCCCACTGTCAACAAACAGCAAAGGATATATCGTATTTTTCTTATCTTGTTCATAGATTTTCTATATCTTTAAATTTATACTTATTTCTGCCGATTGGTACCTTGAAGATCACCGCCACGCATACTCCAAGAAGATGTTTCGGAAAGTGTGTTTACAGTGACAGCCTTAACAGAACCTATATTATTACTTTCAACCGTACCAAAATACAAGCGTCTGTCCGGACCGATCGTAACTCCTGCCATCACATTTTGTCCGACATTTTGCACCTCTGTCAATGCTCCGTTACTGTTCGTGTCCAACTTCCACACTTTCTTTCCTCCGCTATGTCCTACATACAAGTAGCCATCAGCTCCCAATGTAACTCCGTTATAAGTTAACTGTTGATTGGTACCTATTTCCTTAGACCACTCCAAATTTCCCGAAGCATTTACCGCATACACATGCGCATTTTTGTTTTTTGCACCTTTATCTGTAAAATAGACCACTCCATTCTTATCCACTATTGGAAAATAAGAGTCTGTTCCTATTCCCGAATTATAAGTCCATTCTTTCTTCCCTGTTACCATATCTACAGAAATCAGTCCACCGGTAGCTTTTAATGTTGCATATAAATGATTCCCATTCAAAGCAAATGAACCACGTTCTGTCACATTGACGCCTGTCAGAGGCTCAAAGCGTTTTCCTCCCGAAGCATCGAAAAAGAAAATTCCAAGACTGGTACCGGCATATACATTGCCATCTTTGTCAACAGCCACTGCGCTGCCATTACCACCTGTACCTAATGTCTCCTGAAATAATATCTTGCCATTGTCTTTGGTATCGAGTGCATACAAAGTAATCTTATTGGTAAGACAATAGAGCACTCCATCTTTCGACAATGCAGGAAAAGCGCCTGTTGCACCGTCCAACTGTACAGTCCATTTTGTATCACCATTAGGAGTGATAGCATATACTCTATTGGTGGCATCACATTGATAAACAGTTCCATCATCACCTACCAACGCACCCCCGCCATAGGTAAGCGCATCAATACCATATACCCATTTAAAATCTCCCGTAGCCACATCTATGGCAAACAAGTGTCCGGCCGGAGTGGAAGTAGGAATATACATTGTCTTTCCATCCGGAGAGAATACAGGATTAGAGACTTTCACATATCCGGTGTAGTTACCCGATTGCAGCTTAATCGAATTCCACTTATAATTCACCACTGCAACATCCATACTTCCCGTATCAGCAGTACCGTTTGTATAAGTCACAGTTACAGATACGGTATATTTATCTTTAACAGTTCCATAGGCATGTTGAGGGCTTAGCTCGGTAGAGATTGTTCCGTCACCAAAATCCCAGCTTACCGACTGAACATCACCACCCATGAAAAACATATCATTCAACGTAAACGTTGCAGACTCCCAAAGTATCAATTCCGTCTTATCGGATTGGTCTATCAAAATAGGAGATAACTTTCCCGGAGTAGCAGAAGCCTCAACGACTTCGGAATTTCCAGTAGGATAAGAAGCTATCATGCTAAAGGTGTATTCCGTATCATTCACCAACCCGTCTACTACATAAAACTCCAAGGAAGTATCATCCAACGTTATCACCTTACCACCCGGATTCACCGTTATCTGATAGTTAGTGAAACGTTCGCTGTTGGGCTTAGTCCAACTCAGCCGCACCCGTTCACTACCGGCGGTAGCTGACAGGTCGGTCACAGGATAACGTGCATTCTTTGGAGTGCTCTTGACGGAAGTCTTACCGGCCAGCCCGTTCGCATAACGGGGCTGTACGGAAAAGCTGTAAGTCATATCATTTTCCAGATTCTCAACAACCACACTCTTTTTACCAGCTTCCACTGTCATCTGTCCGCCATCAGATCCGGCATTTCCGGCATCCCATACAACCAGATATTCGGACGGACGGGCGTTTTCATAGTCTTCCCATGCCAGCATCACACTCATATCTCCGGCGGTCGCTTCGAGGGATTTCAACTCATACAAATCAAAATTGGCTTTCGGCAGTTCTTCTTCACATGCAATGAAAACTGCTGCAAAGACCAATAACAAACTATATATTACTTTTTTCATGGTCTGTTTCTTTAAGTTTAACAAGAAATCAATATCCGGGATTTTGCCAAAGGAGCTTTTCATTATTGACACGCTCCAGCTCTGTCTTGGGAATGGGATACAGGAACTGATAATCCTGAATTTCATGTCCTTCCGCCTTCATGGCATCTTTGGCTCCACCCATTCGTACAAGGTCGAACCACCGGTGTCCTTCATAGGGGAATTCACGCTGGCGTTCCAACATAATGGCCTTTCGGAAACTGTCTTTATCAGGAAGGTCAGCAATCTGTATCGAAGAGCTGCACGAACGCATGTGAACCGAATTCAGAGCATTCATTGCATCTGAAGTCTGCGAATTGCTGTACTCTATTTCATTTAGAGCCTCCGCATACATAAGCAGGACATCAGCATATCGGAGAACAATTTGATCATTACCCACAGTGTTATAAGTGGCACTCTTTGTATCTTTAAATTTCTTCAGCACAAAGACCTTGCTCTCCACTTGTGTATATTCTATCAATTCCTTACGTTTATCATCAGCGTCCGAATAGCATTTCTTCAAAGCCTCCGTCTGGTTAGTATCATCTCCCAGGTTTGTAATAGAAAACCAATAGCCATGTCCTTCGCCTTCTAATTCCTTATTGAAACGAACTGCAAAAATTATCTCGTTGTTCATCTTATTATCCACATCGAATACTTTATCAGGAGAAGCCATCAAACTGTATTTGCCTATAACCTGAGATAGAATATCCCTCGCTTCCTCCCATTTATGGAAAGTGAGATACACTTTACCCAAAAGCGCTTTGGCAGCCCCCAAAGTGACGCGTCCCACTTCATTGCCCGTATACGACTGAGGTAACATATTATCATCTATTATCTGTTTCAGATCACCGGTCAGGAAATCGTAAACCTGCTGTTCCGAACTACGTCCGATAGCTAAAGCCTCGGAAACAGTTACAACTTTGTCGGTCATCGGTATTCCACCCCACAAGCGATACATATTAAAATACGTTAGGGCCCGTATGAACAACGCCTCGGCCTTATACTGTTTTTTCAACGTTTCATTAAAATCCGCCCCGTCGATTTTATCCAGCACTAAATTGCAGCGGTATACACCATTGTTAAAGTTAGCCCAGGCATTTTGCAGAATACCATTCGATGGTTTATCGGAAAACTGGTCTATGTCGTACCGGTCTTGCGTACCGGTGGTGGGAGCACTTAAATACAGGTTATCACTTCGGTATTCACAACATTCTGTAAAAAAGTTCACCTGCGTTTGCAGTTTTGAGTAACATCCGATGACCGCTACATTGAAATCTTCGGCCGTTTTATAAACTTTGTCCGTAGGCACACTGCTGCTCGGCTCCAAATCAAAAAAACTATCCGTACAGGACACCGACAGGAAAGCGGTTGACAATATTAGAAAGAGTTCATATTTTTTCATATCTCATATCTTTTAGAAAGGTAATTAAAGAGTTATATTTAGACCGAACAAAAAGGTTCTTGCCAATGGATACGTTCCATAATCTTCGCCCGGCGAGAGTGAGTTGCCGGGGCGTGCATTAACTTCCGGATTATATCCGCTATAATCGGTGGATGTCCAAAGATTCTGTCCCGACACATAAATCCTCAGCTTCTCAACAAAGAAATGACGAGTCAGCTGCTGAGGCAGTGTATATCCTAAAGTGACATTTTGCAATCTCAGGTAAGATCCGTCTTCCAGATGCCAAGTAGAGGTTCTTCCGTTATACCCTTTCGATTTGCGGTTTGCACGATTCACCTGGCCGTTTCCCGGATTGTCAGCGCTTTTCCAACGGTCCAAAGCAAGCGTTGTTCCATTCACATTGCCTTCCATATTGTCGATATACCTCCTGTTCAGATTCAAGATTTCATTGCCATAGACACCCTGAAAGTTAAAGTCAAGGTCAATCCCCTTATACCATACCTTTCCACCGAAACCATACGTAAAATCGGGCATATAATTACCGACAATCGTGCGGTCCTTATCCAAATCCATCACACCGTCACCATCTACATCTACAAAGCGGAAATCTCCCGGCTTGGTATTGCTGAAATGAGGATACTTCTTAAGCTCTTCCTCATTGGAGAAAATGCCGTCCTGCACCAGCAGATAATAGCTGCCGATGGGTTCGCCCACTTTGGTGATATAATAGGCATGGTCTACGCTACCGGTAGAGATAATGGGAGCGTCACCGGGCCCCAAAGCCTTCACCTCGTTCGTATTGGTTGAATAGTTGGCATTGAATGAATATCCAAAGTCCTTTGTGAAGTTCTTCTGGGAAGTCAAGGCAATTTCCCATCCCCGGTTATTCACCTTGCCAATATTCATCAAGGCTGTGCTATACCCAGTCAGATGGGGAACAGGGACGTTCAGAAGCATGTTCGAAGTATTGGTGTTGTAATAATCCACCGTGACGCCGAGCAATCCTTTAAACATCTGCACATCGATACCGGCATTGACCATCGCATTCTTTTCCCAGCTTAAATCCTCATTTTTAATGGTATTGGGTTTGTACCCGTAAACGAGTTGGCCGTTATTTGTTCCAAGTATGTAATTATCGAGCGCCATCAGTGAAAGATGATCGTAATTGCCTATCTGGAAGTTACCGGTAACACCGTAGCTGGCCCTTATCTTCAGATCGTCTATGAAAGAGAGCGCCTTGGCATTCTGAAAGAAATCCTCACCGCTGATTCTCCATGCAGCAGAAGCTGACGGGAAATATCCCCAACGATTATTCTTTCCGAAACGGGAAGAACCGTCGGCTCGTATAGCGGCAGAAGCCATGTATTTACCTTTATAGCTATACTGGGCGCGTGCCAGATAAGATGCTATGCTCCATTGCGTCTTGTCGGAGTTTCCTTTCGTCACCGTACCACCTCCAATAGTCTGGATATAATCGTTCGGGAAATCGGTAGCCGTCACGTTGTTACCCTTATAAGTTTCTTTCTGTGCAGACTGCACCAGTACGAGGTTCAGGGAATGATCCTCATTAATGGTTGTATTGTAATTTACCTTATTTTCTATCAACCAGTTGAAGTAGAATCCGGAAGAGCTGTAAGCTATGGGATTGGACTTCGTGTCATAATACTTCTGTCCCAGCAGCGGCAACTCCGACGAGCGATACGTATCGTTGTGCGAACCGTAATAATCCCCGCCGAAAGAAATGTTATAGGTCAGTCCTTTAAAGAACTCTATTTCCGCAAATACCTTTCCGACAATCGCCATGCGGTCCACAACATCCGATTGCAGGTTTGCCATTGCAACGGGGTTCAATATGGCGTTATGCTGATAATCGTTCCCGATTCTCCAGTAACCGTTTCCCTGATAATTATAGCTTCCGTCGGCATTATACACAGGCCATACGGGCGGCATCATCAGTGCAGACTGTACAACGCCACCTGCTCCCGATGCATCTACACGATTGGAAGTTGAATAAGACGGAGAGAAATTAACTCCAAACTTGAATTTCTTATACTGTCCGTCAAGATTCATACGCATGCTGTATTTCTTGAAATCGGAATTGATAACGACACCCTCCTTATCGTAATAATTGGCCGATACGAAATAGCCGACCGTTTTTCCACGTCCTGAAACAGAGATATTATGGCTTTGCGTACCGGCAGTACGGAAAATGGCATCCTGCCAATCAGTGTCCGTCAGTCCGCGGTCACCGTTCAGATAAGGAAACAGTTCGGTAGGGATACGTTCCCAAGAGTTGGGACGCATGCCGTTCGGATCATCGGGCGAAGCTCCCGGATTGGCATCCAGATAGGCATTATCGTGACCGTCCTTGGCAAACTCCGCAAACTGGTAAGCGTTCATCATATCAAGTTTCTTCGATACATTCTGTATGCCGTAATAGCCGTCATACTGTATCTTCACTTTTTCCGACTGCCCCTGTTTGGTCGTAATAATAATAACGCCATTGGAACCGCGGCTACCATAGATAGCGGCAGAAGAAGCGTCTTTCAACACTTCTACCGACTCAATGTCGTTGTTGTTGAGATTGGCAAAGCCACGTTCCACCGGCACGCCGTCTATGATATAAAGCGGATCGCTACCGGCATTGACGGTACTGATGCCACGCACGCGGATACTTACGTTCCCTTCCGGATCACCGCTTGGAGTAGTCACCTGTACCCCCGGCATCTTTCCTGCCAATGCCTGACGGAAATCCGAAGCAGATGTCTTGGCTATGTCCTCCGCTTTCACCGAAGATATGGAAGTGGACACATCGCTCTTCTTCTGGACGCCATAGCCCACGACCACCACTTCTTCCAGCAGTTCACTATCCTCTTTCAGGGTTATGTTGGCGAGCGCTTTGTCTCCGGCCGAGAAAGTTCGTGTTTTATAACCGATAAATGAGATAACAACTTCCGCTTTTTCGGGAACACCCATCAAGGTATATTCTCCGTCAACATTTGTAATCGTTCCCAAAGAAGTTCCTTTTACGGCAATGCTCGCACCTATTACGGGCTCTCCTTTCTCGTCGACGATTACGCCGGAAATCTTTTTCACCTTCCCGCTTTGGTGCGTGGCTTCCGAAGCGGCTTTTGCTTTCAGGTAGACTTTCTTCCCGCTTATCTCATAAGTGACACCCATGCCCGCCAGTAATCTGTCAAGCACATGGGCAAGTTCTTCTTCATCGGCCCGGACAGTTACAAGTTTATCGGGATTCACCGTCGGACGGCTGTATGCCACCGTCAGTCCGGTCTGTTGGGTAATGGCATCAAAGACCTTCGCCAGTTTCACCTGCCGGAAATCCATTGAAACCTTTTGAGCAGTGGCTGTGATACAAGCCATAGAGCTTAAAAGCAGAACAAGCAGAATCTTGTGTTTCATAACTTTAATTTTAGATTAGCAATAGTATAAAATTCTCTTTATACTAAGTAGACACACAAGACTCCCGAACGGGTGAGAGAAAATCTATCTTTTTTCTAAAAAATTATTTAGTGGTGACAGTCACTTCCTTTTCGACTTCGTCATAGCGGAAGTGCAGCGGAGCAATCTTCTCCAAATCGCGCAAAACTTTTTCAAGAAGTGTATTTTCAGAAGTCAGCGTGAAATATACATTCCAAGCGTCTTGGTTCTCCACTTTAAAGTTGACATTGTACCAGCGGTGCAGCACTTTGATAACCTCCGCCAAAGGAGCGTCTTTGAAAGCGATCACATTTGTTTTCCATAAAGAGGAAAAGCGGGTGTCGCTGTTTCGGGAAATGGTGCAGCGGTCGTCGTCGCGATTATAAACCAACCTTTCACCGGGCCGCACCGGATATTTCTTGTCCGAAGGAAGCATGAGATTGATATGCCCCTCATCCAGACATACGGTAATATTCTTATTATCGGGATAGGCATTGACATCAAACGAAGTTCCCAATACATGGATGGCGGGCCCGTTCAGATTGACGATGAAAGGACGGGCAGGATTCTTGGACACCACAAAATAGGCTTCACCTTCCAAATAGACCTCACGACTGGAAAGAGCAAACTTCTTGGGATACTTCAAGCGGGAATCCGAATTGATATATACGCGTGTACCGTCCTGAAACATCATTTGCAGACGCTCGCCCTTCGCCACATAGATTTCTTCGTAGCCGGAGCCGCCAAACAAGTCCACCCGCTTGTCCAACTGCACAACCAAGCCTGCCAGCACAACAAACGGTATCAATACCGCAGCCACCCGGAAAACTATCCGGCGGACACGCTTCCTACGGATATTCCTGCGGATGCGGGCAAACAACTCATCTGACGCTATCTCGTGGTCCACGTAAAGTTCTTCATAACCAAGTTTCACCTGCTCCACGTCGCAATCCATGCTTCGGGACAAATAGTCCGTTCCTTCATCCGTAGCAAACCATTGCGCCACGAGACGGGCTGTTTCAGGAGTAGATGTTCCGGCAAGTACTTCCCGTATCTGTTCTTCGGTGGGTTTATTCATCATCTTATTATCCATAGTATAAAAAGGACACTTAAATACTTCAACAGGGTGAGATATGTAACAAATATTAGCAATTTATGCAAATGTGCACGCAACAGTTTCAACGCCTCCGAGTAATGGGTTTTGATTGTATTGACGGAGAGCTGCATACGTTCGGCTATTTCCGGGTTGGTAAGTTCGTCGCGCACTTTCATCAGGCAGATTTCACGCTTTTGGGGCGGCAACTTGTCCAAGGCCTTATAGAACAGCGACATCATTTCTTTCTTCTCCAGATTCTCTATCAGTGTATCTTCATACTCGGGGATGCTCTGCGCTATCTCATAGTTCTTGGCAATTGCATTGTTCTCATTACGGATTACGTTCAGAATATGATTCTTCGTCATCGTCACGAGGTAATTCTTCAGGCTGATGCCTACGCGAAGCTCCGAACGGAACTCCCAGAAACGCGTAAAGACATGCTGCACCGCATCCTCCGCCATAGCCTTGTCCATCAGATAGCGATAGGCCAGCACATAAAGCAGTTTGTGGTACTTATTATAGACCACAGTGAATGCTTCCACATCTCCCCGCTCTACCTTGGCGAAAAGAGTTTCATCATCCATATCCGGTGTCAGTGAAACAAACAAGGACATCAGCAGTTGCTTTTAAGGTTACAATAACGGGTCAAATATAGGTATTTATAGATTGAGTAGTGCACAAAAGGATAAAAAAATGAATTCCATCCGTCACGCTGTTATGGAGCATATCGGAAGATGCGGCAGCTACTTCTACAAGGCGAACAAAACAGGGAGTGTATTACCACCCTATCTTATCAAGACCGGCAGCAGTATACCAAGCGGTAGAACGGTATGCGGCCATAGCGGCTGGAGCGCTTTCCATTGGAATGTAATGAGTTGCGCCGCAAGTCGTTTCTTGGGGAACAGGAAACATCGCGTGTATCATACCCGAATAGTTCTTGGGGGTAGCTCTCCAATAGACAATTGCTTTATCGGCGGCAGAAGTCCATGCCGTTACATCAGAAGACAGGCGTTCTATCAACTGTTTCATATCATAATATCCCACATAGTTTTTACTGTACTTGCTTCGCAGGTCATAATTATAGATCTCGCCGACATTCAGTTCATTCTTCGCTATTGTTTGTTTCGTCACAGAAGCCAACTCATCCAAAGCCGCACAATCTATAACGGAAATAGCAACCCCGCCTGTCCAAGTCATAGAGGGACTAACTCCGGTATACAACTTCTCATAAGGTTCATAATACGCTTTTCCTATCTCCACACCCACATTGGTTCCCTTGAACATAGCCGGCACAACCGACTCATAAGGTGCGCCGGGTCCCGGTATTTCCGTAGGTGAACCGATTACATAATCTGTGCAATTGCGCAGTTCGTAAGCCACCTCTACCGTCTGTCCGAAACAGGCATCGAACAGAATAAAATCGAAGCGGGGGAATTCGCTTAATATGGCGGCAATATCGGATATATTCAAATAAGTAGTGCCGCCGGTAGTGTCCTCTCCTACCCAACGGGTAGAAGCTTGCTTTGCAAGAGGCAAAGGATTGGGGATCCAGCCCTCGCCATGAGACCAAAGCACCAGACCGTAACTTTCCGCAGGATATTCAGTAAAAGCGCGCTTAAGAACCTCTTGCATCACAGCAGGATCAGTAGAGACTTGCTCCTTATATTCCTTTACAGTCTCTTTTACCACATTTCCATTTTTATCCTTCGACAAACGATAGAGCGTAGGAAACTTATAAGACTGGGAACCCTCCCGGCTCGCGTCGTCCACATAAACCAAAAGATTGTACAGCGAAGCATCGACAGCCTCCATTCCTTTCATCATTTCATCAATATCAATTGATGCAAAACCCGACAAGCTGTTATCCGCCATTATATAGGCTAATACTGTTCGTGTAACTTTCTCTGCCGGTACAGGATCGTCGTCCTGATTACAAGCTGTAAATATCAAAAGGAAAGATATGCACAACAGGGTATAAAGTTTCAGTCTCATAGTCATTCGTATAATCCGGATTTAAAATCACTCTTCCGGTTTCTTAAAACTAAACTTATCCGGCGCAATAGTCTGCAGCGCCATTGTACCCTTCTTATACTTTGCTTTCACTTTAACAGCTTCCTTTTCCAGCTTCTTTTTACTCTCACTAAAATAGATCATACAAGTATAATCGGGTTTCTTCAAGTCATATTCCAGATAGTTTTTCAACTGATAGCTGTACAGGTCGCGCTTGGGCAGAAAGCCGTTCTTGTCCAATACCGTACTGTCCAATACCTGAATTTCCGTACAGTACACCACCGAATCGTTGAAGGAAGCCGCTATGCCAAAAGCATAAACAGGCTTATGACTTTTCATTGTAAATGCCGTACATAAAGTAAATACGAGCATCACTGCAAATACTATTTTTACGTGTTTCATAACTTCTATTGGTTTATTTTATTGGGGCAAAGATAATGTAAACCGAAAGCAGAACAAAATAAGCCCGCTTATTTTTTATGCAGAAATGCCTCTTATCTCACTTAAAGATAGAAAAAAACCGGCTGTCCATGTCGGACAAACCGGTTTTCTTAATTTCTTTTATTTGTCAGAAACTGATATTCTTATTTATCCCAAATAAGATTTGAGCAATTTGCTACGATTACTTTGTCTTAATCTTCTGATTGCTTTTTCTTTAATCTGGCGGACACGCTCACGTGTGAGACCGAATTTGTCGCCAATTTCCTCTAATGTCATTTCCTGCTGTCCGATACCGAAAAACATCTGTATGATTTCTTTTTCCCTATCGGTTAACGTAGAAAGAGCTCTATCAATTTCCCTCGCAAGAGACTCGTTCACCAAAGAGCGGTCGGCCATAGGAGAGTCGTCATTGACCAGCACATCAAGCAAGCTGTTATCTTCTCCTTCAACGAAAGGTGCGTCCACCGAAATATGACGGCCGGAAACCTTCAGCGTATCAGAGATTTTATCAACAGGGATTTCCAGTTCATCGGCAAGTTCCTCGGGAGACGGACGGCGTTCGTTTTCCTGCTCGAACTTAGAGAAAGCCTTACTGATTTTATTCAGTGAACCTACCTGATTCAAAGGAAGACGCACAATACGCGACTGCTCTGCCAAAGCCTGCAAAATGGACTGACGTATCCACCATACTGCATAACTGATGAACTTAAAACCACGTGTCTCATCGAACTTTTCGGCAGCCTTAATCAGTCCTAAATTGCCCTCGTTAATCAAGTCGGGCAGACTCAAACCCTGGTTCTGGTACTGTTTGGCTACAGATACAACGAAACGCAGATTGGCACGTGTTAATTTCTCCAGTGCAACACGGTCACCCTTGCGGATGCGCTGAGCGAGCTCTACCTCTTCTTCGACTGTAATGAGGTCTTCGCGACCGATTTCCTGCAAATACTTGTCGAGAGAAGCGCTCTCTCTGTTAGTGATACTTTTGGTAATTTTTAGTTGTCTCATTCTTATAATACAGATTTGGGTTGCAAAGTTACGACAAATTATTTATTACAAACAAACTTGCCTGAACTTTTTCACCTTATTTATACCTTGACTACATAACAAAGAGGGTATTGACAAGTATTTGCCAACACCCTCTTTTTCGTCTTTCTTTGCTAATATTACAATCTTCTTACCTATTTGCCTGTTTCTGTTATTCCTGAGTTAAATCCACCGCATAGCTTGCACGCTTACCCGATGGGAACATACCGGTGATGAACAATACCTGATCGGGAGACTGAGTGGCAGCTTTCAGCACTTTCTCCAAGTCCTCCACCGACTTCATCTGCACATTGTTCGCCTTGAGGATGATGAATCCCTTGCGAATACCGGCATCTGCCATTTTACCGTTGGATACTCCGGTCACTTCCAAACCATAACCCAGGTTAAGTTGTCTCTTCAATTCAGAAGATACAGGCTTGAAGGCTGCCCCCAGAAGTTCCATTCCGGCATCTTTCACAACTTTCGTATTGCCTTGAGAGTTTTTCAGGGTCAGCTCAAATTCCTTCTCCTTCTTGTCACGAACCACTTTGACTTTCACCTTGTCACCCGGACGATGTTTAGCCAAAGCCTCCTGCAGGTCGCTGAACTTATGCACCTTCTTACCGCCAAGACCAATGATAACGTCATCCGACTTCAATATTCCGGCAGCAGAACCACCTTCCACAACCTCGGCAACCAATACGCCTTCTTTCACTCCAAGTTCATCGGCCTTCTTCTTCATTTCCTCTGCCAGTCTTTCGTCCATTTGCAGGTCCGTGCCCAGTGTAGTACCGGTGATGCCCAGCAAAGCGCGTTGCACTGTACCAAACTGTTTCAGGTCAGCCACAACTTTTGTCATGATGCTGGTGGGAATTGCGAAACCGTAACCGGAATAGGCCCCTGTCGGTGAATAGAGCATAGCATTGATACCTACCAGTTCACCTCTCGCATTAACCAATGCACCACCACTGTTACCCTGATTGATGGCAGCATCCGTCTGAATGAAAGACTGGATATTTGCAGCCTGTCCATTGGATGCAGTAGTGCCAATGGCACGAGCTTTCGCGCTCACAATACCGGCTGTAACGGTGGAGTTCAGGTTGAACGGATTACCTACCGCCAATACCCATTCGCCAATTTTCAATTCGTCGGAATTGCCTACCGGTACTGTGGGGAAATCATCACCTTCTATTTTAATCAGGGCAAGGTCCGTACTGGGGTCGGTACCGATGATCCGTCCTTTCAGTTCGCGGTCGTCATTCAGCTTTACGGTAATTTCATCGGCGCCTTCAACCACGTGATTGTTGGTCACGATATAACCGTCTTTAGAAATAATAACACCGGAGCCAAAGCCTACACGCGGTTGGGTCTGTATCTGACGCTGCTGTCCGCGGCCATCACCGAAGAAGAAATCAAAAATATCAGGCATGCCTTGTACGGTTTGAGTCTTGCTCAACTGCTTAGCGCGTATATGTACCACAGCATGAACCGAATTCTCTGCCGCCTGTGTCAAATCGACAGGCTGCGCATCCGTTGCATTATAAGCAGCCAACTGTAAATTATTAGGGTTCTGTTCGAACAACTCGCTAAATGTAGCAGGTTTTTCCTTATTCAGCATCTTATAAGTGGTAACACCGGCCACTCCTGAACTAAGAATTACAACGGCTGCAACTCCAAGGATGTTTTTTGTTGTCTGTTTCATACTACTCTTATTCTCTTTTAATTGTTAATATTCAAATCTTATTTAACATTCTGACGTTAAAATAACGACAAAAATCGTTCAGTTATTCCGCTTGTCACTCTTTTTTGTTCTCTTTTAACAGTGAATATTTGGGACTTAACAGCGGTTAACGACAGAGACTGACAAATTAGCATTTATGCACGATTGCAGTTTGTTAAAAGACTGACAGATAGACAAAACAAAAACGCATCACACTCCCTAATAGTTGAGATAATCAATCTCCATGTGGTAGCTCCATTGCGGAAAGTAAAGATTCCCTCCTTCCCACTCTACCTCTCCACGCTGGAAATCCACAGTTTCACTGCGCGGATACTTCTTTTCGGGAACCAACGGCATGCCGTAATCAGTATTCACAATCATACGCCAAGAGTCAATGCCACCCAAGAAGAAAAACTTCTCATCAGCATTACGGGCGAAAGCCGGCATGCCGAATGACTGATCGACGGGCACCCACCCCACCCCTTCAAAGTACACTTCCGCCCAGTCGTGCAGGTTCCAGGCACGAGGATGCATCATAAACCCACTCTGGAAATGCGCAGGAATACCACTGATACGACACAAGGTGATGAATAAAAGACTGACCTGTCCGCAGTCTCCATGACGGTTGTCCAATACGTACTCCGGGATATTCTCAATCGTGGAATACTCGCGTGCAGACGCCCAGGGAAAATTATCGTTAATCCAACAGAAGATGCGTTTTGCCTTTAAATACGGATTCGTTTCACCTGCTGTCAGTCTGGCAGCCAACTCACGCAGACGCGGCGAGAAAACGATATGTTTCTCCCGTTCGGCGGTATATTCTTTATAAAGGGGAGCAGTCTTGTCATAAGGACGGACATCTTCGGGCCGCAGATTGTGCCACTCTCCACAAGAGGTGTATTCGAATGTTTCGGAAAATACCGTAGGCTCGCCCTTTACGGCGCGTTTCTCCATGTAGAGCGTACTGTGCCGGCAGTCTTGCGGAGAGAAAACATATTCCGGCTCACTGGCAGAAACAAACTTCACATCCCGCTGGCGTGCCTGATCTTTGCGGGGATAGGGCAACCAGCAGCGGATGAGTTTTCCGGCAGGAACAGCATTAGTATCCACCGTCAATGTATAAGTAACGCGCATCCGTTTAGGAACGGCAATCGCCTTGCCATCCTTCTGCACAGCAGTAATGATTTCCGGCAGATTCTCTTTATTCACCTTCTCGCTCCCACTCATCGCAGTGCCTTCCTTAGCTATTTTCACATCATAACAGGCTGAATCCACACGAAACAAATTGGGACCGGCATTGCGGAAATAGCGCTTCTCACCGTCCAGCATCATATACTCCAAAGCATTGGATGCTTCCCATTGCCTCATTTGCTCATCGGTGACATCGGGAAGGTACTTCCTGATATAGTCCTTCACCTGTGATTCCGTCAGGCAAAAGTCTGTAAGCAGACGCTGGTGCAAATCATCGTCCCAACTATATGGTTTGTTTTCCGGCTTCGTGCCACAAGCAGAAACAAAAACAAACAAAAAGACAGTGTATAGCAGATTCTTCATGAATTACGAGTTTGAATTATAAATTACGAATTACGAATGTTCTCTGTGTTTTCTATATCTTCACTACCCCGATACCCGGCAGATCCGGCAATGTAATCTTCCCCTTCACGACTTCCATACCCTTGAAACGGTCATTGGCTATCAGTAGGCTGCCATCCAGATCGGCAAAGTCCACCGCCGGAGAAAGTTGCGAAGCGGCAGAAATGGCGCAGGAAGTTTCAGTCATGCAGCCCACCATCACTTTCATCCCCAAAGCACGCGCCAACGTCACCATTTTCCATGCCTCACGCATGCCGGTGCACTTCATCAACTTGATATTGATGCCGGTAAAAGCATCTTTCAGTCCCACTATGTCTTTTAAACGCTGAATGGACTCATCTGCAAATATCGGTAACGGACTTTGCCCGGTCACCCATGCAATATCGTCCAATTGCTCTTTGGGCATAGGCTGCTCTACCATAACAATGCCCTTTTCCTTCAGCCAATGAATCATGTCGAGTGCATGGCGCTTATCTTTCCAACCCTGATTGGCATCAACGGCAATAGGAAGATCCGTAACCGAACGGATCGTCTCAATCATCTCCTTATCGTTGTCGCGCCCCAGCTTCACTTTCAGTATATTGAATTGTCCGGCACATTCTTTTGTCTTTTCACGCACTACATCGGCTGTGTCAATGCCAATGGTAAATGTGGTAGAAGGTGTTTTCTCCCTGTCCAGTCCCCATATTTTATACCAAGGAGCCTGCAATAATTTACCCACCAAATCATGCAAAGCGATATCCACCGCTGTTTTTGCCGCCGCATCCCCTACCGAGAGCGTGTCTATATAACCCAGAATATCTTCCAGCCGGAAAGGATCGGTAAACTGTCCGATAACATCCTGCACCTTTTTCAGAAAAGCCAGCACACTGTCCATTGTGCCCAACTCATGCTGCAAGTAAGGAGGCATGGAGGCTTCTCCATAACCGATGATTCCGTCATACTCTATTTCAACCTGCACATCAGGAGTAGTGGTGCGCGAATAGGCAGCCACCGTAAAGACATGGCGCAGTTTCAGCTCATAAGGAAAGAAACGCAGCTTCATTCTGGGCACAACGCCGCTTTTATTGATGTTGAACAATGCAGGCGCTACCCTTTCACTTGCCAATACGCCATTGATAGCCATGCCCGAGCCTAATGCGGCAAAGGCAGCGGTCTTTAAAAACTCTCTTCTGTTTTGCATGTTATTGATTTTTTATCAGTTCATTCATAATACTCATTTGTTGCTGTCGTATTCAGTCCCGTCTTCTTATTTATATAAGGTAACACGCGCGTGGCAAACAACAAACGCCCGAGGTTGTACTCATCAAACAGTTCGTCCAACGGATCAAAACTGCTGATATGCACATCCCCCTGTGAGTGAATGAAACGCTTGCCGCCGATATACATCCCTACGTGTACCACCCGCTCCTTACGTTCCGCAGTTGCTTTACGGCCGAAGAATATCAGATCGCCCGGCTGCAAATTGGAAAAGTCGGACGCAATGTCAATATGTTCACCTACGTAAGCCTGCTGGGAAGCGTCACGCGGGATAATGATGTCGTGCATAAAAAGTATAGTACGCACGAATCCGCTGCAATCCACCCCTTTCGATGAAGTCCCCGCCCAAAGATAAGGTATTCCTATCATTGTGCGTGCAGTGCGGATAATATCGGCTGCATCCTGTTTCAAGCCGGAGCGCCATTTCTTTTCGGGCATGGCTATGGATTTGGAGATATATCCTTGGCGGCCATCGGGATAAATCACTTTATAGAAAGCCCCTTTGCTTCCGTCCCATTTAAAACGGTTGCCTGCCACCACGTCCGAGATTGTCTGTGAAGTCCGGTCCGGCTTGGAATAGACAAAGCCGTAATGAGCCGTTACCACAATTTTTTCGGCATTGTTCCATGCAGCCATTTCCGCTTCATTCACAAGATGCACCCCCACACGATGTACCCATGCAATGTAATTATCGGGAGTCTGAATGTGAATCCAGCCGTCGCGCTGCAACACATGTACGGGCATCCCCATTAATCCCTGCGTCATCATTTCCGAAGAAAAATCGGGAGCCGCACGCAGGTTGGCCACAGACACATTGATAATACCGTACGTCTTTCCTTCCAATCCTTTCACGTCAGGAAGCACCTGGATACAATCCATTACTTTATAATCTACTTTTGCCAATCCCTGCAACAATGCAGCTTTCGCTTCAGCTGAAGTTGTAACACCACGCAGCATTACGTTTTTACCGGCAAAAGAATAATCTACATCGAACAAGGCCACACGCTTGTCCGGAGCATACATACGTTTCAAACTGTCAGAAAGTTGTGCCACTTCTACAGGAATAGTACGGTCACCGACTTGCGAAGCAAACGTAAAAAAGGGTATAAAGAGAAATAAAACCAAAACAGAGGATAACTTTTTCATAGGCTACATTGATTATGGGGGTTGTTAGTGTTAGCAAAGCTACGAAACATTTCCAAAATAGACACACATTTTTCATTTATTTTCCCTATCTTTGCCACCCTAAAGCAGTTGGTCGGTTTGTCGCTTGCGCCTTGCGCGTATGAGGAAAGTCCGGGCAACACAGAGCATCCTACTTCCTAACAGAAAGCTGTCCGCGAGGGTAGAGTAACGTAGAAGAAAATAACCGCCGCTCCTTTCGGGGAGAGGTAAGGGTGAGAAGGTGGGGTAAGAGCCCACCAGTCGCATGGCGACATGCGGGCTGTACGTCTTAGGAGTTGTAAGGTCATGTAAACCGGCGTTATGAGAGTTGCTCGCTCCATGTCGGAGGGTAGACCGCTAAAGTGTCGTGGTGACACGCCACTCAGATAAATGACAGGCACCTTATATCTATAAGGTACAGAACTCGGCTTACAGGCTGACTGCTTTTTTTCTTTTTTAAACTGCTTTTTTAAAATTCTGAGCCATGAAGAAGAAAATCACCGATATATGGAAATTCATCACGTATGACATCTGGCGCATCACGGAAGATGAAGTGACTAGAACGAAATTCTCGCTCTACAATATTATCAAAACCATCTATCTCTGCATCAACCGATTTACTAAAGACCGGATGGCAAACAAGGCCTCAGCACTGACATACAGCACACTGCTTGCTATTGTGCCTATACTCGCCATCCTATTCGCCGTGGCCCGCGGATTCGGATTTGATAATTTGATGGAGCACCAGTTTCGGAGCGGCTTCGGGGGAAATATAGAAACGACGGAAGCTATTCTTTCTTTCGTCAACTCCTACCTCTCGCAAACCAAAGGCGGTATTTTCATTGGGGTAGGTCTGGTGATGTTACTATGGACCGTGATCAATCTGGTGAGCAATATCGAAATCACTTTCAACCGTATTTGGGAAGTAAAGAAAGCGCGTTCCATGTACCGGAAGATTACGGACTATTTCTCCATGTTCCTGCTCATGCCGATTCTGATTGTGGTATCGGGCGGTCTTTCTCTGTTTGTGAGTACCGTTCTGAAGCAGATGGACGATTTCGTTTTACTGGCTCCCGTCATGAAGTTCATGATCCGCCTTATCCCATTTGTTTTGACTTGGCTGATGTTTACAGGGCTGTATATCTTCATGCCCAACACGAAAGTAAAATTCAAGCACGCTCTGATTGCAGGTATCCTCGCAGGTTCCGCTTATCAGGCTTTCCAGTTCCTGTATATCAACAGCCAGTTATGGGTATCGAAATACAATGCTATCTACGGTAGCTTCGCCGCTCTCCCCTTGTTTCTGCTCTGGCTGCAAATCTCATGGACCATCTGTCTGTTCGGAGCTGAATTGACGTATGCCGGACAAAATATCCGCAGCTTTAGCTTCGATCAGGATACCCGCAACATCAGCAGACGTTACCGGGACTTTATCTCTATCCTGATCATGTCGCTTATCGCCAAACGTTTCGAAAAGAATGAACCGCCTTATACAGCAGCAGAGATATCGGAAGAGCATCAAATCCCTATCCGGCTGACTAATCAGGTACTCTATCAATTACAAGAAATAGACCTGATCCATGAAGTAGTGTCCGACCAAAAGAGTGAAGATATTGGTTACCAACCCTCTATGGATATTAACCAGCTGAATGTAGCCATCTTGCTCGACCGACTGGATACTTATGGGTCCGAAAACTTCAAGATCGACAAGGATGAGGAGTTTAATGACGAATGGAAAGTACTGACTGAATCCAGAGAAGAATACTATAAGAAGGCAAGTAAAGTGCTACTGAAAGACCTATAGAAATTCCCATAAACGTCTTTGTTTTTTACCAATTCTCAATTTTGAGAACCATATTTAGGCAAATACCTCATAATCAAGAAATTAAAGACTCTTGATTTTTCCTTTAAAAGAAACAGGCCGTTGGTTTTAAAGGAAAGCCTCGTTGGTTTTAAAGGAACGACCTCTTCCTTTTAAACCAACGAGGCTTTTTACTGTATATCTACTCCGGCAAGTCCAAGGAGTAATCTTTTTTCAATTAGTATTGATTATAAGAAATGACCTTTTCTTTCGGCTTCCTCATCTTCTTTCGTTTCTCTTTCACCGGATACCCGATTGCAATATCCAGCAATAAACGTTTAGAAGCAGGAATACCTGTCAATTCCTTGATCTCTTTTTCATCAAACCAGCCCAAGATGCAGGAACCCAGTCCTTCATTCTCTGCAGCCAATGTGATATGAGCAGCAGCGATTCCAATATCAATCAGCGGGAAATGCTTGCCTTTTACTTTTCCTCCAAGCAAGGATGTAATATTAGCAGACTCTTCTACAACCAGAATATGTACAGGGGCATCTTTGGCGAACTTATTCATGCCAAGTCCGGCTGCCGCCTTCCCCACTTTTGAAGCCAGCTCATGGTCCGTCACGACCACAAACTTCCATGGCTGCGCATTGCAGGCAGAAGGAGCCAGACGAGCAGCTTCCAGAATGCGCTCCAGCTTCTCTGCTTCTACCGGGCGCTCTTTATCATACGCCCGGTCACTCTGACGAGACAGTACCAATTGCAGAAAATCCATCAGACATCTATTTTTTAATTATCTATACTGAATCATCCGGCTGATATATTTACCGATGATATCAAATTCGATATTCACTACGCTACCGATTTCAAATGTATGAAAGTTGGTATATTCGTAAGTATAAGGTATGATAGCTACCTGGAAAGTATCATCCGTCGGATTGCATACCGTCAGACTGACACCATTAACAGTCACCGAACCCTTGTCTACCGTGATATAACCACGTTTCGCCATTTCCTTATCAAATGCATATTTAAATGTAAAATACCAGCTTCCTTCCGCATCCTTGATTTCCACACAAGTAGCAGTCTGGTCTACGTGTCCCTGCACGATATGTCCGTCCAGTCGGCCATTCATCATCATGCTGCGCTCTACATTCACCTTATCGCCCACTTTCAGGTTCCCGAGGTTCGAACGTTCCAAGGTCTCCTTGATAGCGGTAACCGTATACGTATCTTCCGTCATGCTTACCACCGTAAGGCAAACGCCGTTGTGAGCCACGCTCTGATCTATTTTCAGCTCATTCACGAATGAGCACTTCATCGTCAGATGAAGGTTTCCTTTATCGGATTGGAGGGCTACTACCTGAGCCGCTTCTTCTACAATACCTGAGAACATAATCAAATCGTTTTTAGTTTGTACTCCCAAAACTGTTATTTATTCATGGGCAAAGATAACGCCTTTGAGGTAATAAGCCCGATAAAAAGGAAGTTATTAAATGTTTTTAATTTACGATATTATTTATCGTCCAAGGAGACCAAATCATACCGCTGGCTTCCCATACCCAACGCCTCCGCATGCTCGACGATATGGATGCCATGGCGGGATTCCAGGTTCCGGCCCTTCTTTTTGGCCCAGTTGGCAAGGATGCCCACGATCAAGTGGACACGGCCAGGGGCCGGCGAGGCGTAAACCAGATCTACGCAAGCCTTATCCAAGGCCACGGGATCGAGTGAGGCTAGCATACCGATATCCGCCATTTTCGGCTCTTCCGGGTTCGAATCGCAATCGCAATCTACGGAGAGTCGATTCATTACGCTGATATAAAGTATATTTTCGCCACAATGGGTAGTCACGGCCTTAGCCGCCTCGGCCATTGATTCCAAGAAATGATCCTGTTCGGGAAGGTTGTTCCACAAGTCGGTTTTCGTCTTACCCGCCGTATGTATCCAAGACTTTCCGGCGGATGAGGCTATACCGATAGAGATATTTTTCAGCGCTCCCCCGAAACCGCCCATGGCATGTCCCTTGAAATGGGAAAGGACGACCGTAAAATCATAATCCAGATAATGGGAGCCTACGAAATCCTCTTTCAGGTGTTTACCGCCTTGAACCGGAAGAGCCACCTCGCCGTCGGCATCCATGATATCCACCTTAGCGATGGCCGGGAAGCCATGATCGGCGGCGGCTTTCAAATGGCTGTCGGTATCCGCGCGTCCGCCTCCGTAAGCCGTGTTACATTCCACGATCGTACCGTTTACTTTCTTTACCAAGTCTTTGATAAGTGTAGGTTGCAGGAAGTTATGGCCTCCCGGCTCTCCGGTAGAGAGCTTCACCGCCACTTTCCCCTTGGCCTTCCGTCCCAAGGCGTCGTAGAGACGGATCATGTTCTGAGGAGTGATATCTTTCAACATATATACCTTCGAAACTCCGGCAGAGGATTCGCTTTTCGCAATCTCCGGCCTCACTTCGCCTGCGATACTCTCTACAGGTATAGAACCTGCCACCATCCATGCGCCACCCATAACGACCGAACTCCGTATGAAGTTACGGCGTGACATTTTTTGTTTTGCTGTCATGATATAGAATTTAAATTCATATGTTTCTTATTTAAGCGATACGCGAAGTTCTTTAAAAACTTGAAAAATAAGACTCCTTTACGAACAAAACGAATTTTGAAAGCCTAAAAACGAAATGGGGGTTGTTCACACGGCTCCGTATCCCGTATATCATTCTAAAACATTCCTTAAAGCCACTTGTTTCATAAATAGATTATCCTAATAATATAGATCTTATGAAATCAAAGAATTTAACACTGGCCTCTCTTTTCGCCGGCTTGTTCATGTTCATGAACCCTATGGGAAGCGAGGCGTGTACAAGGGCCGTTTACCTCGGGCCGGACGATATGGTCGTAA
>ENA-ORVC01001096-ORVC01001096.1-human-gut-metagenome-genome-assembly--contig:-NODE-1096-length-25067-cov-3.170158_pt1 | contig 25067 bp, 25 predicted proteins | sample MGYA00242092_ERZ509234 | MGnify/ENA primary metagenome ERZ509234 (study PRJEB26280, sample SAMEA2338800) | human gut metagenome | biome: human gut; feature: human-associated habitat; material: faeces... | reverse complement strand
TGGCATGGTTGATGGACTCCACGGTCTGAGGCATGATGCCGTCATCCGCAGCCACCACCAGAATGGCCACATCCGTGACCATGGCGCCGCGGGCACGCATGGAGGTAAATGCCTCATGGCCCGGGGTATCCAGGAAAGTCACGGGGCTGCCGTGGACATCCACGGTATAAGCGCCGATGGCCTGGGTAATGCCGCCGGCCTCGCCGGAGGCCACATGGGCATTACGGATATAGTCCAGCAGAGAGGTCTTGCCGTGGTCAACATGGCCCATGACCACCACCACCGGTGCCCGGGGCACCAGATCCTCTTCCCGGTCCTCGCTGTCATCGATCAGCCGGTCTTCCACGGTGACAATGATCTCTTTTTCCACCTTGCAGCCCATTTCCATGGCCACCAGAGCGGCGGTATCATAGTCGATCACATCGGACACCGAGGCAAACACACCCAATTTGATCAGCTGCTTGATAACCTCGGCAGCGCTCTTCTTCATGCGGCTGGCCAGTTCTCCCACAGCAATCTCATCGGGAATGGAAACCTTGGTCTGTGCCTTTCTGGCGATCTCCAGCTGCAGTTTCTGCATCCGGTCCCGCTCTTCCTGGCGGCGCTTATTGGAGGGATTTCCCTGGCGCTGCCGGCTCTTATTTCCACCGATTTTCTCTTTACCACGGCGCATCCGGTCGGCTTTATCTCCGGCCATATCGTCGTATTTCTCGTTGAATTTATCAATATTCGTAGCCCCGGTCGCGCCGCGGGTGTCCACAATGCGTTTCTCCGGCACTTTCTTGGACACATGGGGCTTTTCCGGCTGAGCCGGTGCTGCGGGTTTGGTCTCTCCTCTGGATGCTGTTTCTTTTTTCTCTTCTTTCACAGGCTGTTCCTCCACCGGGGACACCACAGCGGGCTCCTCCGCTTTTTTCTTTTTCTCTTTGGGTTTCGGGGCAGTTTTGTAGAGGTCCTCCAAACTTTCCATCTGATTTTTCTGAGTCAGATATTCAAAAATCACGTCCAACTCAGGCTGCTCCAGGACCTGCATATGGTTTTTCGGCGGGGTCGCATACTCCGTCAAAATCTGCGTAATCACCTTAGACGTGGTCTTGAAATCCTTCGCTACCTCATGAACTCTATACTTCTCAAATGCACTCAAGTCTGTTTCCTCCTCTTCCCAAACCGTCTATTCTGTTGATGCGCCTGCCGTTCCTTTTTCCGCTGTTTTTCCGCCTCCAGCCGTTCTGCCAACTGGGCAGCCGTCTGGACATACTCCTCCTGGGGATCTTCTGCCGCCAGCGTACGCATGAACGCCTCCGCCAGTCCCAGGTCTGTCACAGCGATCATGGCCGTCATGCCCCGGCCCAGAAGTCCCGCCAGTTCAAACTTGGCAAAAGGCAGCACCACCAGGGGAATCCCCCGGCCGTACACAAATCCTCTTGCCCGGCTCCGGGCATTGTCCGAGGCATCGGACGCCACCAACAGCACCTTTGCCTTCCCTGCCCGGCAAGTGGCGCCGCAGTCCGTTTCTCCAACGGCGCAGGCCCCCGCCTTACGCATAATGCCCAGGTAATTTAATGCTTTACTCCCCATCTTCCGCCTCCATTTCCTGTTCCAGACGATCATAGATCTCCTCCGGGATTGGCGTATCCAATGCCCGTTCCAGAGCCTTGGACTTTCTGGCCTTTTTCAGACAGTCCATGTCATGGCAGACATAGGCGCCCCGGCCGGAGGCTTTCCCTTTCATATCCAGCGAAATGGCCCCTTCCGGTGAACGGACCACCCGCACAAGGCTTTGCTTGGGTTTCATCTCACGGCAGCCGAGACACTGCCGCATCGGTATTTTCTTTTGCTTCATGCCCGACTCCCCTTTTCTGATTATTCTGCCTGGCTTTCCGGCTTAATATCGATTTTGTATCCGGTCAGTTTTGCGGCCAGACGGGCGTTCTGGCCTTCCTTACCGATTGCCAAAGACAGCTGGCTGTCCGGTACGATGACACGGCAGCTGCGGCCATCCTCCAGCATGGTCACGCTCAGCACATCTGCAGGAGACAGTGCTGCGGCGATATATGTCTCCGGCTCCTCACTGTACTTGATAATATCAATCTTTTCGCCGCAAAGCTCATCGACAATATTTGCCACACGGCCGCCGCGGGTACCCACGCAGGCGCCAATGGGGTCCACATTCTCATCGGAAGACCAGACACTCATCTTAGTCCGGCTGCCGGCCTCACGGGCAATGGATTTGATTTCCACAGTACCATCAAAAATCTCGGGCACTTCCATCTCAAACAGGCGTTTGACAAAGCCGGGATGGGTCCGGGAAATGAGCACCTGGGGACCTCTGGTAGAGCGGCGGACTTCCACCACATAGACCTTGATCCGGTCGCCTTCCCGCAGCTCTTCCCCTCTGATCCGTTCCTGGGGCAGCAGAATCGCCTCAGTAAACTCCGCATTGGAGCTGATTTTAATGGTAGCGCTGCCGGTGCGGGGATCGATGCGGGACACCACGCCGGTGAGCAGCTCATGCTCCTTAGAGGTAAACTCATCGTACACCAGTCCGCGCTCCGCCTCACGGATGCCCTGAATAATCACCTGCTTGGCAGCCTGGGCAGCAATCCGGCCGAAGTTTTTCGGCTCCACAGGAACGGCAATAACATCGCCCAGACGCGCAGTCTTAACCACTTTCTTTGCATCGGCCAGGTCGATTTCGGTGTAAGGCTCATACACATCGTCCACCACAGTCTTGTTCTCAATCAGCTGAATCCGCTTTGCATGCTCATCCAGCAGAACCTGCACATCGCCCTCGTATTCCGGATGATCTTTCCGGAAAGCGGCCAGCATGGCCTGGGTGATCTTGTCAAACATGTATTCTCTGGGAATGCCTTTCTCCCGTTCGATATCTTCAACTGCTTCAAAGAATTCTGCGTTCATAATCTCTGCCTTCCTTTTCTCTGTTATATCTCCACATAGAGTCTGACTTGCGCGATCGAGGGCTTTTTCAGGAGTTTCTCTTTGCCCTTCACCAAAAGGGTCACATCTCCCTGCTCATAGGCGGCCAATTCTCCCACATATTTCTTCTGGCCGTCCACCGGCTGGTAAAGTTTCACTTCCCCCTGGCTGCCGATAAATTTCTCAAAGTCCGAGGGCCGTTTCAGCTCCCGGTCGATTCCGGCCGAGGCCACTTCAAACACATAGCTGCACGGAATGGGATCTGCCTCGTCCAAAATGGGGTCCATAGCCCGGCTGACTGCCTCGCAGTCCTCCACGCAGATTCCCTCCGGTTTATCGATGTAGATCCGCAGATACTGGGTACCAGCCTCTTTCACGAACTCCACATCCCAAAGCTCCACGCCTTTTTCCCGGGTCACCGGCTCAGCCAGCTCCCAAACTTTTTCTGTAATTTTACTCATACTGCACCTGTCTCGTCACAAATTCAAAATAGTCAAGAAAAAGAGTGGGCGTATGCCCACTCTCCCGAACGATCACTAAACTACTGTGTACATTATACCACAGAAAACTGAAATTGCAACCATTTTTTCTGTTATGGTGCCGGTGTCTCTTCCGATTCTTCTCCCGGAACGGGGCTTGGTTCCAAAACCATGGTCCAGGTAGGGCCATCTGTAGGAATCACAGGTGTTTCCTGCACATGCTCCTGTTCCGTCTGCTGATATTCCATAGAGCGAGATCCCACCACCAACGCCAGAACCGCCAACAGAATCGCAAGCAGAACGCCATACAGCGTGACCTTTGCCCGCTGTCCCAGATGTTTCCAAGACATGATCCGTCCTCCTTTTGTCTCTGGTGGTATGGATTATATCACAGGATTCACAGTTCGTCAAAGCATTGGTTCAGTTTCTCCAGCGCCCGCTTTTCAATGCGGGATACATAGCGACACGCCTATTGTAAACGATACCCTTTAAGAAATCGCCTCCAGCTCATGGAAGCGGAATTTGATGATGATCTCTTTTTCCTCGGTCAGCTCCACCCGTTCGATGAGGCTGACTAGCAGCTCCCGACTGGTGAGTGCCGAGTCCAGAAACTGCTTCACCAGTGCCCTGGCTTTCTCTTCGGTGTTCACCGGCTGCTTTGCAAGCTCTTCAGCCGATCTTCCAGAACCGTGCGATCCATTTTGACCTTCTGATAGATGCGCTGGAAGTCCTCTTCCAAGAGCAGACCGCTCAGCCGGTCCGTATACATCTGATCCAGGTTGGTGGTCTGAGCGGTGATTTTGGATTGCAGCGCCTGTATCTCGGTTTCACAGCTGGCCGCCTTGCTGGCGTTCTCCACAGCTTCTTTCGCAATCGGGCACAGCTTATCGGGATGCAGATAGGCCCGGCAGACTTCCCACACCTTGGCGAATACCGCTTCATTCACCGTTTCTTCTTTAATGGAATGACAGGTGCAGACGCCCGCCTTGGTGAATCGCTGATAGGTTCGGCAGACAAAGAACAGGCGATCCTCCCCGGCGGCATTCTTGCGGTTGATCACAGCCATAGGGTAGCCGCACTCATGGCAGAAAATCAGCCCCTTCAAGAGAAAGTCATAGGTCCGGCTTCGGGTATGCTTGCGGCTGTTTACCAGCATCTGTACCTTTTGAAAAGTTTCCGGGTCAATAATCGGCTCATGGGTTCCTTCCACCACCACCCAGTTTTCCGGCGACTGCCGCAGGCACTTCTGGGATTTGTAGCTGATCTTTACACTGCGTCCCTGCACCATATTGCCGATGTAGGTCTCATTTTTCAGCATTTCGGAGACCCGTTCACTGCTCCATAAGCCGGTGTAAGGACCGGGATTTCCGACTTTCCACCCGCAGTAGGTAGCTGGGGTGGGAACACCTTCTTCATTGAGCGTGGTCGCAATTTTCCGACAGCTCATACCAGAGAGGGCAAGGGTGAAGATCCGCCGCACCACCGGAGCCACTTCCTCGTCAATGACGATTTTGTTTTTCTCGGTGGGGTGCATCTTGTAGCCGTACATGGGCTTGCCGCCGATGAACTGCCCCTTCCGCTGTTTATCCCGCTTGACACTCTTGATTTTTTTAGAAATATCCTTCGCGTACATATCGTTCATGATGGCACGGAATGGGGTGATGTCGTTGGCAGTGGAGTCCACGCCGGTGTCGATGCCGTCCAGCAGAGAGATATACCGTACCCGGTGCTCCGGGAAGTACCGCTCCATGTAGTGACCGGTCATAATATAATCACGACCCAAACGGGAAAGGTCTTTGGTGATGACCATATTGACCTTTTTGCTTTCAATGTCACCAATCATCCGCTGGAAACTGGGACGGTCGAAGTTCGTCCCGCTAAATCCGTCATCCACATAGGTGTCATAGACACTCAGCCGGTGCTGCTGAACAAACTCCCGCAGCAGAGATTCCTGGTTTTGAACACTCTGGGATGGGCCTTCGTTTTCATCCTCCTTTGATAGTCTGATGTATAAAGCCACATGGTAATCCATGGGGTTGCTTATCTCTAAGTACATGATTTACCTCCCGAGATAAGCGGCCATTCATCGCTTACATTGTACAATGGGATGCTCCATCGCAGCAAGGATACGGCCAAGATAAAGCCGAAAAGATTCTTCCAAAATTTCAGAGATACTCTTTTCGGTATTGCTGTAAGTACACTGCACAACAGGCAAGGCTCTTTTTTTCATACGTTTTCCCTCCTTTTGTTCATCGTATGTAGGGAACCGTTTCTTCTTGCCTGTCCTTCTGGAAAAGAAAAGTGACCTGCTTTTTAGGCAAGTCACTCAGCGGTTTTTGATTTATATGTGAAATAGGATCGAAATATTGTTTTGTCCGTTTTTGGAACCATAGTGAATGGATCGGCCGAGATAAGTTCTGGCTCGATCAGCAAACTCATGGCAAAACAGTGTGCAAAGAATTCTTTTCTGTCCACACCATTCAGATCAAGATGAAGCAAAGCAGAAACAACCTGAAAGTCATCCGGTTGTACTTCCATCGTACCGGTCAGCGCCAGATTGATCATGTGTCCGATTTCATGGAGTAGGATGCTTTGCGGAGTAGCTGAAAGATCTTTGTGCGGGACTAGCAGATAAATATCCGCCTGCATCTTGCCGTCTGCTCTCTGATAACAGCGACAAAAGGAATCCTCTGTTTTATGGGTTGCGGGGAGCAGAAAGATCAGCGTGTGGTGTTCTTTCCAAATGTACCGTGAGAAACAATAAACTCGTTCTGCTACTCGAATAACCGTTTGGGCATCTTCTGATTAGGAAACTAGAAAGATTCATAAAACTCTTTTTGAAAATTCTGAGCACACTCTTTTCGGCAGGAGTCGATGACATGACCATATCGCTCGGTAATCATTTCTGCCTGGGCGTGTCCGGAATCTCCTTGCACCGCCTTGATATTTCCGCCGGTCAGAATCAGCTTATATGTGATGCTGCTGTGACGCAGGCTGTGAAAGGTTACTTTGGGAAGGTCTAATGTAAGAAGCTGCTTTTCCAGCATTCTGGGGAGTGTTTCTTCCTGCAACGGTCTGCCCGAAGAGTATCGGAGGATCAGATCCGGCACATTCTTCCCACAAGGAGTCTGTGCCTTTTTCCCGTCCCGAAACAGATCGATCACATGGGACGGCAGGTACACCGTGCGGATACTGGATCGGGTTTTGGGCCGTTTCAAGACAATCACCGTCCGCCCCTCATCAAACACAGCTGGAAATTGATAGAGAATGTCATCCTGGTCTAATGCCTGAATCGCGTCCTTCCGCACTCGTTTCAGCGTTTTATTAATGCGAATCGAGCCGCTTTTGAAATCTACATCACTCCATGTCAAAGCCAGCTCTCTCCTTTTCGCAGAGAGCTGGCAAAGGCAATATGAACTGCTATACCAAGCAGAGAAAATCCGCAGTCTTGCAATAAGCGCTTGATCTCTTCGTTGGACAACATTTCCATCGTACAGGGAAATGATTTTGGAAACGTGGCCTTGTGAAATGGGTTGCGGTCCGTATATTCCCAAAATACCGCTTGCTCAAATGTACTGTGCAGCAATTTATGGATAGCGGTCAGCGTTTGCGATGTCAAGTTCTGCTGATAGCGCATCCTGCTGTACAGCGTTGCAATGATTTTCGGACTGAATTCTGTCAGCCGCATCTCCCCCAAAAAGGGGAGAATGTGATTTTCCATCAGCGCCACATAGTTGGTGTAAGTAGAATAGGACCAGTGGGACTGTCCATAAAGTGCCACATACTCCCGGAGAAGATCTGCGAGTGTTTCTGCATGACTTTGCAGGTTCTCTTTCTGTTTTGCTTGTATGAGTTCGATCTGTTCCTTCCGCTGTAGTGCCGTTTCGTAGGAATGATAGGTCTCCCACTTCTGCTTTTTCCCGCATTCTGTGCATGTGGTGTAAACCACGCTGAATCTTTTGTTTCGTTGGACGATGGATGCCATAATAAATTCCTCCTTTTCGAAATTTATCATAGCAATTCTGTGTATCAAGGCAGGAAACATCACTCAAAGAAAAATGTATTTTGATTGATGAAATGAGCGATGTATGATATAATAGCAATTAAGATCGACCCGGCGAGGTGCTTGCATAAGAAATAAAAACCTCCTCTTGAAATTACCAATCAAATGATCAGCTATGTGGCAGAGATTGCGGAACTGGTAGGAAAACTATCAGCGGTATCCTCCCTTTCTGCCAATCCCATCCTACGGCGCAGCAACCGGATCAGAACCATCCACAGTTCTCTGGACATTGAACAGAACACCCTTTCCTTGGAGCATGTAACTGCTGTATCGAACGGCAAGCATGTCCTGACACCGCCCAAGGATATTGCCGAAGTCAAGAACGCCTATGAGATTTATGAGCGGCTGGATGAACTTGATCCCTATTCGGTGGATGACCTGCTGACGGCCCATGGCAATATGACACGGGGATTGGTAGAAGAATCCGGCATGTTTCGCACCCGTCCTGTGGACGTGGTAGACAGCGAAGGACATGTCCTGCATTTTGGCACGTTTCCACAGCATGTCCCCGATCTGGTCATGGAGTTGCTGGACTGAACAAAGACCAGTGAAGTTCATATGCTGATCCGCAGCTGTGTGTTCCACTATGAACTGGAACTGATTCACCCTTTCGCTGATGGAAATGGGCGTGTGGGGCGACTGTGGCATACACTGCTGCTCTCCAAGTGGAATTCAGCGTTTGCCTGGCTCCCGGTAGAGTCCATCATCCACAACCGCCAGAAGGAGTATTATGCAGCCATCAATGCCTCCAATGACGCGGGAGAGTCTACGGTATTTATCGAGTTCATGCTCTCAGCTATCAAAGCACCGCTCATGGAAACAATCGGTTTGAGCGATACAATGAGCGATGGGAAGATGGATAAGTTAACCCTTCGCTGGAAGAAAATTGAGGAGTATCTCAAAACCCACGACTATATCATGAATGCCGATGTGCGGGAACTGTGTGGGGTATCGGCAGCAACAGCGAATCGCATTCTTGCTCATTTTGCAGCAGGTGACAAATTGGTCAAATGCCGAGTCAATGGGCATTGGGGATATCAAATATTATGATACCAGAAACTTTTACCACGATTATTTACCTTACTAAGACTATATAGTGTGATTATATTAGTGGAGGATGCTGATGTCGAAATTAACCGATATTAAAAATCGAATTGATCAAATGGACGGAGGCGCTTTCCAAAACCTTTGTGATGCCTACTTGAGCTATAAAGGATATAAAAATGTTTATTCCTTGGGGATGCGCACAGGAACAGATAAAACAGCCAAAGGAAATCCTGATACTTATTTTTTGACGGCAGAAAATAAGTATGTCTTTGTGATGTATACAACACAAAAAACGGATTTCTTAAAGAAAGCGATTGAGGACATTGACAAATGCTTTGATTCTCAAAAGACTGGTGTTTCTGCGGAAGATATTGTGGAGATCATATATTGCCATACATATGGCCGCTTAGGACCTGGCGATGATCAGTACCTTAGACAGTACTGTGAGGAGTATGGCGCCGTACTGACATTAATTGGCTTGGATCAATTGGGAAATGATATCTTCCGTGAGTGCCCAATTTTAGCCCGCGATTTTTTTGGAATCAGTATTGACTCAGGTCAAATTCTGCCAATGGACATGTTTGTGGCAAAGCATGATGCAAACAGAATGTCCGCTCCGCTGGGAACAGAATTCCTTTTTCGAGAAAAGGAGTTGGAAAAAGCAAAGACTGCTTTACATGATAACGATGTCTTGCTGATTGCTGGGCCTGCCGGTGTTGGAAAGACCAGATTTGCGCTGGAATTATGCCGGCAATTAGCATTGGAAAACGGTTACACTGTGTTTGTCATAAAAAACAACAACTTGCAGCTGTATGAGGATCTGGTATCTGCAGTTGAAGAAGGAAAAGATTACCTGGTGTTTGTTGATGATGCAAATGAGCTTTCTGGATTAAACCATGTACTGGAGTATCTTCCCAAAGCAGCGATAGTATCACGGCATATTTCAAAATTGATCCTGACCGTACGCGATTATGCCCGCAAACAAGTGATGCAAAGTGTTATGGAGGTTATTCAACCAGAAACAATTAAAATCTCGACATTTAGTGACGATGATATCCGTAAACTTATGGAAACATGCTACGGAATTACAAATCGAGTTTACACGGACCGCATTGTGGCTATTGCAGAAGGGAATGCGCGCCTAGCTATGCTTGCTGGAAAGCTTGCAGCAGATTCCGAAAGCCTTGCAGCAATTCAGGATGCGTCAGGTCTCTATCATAACTATTATAGCAAGCAGCTAAATGCCCTCGTTGAAAGTGATACGGGAGTGAGCTCGGCTGGAATCATTGCATTTGTTCAAGCAATCCATCAAAAGCATCTCGAAAAGCTTGCCCCAATTTTTGAGGTTGCGGGAATAAGTGCCAGTGATTTTACATCGGATCTGAAATTGCTCCACAGAGCGGAAATCGTAGATTTGTGTAATGACGAGGCGGCAAGAATTTCAGATCAAAGCTTCAGTAACTTTTTGATCAAGTATGTTTTTATCGAGAAAAAGATTATTCCCCTCAGCACAATGATTGAAACATGCTTTCAGATAAACCAAAGCAGAACGATTGAGGCTTGCAATATCCTCTTAAATGTCTTCTCGGACCAAGGTGTAAGAGAATATGTTGAAACCCAAATTAACCTTGTGTGGGACAAGTTGGAAAGTGATATTGGAAAGTTTCTCCCATTTTTCAAAGCCTTTCATATGGTGCGCCCAACACAAACTCTTTTGTTGCTGCAGGAGTATATTGAACAAGAGTCATACCATCCATTTGATGCGAGAACATTGCCATTTAAAGATGACCAACAGAGCAAGAGTGTTTCGGATGATATTCTCCAAATTCTGGGGAGCTTTGGAGACCATCCTGAACTGCCAAGTGCGTTGGATCTGCTATTACTGTATTATAAAAAACGCCCGGATTTGTTCGAACAATTTTACAGCATATATGCCCAACAGTTTGAAGTTAATTTGGACTCCCCTCACCTTGGATATTTTACGCAGAGCGCGGTAGCCAAAAACCTCTGCGAAACGGTCAATACGACCCCGGAAGATGCAAACCTATTAACTTTATTCGTTTGGGTTGCGAGCCATTTCTTAAAGCTTGATGTTTCGAAGGCGGAGGGTGGCCGGCACAATACCGTGTCGATTTACACACTGACAATTCCACCAGATCCGCCTGTTTTGGAATACCGAAAAATGCTTTGGTCACAACTCTATCAAATCTATCAGCGCGGAGATGAACAGGCTGAGATTGAGCAAATCCTATATAAGTACGGTATGCCTCATTATGGTGTCGATAAAGGTTTGGATGTGGTGAGGGCCGAGTTTGAAGAAGTACTAAAATTTTTCTCCCTATTCCGGCCAGAAAACTTGTTCCACTGCGTAATCGCGGCACGCATTAAACAAGTTGCAAAGCACATTGAATATTGTGCGCTGGATATACTAGCCCCATTTCTTAACTCGGAAAAGTATAGGATCTATTCTGCTCTTGCGTCCCATTTCGCTGAAGACTATTCGGAGGGATATGAGAAAAGGGTACAGCGACATAAGGAAAGAGTTTGTAGACTTGTGGAGGGATATACACCTCAGGATATAGACCGTTTGATCCAAGTGTGTTTGGAGAGCTCCCAGACTTTCGATAAAGAAGAGAGAGAATTAGGTGCAGGGCTTGGATATGTGTTTGAAGCACTTCAGGATCAGCAACAACTGTACCTATATTTGGCAGATGCCTACATGAGGGCGGACACTCCGTATCAGATATATGCTGGACAGATCTTAGAGAGACTATTTGAGATCAGACCTGCGTTAGAAGTAAAGAAATTTATTACCCAATATAGGTATAACCAGCAAAATGTATGGCTGTGGTTCTTTTTCTCATTAATGCCCGAACAACAAGTTTCCGCACACTGGGCAGCAGAGCTGTTGCAGTATTTGGACACACCAGATGTAGAGGTGAAGACATCGCCCTATCGAATGATAGATTCCTTGCGCAAATACGAGAGCGTGGAGCCTAAAATAATAGTGAAAGCGTTGCGCACTATTTCGGAGCACTATGAAGAGGCGCCGTTTATTTTCAGCCTGTATGTCTATTGGATTTTGAATCATAGTAACCAGCAGGAAGCAGACGAAACTTTGCGGGAGTTTTCGAATGAACTTCCTCTTCTGGAAGAAATCTATCTGAAAGGGATCTCTTATTCCAATCATGAAGATTTTAATGGAGCGTTGCTGTACGCGATTGTCTCGGCTGACACCTCATTCCTATACAGATATCTTGACTGCTTGATCACCGCACAGGGAGATCACTTCAGAGTGTATGACCATTATGATACTACAAGACTCCTGAAAATATGGGATACAGAACAGTATATCGATTTGGCGGACGGCGTGTTTGATTATTGCTATAGCAAACGAGAAGACTTGACATATTGGTCATATTGGTCACCGGTAAAGATGATGTTGCACCACGAAGCATCTCATCAGGAGATCATTGTAAAGCAAGACCTTTGGACGCAACATACCATCGAAAGATATGGACATGATAAAGACCGGATGTGCTTACTGTTTACCGCGATAGAGGAATTGTCTTGTGAGCGGCGGAGAAACGCAGTGGAAAAGTTCTTATCTCTCAATGCCAACCCAGATGTTTTTGAGCAACTCCCCTTAGAACCATCCCATTGGGGAGGAACCGGTAGCATGATTCCGTATATGCAGGAGCGAATTGAGTACCTGCGTTCTCTCCTTCCCCTTGTGTCTGGCATCAAGTATTTGAAACAAAAGCAACGCATTGAACAGGAGATAGACTGTTGGAAGGAGAGAATCCGTTCTGAAGAAGTTCGTGAGTTGCTTGAATCCTGGTATTGCTAGTTTTGAGTGCTCGCTATCTATCATGTCAATACCCATATATTCCTATCTGTGTTCATTTTCTTTCAAATGTCAAATTTTCATTATAAGTTCTGATGAACAGCCGCTTATCTTCCTAAATTTTTTGCCGTTTACAATAAGCGCGAAACTACCCCAGTTACATACGAAGCCCGGAAAGTCTTGCTCCACAAGGCTTTCCGGGTTTCGTTTACATTAGCGGCGTCGCGATACATACGAGCGGCTGATGCGAAGTTTCTCTGCCGTTTCCCGCTGGGTCAGCGGAGCGCCGGATTCCAGACCGTACCGCAGTTTGATAATGGCCGACTCCCTGTCATCCAGTACCGTGTTCACATATTCCCGCAGCTGAAGGCACAGTTCCTCCTCCCCCACTCGTTCCAAACCCTCATCCTCCTGGCTCAGGACATCCATCAGCGACAAACTGTTCCCATCCCCATCCAAATCGATAGAGTCCGACAACGAAAGATCCCCGGCGCTCTTTTTCTGACTGCGGAAATGCATCAGGATTTCATTTTCAATACACCGGCTGGCATAAGTCGCCAATCGGACGCCTTTGTCCGGGCGATAGGTACTCACACCCTTGATCAGGCCAATGGTTCCAATGGAGATCAGGTCGTCGTTATCCTCGCCACTGGTGTAGTACTTTTTGATCACATGTGCCACCAGGCGCAGATTATGCTCAATGAGGGTGTTCCGCGCTTCCAGATCTCCCTGTTCCACCCACGCCGTCACACAGCGGGTCTCCTCTTCTTTCTTCAGCGGTCTGGGAAATGTCCCGCCGGTGTTCAGCCGGAGCATGATAAAGGTGCTGCTCATCAGCACCAGCAATGCACTGTAAATCATAAGAACCTCCCGATTTCAGCATTTTCTGATGCTCTATCCTATGATTCTGCCGCCCGTCCTTATCACTATCCGTTACCCCGGAAAATAAAAAGGATTGGAGTCTAACGACTCCAAACCTTTTTCATCATATAAAATTGTAAGAGTTCCTCTTACACAATGCCAAACAGAGAGCACAAGCCCATGTACAGCAAGCACCGCCCCAATGTCAGCGCAACTGTCAACGCGAAGATCACCGGCATATACACATCTTTGAACTTCACGCCTGCCACAGTGCACTCCGTCTGCAGGAAACCTGCATTGGGCAGAGAGTCCAGACCCAGGGATGCAAACACAGTGGTTCTGTGGAATGCCGCAGCATTGGTCAGCGCAGCAGCCTGCTGCAGAACAGGTGCTGCCAGCACCAGACCCGCAGAGGAAGAGCCGGCAATACCAGAGATCAGGTTCGTAGCCACGAAGGAGATCATCAAGGGGCTGCCATCATAGGACAGGATGCTTTCTACTGCAGCGGCATAGCCGGGGCAAGCCTGAACGACTGCACCAAAACCAACGATTGCAGCCGCATTGACAATGGTCGTCATAGACATTCCGATGGAATCGGCCATGATCTTGCGGTTGGCCTCCCAGTTACGGGGCAGGTACTTGAACTGCAGTACAACGATTGCCAAGACACCACACAGCAGAGCGGCCTCTACTTTGAACTTGAACACATTCAGCACAACAATGGGCAGCAACATGGGTATCACAGACAGAATCCAGTGGGGACCGTCGCCGCTTTCCAGATCGCCTTCGTCTTCAGCAGCGCCGTTGCCATAGGCAGGCGCATAGCCCAAGCCTTTCTTTGCCAAGCGTTTCTCATACCACTTGATATAAAGCATACCGACAACCAGGAACACGGCGTTCACGAAGAGAGCCAGCATACCACCGGCGCTAACATCGGTTCCGAAGTAGTCCGCGCAGAGGATGTTGTTCGTTACAGGCACCCAAGGCAGCGCCAGACCCAAGTTCAGGCCCAGAGAGAATCCTGCGATCACAGATGCACGGTTGGTGTTGGTCTGACGGCAAAGTTTCAGCGCAATGGGATAGACGATGAAGATCGTCACAAAGCTGGAAACACCGGCTGCTGCCAGGATGGTGGTAAACAGACACACGCCCAGAGAGATGTTCTTCGGCCCCACCCACTTCAGAATGACGCGGGCCAAAGTATCCGCACCGCCAGTGGCCTCCAGGAGTTTGCCAAACAGCGCACCCAGCGCAAACAGGATCAGCCAGGATTGTGCAAAGCCGACCAGTCCACCCATGTAGGTTTCTTTCAAACCGCTGTAAATGTCCATCTGATAGATGATCATCAGCACCACGGAAACCAAAATACCGCTGACCAGCGTAGGAACGTTTTTAAAACACAAAACGCCTATTGCCAGCACAGCAATACACATAATTAAAATGTCCATAAAACTTTCTCCTAAAAATACAAATTGATTTGATACATATTTGATCCAAACCGCAAAGCAACCAAGTGAGCAGTCAGCGCTTTTCGCATTTCCCCAAATGCTTTTTGAAAAGCGGCACCGCCTGAGAGTGTACTCGATCGCTTCTTTTTTGCTTATTTAAGAGATGCTATGCAGTTGTTTCAACAAACTAAAAAACTGTGGTCATGATTCCTTTCATTGTTTGATACTTTCCAGATAGGGCCCCATTACTTCCTGCACCCTGGGTTTCATCTCAAAAGAGCCGTTGCTCAGGCACCAGTCGAAAGCGATTCCCTTCATCAGGGTTCCCAAAACTTCCGCGCAGTGATCTACCGTCATGCCCTCTTTGAGCAGGCCATCCTGCTTGGCCTCACTTAGGCATTCCCCCGGATAATTCCAGATGAACACCGGTTCCCGCTGATTCCATCGGCGAATATCCAGAGAATAGTTTCTGGTATGGTAAAAATCCGTACAGAAATCCAATCCGAGGTCTTCCATATAATCGGCCCAGTAACAATAAAATATCACGATCCGCTGATCGAACGGAAGTCCATCAACATGATCCAGGAATCGGTGTTCCTCCCGAAATCGCGCGAAATTATCATATGTGTAATAGGTAAGCAGCTCATCTTTCGTTTTGAAATGGTAGAAAAATGTTCCGTTTGAAACCTTTGCAACTTTACAGATATTACTAATCGTAAGGTATGCAAACCCTTTCTTTCGCATGATCTCAATGGCTGCCTCATAAATCCGCTGTTTCGTTTCCTGCGTTTGCAACTGTCTGGGGGCTGTTAACTCCATCCCGTCACCTGCTCTCCTCAATTACTAGTTGATGCTTTCTATACTACCACAATTATACAATCAACTTCAATACTCTTGAATCTCAGCATCCTCCCAATTCATTCAGTCAAGCCTGGTAAAAACAATTCGAACCCATTCAAATTAAGTTTTGAGGTGCGCCATAGAGTACACTCTATTACTTTTAGCATCTTTTTCAGCAAATGTAAAGAGAAAAAATTAACAAAGCTCGATATTTGACATTTTTTGTACAATCTTTCAAAAAAGCCACAGGAAGATTGTCATTTTTATGCGAATTCCGTGCTTGACATTTCGAATCGCTTGTTTTATATTTAACCATAGAGTGTACTCCATTCGCAATTAGATGCGACTCTCCCCATCGCATCTTCACAAAAGTAAACTGAGCGTAAATAAGGAAAGGAAGACAAAAATGGTATATCCTGAAAGATTTGCCGGAAAGGTTGCAGTCATTTCTGGCGGTACCTCCGGTATCGGACGCGAGATCGTCAACCAGTTTGTACGGGACGGCGGAAAAATCGTCGTCGGTGCCCGGCATGACACAAATTTTGAGGAGATCACCAAAGAATTGGGCGCCGAGAATGTATACTGCCAGATCTGTGACATTGCAAACCGTCCCCAGGTTGACGCGCTGATCCAGGCAGCTTACGACAAGTTCGGTGGTTTCGACATCATGTTCGGCAATGCCGGCATCAATCTGTTTAAGGACTTTTTGGAAATTACTGAAGAAGAGCATGACACCGTAATAAAAAACAACTATTACGGCGCATTCAATACCACCCAGGCTGCCGCGCGGGCGTTCGTTGCCCATGGAACCCCCGGTGTGATCATCAACACCGCCTCCATCAACTGCCGCGTAGCCTGCCCCAACTCCACCCCCTATGCTGCCAGCAAGGGTGCTGTTAAAATGATGAGCCAGGGCGCCGCTGTGGAGCTGGCCCAGTACGGAATCCGGGTCAACTGCATTGCTCCCGGTTCCACAGACACCCCCATGGTGAAGGATTCCGCCCGCGAGCGTTTCCCGACCTATACCGCCCCCAAACTGATCCTGCCCAGAATGGCCAGACCTTCCGAGCCGGCAAGTTTGGCTCTGTTCCTTGCATCTGACGATGCTTCTTATATCACCGGCGAGATCGTCTACTGTGTCGGCGGCTGGGGACTGAAATAATCCCACCGTTTTTTAACTCATTGACCAATAAATGGAGGACTTTCAAATGAAACTTACAAAACAGGAATGGAAAGCACTGAGCGACCGCATCATGCTGGATCTGCGTCCCACACAGCACCCCGTAGCCATGAAATTCATCAAATCTCCGGAAGAGTTTGATGCCATCCCCAACCTGGAATACTGCCAGAACAAGGCATCCACTTGCAAACTGATTGGCATGGCCGCCCATTTCCAAGGCACTTTTGCACTGACCCCGGATCATTTCTCCGGCTATTACTGCGCCATGAACAACGGCTGCATGGAGATCACCCAGGAGTGGCTGGACGGCGCCATCCTCTACAAAGCGCCTACGCCCTGGCACCATGATCAGGAAGATGCCAAAAAGCACATCGCTTCCAACCGGGAAATGCTGCCTGAGCAGCCCTACGCAGGTATCGTGTGCTCCACGCTGTGCAACTGCGATCTGGAAGAGGCCGACGTGATCTGCCTGCAGCTCCCCACCCAGGCAGCTTTCCACCTGCTGGCCGGCTATGTGGAAACCGATTGGCAAAAGCTGGAGTTCCCCTTCAGCGGCGAGTCCAACTGCTCTGATACCTGGATGCGTACCCTGAAAGAAGGTAAAATTGGTCTGTCTCTGGGTTGCCGTGGCGACCGTGCCACCGGCGCACTGGGTTACGGCGATGTGCGCGTAACCATGACCACCGAACAGCTGATGAAGGCGCTGGACGGCGTGGAGACCGTGGAAAAGAACGGTATTCTCTACCCCTACAACCCCACCTGTCTGTACAAATCCGCATTCTGAGGTTTTCTCTGCACTCTTGGTTTCTTTCATTTTTTGATTCATTGTTTCAACTGCCCCAAAAATGGGGCAGTTGATTTTATATTATTGGGGAGGCATCATGAAAAAAACTGTTCCCGGGATTTCTGGCATTCTGCTGGGCCTTATCTGCGCCATTTCTCCGATTCCCGGCCTGACACTGCAAGCCCGATTCGCTTTGGCGATCCTGTCATGGGCCATCGTCTGGTGGGTGGGAAAAGTCGTACCAGATTTTGTGACAGCCATGCTGATGGGTGTGCTGTTCTGCCTTGTTTCAAAAGTCCCTATGAGCACCGTCTGCTCCGCCTTCTCCGGTTCCACCTGGTGGCTGCTTTTCTCCGCCTTTGGTCTAAGTTTGGGCGTGGAGCGCTGCGGTGTCCTGCGGCGGCTAAGCGCCAGAATCATCAAACTGTTTCCCCAGAACTTCATAGGGCAATGTATCGGGTTAACGGTCATTGGCTTTTTCAGTGCGCCCTTTATCCCCAGTCTGAGCGCCAAATCCTCCATGCTGGCGCCGTTGGCCTTTCGCATCAGCAACGCCATGGGGTACCCCCACCGGAGCAAACAGGCCGCCGGACTTTTTCTGGCGATGCTTACGGGAATCCGAACGCCGGCACTGCTGTTCATCAGTGCCTCTCCCATTGGGTATGCCCTGCTTGCACAATATTCCCCTGCCTTGCAGGAACAATTCACGATGGGGCGATGGTTTTTATCTGCCCTTCCCTGGTTCCTTTTTGTAACCAGTGCCACCCTATTTGTCATCTATTTTAGATATCGTCCCCACCGGTCTCCCAACACCACATTTGTGGAAAGCAGTGCCGGTGATTCCCTTCCGCCTATGACACAACGGGAGAAAACCATGACTGTGATCATCTCCGCAGCACTGTTCCTGTGGGTCACGGAAAGTTTACACGGTCTCCCCGCACACCTGGTCGCAATGGCCGCACTGTGTGTAACCATCGGTACCGGGGTGCTGCCAGCAGAGGATTTCTTTCGCAATATGAACTGGGGTTCTGTTCTCTTTATTGGTTTCGCCCTTGGCATCGCCCCGGTCTTCAATGCGCTGGAGATCGATCAGTGGATCATCCAAGCATTCGTTCCCCTACTTTCTTCTAATCTAACCGCTGACCCTATCGTTTTTCTGCTGCTTACCGCCGCGTTGACCATCCTTTTGCGCTTTATCATCGTTTCGGAAATGGCGTTTATCAACATTATCCTGGTCGTTCTCCTTCCTCTATCTCTGGAGCTGGGAATCAACCCCTGGGTAGTTGGTTTCACCGTGTACGCAGTCATCAGTCCCTTTTTCTTCATTTACCAGAATCCCGTGTATATGGCGGCATTCCACTCAGTCAGAGGGGAGATGGCGACCCACAGACAAATCAGCGCGTTTTGTCCGGTTTATTTGCTGATCTGCACATTGGGAATCCTGTTTTCCATTCCGTTTTGGATGTTGGCTGGAATTTTTCTGATCTGAAATTCTCATTCCCATCCAAAGAGATGGCTGAGGATTCATTTGTTTCCATTTTTTTGCACCGCTGAACCATCTCATTTTTGAAGAACGATGTAGACTTTTTGACAAATAGATGGTAGAATATATTTGATTTTATCGAAACATTTTCGCTGAAGGGAGAGATAAAACCATGGAAAATGTGGATCATTACGAACATTCCTTTGATCATTGCAGTCTGAATTTTGCTTGTTCCTCCATCAGTGGGAAATGGAAACCCTATATCATCTGGTACCTTCACGATGCGCCGAACGGCACCTGCCGCTACGGCGAATTGAAACGAAGAGTCCCCTATAAAATTTCCCATAAGGTCTTTTCCCAACAGCTGCAGGAACTGGAGCGGGACAACATCATTTCCAAACAGGAGTTCGATGAAAAGCCCCTTCGCGTGGAGTACAGTCTGACGGAAATGGGAAAATTACTGGTACCCGTGATTTTCTATCTGCGCGACTGGGGCTGCATGGCCTCCTCCAGTTTTACGCAGGAAGATTTGCTCTCCCGATCCCGTGGGACGGTAGAGAACGACACAATCTCGTACGCATATCAGTCGGAATCCTTGGGAAAATCTGTGCATATTCAGCTGAAATATTAAAAAAACTCTCCTTTTCAGGAGAGTTTTTTCAATTCCGCATTTCAACTGCCGATCAGGGCGCTCGGCAGCCAGTTCACAATGTCCGGGAAGATGACACACAGCAGGAAAACAAGCAGCTGCAACGCCATGAATGGCCATACACCCCGTATCGTTTCCCTGGTGTCGATATAGTCTTTCGCAACGCCCTGGAAATAGAAGATACTGGAGGCCATGGGCGGAGAGAGAAATGCAGTCTGCATAATCACCGCCATCATCACCAGAAAATAGCAGGGATCAAAGCCGACCGCACTGGCAATGGGAACAAAAATGGGAATGGCGATCATACACACAGCGATCCAGTCCATCAGGAACCCCAGGATAAACACCGTTGCCATCATAATGGCAAACAGACCCCACTTGCCCACCGGCAGGTTCACAAACAGCGATGTCACAGCAGAACTGCAGCCAAGGCGCATGAATACCGTCACAAACAGGTTGCCGAATGCGGAAACCGCATAGACCATACTGGTCAGCTTGATGGTTTCAATCAAAGTATTTTTAATCACCTGCGGTGTGATAGAATGGGTAAATAGTGCGATCAGGAAGGACGCCGCTACACCCAAAGCAGCCGCCTCCGTTGCCGGACACCACCCCAACCAGATGGCTCCCAACACTGAGAAGATCACCAATGCCACCGGCAGCACATTCACCAGGCAGCCAATCCAAATATCTTTTTTGGAATGCTGTGCCAGCATTTCTTCCGGCAGAGCAGGTGCGTAATCCTTTTTCAGAATCGACACCGCTTTGATATAAATAATGTAGGTCACACCCAGCAAAATCCCCGGTGTCATTGCACCGTAAAACAGCTTTCCCACAGAGACATTTGCCGCTGACCCCATAAATACCAACATGATACTGGGCGGAATCAGGATACCCAATGTGCCGCCGGAAATGATCACACCGGCTGTAAGAGATTTATTATATTTTGCATCGAGCATGGGTTTTGTGAACAGCAACCCCATAGACACCACGGACGCTCCCACAATGCCGGTCGTAGCCGCAAACAAAATGGCAATCAGCGTGGCTGCCACAGCCATGCCGCCCCTTTGTCTGCCCAGTGCCAGGGACAAATTCTCAAACAATCGGCCTGCCACACCGGATTGGTTCAGCAGCTGCCCCATCAGCACAAACAGCGGAACCGCCAGCAGTCCGTAATCTTTACAATACTTGAAAATGCTGAAATAAATCGTTTGAAAGACATCTGTTCCCCAGAAACAGAGACCAGAGAGCAGTGCCACACCTCCAAGCGCCGCAAACAGGTAATAGCCGGAAAAGATCAGTACCAGCAGCAAAACGCCCATAATGGCCGCAATGGTCAATCCACTGAAACTCATACCTTTTCCCCCTTTCGCATTGCCCTCAGTTTTTCTATAATACGCACCATTTCAGCAGTGCCCTGCAGAGACAGTAAAATCAATCCGTAAGCCATGGCGATCTTCGTCGGCCAGATCGGTGCATTCCAGGACCCGCTGCTGATCGTCTCCCGTATCATCACCGAGTTTATCGCTTGAATCACGCAGTGGTAGGACCCGCCGATCGTCAACGGAAGAAACAAAACCACATACAATACCAAATCCAATATGCATTTGGTTTTCTCCTGCAGCTTGGTGTAAAAGATGTCGATGCGTACCATTGCCCCTTCTTTCATGGCATAGGCAAATCCCAAAACGGCGGCAATGCCGCCGATGATAAAGCAAGTCCCGTAAGCCCATGTGGTCGGCGCATTAAATACATTTCTGGACACGATCTCGATCAGAAACACGATTACCAGCGGGATCAGCAGATACGCCGCAAATATGCCCGTAGCATCTGTCAATTTCCCAACGCCGGAAACGTATCGCTCCGCAAGGGAGTGCTTTTCTCCCACAGTCGATTTGTTTTTCATTCCTTTAACCTCCATACCCTGCTCCTTTTGGGGAGCAGGGTACTTTTTTCAGTCCGTCAATCGGCAGATGCGGCCTCGCTCCAATCGCTGACGGATTCGATATATGCCATCTGAGACCGATAGATTTTTGCGAACAGCGGATTGCTTTCCGCTTTTTTCTCGTAGTACTCGTGGGCAATCGTCTCTATTTTTTCAATATCCTCGTCCGGAAGGCGATAAATAGTGAGTTTCCCCTGCTCTTCCAGTTCCCGGAACTGATTCCACGCCTGTCCGTTGGCCACACGGTCATCTGCCCAGTTCTTTGTCATCATTGCCGTACATGCCAGTTTGATTACATTTTGAAGCTGCTCATCCATTCCTTCCCAAACATTGCGGTTGATCAGGAACAGGTAGACCGCACAGGACTGGTGGACACCGGGAACGGTGAGGTACGGAGCCACTTCCTGGAATCCCGCCGACCAGTTGGCATAGGGACTGGAATATTCGCAGGCATCGATTGTCCCCCGAGACAGGGCCTCATAGCAGTCGCCGCCGTCCATTGTCACCACAGATGCCCCCAGTTCCGTCTGGATCTTTGCCCAGTCGGAAAGTCCCCGCACTTTCAGTCCGCGGATGTCGTCAATCGACTGAATCGGCTTTGTGGAATGATACAGGATCTCCGAATCAACGACGCCGCAGGGAAAAGCCACCACATTGGGATTGATTTCCATCATCACTTCATCCAGCACAGCCTGTCCTTCGCCGGCAGTATACCAGCCGAGGTATTCATCAAAGGTCATACCCACAGGCAAGGTGCTCAAAATTCCCAAACTATCATCAGAGAAGTTCGTTGCAGCAGTCTGCGCACAATCCAATGTCCCATTGCCCACAGCCTCCAGCATATCCGCCGTGGAAACAATAGAGTTGGTGGCTAGGCAGTCCATGGACACACGACCGCCGGAACAGGAAACGATTGCCTCAGACAAATCACTGGCGTACTGATACGGTCCGCCACCAGATCCCCATGCACACTGATATGCCAATCGGTAAGTTTTCCCCGTGTTTTCGCCCGTCTGGGCATCTGTAGACGCGCAGCCACTCAGCAGGCCCGCGGACATAACCATTGCCATTGCAAAGGCAATACATTTTTTCGTTTTACCGGTTTTACTGTTTTTCATATCGGTTCCTTCTTCTCCTTTTCAGATTTTTGGAATCCATTTTCTCTCCCACTCAGCGGAGTGTTTCCCGGAGAATTTTGTATCACTGTCCCTTATTTTATAAGATAGTTTATTCTTTGACAATTACGCACTTTTTTGTCAGTACTTACAATTTGGTTCAATCTCACTTTAAAGTGCGTTCTTGCAAAAGCTTGTTAAATCACAGATAATGGACTCGTTCAAAAATTCTTTAACAAGCTTTCTCAGAAAAAAGTAGGTTTTTCTGCTTGAAAACTGACGCAAAGCTTTCAAATTCTGTAAATGCAGGAGGCTCTCATGAAACTTACGAAAGTATTTGAACCCGGCAAGATCGGCAACCTGGAAATCAAAAACCGCCTTGTTGTCAGCGCCATGTCTTCCCATCTTGGAAATGATGACGGCACCCCCAACGAGGCTGTCAATGCCTATTTGGTCGCAAAGGTCAAGGGCGGCTGGGGCCTGATCTTCACTGAGGACCTGGGCGTCACCCAGGATGCAGGCAGCGACCCCGTAGTCGGTTCCCTGTGGAACGACAGCCAGATCCCCGCTTGGACAGAAACCGTCAGACAGGTTCACGAAGCCGGCGGTCTTATGGGCGCCCAGATTTACCACGCCGGTCGTGAGAGAAAATTGGCCGCCTACGACACTTACCCTGTAGCCCCCTCCGCCCTGAAAGAGCCCACAATGGGATATATCCCCCGCGAATTGACAGTGGATGAGATCCACGATCTGGTCAAGGCCTTCGGCGAGGCCGCAGGCAGAGCAAAAAAATGCGGATTCGACTGCGTGGAGATTCACGGTGCCCATGGTTATCTGATCAACCAGTTCATGTCCACCTTCTCCAACAAACGCACCGATGAGTACGGCGGCACTCTGATCAACCGGATGCGTTTCGCACTGGAAATCGTAGCTGCCTGCCGGGAGGCTGTCGGCCCTGATTACCCAATCCTCTTCCGGTTCAATTCCAGTGACTATGTGGACGGCGGCATCGAACTGGCCGAGGCAACGGTCATGGCAAAAATGCTGGAGGAGGCCGGTGTTGACGCTATTCACTGCAGCCAGGGCATGTTCGTTTCCAAGCAGACCATCATCGCTCCCGGTTTCGTTCCTGTAATGAGTTTCGCTGAGAATGCAGCAGCGATCAAAGCCGCTGTCAATATTCCTGTACTTGCCGTTGGCCGTTACAATGACATCTACATGTCCGAAACAATGCTGCGAGACGGCAAAGCCGACTTCATTGTCATGGCTCGCGCCTCCCTTGCCGACCCGGAACTGCCTAACAAGGCAAAAGCCGGAAAAGTTGAGGAAATCATCCACTGCATTGGCTGCAATCAGGGCTGCACCGGCGAGGCCGCTATCAGTGGCAAAGTGAACTGCCTGGCCAATCCCCATACCGCAAAAGAAACGGTCTATGACCTGTCCATTGTTGCCAACCCTAAAAAAGTCCTGGTGGCAGGTGCCGGCGTGTCCGGTCTATCCGCAGCCATCGGTGCAGCAGAACGCGGCCATAAAGTTTCTGTATATGAGGCCAGCGGTGAAATCGGCGGCCAGTGGCTGGCAGCTATGACACCTCCGGGAAAGAGCGAATATGCCGCACTGATTGTCAACTACAGACAGCAGATGAAGAAATACGGCGTGGAGCTCCACATGAACACCCCCCTGACCAAAGAGATTGTCCAGGAAGAGAAACCCGACGCTGTGATTCTGGCCACCGGCAGCACCCCCATGTTCCTGCCGATTCCCGGTCTGGACAATCGTGAATTCGTAAAGACCGCTGTAGAAGTTCTCCGCGGTCAGACCTCCTACGGGAAAAATGTAGTCGTGGTCGGCGGCGGCATGACCGGTGCTGAAACCGCAGTTTTCCTGGGTCTGCAGGGATGCAATGTAACCATGATCGAAATGGCTCCCGATATTATCACCGACGCCGTGGCCCAGCCCCGCATTTGCCTGCTGGAGCACCTTAAAAAATACCAGGTCAAAGTGTTCACGAATACCAAGCTGACTAAGGTCGGCGAAAACGCAGTCTACGCCGAAGAACACGGAGAACCTGTGGAATTCAAGCATATTGACACCGTAGTCAATGCCATGGGTGTGCGCAGCTACAATCCTCTGGAGGCAGAACTGGCCGACTGCGGCTGCAAAGTCGTCGTTGTTGGCGATGCGCACAACACCAAAAACGGATATAAGAATATCCGTGAAGGTTTCGATGCCGGCAACGCCATCTAAATTCCTTTCCATTGCTATCACTCCTTCTCTCCACGAGAAAAATACTCTCCTTCTATTCCCCTAAACGGGGGAAAGCCCCTGCAGAGTTCTGCAGGGGCTTTCCACATGAACAATTCCCCCGATATGTCCGGTGTTTTCCGGA
>ENA-ORVC01001091-ORVC01001091.1-human-gut-metagenome-genome-assembly--contig:-NODE-1091-length-25182-cov-5.107255_pt1 | contig 25182 bp, 27 predicted proteins | sample MGYA00242092_ERZ509234 | MGnify/ENA primary metagenome ERZ509234 (study PRJEB26280, sample SAMEA2338800) | human gut metagenome | biome: human gut; feature: human-associated habitat; material: faeces... | reverse complement strand
AGTCGTTGGCCGCCTATACCCGCCGCAGAATGAGTCAGGCGGAAAAAGCGCAGGTGGATGAGGTGCTGTATGTCCCTGCCGCACTGGCGCTGCGTCAGCGGCCCGGTGTTCCGGGGATTCGGAGCACATTCGGCACCGGAACGGAATTGCTGAACAGTCTGCGCCTGATGTTTTCCCGCTTGGCCAGTCACCGCTGTCCAAACGGACATTGGGTGGAGCCTTCCCTGCGGGTCGCGGCGGGGTTAGATTTGGTATGTCCTGTTTGTGGTGCGCATTTTTTCGCCCCTTCAGCAGAGGAATTGGCGTTCAACAGCCAGGGAGCCTGCAAGCGCTGCGATGGAACCGGGATCGTTCGCATTGTGGATGAGTCCACATTGGTGCCGGATGAATCTCTGTCCATTGATGAGGGCGCTGTTGCGCCCTGGCAGACGCTGATGTGGTCGCTGATGAAGGATATTGCCCGGGAAATGGGTGTTCGGACGGATGTCCCCTTTCGGGAATTGACAGAGCAGGAGCGGGAGATTGTATTCCACGGGCCGGCGGTAAAGAAAAATATCGTCTATCAGAATAAAACCAGCGGGGCAGCGGGCGATATGAACTTCACCTACTTCAATGCGACTTATACAGTGGAAAATGCACTGTCAAAAGTCAAAGACGAAAAGGGCATGAAACGGGTGGAGAAGTTCCTTCGGCAGGATATTTGTCCAGACTGCGGCGGGACACGGCTCAGTCCGGAAGCGCGGGCGCCACGGCTGCGGGGAATCTCTCTGGCACAGGCCTGCGCCATGCCCCTTGCGGATTTGACTGCGTGGGTAGATGGGGTGCCGGACAGCTTGCCGGAGGCAATGCGTCCAATGGCTGAAAGTATATGCGCATCGTTTCAGGGGGCGGCAAAGCGCCTGATGGAGTTGGGATTGTCCTACCTGACATTGGATCGGGCGGCATCCACTCTTTCCACAGGAGAACGGCAGCGGATGCAGCTGGCACGGGCAGTCCGGAATCGAACCACGGGAGTTTTGTATGTACTGGATGAGCCGTCCATCGGCCTGCATCCGGCCAATCTGGAGGGCCTGACCGGGGTGATGCACGATTTGATCTCCGATGGGAATACCGTGGTGTTTGTAGATCACGATACCAATGTGCTGGCAGGGGCGGATTGGCTGATTGAACTGGGACCCGGAGCGGGAGCGGGAGGCGGTCAAATCATTGCCCAGGGGACGGTGGAAGAGGTATCCCGTGATCCCCAATCCCGGATCGGAAACTTTTTGCTGAGATCCGGCGCCATTCAGAGTCGTCCCCCGGTGCCCTTGGGGCAGATGTTTGCTTATGGGAAACTCCATTTGTCCACAGATCAGATTCACACAGTTCACCCTTTGGAGGTGGACTTCCCGAAAGGGCGGCTCATTGTTGTGACTGGAGTGTCCGGCTCCGGAAAGACTACCATGGTGTTGGAGAGCTTGATCCCTGCCTTGGAGGCACAAATCAGCGGACAGAAACTGCCGGAGCATGTAAAGGGAATTTCGGCGGAAGGCATCCATCGGGTGAAACTGATTGATTCAGCCCCTATCGGTATCAATGTCCGCTCCACAGTGGCAACTTATGCGGATATCCATGATGAACTGCGGAAAGTCTATGCCAGAACGCCGGATGCAAAAGAACATGGATATAAAGCGGGAGATTTTTCTTATAATACGGGAAAACTGCGCTGCCCCACCTGTGACGGTACCGGGACCATCAGTTTGGATGTGCAGTTTTTGCCGGATGTGGAGATCACCTGCCCGGATTGCGGTGGTTCCCGCTATTCCAGACAGGCGGGACAGATCCGCCGCACTCCTAAACAGGGAGGCGAGCGCCGCAGTTTACCGGAATTGATGGAACTGAGTGTAGACGAGGCGCTGGAGAACTGCGCAGACTTGCCGGTGGTGCAGCGGCGGCTGCAGGTATTGCATGATTTGGGGTTGGGATACCTCACCCTGGGGGAGCAGACACCGGCCCTGTCCGGCGGCGAGGCGCAGCGTCTGAAATTGGCCAGTGAAATGGGAAAAGGCCAGTCTGACGCAGTATTCGTTTTTGATGAACCGACCATCGGCCTGCATCCACTGGATGTGGAGGTGTTGCTGGGGGTTTTTCAGCGGCTGATCGAGCAGGGCGGAACGGTGATTGTCATTGAACATGATCTGGATGTAATCCGGAATGCGGATTATATAATCGACATGGGGCCGGGCGGAGGCATTCACGGCGGGCGTGTCGTTGCGGCAGGAACGCCCGGAGAAATTGCCGAATGTGCGGAAAGCATCACCGGAAAGTATTTGCAGCGGTGAAATACCGTATTTTCAGAATGTAAATTTTTTGGAAATAGAAAGGGAATAACGTACTATTTTAGTAGGAATATGCTATAATCGGGTCAGGGCCAGTTTTACAAAAACTGAGTAAACAGATAAAAGGGATGTGACAGAAATGAAAAGAAACTATGGATTCACGGCTGTGACTGCCGCTTTTTGTCTGGTAATGCTGGCGGGCTGCGGCAGCCAAACCACCGGACAAGGACAGGGGAGCGGGACATCCGACCCCAATACGCCTCCGGTTGTGCAGACACCCTCGGCGTATATTACTGAGGAACAGGCGCAAGCATTGGCGTTGGAGCATGCAGGTGTGTCAGAAAACGAAGCGTCTTTTGTGCGTACCCACATGGACTGGGATAACGGAAAGTGGAAATATGAAGTGGAGTTTTATAAGGACACCGCGGAATATGACTACGATGTAGATGCCGTGACTGGGGAGATCCTCTCCTATGATTACGATGCAGAGTATTACGCCCAGCCTTCTGGCAGTCCGGCGGACGGGGCCAAGATCACGAAAGATGAGGCCAAGCAGATTGCACTGGAGCATGCCGGGATGACGGAGGACGGTGTCAGCCGTCTGCGGATCGAGTTTGATTATGAACATGGAAAAGCTGTGTACGATGTGGAATGGCGGGTAGATTGGACGGAATATAGCTACGAGATCGACGCCAATTCCGGTGATATTCTCAGCCACGAGCAGGATGCAGACTAAAACATGAAAAAACACTCCACAGAATGTTCTGTGGAGTGTTTTTCAAATTGTCGGAATTTATTCCAGGTTCAGGTCGCCTTCCTTGATCCATCCCATTTTCCGGAACAGCAGACCAAACAGCCAGGTCAGCACTGCCGGCAGGACGAAACAAATCAGGACCATGCCAATCCAGTCCATCGCGCTCGGCGCGATGGCGGTGGCGCCTCTGGCAACAGCGGCCTCACTGGGAGCGAGCCATCCAGTCCAGACGCCGATGGGACCACACAAGCCGCAGGTGCCCATACCGGAGTTGATGGGAGCGCCATTCATCTGGAATTTGAAGACACAGGTGGCAATCGGGCCGGTGATAGCAGATGCCAGCGTGGGAGGCAGCCAAATCAGCGGATTGCGGACGATGTTGCCCATCTGGAGCATGGAAGTGCCAAGCCCCTGGCTGACCAGTCCGCCCCAACGGTTTTCTCTGAAAGACATGACGGCAAATCCCACCATCTGTGCGCAGCAGCCTGCCACTGCAGCACCGCCTGCCAGACCGACCAGTCCCAGAGAGGCGCAGATGGCGGCAGAGGAGATGGGCAGCGTCAGCGCAACACCCACCAGAACAGAGACCAGAATACCCATCCAGAACGGCTGCAGGTCAGTTGCCCACATGATTACTTCGCCGATCTTCATGGCGCCGGCGCCAATGGCCGGAGCAATCAGTTTTGCCAGAGCCACACCGATGACGATGGTGACGGTGGGGGTAACGAGCAGATCGATTTTTGTCTCTTTGGAAACAAGTTTTCCGAATTCAGCTGCAATGATGGCGATGATCAAAACGGCCAGGGGGCCTCCGGCACCGCCTTCTGCGTTGGCTGCCCAACCGACAGCGACCAGGGAAAACAGAACCATGGGGTCTGCTTTCAGGGCATATCCGATGGCCACAGCCATTGCCGGGCCGGACACGCTCATAGCGTAAGTGCCGATATCGATGAGATAAGTGATTCCCAACTGCTGTCCCAATGTTTTGATGATCGTGCCGATCAGCAGGGAACAGAACAGACCCTGAGCCATAGCGCCCAACGCATCGATGCCGTAGCGTTTCAGGGAGATCTCAATATTTTTCCGGGCCAAAAACTCCTTCATAGTATCCTCCGATTTCTCTATATTCTCTCTTGCTACAGGGAACTTTACAGATGTCAAGTCACCTGTAAAGCATACTATACACGGAGGAGGGCAGTTTGTCAATGCTGATTATTCTTTTGACGATATCCGGATAAATGTAAACGGCACGCTGTGTAAACACACAGCGTGCCGTTTGTTTTAATCCCAAAGTGTCTGCGGGTCAAATCCAAAGGTCTGAACCAGTTCCAACATGGGAGAGCTTGTTTGGTCTTTCGGTGTAACCAACCATCCGCCATCTGCATCCAGATCAATCCCGAATTTTCGGAAAGCGTACCAGACCAGATGAGAGCACTGGGTTCCGGTCAGCGGTTCCTGAAACTTTTCTGAGAGCAGACCGGCAGTCAGACGGTAAGGAAGGTCTACCAGGGTCTCTTTTGCATAATCGACAATGTTCTGGAGCAGTTCTGGGGACAGTTTGGGACGGAGCACCAGAAAATTGGCCCGCTGTTCAAAGTGGGAGATCGGGTCCAGAGAACTATCCACGCCCAGCGCCACTGCATTGATGGCCATTTCTTCCTGGTCATCCACCACCATTGCGGCGTGACCGCATCGGAACCAGGAGAAGAAGGCGGAGGAGGAAACGATGATATCGCCATTGGCAAGAGAGGCGTAAGCGGCACGACCATCAATGGATTGGGTGCCGGTAAAGGGAGCAAATTTGCTGGTCTCCACGGTATAGGGGCGGAAGAAGTTGTCTTGAATTTCCAGGATTCTGGGGATATTGCCATCTTCTATCAAGTCATCGATGCCGAGTTTCGTCAAGCCGGTTTGGGCATAGAGCACGGCATAGTCGTCCGAAGTGCGGACCTCCTTTTTCAGCAGGGGCAGAATATCAATTTCCGCATAGTCCGGCGTCCAATGTACAGTGGTATGGGTATTAAAAATTGTGCCGATTTGCAGAAACGCTGCTGCTATCGTCAGCCAAATGATGACTGCCAACAGGACAGTGCCGAAACGCTGTTTTGCGGTCAGTTTGCTCATAGTCTACCCCTTTCTGAAACGATCATCTCTTCCTTGCACGGAAACCGGTCAAAAACAGCTCATTCTAACACATATATTCCTCTCATTCTTGAATAAATATGCGGGAGGAATTGAACTTTTTGTAAAAAAGTATTCGGAGAGGGGGAGTATCTTACAATTCTGAAAGATTTGTAGCCGGATAGGTCGCAGTGTGGTAAACTATTGCTGAAAAAGGAGGGAAGGATCGTGTATCGGATCTGGATCGTAGAAGATGATGATGTGATCGCAGGGGAAGTGAAAAAACAACTGAAAAGCTGGGGATATGATGCGGCCTGTGCGGAACAGTTTCAGAATATCTTGCCGGAATTTCAGGAATTTGCTCCGCATCTGGTGCTGATGGACTTGGCGCTGCCATTTTTCAATGGATATCATTGGTGTGAAGAACTGAGAAAAATCTCCAGTGTGCCGATTTTATTCCTCTCATCGGCATCAGATAATATGAATTATGAATATGGTGATGGCAATGAATATGGGGGCTGACGATTTTATTTCCAAACCCTTTGACATGAATGTTCTGGTGGCAAAAATTCAGGCAGTGTTGCGCCGGACTTATGACTATGTGGAGCAGTCACCCACTTTTCAAATCGGAAAAGCCACATTCCGTCCGGCAGATGCCACGCTGGAATGTGCGGGAGAAAAACTATCATTGACGAAAAACGACTGCCGTATTCTACAGACGCTGCTGGAGCATCGGGGAACTCTGGTGAGCCGGGATACGCTGATGATGCGTCTTTGGGAAACAGACAGTTTTATCGATGACAACACGCTGACCGTGAATATTGCCCGTCTGCGCAGAAAACTGGAGGGACTGGGCCTTGCGGATGTAATCGTCACCAGAAAAGGACTGGGATACCTGATTGAGAGGTAGGGGGAGAAATGGCGTATTTGAAAAGTCGGGCGAAGTGGTTGATTTTGCTGGCTGTGATGTGGCTGTTGTTTATGACAGTACTGCTGTTATATCATGTTCCGCCTTATGCAGTGCGGGACGGGGGATTGCTTTGCCTGTTTGCGGCGGCGGTGTTTCTGACTGCGGATGGAATCGCCTTTTATCGCCGTCACCGGGAACTGGAACGGCAGATGGGGCAGGTTTGCCTGAGCGTGGATCATTTGCCTATGCCCTGTGATCTGACGGAAGAAGATTATCAGGAACTGATTCGGATTCTCTTTCGGGAAAAGCAGATGACCCAGGATCGGGCAGACCTGCGGTATATGGATATGATGGAGTATTATACGCTGTGGGTCCACCAGATCAAAACGCCCATTGCCGCGCTGCGTCTGCTGCTGCAAAATGAGGACAGCCGGCCGTATCTGGAAATGCGGAGCGAATTGCTCCGGATCGAGCAATATGTAGACATGGTGCTGTGCTATCTTCGTTTGGACGGGGATACCACAGATTTTGTTCTGCGCCGATGTGATATAGATCGGATTCTCCGGCAGGCGGTGCGGAAATTTGCGGGACAGTTCATTCAAAAGAAGATCCGTTTGGAATATCGACCGGTCAAGACTGCGGTGCTGATGGATGAAAAATGGCTTCAGTTCGTGGTAGAGCAGTTGCTGTCCAATGCCCTCAAATATACCCCGGAAGGTGGGTGTGTGACTATGGAGATGGAGAAGGATGAATGCCTGTGCATCCGGGACAGTGGAATCGGCATCGCCCCGGAAGATCTGCCGAGAGTATTCCAAAAAGGGTTCACTGGATACAACGGGCGCAGCGATAAGCGGGCCAGTGGGATCGGTCTGTTTTTGTGTAAACAGATTTTGGAAAAAATGGGACATACCATCTGCATCGAGTCCGAAACGGGGCAGGGAACAGTGGTCCGGGTGGGACTGGGCAGACGGGAAATGATGTTGGAATAATGACAAAAGCGTAAGAAACGGCCGGCAGTTTGTAAGCCAGGGTTAAGGCATCCCGGCGCCCGGTCTGTTACAATCAGACCATCATCGAATCAGGAGGAGTTTCGGATGTCTATCTTGGAAGTGAGAAATTTACAGAAGATCTATACATCCCGGTTTGGCACGAACCAGGTCCGGGCGCTGCGCAGTGTTACATTTTCCGTGGAGCAGGGAGAATATGTAGCCATTATGGGAGAATCCGGTTCCGGTAAGACCACATTGCTGAATATTCTGGCAGCGTTGGATCAACCTACCGGAGGGCAGGTGCTGTTGGAGGGAAAAGACCTGGCATCGGTGCGGGATTCAGAATTGGCCGCTTTCCGGCGGGATCATTTGGGATTTGTGTTTCAGGATTTCATGCTTCTTGACGGTCTGACTGTACAGGAAAATATCTGTCTCCCGCAGATTATTGCGAAAAAACCGATCGCGCAGATGGAGGCAAAAGCGGAGAAATTATGCCGGCTTTTCGGGATTGAAAAAATCAGAAACAAATATCCGGCAGAAATATCTGGAGGAGAGAAGCAGAGAACAGCAGTTGCAAGAGCATTGATGAATCAGCCGTACATTATTCTTGCGGACGAACCGACCGGAAATCTGGATAGTAAATCCTGTAAAGCAGTGATCGATTCATTTCTTCAGGCAAAGCAGCAGATCGGAGCTACCATTTTTATGGTGACACATGACAGTTATGCGGCTTCATTCTGTGACAGAGTCATTGTCTTAAAAGACGGGATGGTTTATCAGGAAGTGAAGAAAACAGGTACGCGTCGGGAATTTATGGATGAGCTTTTGGACATTTTGCGAAATCTCGGAGGTGACAGCGATGACAATGAATAAAGTGTATCAGAAGTTGAGGAAAAACAGCAAAGGGCAGTATGCTTTGTTGAGTTTCTGTATCTTTCTTTCTGTTGTTTTGATTACATCCTTTGCACTGATGTATTTTGGACCGACGGTACAGGAATTTTTGCCACAAGGCGGTGATACCAGAAAAATCGCATCGCTTTTATTCGGAGTGACGGCGGTGGGGTGTTTTATTTTTACGGTATATGCATCTCAGTTGTTTTTCCGCTTCAAAGCAAGAGAATATGGAATTCTGATGGCCTTAGGTCTGGAAAAAAAGACATTACGCAGCCTGCTGATGAAAGAACTCTGCATTTTGGCGGGAGTATCCTCTCTGGTAGGGTTGATTTGTTCGATTCCGGTTTCATTTGGCATTTGGAAAATCTTTGAAACGTTTATTATTTCCGGGGAGCAGATGCAGTATCGTTTTGGTATGACCGGGATGCTTGTAGGAATTTTGATGACCATTTTATTGATGTTTGCGCTGAGTATTGTAGGATGGCGTTTTGTGAAAAAGTCCGATGTGATGGAAATTTTAAGGACGCAGCAGAAAACAGAGATGGTAAAAGAAGTAAAAGGGTGGATTTTTCCGGCAGGAATTATCCTGGCGGTTGCAGGAATTGTTCTTGGGGCGGTTGTACCTTCGTTTACAGCACGCATATTAGATGTCAGCATGCCAGCAGTATGGAATGGTATTTATGTATTGGCACTGATTGGAATTTATATGATCTTATTGTCGGCAGTGGCACAGAGTCATTTAAAGCGCAATAAGAAAAAATACTATAAGAATCTGGTATCTGTCAGTCTGATGCGTTTTACAGCAAAAGCAACGACCAGAAATATGTGTGTGGTCGTACTTCTTTTGTTCGTGTGCTGTGGATCTGCATTTTATGGAATGCAGTATACATTGAATGATTTTGTCATGGACAGTAAAACAGACCGGACATTTTCCATGCACTATCCAGTTTTGGAGAAACAGATTGGAGCCCGGGAAATTCAGGATACTGCGGAAAAATATAAAATGGAAGTACAGAATTATGCGGAAGCAGACGCAGCAAATCTGGTTATTTCTTATGAATGCAGAGATTTCAATGAAGAAGGAACCAAATATCTGAATATATATAAAGAAGATGCAAAAGCATCTTTGTTTCTTCCGGAAACAGCATTTGAGCAGATTTATCAAACAGAACTGGATCTCAAAGAAGGAACGTATCAGACAGTTTGTGTGAAAAATTATAACGGGGCATTTGATTTTGTGGATGGGTTAAAATCTGTAAAGAATCCGGATACAGGAGTTTCCAGAGAACTGCAATTTGGAGGCCGCATTGAGTATGATTCTCTTGCATCTATGAGCGATCCGTTTGCTTACATACTGAATGACTCGGATTATCAGGACCTGTCACAGGGATTGCAGGATCAATACAGAGAGCATTTGATATTTTTTGATGTCGCTGATATTGAAAGTTCCTATGAATTTGCCAAAGAGTTATTGGGACAGTATATGGAAAGAACAACAGAATTGTCAAATCGGCAGTTGGGATTGTGGAATATCTGGGAGAAAAAGCTGGCGGAGGATGCAGAGGAGACATATGGGTATGATCAGGAGCTTGATATGTCACCCGAAAATACGACAGTTATACAGGACTGGAAATATGCTCCGATGTTCAATATTATTTTTGAACAGGACAGAATGCAGATGATCAGTGTTTATGTAATGCTTTGCATGTATATTTGTATTATCGCACTGGCAGCAATTGGTGTGATGACCTATGTTCGAAGCATTTCTGTGGCAACAGATAATAAAGGGATTTTTGAAAGCCTTACTAAATTAGGGGCAGACCATGCATATCAGAGAATGATCCTGAAAAAACAGTTGGCAAAAATCTTTCTTTATCCGGGAATTGTCGGTTGTGGAGCAGGTTTTTTATTTTCTTTCATGATGGATTATACAAATGATGGGGGGATAACAGCAATCGAAATCAAAGCGCTTGGAATTCTTCTGTTACTGATTGCAATTTTCTGTTTTGTATTGTTTTCTGTATATCGTGTTTCTCTGAAAAAAGCAGGGAAGATTGTAAACTTAAATTAAAAATGAGTTTACAATCAAGTATCCATGCACTATACTGAAAAAAAGAAATCAGCATGGAGGCAGAACAATGAGTTTGATACAGGAAATAAAGGAACAGGTATTGCAGGGAAATCAGATTGCAAAGGCAGAGGCTTTGCAGTTATATGGGGAACCATTGGAGGAATTATGCCTTGCGGCAGACGAGATTCGTTACCAGTTTTGTGGAAATCGATTCGATCTTTGTACGATCATTAACGGAAAGAGCGGCAGATGTTCAGAAAACTGTAAATATTGTGCACAGTCAGTCTGTTACCATACAGAAATTGAAGAATATCCGCTGCTTGCAGTGGAGAAGATCAAAGAGCAGGCGAAATACAATGAAGAAAGAGGAGTCCTGCGTTATTCGATCGTAACTTCCGGAAAAGCATTGAATGACACGGAAGTGGAACATGTCTGCGAAAGCGTCCGGGAAATCCACAAAGAATCAAAGATCAAGGTCTGTGTGTCCGGCGGCCTTTTGAATGAAACTCAGTTTCGAAAATTAAAACAGGCAGGCATCACAAGAGTGCATAATAATCTGGAGACATCCCGACAGAATTTTCCGAATGTCTGTACCACTCATACTTATGAAGACAAGATCGCAGCGATCCGCGCAGCTTGGAAAGCCGGAATAGAAGTATGCAGCGGAGGGATTATGGGACTGGGAGAGACCGTGGAGGACCGGATCGATCTTGCATTGGAAGTCCGAAAATTAGGAGTCAAATCCATGCCTGTAAATTTACTGAATCCAATTCCGGGGACACCTTATGAGCATAATCCGGTTCTTACGACAGAAGAAATGCGTCGGATCGTTGCAGTTTTCCGGTTTTTGCTTCCGGATGCATGGATTCGCCTTGCAGGAGGAAGAGGGCTTCTCCCGGATAAAGGAAGATCCTGCTTTACATCCGGGGCAAATGCTGCAATTTCAGGAGACATGCTGACAACTGCGGGAATCACCATTGAGCGGGATATGCAGATGTTAGGAGAACTCGGCTACATTGTGAAATAAAGAAACTTTGGAAATAGAGGAAAAGTGGAAGTGAATTTCATTTTTTTCTCTATTTTTCTTTACAAACAAATATTTTTTGTTATAATAAGTTAGCTAAAACTAATAAAAGTTAAATGAAAGTAATTTCAAGGAGATGAAAAATGTTTGTATTGGGTAAAGTATTAAGTACAGCAGCAGTTTTACTGTGCATATTGTGTCTGGCAGCTCCGCTGAAAAAAACAAAGGCAGGGCAGAAAATAAAAGGACTTCGGATACTGCTGAAGCCGCATGTGTTATATGGCTGGCTGCTGCTTGTTATAGGACTTATGCATGGGATTATGGCAGGTAAGAACCCGGGGATGATCAGTGGCAAGCTGGTATGGATGGTATTGCTTGTTCTGCTTCTTGTGGCCTGCCTGAAAAGCCGGATGAAAAAATCTGTCTGGATGTTTCTGCACAGATCCTTATCTGTTGTTTTTGCAGCAGGAATCGTATTTCATATTGTGTATGCAGTGATATTCTAAAACTGCAGTTTTTGTTTCCTCCTTGTAAATCTTTCTGACTGACGTTATACTCAGAACAGAAAGTATTTTCACTAGAGGAAGGACTAAAGAGAGAATGACGATCAAACAGAAAAAAACAATTGCAATAGCAGCAACCGGCGGGACCATAGCCGGAACCGGAGAAGCGGGAAAGACGGCAGTCTATCATGCGGGAGAGATGAATGTGGAGTCGATTCTGGAGACAATCCCGATGATTCAGAATGTTGCAGATATTGAGACGGTACAGTTGTTTAATGTGGACAGCAATGAGATGGATGAAGAGAAGTGGATCACGCTGGCGAATCAGCTCAATGAGCTGGCAACCCGTCCGGATATCGATGGAATTGTGGTCACACATGGAACAGATACCCTGGATGAGACCGCATATTTTTTAAATCTGACAGTATATACACAGAAGCCCGTAGTACTTACAGGAGCAATGCGTCCGGCCACAGCCACCAGTGCAGACGGACCGTTTAATCTGTATCAGGCAGTCTGTCTGGCGGCCAGCGATGATGCCAGAGGACAGGGTGTGATGGCTGTGTTTTCCAACACAATCTATTCCGGAAGAGATATTCAGAAAGTAAATAATTACAAGACAGATGCATTTGATCAGAACGCATTCGGCTGCCTGGGATATATGCAGGATGAGACTGCGTATTTCTTTTCCAGAAGCTTTAAGACACATACCATGCAGTCTATTTTTGCTCTGCGCAGGCTGGAAAGTCTGGCGAAAGTAGCCGTGGTTTATTTTTATGCAGGCGCAGATGAGAAAATCCTGGATTATCTGGCAGAGACCCATGAAGGGATTGTGATCGTAGGATCCGGCAGCGGTAATTATAACCGGAAATGGATGAAAATGATGGAGAAACTGGCAGAAAAAGGAACAGTGTTTGTCAGGGCATCCAGAGTGTCACAGGGAATTGTATTTGATGACAGAGTGTTTGATCCGATGGATGTCTGCATTGGAGCGAATACGTTGTCCGGGCAGAAAGCGAGGGTTCTTTTGATGCTTGCACTGACGATCACAAAAGATGTAAAACAGATTCGAAATATCTTCAATCAATATTAGAATGGATGCGGCGTATAGATTGACAAAAGTATCGTTTGTATTATAATAGATAATACAAACGATACTTTTTTAATGAAACGGAGGAACGTAAAAATGTGGATCGTGATCTTTTTAGGAGGCGCATTGCTCACCGGCTATGCGCTGTACCGCCAGGCAGTCAGAGAATCGGGCAGTAGATTTCAGTGTCGTCACTGCGGACATACGTTTCGGACAGAGTGGAAAAATCTGTTTCTTGCCACACACAGCTGGGGAGAATATAAATTAAAGTGTCCGAACTGTGGTGCTGCGGATTATTGTGCGAATCTGGATAAAAAGAAGAAAAAATAAAAAGAAAGAAGGGGGACTACAGGGATGTTGATTCGATTGGATATGGCAAGTGCTACTCCGATTTATGTGCAGCTGCGCAATCAGATAGTGATGGGAATCGGCACGGGTGCATTGAAGGTCGGGGAAAAGCTTCCGACTGTCCGGCAGATGGCGGCAGATGCGGGAGTCAACACCATGACGGTAAATAAAACCTATCAGCTGTTGAAGGCGGAAGGGTTTATTGAGATTGACAGAAGAAGAGGTGCAGTTGTGAATCCGGTGGAGGATACGGCGGGAGTTTTCCGGGAAAAACTGGAAGGAGAGCTTGCACTTCTGGGTGCAGAGGCAAAAATAAAGGGAATGAACGAGCAGGAGTTTCTGCAGATGTGTGAGACAATTTTTGAGAGTTTATCCGGGCAGACCGGAAGCCTCCGGTTTGGATAAGGGGAAGGACGGTGCATGATGTATGGGATACGAGATTATGATGTGTGTGATGGCTCTGTTTGTGAATCTCCTGGTCGTGGGATGTTTTGCGCTGGTTTACGGAACAAAGATGAAGTATGAAAACGGTATGCTTTTTGGGATCCATATGCCAAAAGAAGCACAGAAGGATCCGGAAGTCCAGTCATTGATGGAGCAGTATGCAGTTCGAATGAAAAAATTTTACTGGTGGAATGTGGCAGGTGCCGTACTGTCAGGTCTGCTGGCATTTAGCTATACTTCCATCTTTATGTTTGGATGGATGTTCTGGATTTTTGAATTTACAATCGGAAGTATGGGGGTTCTCTGTATGAATCATCGGAAGCTTTATGACATCAAAGTAAAGCATCAGTGGTTTGCAGCAGAAGGTGCGGACATCGTTGTGATCGATACCGGAGCAAGTGCAAAGGCAGAGGAGAAGCGGATTCCGGCAGTCTGGCATCTGCCTGCAGTTGTGATCCTGGCATGGCTTTGCTTTTTGCCGGGGATGCGAAGATGGGTACAGGAAGAGGCAGCAAATATACTGGTTCCGGGAATGGCACTGCTGACGGCAGGTTTATTCTGGGTATTGCACATCTGGACCAACCGCAGACGGTGTGAGCCATACAGTGAAAATACGCAGATCAATACAGCGATCCATGTCAGGGAGAGAAGAATGTGGGCATGGATCTGGCTTGTGGGAACATATACAAGTCTGATCGGTATGGGAGAAATTCTCTGGCAGATTTCCCGTAAAGGATATCTGGATGTTGTGGATACGATCATTTGTGTCATATTCAGTATGGCAGGCGGTCTGTTTATACTTGCGGCAATCCTGTGGATGATGAAAAAGCGGCAGGAGCTTTTGAAAACAGAAGAGCCGCTTTCCTATGTGGATGATGATATTTACTGGAAAAACGGCTGGTATAACAATCCGCGGGACAGACGCTGGGTGGTTCCTAGCAGAATGTGCAGTTCGAACTATTCTTTTAATATGGGAAAACCGGGTGTCCGTTATCTGACAGGAGCACTGGGGAGTGTGATCGTCATCGGCGTTTTGTGGCTGGTTGTTGTGTTTTTCGGGATGGATTTTGTCCGTCCGCAGCTATCTATAGATGGAAACCAGGTGACAGTCAGAAGTGCTGAATATGGGATTTCTTTTGACAGAAAAGAGATAGAAGATGCAGAGCTTTTGGAAAACTTGCCGGAAGAAGATTTTGTGAGGATTAACGGACTTTCTGACAGCCGTCAGCTTCTTGGAAAATTCAAAGGCGAAGAGTCCGGAAAGGCGATGTTTTATATCCGGCGTGGAGAGACACCGGTTTTAAAGATCAAACTTCCGGAATATACAGTTTTTATCAACAGTGAAGAATCCGGGAAAGTGAAGGAATGGTACGAGGAATTTTCCTCTTGATTTCATATTTTTTTCGTGATATACTTCTCCTAAAAATTTGAAGTGATTTTTAGGAGGAGTATTTTTTATGGACGCAGACCCTGCAGGGAACAAGATTATTTTTGACTTATGTATCTTATTATTTTTCACATTGATGAATGCTTTTTTCGCCGGAGCAGAGATGGCAGTTGTTTCCGTGAATCACAACCGGATCCGCAGTCTTGCCGCAGAGGGCAATAAAAAAGCAGTCGTTATCCAAGGTCTTTTCGAAGATTCCACGAAGTTTCTTTCAACGATTCAGGTAGCAATTACATTTGCCGGATTCTATTCCAGTGCTTCAGCGGCGTCGAGCATTTCACCGGTATTGAGTGCATGGATGGAACAAAGAGGAATTCCATATAGTACAGCGATTGCGTCAAATGGAGTGACGCTTGTTTTGATGTTTTTTAATCTGGTATTCGGAGAACTTGTGCCAAAGAGGATCGCGCTGCAGAAGGCAGAACAGTTCTGTATGATCACAGTGATGCCGATCCATTATATTTCTAAGATTTTGTCTCCGTTTATCAAACTGCTTTCTATCTCGACAAAGGGAGTGTTAAAATTGCTCCGCATGAAGACGGAAGATCAGGAAGAGATCGTTACAGAGGAAGAAATCAAAGCAATGCTGAAGATGGGAGCAGAATCCGGTACGGTCGAAGACAGCGAGCGGGAAATGATCAACTCAGTATTTTCTTTCGGCGATAAGAGCGCAAGAGAGTTGATGGTGCCGAGAAGAGAAGTGTTTGCTGTGGATATTGAGGATCCGGATGAGGAGATTCTAGATGCAGTTCTGGAATCCAGACATTCGAGAATTCCGGTTTATGAAGAAACTGTGGACAATATTATCGGAATTCTTCATGCCAAAGATGTGATGATCGAAATGCGGAAAAAAACGACCAGAGAAATTGAAATCCGCGGGCTTTTGAGAGAAGTGTTTTTTGTGCCGGATACAAAAGATGCCGATGATCTGTTTCGGGAACTTCAGGCATCCAGAAGGCATATGGCGGTGTTGGTGGATGAGTATGGCGGATTCTCCGGAATCATTACAGTAGAGGATCTGGTGGAGGCAATCATGGGAGATATTCATGAAGAAGATGAAGTCGAAGAACCGGAAATCCAGCAGCTTTCGGATGAAGAGTACCTGGTGGACGGAGGTATCTTGCTGGAAGATTTGAACGAGGAGTTGCCGTTGTCTCTGTTCTCGGAAAACTATGACACACTGTCGGGCTACATGATTGAAAATCTGGGATATATTCCAAAAGAAAATGAGCAGGCCTCTGTTTTGGCAGACGAGTGGCAGCTGCGTGTAGAACAGGTGAAAGATAACCGCATTGCGAGGGTACATGTTGCCAGGCGCCTGGGGCATGTATCAGAAAAGTAATAAGTAATTATTAGGAAAAGTAAGTAACAGACGCTCTGGAAAAGGTGGATTTATATTGAATTCTAATAAATTCAAAGTTATAATAAGGCTGTATTTATAAATAGAATTCGTAATCAAAGGAGACCATCTATATGAAAATGTTATCAATCGAGCAGGAATTGAAAAGTAATTCTTATCCGGGAAGAGGAATCATCCTTGGAAAAAGCGAAGATGGAACAAAAGCGGTTGCCGCTTATTTTATCATGGGAAGAAGCGAAAACAGCCGCAATCGTGTTTTCGTAGAAGAAGGACAGGGAATCCGCACACAGGCATTTGATCCTTCCAAGCTGACAGATCCGAGCCTGATCATTTATGCACCGGTTCGTGTACTGGGCAATAAGACGATCGTGACAAACGGAGATCAGACAGATACAATCTACGAGGGCATGGACAAGCAGATGACATTTGAACAGTCTCTCAGAAGCAGAGAGTTTGAGCCGGATGGTCCGAACTATACACCTCGTATTTCCGGAATTATGCATCTTGAGAATGGAACATACAACTATGCAATGTCCATCTTAAAGAGCAATAACGGAAATCCGGATGCCTGCAACCGTTACACATTTGCATACGAGAACCCGGTTGCCGGAGAAGGACACTTTATTCATACATATATGCATGACGGCAATCCGCTTCCGAGTTTTGAAGGAGAGCCAAAACTGATTTCTGTACCGAACAGAATCGAAGAATTTACAGATCTTCTGTGGAACAGTCTGAATGAAGAGAACAAGGTTTCTCTGTTCGTTCGCTATATCGATATTGCAACTGGGGATATCGAGACAAAGATTGTGAATAAAAATCAATAATTACAGATAGAGTGTGGATAAAGGAGAAGAAAATGAAAGAATTAGAATTAAAATATGGATGTAATCCGAATCAGAAACCGGCAAAGATCGCAGTCAATGACGGAAGAGACCTTCCGATCGAGGTTCTCTGCGGAAGACCGGGATATATCAACTTCATGGACGCATTTAACGGATGGCAGCTGGTATCCGAGCTGAAAAAAGCAACCGGACTTCCGGCGGCGACTTCTTTCAAGCACGTATCCCCGGCAGGGGCAGCAGTAGGACTTCCTTTGAGCGATACCCTTGCAAAGATCTACTGGGTGGATGATCTGGGAGAACTTTCTCCGCTTGCATGTGCTTATGCAAGAGCAAGAGGTGCAGATAGAATGTCTTCCTTTGGAGACTTTATTGCACTTTCTGATGTGTGTGATGTATCGACTGCAAAGCTGATTAAAAGAGAAGTATCTGACGGTGTGATCGCACCGGGATATGAGCCGGAGGCACTGGAAATCCTCAAAGAGAAGAAAAAGGGAAATTATAATGTGATCCAGATCGATCCAAACTATGTTCCGGCACCGATCGAACACAAAGATGTATTTGGTATCCAGTTTGAGCAGGGAAGAAATGAGCTGGTGATCGATGACGCGCTGTTTGCAAATGTTGTGACAGAGAACAAAGAGATTCCGGAAGCAGCAAAAAGAGATCTGGCGATTTCTATGATCACACTGAAGTATACACAGTCTAACTCTGTATGCTATGTAAAAGACGGACAGGCGATCGGAATCGGAGCAGGACAGCAGTCCAGAATCCACTGTACACGACTGGCAGGAACAAAAGCGGACAACTGGTTCCTGCGTCAGAGCCCGCAGGTATTAGGGCTGCAGTTTGTAGACGGAATCAAACGTGCGGACAGAGACAACGCAATCGATCTGTATATCGGAGAAGATTATATGGATGTTCTGGCAGACGGAGCATGGGAGAATATCTTCAAAGTAAAACCGGAAGTATTCACAAGAGAAGAAAAGAGAGCATGGCTGGATCAGATGACAGACGTGGCACTTGGATCCGATGCATTCTTCCCATTTGGGGATAACATTGAACGTGCACACAGAAGCGGTGTAAAGTATATCGCACAGCCGGGCGGTTCTGTAAGAGATGACAATGTGATCGAAACATGTAATAAATACAAAATGGCAATGGCATTTACAGGAATTCGTTTATTCCATCACTAAAATGTGGTAAAATCCGTATGACGGGGAAATTTCAAGTACCCGGCATACGGATTTTTTGTATAAGAAATGATAGAAGATAAATGATGTCTGATGGAGGGAAGAAGCGATGATAATAGAAACAAGAAGCGCACAGGAGACATTTCAGCTTGGAAAAGAACTGGGCGAGAAGGCGTATCCGGGGCAGGTGTTTACGCTGACCGGAGATCTTGGTGTTGGGAAAACCGTGTTTACGCAGGGCTTTGCAGCCGGTCTTGGAATTACAGAGCCGGTTAATAGTCCGACATTTACGATCGTACAGGTGTATGAGGAAGGCAGACTGCCATTTTATCATTTTGACGTATATCGCATTGGAGATGTGGAAGAAATGGATGAAGTGGGATTCGAAGATTATGTGATGGGGGAAGGAGTTTCCCTGATCGAATGGGCAAACTTAATTGAGGAGATACTTCCCCAAAAACGGACGGAGATCACTATCGAGAAGAATCTGGAAGAAGGATTTGATTACCGGAAAATTACTGTGGAGGAGACGATTTAGGCAAATCTGTTTGCACAATTTCGGAAAACACGGTAACATAGAAGCGATAAGAAAAAAAAGAGAGGAAATAGAGTATGCGGGTATTGGCAATAGACAGTTCCGGGCTGACTGCGACTGTTGCGGTTGTAGAAGACACTCAGACTGTTGCAGAATATACGATCAATTATAAAAAGACACATTCACAGACCTTACTTCCCATGATCGATGAAGTGGTGAAGATGACAGAGTTGGATTTGAATACCATTGATGCCATTGCGGTGGCAGGGGGACCGGGATCCTTTACTGGGCTTCGCATTGGATCTGCGACGGCAAAAGGTCTGGGGTTTGCGTTGAACAAACCTCTGATTCATGTGCCGACAGTGGACGGACTGGCTTATAATGTATATGGATGTGAGGATATCATCTGTCCGATCATGGATGCAAGACGCAATCAGGTGTATACAGGGATTTATACATTTTCAAAAAAGGCGGGAACAAAAGAGGGGAGCAATCTGGTAGAACCGGTCTTTCAGGTGATCAAGATGCAGATGGCGGTTTCGATCGAAGAACTGGCAGAGCGTTTGAACCGTTACCGCCGTCCTGTTGTATTTTTAGGAGACGGCGTACCGGTTTATGAGAATATTCTGGCAGAAAAGCTGACGGTTCCGTATTCTTTTGCACCTGCGTATATGAACCGGCAGAGAGCAGCCGTTGTGGGAACGCTTGGAATCCAGTATTACAAAGCGGGAAAATTTGAAACAGCAGAGGAGCATCGTCCGGATTATCTGCGTGTTTCTCAGGCAGAGCGGGAACGCGCTCAGCGTGAGAAAGAAGCAGAGATTATAGTACGAGAGTTGAAAGTGGAAGATTCTGCGGCAGTTGCGGAGATGGAGCAGCAGATTTTTTCGGATCCGTGGAGTGAAAAAAGTGTGATGGAGACTGTGCAGCAGAAACAGTCTGTTTGCTTTGCGGCGGAAAAAGCGGGACATATTCTGGGATATCTGCTTGTGTACCATGCGGCAGATGAGGCGGAGATCGCAAGGATCGCAGTGCAGAAAGAAGCACGCAGACAAGGGGCTGCCGGTAAACTGATGCAGGCGCTTGAACACTATTGTGAAGAACACAAGATGGAAAAACTTCTTCTGGATGTGAGGGAGAGTAACGAGGCGGCGCGCAGCTTCTATACGAAAAACGGATTCGTGGAGGATGGCATTCGACAGGGATTTTATACAAACCCGTCTGAAGATGCGGTTTTGATGAGCAGACAGCTTGGTGCAGATGTCTGATGGATTTCAAAAGAATGCTTATAGAATCACTGGAAGTGCCGGAAGCAGTTCCCAGTAGGAATTGCGGCGATATCCGGCTATAATGTAGGCGTAGCAAAAAGAAAATCCGAACATCACAGGAGGAAATTTTATGCGCCAGTATGAATTAAAAGAACAAAAAGAAATCAGCAAAATGATTTGTAATCAATGTGGAAAAGAAATTCCGGTATCCGGCGGACATGAGATGGAAGGGGTGTTCCGTGTGGATTATGAATGGGGGTATTTCTCTGAAAAAGACGGGGAAAGGCACTCCTTTGATCTGTGCGAAGCGTGTTATGATAAGTTGCTTCGATCTTTTCAGATACCGGTGGAAATAGAGGGATAATATGTTAGATGTATGTTTGCTTGGAAGCGGCGGGATGATGCCGCTTCCTTATCGCTGGCTGACGGCGCTGATGACACGGTTCAACGGCAGCAGCCTGCTGATCGACTGCGGGGAAGGTACGCAGATTGCGATCAAAGAAAAAGGATGGAGTTTTAAGCCAATCGATGTGATCTGTTTTACGCATTATCATGGAGATCATATCAGCGGTCTTCCGGGGCTTCTTCTCACCATGGGAAATGCAGACCGGAAAGAACCACTGACTTTGATCGGACCCAAAGGGCTGGAACGTGTGGTATCTGCGCTCCGCGTGATCGCACCGGAACTGCCGTTTCCGATCATTTATAAAGAAATCGAGGGGGCAGAGCAGACTTTTGAATTAAACGGATATCGCCTGAAAGCATTTCGGGTGAACCATAACGTTCTCTGCTATGGTTATACAATGGAGATCGACCGTGCAGGAAAATTTGATGTGGAGCGTGCAAAAGAACAGGAAATTCCGCAGAAGTATTGGAAGCATCTTCAAAAAGGTGAAACGATCGAGACGGGAAATGGAATCCTGACTCCGGATATGGTGCTTGGACCGCCGAGAAAAGGGTTAAAACTTACGTATACAACAGACACGAGACCGACGAACTCTATCCGGGAAAATGCGAAGGATTCTGACTTGTTTATCTGCGAAGGGATGTATGGAGAAAAAGAAAAAGCAGCCAAAGCAGTAGAATATAAGCATATGACATTTTACGAAGCGGCACACCTGGCAAAGGACGCACAGGTGAAAGAGATGTGGCTGACACATTACAGTCCGTCCCTGACAAGACCGGAAGAGTATATGGATGAAGTGCGCCGGATCTTTCCGGAAGCCAAGGCGGGAAAAGACAGAATGTCCAGAGAACTGGCATTTGAGTAGAAAGAGGTTTGCAGTATGAAAGAAATCAGAGATATCAATATATTAGCGATCGAGAGTTCCTGTGATGAAACAGCGGCAGCAGTGATCCACAACGGAAGAGAAGTGCGCTCCAATGTTATTTCTTCCCAGATTGAACTGCACAAACTGTACGGAGGCGTTGTGCCTGAGATTGCATCCAGAAAGCATATTGAAAAAATCAACCAGGTGATAGAGGAAGCTTTAAACGAGGCAAACGTGACATTGGACGATATCGATGCCATCGGGGTTACTTACGGTCCTGGACTTGTTGGGGCTCTTCTGGTCGGTGTGGCAGAGGCAAAAGCAATTGCCTATGCCAAAAATCTTCCGTTGGTAGGGGTGCATCATATCGAGGGGCACATTTCTGCCAATTACATTGAAAATCCGGATCTGGAGCCGCCATTTTTGTGTCTTGTGGTATCCGGCGGACATACCCATCTGGTCTGTGTGAAAGAATATGGAAAATATGAAATACTGGGACGTACCCGTGATGATGCGGCGGGAGAAGCCTACGATAAAGTGGCGAGAGCAATCGGGCTTGGATATCCGGGCGGGCCTAAAATCGACCGGATCGCAAAAGAAGGAAATCCGGACGCCATTCAGTTTCCGAAGGCGCACATGGATTCCGAATATGATTTCAGTTTCAGTGGCCTGAAATCTTCCGTGTTAAACTACATAAACGGATGCAAGATGAAAGGAGAATCCTACAATCCGGCGGATATTGCGGCATCCTTCCAGAAAGCGGTTGTGGAAGTACTGGTAGAAAATTCCATGCATGCAGTAGAAAAATACGGAATGAATAAATTTGCGATTGCGGGCGGTGTGGCATCCAACAGCGCTCTCCGTCAGGCGATGCAGGATGCCTGTGAAAAACGCGGCGTGAAATTTTATCATCCGTCACCGATTTTCTGTACAGATAATGCGGCGATGATCGGAGTGGCAGCATATTATGAATATCTGGCAGGAACAAGGCACGGGCTGGATCTAAACGCAGTTCCGAATCTGAAACTCGGAGAAAGATAAAGGATATGAAAGAAAAAGAATTTGTAACAGCAATCGTTCTGGCAGCAGGCAGAGGAACGCGGATGGGGACCAAAATCCAAAAACAGTATCTGGATTTGTGTGGAAAACCGGTTCTCTATTATTCCCTGCATGCATTTCAGGAATCACCGGTCATTGACGAGATTTTGTTGGTGACAGGAGAACAGGAGATCGAATACTGCAGGACGGAAATCGTAGAAAAATATCAGTTTACGAAAGTAAAGACAATACTTGCCGGAGGGGCGGAACGCTATCTCTCTGTCTGGAATGGAATCCAGGCTGCAGAAAGCAGAGGCTATCTTTTTATCCACGATGGCGCCAGACCATTTGTAGACGAAGAGATGATAGAACGCGTATATGAACAGGTGCAGAAAGAAAAAGCCTGTGTAGTTGGCATGCCGGTCAAAGATACCATTAAAATTGCGGATGAAAAAGAGTATGTCAAGACCACGCCGGACAGAAGCACAGTGTGGATGATACAGACCCCGCAGGTATTTTCTTACGATATCGTAAAAGGAGCTTACGAGATGCTGATGCGGGAACAACAGATTTCCGTGACAGACGATGCCATGGTCGTGGAACAGATGCTGAATCATCCCATCCGTCTGGTGTATGGTTCGTATGAAAATATCAAGATCACAACACCGGAAGATCTGGAGATGGCAGAAGTGTTTTTGAAAAGACGAAAAAAGTAAATGATGTATGCAAGAGGCTGGGAGTTTCCGGCCTTTTTCTTTTGGCAAAATGAAACTTTTGACCGAAAAGAACTGTATGTATAGATAGAAAGGGGGGTATGCAAGATGGTAAAAAAGAGATTGATACTTCAACTGCAACAAAAAGAAATTGCCGCATTAGAAGAAATTATCCAAACGTATCATAATTATGTAGCAAAAATTGTATATTCGATTCTTTCTTTTTATTCGACAGAAATAGATATACAGGCAGTGATCAATCAGGTGTTTTTTGCTTTGGGAAAAGGCAGAACAGATAGATACAAATAAATGTGAAGACATTAAGTGCTATCTGGCTGCGATTGCCAAACATGAGGCGATCAATGAAAGAAACAAAATTCGTCCGCATGTTGAATTGGATGAAGATGTGATTGGAAACAGTGCAAAAGTATTTGCAGATATTGAGTTACGAGAGGTAATATATTCTGCACTTCAACAGTTGAAAACAGAATATCAGATTATATTGTTGAAATATTATTATCAGGAAAAGTTGATTCGGGAAATTGCATCAGAAGAGGGAATCCCAGAGTCTACAGTAAAAACAAAATTAAAAAGAGGCAGGGAAAAGCTGAAGGAAATCTTGATAAAGGAGTGCGTCATTGATGAAAATGAATTATAGTGATATGTTTGACTGTATTTCTGATAAAAGTGCTGAAATTTTGAATGAATATGAAGAATACGAGCTAGATACTGTTTTTTCTGCAGTTAATACTGAAAAAGTGGTAATTTCTAAGATTATGAATAGAGTACCTTCGGTAAAAAAGAAAAGTCTGGAAATGGCGAATATTACTTGCAGCGGCAATGATATTATCAGCTTCATCAATTGTATTTGCAGTGAAATATTGGCAGTTTCCAAATGATGGAGGAACACAGCTGGTAACGGAGGAAAATCGTGAATTGATAGGAGAAAGCATACAAGGAACAGCATTGGTTTATGATTCGGAAGGAAATCTTATAAACAAAGAAGATGCGGAAAGTGTATCAGGGCTCTATGATTGGGAAAATTGTCCAATGATTCAACAAATAGAGGATGAAACTGCAATTCCGAGTACATTTACAGTAATCCCAGTGAAAAAAAGAGGGACACAATATCAAATCCCAGAAGTGATGTTTACCAGTGAAGCGCTTGTGATTTTTACAAAGGAAGACGGAAGTGGATGGGAATTAAGCGAAGGTGATGAGATTCAAATTCATCTGGAAGAATACGAAACAAAGGATTTTCGGGTAGAAGAACAAATGATCGGATACAAATTGATCCATAACGGAGAATTAAAAAAAGCAGAAGATGTACGAGAAGGACTCAGACAAAATTGCATACTGTCTGCAACTGAAAAAGGGGAGTATTATTCATGTTTGATCGGCAGAAGCTCTGATATTACAACGCTGAAAAATGGAACTATTACAGTTATCGAAAAATAGAAGTGAATATATAGCGGCAGCCATAATAAAGAAAGATGCAATCAGCTGCCGCGACATTGATTATTCCTGTTCCAATTGTGTTTGTGTAAGCGCTATATTTGCGCAGTGTCATTTCTTAATTGTAGGCAGAAATTATTTGTGCAGAGATAGTTACGAAAGAAGAGTTAATGGCCATCGCACAAAAAAATAAAAAAAGTGAAAAAAAGGTGTTGACATTTCAGATAGTATTATGCTAAAATACACATTGTCGCGAGGGCGAACAAGACAATTTAACCTGTGAAATGACAGGGAGTTTGGAGAGGTATCGAAGTGGTCATAACGAGGCGGTCTTGAAAACCGTTTGTCCGAGAGGGCGCGTGGGTTCGAATCCCACCCTCTCCGCTTGGGAAGTTCACAACTGAATGGACTTCCTTTTGTTTTCCTTGAAGGTGCAGTATCACAACTGAGAAGTTTTAAAGATACAGTGAAAGAGAGGAAGATGAAAAAGAATATCGCGCATATGATGCGGACACTTTGGAGAAGTACCCAAGCTGGCCGAAGGGGCTCCCCTGGAAAGGGAGTAGGTCGTTAGTAGCGGCGCGAGGGTTCAAA
>ENA-ORVC01001084-ORVC01001084.1-human-gut-metagenome-genome-assembly--contig:-NODE-1084-length-25250-cov-5.341377_pt1 | contig 25250 bp, 18 predicted proteins | sample MGYA00242092_ERZ509234 | MGnify/ENA primary metagenome ERZ509234 (study PRJEB26280, sample SAMEA2338800) | human gut metagenome | biome: human gut; feature: human-associated habitat; material: faeces... | reverse complement strand
CCTGTACACGACGCGTTGTTACGGAAGGCAAATACGGGAACATGCTTGTCTTGTGTGTTGTAAGTATGCCGGGTACGCTTCTCTGGGTTATACCGGATGACGGCACTCGGCGTGACAAGCCATAAGTCTTTACCGATGGCTTCCAAATGGAGTACCGGGGACATGTCTGGCAAACCGGACAAGGTGTGGTTCGACCATTTGGAAGCCTTTGGATAGAAACTGTAGAGGCAGCCCAGTTCCGTAGCCATCCAGATGTGTCCGGTGCTGTCGCAGCAAAGGTGCCGGATGCGGTCGTGCGGGGACAAGGGTAGTTTATAGCGGGTTGTGGGGCGGATTCCTGTGGGATAGGTATGCATGCAAGAGAGCCTGCCGGTAGCATCGCTTATCCATAGCCGGCCTTGTTGGTCTTCGCAAAGGGCATTGACGTTTCCGGGGAGGTTTGTGACTGCGGCGAGAGGATGGCCGTCCGGTTTGAATACGAACAGTTTCCTTTCTGTCATGACCCATAAACGGCCTGCCGGGTCTTCAAGCATTCCGGTGACATGGCCGGTTTCTGCCCCGTCGTGGGCTAAAAGCAGCGTATCGGTGAAGCGAATGTCCATACCCTGACGTTGTGCCCGGAACACGGTCGGGACAAAAGCCGAGGCGATCCATACCGTGTTGGGAAACCGGGAACGGGCGATGAGATTGACTTCCACATTCCTCTTTTGGGAATAGGGATGGAGGTTGTAGGTCCCGCTATCCGGGGCGTACAGCCCGATGCCGTTGCGTTCTTGATTGAACCATAGTACACCGCCCTCATCTTCGTACATGCAGTTGATGTTGGTATCAAATCCTAATGTTTCTTTGATGAAAGGCAAACTGTGCCCCGATAGCTCTTCCGGACAGAAAGATATATGGTAGCCTGCGTCGAATGCTCCTAACCAAAGGTCTCCTTCCCGGTCTCTCAATAGAGTGGAAAACATCCGGTTGCGGTCGAAAGGGACAGATGCGGACGAGAAATGCAATATGCCGTCTGTGGGACGGTTGAATATGTGCAAAGCATTATAGGAAAGCATCCAGAGTTGTCCGTTGTGCCCGTCTTGTTCTATATCGAAGAAAATGTCGTCTGCCACGTCCTGGTGTTCGTACATGTCCGCGCCGTTCCGTTCGGGATAAAAACGGAAAAGCCCGTCGCCCCATGTGCCTAACCAATAATGTTCGTCGCGATCTTGAAACAAGACAAAAGGTATGTTGGCGTTTCCTATGGCCGGATAGCCGGTGAAATGGTCTTTTTCAGCATCCCATCGGAACAAACCTTTGCCCCAGGTCAATATCCATAAGTGTTGGGCGTGGTCTTCATAGATGGAGGTGACGGCGGCTTTCAGGTCATATCGTCGAAGGATATGCAATTGTTCGTCGCATCGGTACAAGGCTTGTGCCGTGGCAATCCATAACTGCTGTTTTTTGTCAGTGTACACATATTTGATTTCCGTATGACAGAACGCTCCATTCAGGACGGGCATCCATTTCCATGTTTGTTTGTCGAACAGGTTCAGTCCGTTTTGTGTACCGATGAATACGCGGTGTTCCGTGTCGGTAATCAACGTAATGGAGTTGTCCGTCAGTAGGTCGGGATGTAAGGGATCAGATTTGAACACTATGGTTTCGTATCCGTCATAACGTGCTACACCATGGGTTGTGCCAATCCATATCATGCCTTCGCGGTCTTGATGAAGGGAAGTGGTTTCTCTTGAGGGAAGCGAAGAGGCAAACGGAAGGGGCGTGGCCGAGTAATCCCGTGCGTGCATGGGAAAGAACGAAAGGAACAATCCGGACCACAGGAGCGTGAGGAATATGGACTTACAGCTTTTCATGTAGCTTAATTTATACAAAGTTACGAAAAGAGACGGGATGGGTTGCATGTTTGGGCGAAAAATCCTTTCTTTTTTAAGTATATGCCAATGCCACGCCGATTAGCGTGGCATTGGCTGAAAGTAATTCGTTTAATAGATATCTTCTCCGATACCGCCGGGGCCGCAGATGCTTATGGGAACGAGTTCCATATAATCTAAAGAGAAGCCTCCGCTGGTGGCACTGGACAGTACGGAACGTAAGCGTATCGTATGGTGTTTGTTGGGCTGTACTTGCACTTGGCAGATTTTCCGACGCAACAAATCGTTTTGATTGTAAAAGATGATACATTTCGATGGGTCGTAGGCGGGAGTACTGGCGTTGCCGCTACCTAAGTAGAAGAACACTCCTTTGGGGCCACTGTAATAGCCGTTGTTTTTCATTACACGGGCGTTTTCTTCCAGTTCTTCCCGTGTGTAGATACCTCCGGAACCGTCGTCTTCACACCTTAGGCCGTTCCAACCGTTGTAAAGACCTCCGATGTTAGGCGCGTCGGCTTTGTCACGCATATCAATCGGAAGACCTTGGGGTACTCCGTCCACGTAGACCTGTCCGATACCACGACTATCCAACGCGCAATAACCGAGACGGAGCTCGTACTCTCCGGGAGGAACATTCGGCAGGCGGAATGTCACGTCATAACTCGTGCCTAACACGGCGATGTCGTCTCCTTGATAGTTGGACCAATAGATTATCGGGCGTTTCACGATGAACATGGTATTCTCGCTGAAGGTTATGTTTTTCAGATAGCCGGGAGGGAGGTAATAGTTGAATCCTCCGCCTTCCGTCCCGTCCTCGCTGTTGTCACCGCTATTGTATTCTTTGAGGGGATTGCCGCACAACCGCATATTGTTGTTCGTCAGTTCCGGCCACAGAAGTTGGAAATCTATTCGCATCCGAGTGTTCATGATGGTGTTACGCATCGTAGGATCGTATGCCACCACGTCGTCGATGTAATAGTAAGCTACGTTCAAAGAGAAGTTCTCTTGTTCCGGAACGGTCAGATGGGCACCTCGGATTCGTTCGTGATTGTTGTATTGGGAAGCATGGCAATGGTTGACATAAAACTCGGAGGGGTATTCGACTGCCGGATCTACCGGACGGTACACCTTTTCCAATTTGATGGTAGAGAAGTCGAGCAGCGTGCTGACCCAGTCCGTCGGGTCGGCGTATGCGGTATGGATGCCGATGGTGTTTACCAGTTTGGCGGTGCTGCTGAACAAACGGTCGATGATATGGTAAGAAAGGAACATGTTCAACGGGTTATACGGATGGGTCAGTGAACCTTTGTTCCAATAGAGTTGTTTGTATGTTTTATCAGAACCCGGAGCTGTCTGGTTCAGGCCGAAAATGGCTTCCGCATCCGCTCCACTGTATTTCTCCACGGCCAATTCGTAAAGGGCATCAATCTTTTCGTCCATGGTCATGCTTTCGTTGAAGCGGTCGGGGTATCTCTCATACAGGTCTTTGTCCGGTACGATGAGAAGAGTAAACCCACTGTAGCGGTGGTCCGGGAGTTTGGCTACGTAATCTTCATTTCCGATGCGCATGCTTTGGGTAAAAGGGGCATACTTCCCTTTTTCCTGTTCGTATTCTTCGTCGCGGTAACGGTATAAAGAGTCTATCAGTCCCGTTCGCCGGAGGGCTTCATAATAAATCTCGAAATCCTCGTGGTACTCGTCCAACAGCGTAGACCCCAAGCTGGTATTGGGTACCAGAACGTGGTCGACCGGATGTACCACACCGTTTTCCACGGAGTCGTTTTTCAGCTCGTTGATGATGGCGGCTCGGCGGTTGACGATGGTCAAGGCCATTTGATTGGCATCCAGCGTATCCCCTTTGCTTTCGAGAATGACAGGTAAGTCCAGTTCGTTGTTTTCCTGTTGCGTTTCGGGCAAGTCGTAAGTGTACATGATTCTTTCTATGATGCAGGCTCTCAACAGCGTATCGCAGAATGAGGCGGGAATGTCTTCCACAGATGCATATCCTTTCTCTTTCAGAAAGGCTTCCACGCCCGCATTGGTCGCAGGAAAGAAGGTGCGTGAGCCACGGCTTCCCAGAAAGTCCATTTTTCCGGCCCGTTCCGCAATGCGTTTGAACAGGCTGAAGTTCTCATGTTCGGTTAGAAAATCACTCATCATTTCACCTGTGAAGGTGTAATAGCTTTCCGCCGGCATGTCATCGTTACAACCGGTGAATAAGTTTGCCTGTCCTGCCAGAAGCAGGACAGTGCAAACGAATTTTGAGAGTTTTGACAGATGTTTCATGGTCTCAAAAAGATAGGTAATCAGGTTAATTATATGGTTTTGTTCTTTTCAGATTTACTTCAGGTCGAGACCGACGGAAGCCTTTTTCACACCCTTGCCTTTAACGGTCAATGTGAGCCGGCCTTTTTCTTTCCCGCTTTTCACGACCGCCATGGCACGGCCTTTCCAAGCCTTGCGTTCCGGAGCAGTGTAAGCCGTGCAGTCTTTCAAATCGGCGCTGCATGTAGCCAGTAGTGTGCCGGAACCTTGGAGTTCGAATGTCAGCAGGTTGTCGGCATTAGGCACTACCCGTCCTTGCTTGTCCGTGATTTCAGCTATGACATAAACCAAGGACTCGCCGTCGGCCGAGATTTCCGTGCGGTCGGCTGTCAACCGGATGCGTGCCGGTTTTCCGGCTGTTTCCAAAGTTCGTGATTCCGTCTCCCGGCCGTTTTCCACACCGACGATGCGCAAGGTACCCGGTGCGTAGGGCAAGGTGAAGATGGCTTTGAATTCCTGCGTTCTCGTGGTCGGCTTCTCACCGATAAGTCGGTCGTTCAGGTAGAGGCGCACGGAAGGATAGTGTGAGTAGACCTCCACGTCGATGTCCTTTCCTTCATGTCCCGGCCAGTTCCAACTTTCCCACGTCGGCCATACCGACCACAAGGTTTCTTTGATTTCACCGTAATAACCCGTAGGTTCCTTTACGGCCATGTAGAGTTTCTTCTCTGGGTTGAATAGCATTTCCCGGTAGTAGGAAATCGGTTTGCGCAATCCGGTCAGGTCGATGTCGCCGCAATAGGCACCATGCCACGGGAACTGGTTGCGGTGGTAATGTTCACCCTCCGACTCTCCTTTATAATAGAAGCGTCCGATACCCGATTCGCCGAGGTAGTCGATAGCCGTCCACACGAAGTCTCCGATGATATAGGAATGGTCGTTGACCCGTGCCCAGTTGGCGAATGCGTCGCGCGGGTAAGATTCCGTCTGCATCATGATGCGCGAAGGGACGCGTTCGTGGTCCGACGGGCCTTTGTGCATCATGTAGTTGTAACCCACGATGTCATGCGCGGCAGCCAACGGGTCGTAGATTTCCCAATCTTTGTCCCATGCCGCAAGGGCGGATGTCACCGGGCGGCTGGGGTCGAGGCGGCGTACATGGCCTGCCAACGCGTATGCCGTAAGGACAGCCTCGGGCGTTTTACGCTCGATGATTTCGTTCCCAATGCTCCAACAGAAGATAGACGGATGGTTGCGGTCGCGCAGTACCATGGATTCGATGTCTTTCGTCCACCAACGGTCGAACAGGATGGAGTAGTCTTTAGGGGTTTTGGCCGACCGCCATCCGTCGAACGATTCGTCGATGACCAGAAGCCCCAAGTGGTCGCACGCATCGAGGAATGCTTCGGCGGGAGGATTATGCGAGGTGCGTACGGCGTTGAATCCGGCCTCTTTCATCAGTTGTGCCTTACGCCATTCCGCATCGCGGTAGGAGGCGGCACCGAGCGGACCGTTGTCGTGATGCACGCATCCGCCGTTCAGTTCTATGGCTTTACCGTTCAGGATGAGGCCTTTTTTAGCACTGTATTCCACATGGCGCACCCCGAACGTAGTGGTGACCGTGTCGGCCGGTTCTCCGTTGGTCGGTACGAGGCAACATACCATCCGGTAGAGGTTCGGTGTTTCAGGACTCCAGAGCTTGGCGTTTTCAAAAGGGAATTGCAGTTTGACTTTGCTTGTCCGGTTCGCTTCAAGGGTGACAGTTTCTTTTTGTGTGAGAATGGTGTGGCCGTCCAATTCGGTGACCGTGCAAAGCAGTGTGGCCGGGAGGTCTTTATCGCGGTTGGCGAGCGTGGCTTCCACTTCCACCTGCGTTTTCCGATTCACTTGTTCGGTGGTGATGCCGATGCCCCACGGTTCAAAATGTGCCTTGGGGGTACGGATAAGTTTCACGTTGCGGTAAATGCCGGAACCGGTGTACCAACGGCAGTTCTTCTGTCCCGAGTTGTCCACACGCACGGCAATGACATTCTTGCCCGCTTTGAGGTAAGGCGTGATGTCGTGGTAGAAAGACGAATAACCGTAGGGACGTATGCCGAGATTATGTCCGTTGACGAATACTTCCGCATTCATGTAAACTCCTTCGAAATAGAGGGTGGTTTCGGGACGTCGGGAGTCCGGTACGAAATCGAATGTCTTGCGGTACCAACCGATGCCGCTGGGATAATACCCTCCGTCGTTACCGGCCGGATTAGCCTCTTCAGGACGGCCTTCAATGCTCCAGTCATGGGGCAGGTCCAACGTGCGCCAGTGGTTGTCGGCGAAGTCCGGACGTGAGGCTGCGGCGGTATCGCCTAAAAAGAAATTCCAGTTTTCGTTGAAGTTCACTTCCCGGTTTGAACGTGCACCGTTCGGAATGGCAAGCTCGTCTGCACGGGAGTAGCGGGCGGCAGCCGGAAGGGCGTTTCCGATTCCGAATGCGAAAAAGAGGGCGGCCATCCACTTCAACCGGATACTCCGATGTGTACGTAAGTTCGTTTTCATTTGAATTTGTATTTTTATGTGTTTTGATTGATTTGCTTACAAAACTATATGAAAAGAAGGATACGGAGGGATAAAAAACTGCCAGAAAGGGGGTAAAATCCTATTCTGACAGTTTTTTACCCCTCTTTTGTGATTGGTCTCTGCCTGTTACGGTTTTATTTTTCTTTCTCTTGGTATTCGCGGGGTGTCAGTCCGAACTCTTCTTTAAAGCACTTGGTGAAATATTTAGGTGAAGAGAAGCCCGTGGCGTAGGCTATTTCAGCGATGTTACGGTCGCGGCGTGAAAGCATCTCGCAGGCGTACTTCAGCTTGATGTTCCGGATAAATTCCAAAGGCGTAAGTCCGGTCATGGCCTTCACTTTGCGGTGGAGGGTGGATTTGGATACATTCAAATGGCCGGACAGTTGTTCCAAATCGAATCCTTCTTCGGCCAAATGGGTGTGGATACAGTCTGCCATGTCCTGAAGGAACCGGGTGTCGCCGGAAGAATATTCCAGTTCGGCCAGACGGACGTGGTCTTCCATCCTGAAAGCCTGTTGGCGGTTCCGGTAGGTGCGGAGCAGGTTGTCTATCCGGGCGGCCAGCACTTTCAACTCGAACGGTTTGGCCAAATAGCCGTCCGCTCCGGCTTCATAGCAATCTACTCGGTCGTCCGCGCTCTGTTTGGCTGTCAGCATGATGACGGGGATATGGCTGGTTTCGAGTTGTGATTTGAGCTTCCTGCACAGGGCGAATCCGTCCATGCCCGGCATCATGACATCCGATACGATGAGGTCTACGGCGTGTGCCTTGAGTTGTTTCAGAGCCTCCAACCCGTTTTCTGCCGTGAGCACCCGGTACTTCGTGGCCAATATCTTCTCCATCATTTCCAACAGTTGCATGTTGTCGTCCACGAGAAGGATGGAAGGGCGGTCGTTTTCGGTCTCTCCGGCTTCGGAAGACAGTTCCTGCACTACTGGGGAAGAGGCTTCCGGGGCAGTGACGTCCGGTACTGATATTTCGGCATCCACCGGCTGTGCCTCGGGGCGGTTCTGCACGAGGGCGGCTGACGGAGCTACCCACGGAAGGGTTACGGTGAAACGGCTGCCTTTGCCCGGTTCGCTTTCCAACGTGAGGCTACCATGGTGCAAGGCGGTCAACTCTCGGGCTAGTGCCAGTCCTATGCCGTTCGATTGTCCGCTACGTCCGTTGCTTCCGGTGTAGAAGCGGTCGAATATCCTTTGTTGTTCTTTGGCCGGTATGCCGACACCCTCGTCTTGCACGGTGAATACCACGTCTTTTTCTGTTCCGTTTTGCCGGATTTCCACGATGAAATCGACATTTTTTCCACTTGGCGTGTACTTGACGGCATTGGAAAGCAAGTTATAGAGTATCTTGTCTACTTTGTCAAAATCCAACGTGCCCCGGTATTCGCCTTCCGGAATGCGGAGATTCAGCCGTACGCCTTTCTGTTCAGCCAAAGGCAAGAAATGGTGGGTACACAGTTGACGGGCGAAAGCGAAGATGTCGCCTTCTTCGGGGCGAAGTACCATGTTGCCGTTCTCGGTCTTACGGAAATCCAGAACTTGTTTCAACAGGCGTTTCAGTCGGTAAATGTTGTGGCGCAACACCGTGGTTTGGCGTTCCTCGGTCGGATATTGCCGTTCCCAGTAGTCACTTACGCAGGATATCACGCTGAGCGGTGTAAGCAAGTCGTGGGAGATGTTGGTGAAATAATCCAGTTTGGCTTGTGTCAGGGCTTCTTGGAGTTGTAACTGGTTGCGGCTGCGCAATCGTTGCAAGTAAAGTCTAAGGAGTACGTAAATGAGAAACAAGGCTGCGGTTACGTAGGCCGCGTAAGCCCAAATGGTTTCGTACCAAGCCGGCAGTTGCGTGAGGCTGAGCAGCGTGACGGGAGCCTGCCATTGTCCGTTACGGTCTGTGGCTTTTACGACCAACCGGTAATTTCCCTTGGGCAGTTTTTGGTAGTAAGCCGTGTTTTCCCCTTCTTGCAGGTAGTTCCAATCGGTGTCGAGGCCTTCCAACCGGTAAGCATAGCGTACTTTTCCGCTTCGAGCATAATCTAAAGTGGAAAAGCTGACGGAAAGGTTGGCCGCTTCAGGTTGCAAGGTAAGCGTGTTCCGGTCGGGCTGTCCGGACACGTACCGTCCGGAAGGATTGAACAGCATACTGCGCATACCGCTTTTGAAGTCGGTCAGCATCACCGCACGTGAAAGAGCCTTAGGGGCGGATGAAGGAGGGGGAGTGACTGATACGAAACCGCCGCGTCCTCCGGCGTAGAGCGTACCGTCAGCCGAAAGGAATGCAGCTTGGTCGCGGAAGATAGGAGTGGACATATTGCCGTCCGAGGAAGTGTATTGTTGCAGGCTGTGGCGCTGTGTGTCGTAGTGGATGAAACGATTGTGGGAGACGAGCCAGAGGTGGTGGTTCCGCCATAACAGATTCAATATCGTCATGCCTTGCGTGTCGAAACGGTCGCTGAAATCTTGGAAAACCGAATCCTTCGGTTGACCGTACAGGATGCGCCCCATACTGGTCGCTACCCAAAAGCCGCCCGAGTCATCGGGACAGAGAAAGCGCGTCTCCTCGTCCTCGTGGTTCTGAAAGGTAAGGGGGTGCGGAATACATGCCATGCGTTTCCCTTCCACCTTTATTATATATAGACGTCGGGAAGTGGAGGCCCAGACGGACACAGCGTCTCTATGGGCAAAGGCGGTAAAGTGCAGGCTGTCGGGCGTGGAGAGCAGGGACGTGCCGTCGGCAGGCTGGCAGAGCATACGCCCTCCGCTACGCAACCAAAGTTTGCCGTCCGATGTTTCTTCCATCTGGTTGGCGGGAACATAATCACCGGAAGCGTCGGACAACCGGATACGGCGGTTTACCTTAAACGTTCCTTGGCCGTATGTCAGCAAGTACACTTGGTTGCGGTGGGGAGCTGCCACCCATAAGCCGCCGTTGGCAGGACTGGATGCCGTGACGCGGGCATCTACCGTCAGGTTCTGGATTTCGGGGGTGGCGAAAACGGTTTTTCCGTGTTGCGGCTCATGGAGGCAGAGGCCGAAGCGGTCTTGGACGAACCAGAAGCGCCCCTGAGTGTCGCGATTCAAGGTGAGCAGATTGGGCATCCAGTCCAAGGTCTTGCGCAGGTCGTCCAACGGATAGTTCCGTATGGTTTCCGTATGAAACGTGAGCAACGTGCCACGGTCGTAAGAACTGAGCCACAGGTTGCCATCGTGGTCTTTCAGGATTTTGGTGTACATTTTGCCGGTGTCTATGTGTCCGGGCAAAGCCACGGGCATCAACTTCCCGGCACGGTCGTCATACCGGCATGCGTACAGGTTGTTGTAGGACAAAGCCCAAATGTAACCGAACGTGTCGTCTTGGGCTGTACTGAAAAATTTACGGTCTGCCACTTTTCCTCGTGGTGACTGTATGTCCTGACGGATATATTTCACATGTTTCAAGGTTTCATCGGTCAGGAGTTGCCACAGTCCTTCTCCCCATGTGGTGAGCCAGTACCGCCCGTCCCTGTCTTGGAAAAGCGTGAAAGGAGAGTTGGTCTGTCCCACCGGTGGCAGGTGGCGCAGGTCTTGTGTACTGTCCGTATAGACGAAAATCCCATTCGACGTGCATATCCACAGGCGTTCTTTTCCTTTCTCATAAAAGAAAGAGTTGATGTAAGACGGTTTGCCGTTTGGGGAAGGCAGGTTGATGGAGGTATATTCATGGTATGGAAAACGGGATTCCAATAGCCGGTCGTTCAAGGCTATCCATATACGGCTTTTCCCGTCGGAACAAAGAGAGCGGATATGGGCTGTCTGCAACGGAGCTTCGCCCGGTGTGGTAATCCGGTAAGTCCGTTTGTCGATGAGGTTCAGTCCTTTTCTCGTTCCGATCCAAAGGTATGCACTGTCTTCCGCAATGCAGGTAATATGGTTGTGGGTCAGTCGGTTGGGGTGAAGGTAATCTGTTTGGAACGTTTGCAGGCGATAACCGTCGTAACGCGACAGACCGTTCGTTGTGCCTATCCAGACAAAGCCGTCTTCGTCCTGATAGAGTTCCGTCATTTCGTTGGACGGGAGTTCTCCGGCGAACGGGAAGTCCGCCGACCAGATGGCTTGTGCCGGAACTTCCAGGGAAAGTCCTAACCAGAACAGCAATAGGTAGAAAGTATTTTTCATTCGCATCCCATCCGAACTATGATGGACAAAGGTAGTGAAAATTTTGTTTCTGCTTTCGCCTTTGGTTATTTTTGCTTACGAGAAAATAAGATGTTATTTTTGCAGTATGGAAATGATGAGGATGAAGAAATTTTTCTGCGGCTGGCTTTTATGCAGTCTCTTGGTGGTGCAGGCTGTTGCACAATCTTCTTTTCGTGTGACGGGCAAAGTAATAGACCGGACGAGCCGTCAACCGGTGGTAGGGGCTTTCGTGTCTCCTACTTCGATAGATACTGTGCGTGCGGTGACCGATACGGCCGGTGTGTTCGTGTTACCCCACGTGCCGCCCGGTATTTTTTCATTCCGGGTGACGGCGGCCGGGTATGTGCCGCAGGAGACGCCGGATTATATCGTTTCGGCTGTCACGCCCGAAGTGAACGTCGAGTTGGAGGAGGACATCAAGTCGTTGCATACTTTGACCGTACGTCCTAAGTCGTATGGTAAGACGGCTGAGGCTCCGGTGAGCGTGCAGGTCATCGGACTTCGTGAGATAGAGAAAAGCCCCGGAGCCAACCGGGACATTTCGCGCATCGTGCGCGGTTATCCGGGTGTGGCTTTTTCGCCGGTGGGATACCGTAATGATTTGATAGTGCGAGGCGGCGGTCCGTCGGAGAACCGTTTTTATATGGACGGTATAGAGATTCCGAACATCAACCATTTTGCCACGCAGGGGGCTACGGGAGGCTCGGTGAGTATCGTCAATGCCGATTTGGTACGTGAGATTAAGTTTTATACGGGGTCCTTTCCGGCCGACCGTGCAGGAGCCATGAGTTCCGTGCTCGATTTCCGTTTGCGCGAAGGCTCTTCGGAGCGTCAGACGTTCAAGGCTACTTTGGGAGCCTCCGAGGCCGCCTTGAGCGGGAGCGGCCATATCGGGGAAAAGACGACCTACCTGTTTTCCTTACGCCAGTCTTATTTGCAATTACTTTTTAAAATGATAGGTCTGCCTTTCCTTCCGAACTATATCGACGGACAGTTTAAGGTAAAGACCCGTTTGACGCCGTACGACGAACTGACGGTGATGGCATTGGCCGGAGTAGACCGGATGGAGCTGAATACGGATTTGGCAGGAGAAGACGAAGGTTCGGATTATATTTTGAGTTATCTGCCTAAGATAGAACAAGAGACTTTTACGGTAGGGGCTTCTTACCGGCATTATGCCGGAAGACATGTGCAGACTTACGTGTTGAGCCACAATTACCTGAACGACAAGAATCTGAAATATCGGAATAATGACGAGAGTACTGAGGAGAATCTCACGCTTCGATTGCGTTCCACAGAGCAGAAGACCACGTTCCGTGCAGAGAATATGACGACGTTGTCGGGTGGCTGGACGTTGAAAGAGGGTGCGGAATTGAACTACATGGATTATACCGACCGTGAACGCCGTCTTTTGTCGGTCGGGGACTGGTCTGTCTACCGTACCCATTTGGGGCTTGTCGCTTATGGTGCCTCGTTCTCTGCGGCTTATACGGCTCCGGAAGAACGATGGAGTGCGTCGGTTGGGGTGCGGGCAGACGGCAATAATTATTCATCGCACATGTCCCGTCCGTGGGAACAGCTATCTCCGCGCGCTTCTTTCCGTTATGTTTTCTCACCCCATTGGTCGACGGCAGCTTCGGCAGGCTGGTATCACCAATTACCGCCTTACACGGCGTTGGGCTATAAAGACGCGACAGACCGGTTGGCCAACCGGGATTTACGTTATATGAATGTAGCGCAGGCAGCTTGGGGCGGTGAATGGAAAGCCAATGATCGTTGGGCTGTGTCGGTAGAAGGGTTCTATAAGTCTTATCACCGTGTGCCGCTTTCGTTGGCCGATGGGGTTCCGTTGACTTGTAAGGGTACGGATTATGGTGTGGTAGGTAACGAGGCGTTGGTGTCTACGGCACAAGGCCGTGCCTACGGAGTGGAAGCCTTGATGCGTTGGACTTTGCCCGACCGTCTGAACCTGACCGGTTCTTTCACCTGGTACCGCAGCGAATACCGTGCCGACCGTCATGCCGCTTATGTTCCTTCGGCGTGGGACAATCGAGTGATTCTGAACATGAGCGGTACGTATGATTTCCCGCACCGTTGGAGCGTAGGATTACGGTTGAGTTGCATCGGCGGCTCTCCTTATACGCCATACGATGAGGTAGCCTCATCCTACGTGACGTATTGGGATGCGAATGGGAAGTCTGCCTACGATTACAGCCGTTACAATGCAGACCGTCTACCGGGTTATGCCCAACTGGATGTGCGGGTGGATAAAGAATTCTTTTTCAAACGTTGGCGCTTGGGACTGTATCTTGACTTACAGAATGTGACCGTCAGCAAACTACGTCAGCCGGATGTGTTCATGAGTACAGGTGTTGTGTCGAATCCCGAAGCTCCTTTGGAGGAGCAGCGTTATGTGATGCGGCGTGTAGAACAAATAAGCGGGACACTGTTGCCCACGTTGGGGGTGACGGTGGAGTTTTAAAAACGTTCTGGCTTTAACGATTCAGACCATTTGCATGGAGAGTAATATCAATGGATAATTTAGTTTTTCAAATCCAACAAGATAGCGAATATGCGTTCAAACAACTCTATCAAATATATTACGCCAAGGTTGTATCCTTTATTACGGGAATCATAAAGGAGCGTGATATAGCCAAGGATTTGGCACAAGACATATTTATCAATCTATGGCTCAACCGGAAAAAGTTGGATATATCCAGAAACATCCAAAACTATATTTTTGTTGCATCCCGTAATGCGGCAATAAATTACCTGAAGAAGGAACTGGCCTTTTCACACGGCACGATAGAGGCCATACAGGCGGATGTGAGGACTAGTGATACGGCAGAAGATAATCTTTTCGCCAAAGAAATCAGCTTGTTGATCGAAATGGTGGTTTCGGAAATGCCTAAACAGCGGCAACTCATCTATCGTTTGAGCAAGGAACAAGGGCTGAGCAACGAGGAAATAGCCTCAAAATTGGGAATAAGTAAAAGAAGTGTTGAGAATCAAATAAGCATGGCATTAAAAGAGATAAAACGAGCTATTTCTTTTTACCTTATATTTTTATTATGTATGTTATCATGAGTTAAATTTCCGAACTTTGATGTGAGTAACGTCTGTTGTTCTTGTACATAGTAAAAAGAGATGGTTATGGACTATATTCATGAGATCATTAGACGATACTTCAACAACCGTTACTCCAAAACTTTGGAAACCAAAATCCAACATTGGTTGTGCGAGGATGAACAAGTAGAAGCTAAAGATGAGGAGTTGTTTCATTGTTGGAACGAGGTGAAAGCAAATGTTGGAAACTGGGAAATGAAAGACTCCTGGAACAGGATTGCTTGTCGGTTGAATTTCAGGAAAACAAGAATGATCCGGAGTAAATACGGATATGCCGCAGTTTCTTTCTTATTTTGTATACTAGTAGCCTCCGTTTGGTTTTGGAGAACAGGAGAAGCTGTTTCAACACAAATTATCGCCACTGGGAAGGGAGAGTTCAAGACTATATCCTTGCCGGATGGTTCTACTGTATATTTGAGTTCTTCTTCCGAAATCATTTATCCAAAAGAGTTCAACGATACCGTCCGTTGTGTAGATCTGAAAGGAGAAGCTTGGTTTGATGTCATTCATATTCAGAATAAACCTTTTATTGTAAAAAGCGGATGCCTGAAAACTATAGTAATAGGAACTGTATTCAATGTGAAAGACTATCAGGAGGATGGTCGGGCTACTGCATATCTACGAACAGGAGCCATCGAAATCGTGCCAGCAGAAAGCCCTCAAAAGTACGTATTACATCCGGGGGAATATTTTGCTTATGACAAAGAGACACGGGAAGTGCACGTTTCTGTAGGGGAGCCGCCTTATCTGTCCTTCCGGCATTTTACATTGGAAGAAATAAAAAACACACTCGAAAAGAAATTCAATGTCTCTATTGAGTTAGACGGGACCTCGAATGAAAAGTATACGCTCGAATTTGATTCGGCAACGACTGTCTGGGAAGTGTTGAAAACCCTGTGTGTATTGGATGGGAACCTGTCTTGGGAAATGGCAGATGATGAAATGATAATAATTCATGTAAAAACGAATGCACGATGAAAACAAAACTATTCTTGACTATTTGTGGGCTTTTTCTCATATTAAGTTGCCCTTTGTATTCTCAGCATCTGGATAAGGCCGTTTATTCCGTCGAGGGGCTTTTTAACACATTTGAGTTCCTGGAAGTGATAAAAGAGCAGACTGGTTATAGAATTGCTTATAAACAATCCGATTTGAGAGACGAAAAGAAAGTTAAACTGTACTATAAGAATAAACCTCTGGACGTTGTCCTGAAAGATGCACTGGCAAAATACGGGCTGTCGTTCGTGATATATGGAAACCAGATTATCATCAAAAAAGAAACTCCCTTGTCCAAGGGGGGGATAAGTGGCACGGTAAAGAATAAGTCGACACTTGTTCCTTTGGAATATGCCAACGTCTTATTATTGGATGTTGATAATAATCAAGTAAAAAGTACTTTTACGGATAGTTGCGGCTGTTTCTGGTTCCCGAATCTAAAGGTTGGACGTTATCAAGTGAAAGCAAGTATGATTGGCTTCATGCCTACGCTTTCTGATTACCTTGTCGTTTCTTCTTCCGGCGAAAGTCGTTCAGATTTGTTTTTAAACGAGGGGGCGGAAGAGATGAATGAAGTAACGGTTGTGGTAACCCATTCACGCAACAATACTCAGAATATTATGTCCCTGGCAGGAGGAAGGACATTGAGTATTGAAGAGGCAAACAGGTTTGCAGGAAATTTTGACGACCCGACCCGGTTAGCTTCATCGTTTGCAGGTGTAACTACTGGTAGTGTGAACTCCAATGCGATGGAAGTAAGGGGAAATGCACCTCAGTTCGCACAATGGAGAATGGAAGGTGTCGAGACGCCTAATTTATCTCACTATGCAGATATGTCAGGACTTGGAGGAGGTATATTGACAGGATTGAGTTTGTACACCACTGCAAACTCGGATTTTTATTATGGAACGTATCCTGCTGAATTTTCAAATTCCTTGTCTGGTATCTTCGACATGAGAATGCGTGTGGGAAATACTACGGAGTTTGACCATTCGGTACAACTTGGTATTTGGGGGATGGATGTATCCTCAGAGGGGCCTATCAACCCAAAGTCCGGAAGTTCCTATTTGTTCAATTACCGTTATTCATATTCTGGGTTAGCTGACAAAATCAGCGGTTCAAAAGAAGGGCTTGACTATCAGGATCTGGCATTCAAGGTCAACCTGCCTACTCGTCATGTCGGGACTTTTACGCTATGGGGAATAGGATTGTTGGATAAAGTTGTCCAAGAACCGGAAGAAGACGAGGGAAGATGGGAAACTTATACAGACCGTGAAAAGCAGCAAGTAAACATGCAAAAAGGAGTTTTTGGTGTAGGGCATAGTATATCCTTAAAAGATGATGCTTATTTGAAAACCAACATAGGCTTCAGCTATTCAGGGACTAAAGTCAATAATCATATATTCGACGATAAGTTAGATTGGGTTCCTGCAGCGTTTGCAACAAAACATGAAACAAATGTACAACTTAACTCGTATATAAACAAGCGTTTTAATTCTTGGCATACTAATCGTACAGGTGTTAGTTATACAGGAATATTTTATGATATGGACTTCAATATAAGTCCGTCTTCCGGTTTGTTCAAGCCCATGGAACGATGTGCTTATGGAAGTGGGCAAAGTAATGTTTTCTATGTTCATTCAAGTTCATTATTTCGGATAAACCGTTCCATAAAATTGAGCGCAGGAATAGGGATGCAATATTTTGACTTGAACCAATCGTGGTCTATTGAACCGCGGTTGAACGTAAAATGGGACTTTAGTCCGGAACATTATCTTTCGTTCGGTTATGGCCTGTTTGGTAGAAGGGAAAGAATAGAATATTATTATACTAATATACCAATGCATACAGGCATTGACAATATCCATTTGAAACTGGCAAAAACACACAAGATGAATTTGACTTACGATTGGATGATTAATAGGGACCTGAATCTTAGGATTGAGCCTTATTTCCAATATTTATATGACCTGCCGGTAGAAAATAATTCATCTTTTTCTATTGTCAATTTCAATGCGTTTATTCTTGATAGGCGACTTGTCAGTGAAGGTAAAGGTAAGAATTATGGTATAGACTTGTCTTTGGAACATGGTTTGGAAAAAGGGTGGTATTGGATGATAAATGGTTCTATATTTAAATCAAAATATATGGGAGGGGATAAAATATGGAGAAGTTCCCGCATGGATAGGCTTTTTGCCATTAAGGTGCTTGCAGGGAAAGAATGGATCTTAGGAAAAAAAGATAACAAGATTTTAGGTGTCAATGCGAAGCTGACTTTCCAAGGAGGTGAACGCTATACTCCTATCGACTACATAGAATCAGGTAGCACTCATCAGATAGAAGAAGATGAGACAAAAGCTTATTCCTTACGGTTGCCTCCGTCGTTTATTTCGGATTTGACCATAAACTATAAGATAAATAAGAAGAAAGTGGTTCATGAGATATCATTGCAATTCTTAAATCTGAATGGGTTTAAGAATACTTATTATCAATATAATATGTTGACTAATCAAATAGAAAAGAAACGGAGCGCGACATTGGTTCCGAATCTAAGGTATAAATTGTATTTTTAAGAAATGGGCTTTGTCTGTTAAGGTCATCCGCTGAATCCCTTCCCCTCTCCTTGGAGGAGCAGCGTTATTGCAGTTGCTATGGCAAAGATACGAATTTGCCATTTGAACCCTTATTTTTAATGGGGTAGAAATCAAAAAGATTTTTTCCATTCATTCAGAAAGGATTGCGGACTTACAGCCTTCATGTTCCAACGGCACGATCCGGTAACGGTTGCCCTTTTCCGTGTGCCGTCGTTCCACGCCTGCGGCCACGAGGGCGCGGCTGAACTCCTGCATGCCGATGCTCGTAAGCGTGCCCGGCTGACGCTTGCGCAACAGGGCGATGAGCTCGGGAAGGGAAACGGACAGGGCCTCTTCGTCCGGACGGGCGGCACGGAAGTGGCGGGCAAAAGCCTCTTCCGCCGGACAAGTACGGTAGAAGGCCACGTTGGCATGTTGGATTTCCGCTTCTTCCCCCGCCGTGAACCAGTAACGCTCGTCGCCGAGGAGCATGGCTTTTAGTTGGGCGTAGATTTGGGCATGTTCGATGTCCGTGCTGTCGATGGGTCGCTCCACCTCTACGCAGAGGAAACGGCGGCTGCCCGAAGGGTCGGAGAGCAGTTCATGGCTGTTGGACGTGGCGATGAAGGAGGCGATGCGCGGCAGGCGGCGTGCGTCGCGTTGGTAAGCCTTGCGCACATGCAGGCCGGTGAGCTGCATCACGTTCTTCAAGGCCGGATGGCGGCGGACGGGGATGCGGTCGAACTCGTCCAGGTTGATGAGCCCCATTTCCACCAAGAGCTGTTCCATATGGGCGGTGTTCGCCACGTCAGCGCTGTCGGTGTAATAGGCGGACAGTTCGGGTGGCAGGAGGTTGCGGCAGAACGTGGATTTTCCCAGTCCTTGCCGACCGCTCACCAATACCGGGGCCATACTGTTGGCATGGCCGTTCCCCACCCCCCATCCATTGCGCGGCCACGGCCAGCATCCATCGGCGGAATCCGCTCACCCACAGCGCACTGTCCGACACGCGCCGTGCCAGTGCGTCGAGGCGGTCTTCTCCGTCCCACGGCGGCAGGCGGTCGAAATAATCGCGGAAGGGATGGTGGTCGGGCAGGCGGTCGGAGGCCACGAAGCGCGACACGTCGCGGTCCCAGCACGGGATGCCCGCCTCGTGGGCGGAGAGGCAGAGGGAGTTGAGGTCGCGTGCCGTGAGGGGGAGGAAGGAGGCCGCATCCTGTCCCTTGGGGCGGAACTCCGCCTGCCCCGTCAGCAGGTTGTGGCGCAGGTCGTAACGCGCCTCCGCGAAAGCGGCCAACCGACGCTCAAGGGTGGCAGACGTGCGGTCTTTCGTGCTGTATGCTTCCGCCTTCCTTTTTAATAAATCGCTCCCACTCGGCAAAGCCAAGCGAGCTTGCCTCTGCGCCCGCTTACTCGCGATTTTCTCCACCCACCGGCGTACCGCCCTCTTTACGATCTGTTTCAGTTCCATGTGCTTCGTTTTTACGGCAAAGTTAGGGGGCCGCACGGCGAAGGCTGCACGTTTGTGCACATTTCCGCACGGTTCCGCAGGTTTGTGTACGTTCCTGAGCTTCTCCGTGCCGTCCGTTCCTCAAAAAGACAGGATAGCCGTCGCCCCCAGCATCCCATGCCTTCTTCCCTCCATACCTTTTCCCGGATATCTCTTTCATCTTTCAGGATACTCCATAACCCTTTCAAAACAAACCGGATACATCCTGAATTTCCAATCTTCCATCTTTCAGCCCATGTCAGGGACAAGCTGAGCCGAGTGCCGCTTTCCGTTTGGCGCACATCCGAAAATCATTCGGCTGAGATTGAAAAATCACTCGCCTGAGATTGATTTTCCGTTTGGCGCACAACGGTAGCAGCCTATTATCTGAAAGTGGGCTGAAAGATGGCACCTCCATCCTTCAGGATACTAATATACTTAAAGCGAGATGTTTATAACATATCCTGAAAGATGAAAGGCTTTTTTCTAAAATTTCCAGGGAAGAAAAAACAAAAAAACAGCCGGATTATTGTCCGGAAACACATTATTCTGTATATTTGCTTACAAATAACAAATTACATAAACTTAAATCTCAGGGAACATGAGTAAATTAGTAATTAATTCTTTCGAAGATTTTGAAAAATATGTAGGGCAGCCTTTGGGCGAATCGGAATATTTGCAGGTGGATCAAGAACGTATCAACCTCTTTGCCGATGCCACTTTGGATCATCAATGGATTCACACGGATGTGGAGCGTGCCCAAAAGGAAAGCCCGTTCAAGAGCACCATCGTACACGGCTATCTGACCCTCTCCCTCCTACCCTACTTATGGAACCAAATCATTGAGGTGAACAATCTGAAGATGATGATTAATTACGGTATCGACAAGATGAAATTCGGCCAAGCCGTCCTCAGCGGACAAAGCGTGCGTTTGAGTACAAAACTCCAGTCTTTAGCCAATCTGCGCGGTGCCGTCAAGGCCGAAATCAGATTCACGATGGACATCAAAGAAACCGGAAAAAAAGCATTGGAGGGTACGGCTATCTTTATTTATTATTTCAACTGATACGACAAAGATAGCCAGACGCTTTTTAGCGGATACATTACCGGCACACATTCTAAAAACTGCGGTACTCGTCTTTTTAAATAGACTACCGCAGTTTTTTTATTTCCTTTGTTGCAAAAACGCTTCCCTTGCGTCTTCTTTATAAAAACATAGCCCTCGCATGAACAAAGAAACCTTCAAACAGACCTATTTACCGTTGTCTGCCTCCATGTATCGCACCGCTTACCGGATATTAGGAAATCCGGAAGACGCAGAAGACATGGTGCAGGAAGCCTATATGAAATTATGGAAACAACGGGATACACTGGACGGAATCCTTGATGCCAGGGCGTACGCCGTAACAAGCGTCAAGAACCTGTGTCTCGACACCATACGGAAACGACACCTCTCATACGAAAACTACGAAAAAACAGAACGTACCATAGCTGCGGCATCCACTCCTTATTCAGAGACCATCCACTCGGAAGAAGCCGCATTGCTGCGCCGATATATCGATAGCCTGGAGGAGCCTCAACACACCGTCGTCGCCATGAGGGACATCGGCGGATACAGTTTTGAAGAGATTGCGTCCGTCGTACAGTTGAAGAGAGCCATGCCGACGCTACCCTCTTCCGTATCTTGGCGGAAGAAAGCCAAGCCCTCCCGCCTGACGGAATGGAACAACGTCTGGAAGCTTGGATAGACCGGCAATCTGTCGTCCCCTCCCGTAAAAGGCGCTTTCTTTTTTGGGGACCAGTGGCCGTGGCAGCCGCCTTGCTTTGCTACGTGAGTGTCACGCGTGCCCCGCAACAGCATAACGGACTCACTCCCCAAGAAACCCTCATTGCCAAAAAAGCACTGGGAAGTACGCTCAAATGCATAGAAACGGGCGAACAAAGCGTCCTGCGCACCCACGAAAGATTAAAATACATCAAAAGAGACATCCATAAGAATATTCACGAACTTAAAGACATTGCCTTATGAAAAGACGATTTATAGTGCTATTGGCCGGACTGGCATACATCATGCCGGCCGTAGCCCAACAAACGTTGTTCGACCGTTATGCCGAAAAGCAAGGAGTGACTTACGTCAACATAAACGGCGAAATCATCAAGACCTTATTGCCTGATATGTCGAACATATCCATTAAGGAAATCAACATACTGGACATAGACAACCAACAACTTCTCCAGTCCATCGACAAAGACTTGCAGCAATGCATCAAGGACGAAAAGTACAAACAACTCATCAAAACGGTAGACTCCGACGAAAAGGTCTGTATCTTAACGAAAGAAAAATCCTCTGACCGCCAAAGCGCATTTCTAATCACCGTCCAAAGCAAAGATGACACACAGTTGATTTGGATTATAGGAAACATGCGGAAAGAAGAACTGGAAAAACTATTAAAAAACCTCTAAAAAACAAATATCATGAAGCATTTCATCCTTATCCTTGCCTGCCTTTGCGCCATGTCGTGCAGCAGGCAGACCACCGGAATAGACGCATTCGTCAACCAATACGACCAAGCATCCGTACGTATGCCGGGCATACTCATGCCTTTGGTGAAAAAGAAACTCCACAAGGCGGGCATCAACGTGAAAAGCATAAAAGTGCTCACGCCCGAGAAACTGCAAAACGACTCTGCTCTTCTCAAACGTTACCTCGATGATTTGGAAATGTTGGACTTTAAGGACTATTCCAAAATGGTAGAAGTAAAGGAGGACGATGAACACATCCGGGTATTTTTCAAAAAAGACAAGGAAGTCATTCACCAAATCGTAGTCGTCATTCGTTCAACAGAAGACTCGGAAGAAGACGGCATACTCGTACTCCTCAAAGGTGAATTCAATATAAAAGACATACACAAAATCATCAAAAACGGCACCTTTAAATAAGGGATACCCTTTCTCTCATAACCCACTGACCAAAAGACGGCAAAGGATTATGCCCGATTTGCCACTATCCTTTGCCGCCTTTTTTCTTTTACCTCCAGGCAGGCTCTAACTTCCATGCAGGATCTCCGTCAGGATGGGGCGCGCCCCACTTACGAAACATTCCACTGCAATCACCATCAGGATCAACCCCATCAGACGCATCATCACATTATTTCCTGTCTCACCGATGAACTTCACTAAAACCCCTGCCCAACGTAAAAGAACGAACGTAATCAGATAAACCAAAATAATGGCTACTATCACCGCCGTCTTCATCTCAAAGGAATAGGCTTCCTGCATCAGCACGATAGCATTGGCTATTGCCCCCGGCCCGCATAACAAAGGAATTCCCAAAGGAGCCACGGATACATCGTTGGCATACTCCTTGATTTCTTCCTTCCGCAAGTTCATCGGAGTGTACTTGGCTTGCAACATGTCGAAACCGATACGAAAAATAATAATTCCACCCACAATGCGGAAACCGTTGGTGGAAATACCAAAAAACTTGAATAAGAACTGACCTGCCAATACAAACAGCAACAATGCACAACAAGCCACCAAAGTGGCGCGTATGGCCACTGCACGCCGTTCTTTCTCATCCAAAGACTGTGTCATCGTCAAAAACACCGGCATCGTACTCAAAGGACTGGTGATGGTAAACAACGAAGTGAAACACAACAACGCAAAAGGAATTACCGTATCCATCATACTCATATTATTTAACGGTTAAAACAGAATCCATCCCGCCAACCCGCAAAAGCAAATCAACTTGATAGGATTCATCTTATACACCAGGCTACCGATAAAGGCAAAGGCAAAAAGAAAAATACTGATATAGAACTGCCACGGATTGTCCGGTGTACCGAAGTTTTCCGGTGTGAGCAACAGCAAAGCTGCCGCCGCCAACAACCCGACCACAGCCGGACGCAAACCCTGGAACACATGTTCCACCACAGGATGGTTCTTGAACTTCATCAGGAACTTGCTGATAAGCAACATCAGGATAAACGACGGAAGCACTACGGCAAAAGTAGCCGTCACACTGCCCAATACCGCCCAACCATGTCCGTAACCGGCATTGACCACACTGGTATAGCCTACATACGTAGCCGAGTTGATACCAATCGGTCCCGGCGTCATCTGGCTGATAGCCACGATATCCGTAAACTGCCCGCTCGTCAACCAATGATAACGGTTGACCACTTCTCCCTGAATCAGGGAAATCATGGCATAGCCTCCCCCAAAACCGAACAGGCCGATTTTGAAGAAACTATAAAAAAGCTTTACATATAACCACCACATATCTTTATCATTTACTTTCAGACGGTTTGATATAACGCCCGTACAGGTAACCTCCCAAGCCGGCCATTATAATAATGTATATAGGAGAAACACCCAACAGCCAAATCAACAAGGCACTCACCACCGGTATCCACACATTGGTCATCCCTATTTTGGCACTCTTCCCCATTTTAAACGTAGGAGCGGCTATCAGTGCCACCACTGCCGGGCGAATACCCTTGAAAATACGCTGCACGGTCTCATTATCCCGAAACTGTTGGAAAAACAAGGCTATGCCGAGAATAATCAGGAAAGAGGGCAAGATCGTACCCAAAGCACAAACCACGCTACCGGGCACGCCCTTCAGCTTATAGCCGATAAAAATGCTCATATTGACCGCAAAAATCCCGGGACAACTTTGGGCTATGGCCATCAAGTCCAGAAAGTCTTCACGAGCCACCCACTTGTTTTTGTCCACCACATCCGCTTCAATCAAGGGTATCATGGCATACCCTCCGCCTATGGTAAACAAACCGATGCGGAAGAACGTACGGAAACTGTTCCAATAAATATTCATATTTCAACTCTTATACGGAATGTACAGACAGCACACGGGGCTGTGCCCTTGCATAGACACAGCCCCCTTGCATGCTATCCGGACATGATTATTTTTTATGAGCCTCCACCCACTTACGGGCATTGACAAAAGCTTCCATCCAAGGCGTGATCTCATCCGTACGGCGGTCTGCCGGATACCAGGCGTTCTGCCACGGGAAGATGGCACGCTCCAAGTGGGGCATCATGGCCAAATGACGCCCGTCGGCACTGCATATACCGGCCACACTATAGTCCGACCCGTTCGGATTTCCGGGGTATTCGTCGTAGGTGTACTTCGCTATCACGTTATATTTGTCCTCCGGATAAGGCAAGGAGAACTTGCCTTCGCCATGGGCCACCCAGATGCCCAACTTGTTCCCACTCAACGAACCGAACATCACACTCCGGTTCATCGGGATGGTCAGTCCTACGAACTCCGATTCAAACTTATGAGAGTCGTTGTGCAACATGTGCGCCTTCTTCGTAAATTCCGGATTAATCAAATCCAGTTCCACCATCAACTGGCAACCGTTGCAAATACCCAAAGACAGCGTGTCTTCACGGGCATAGAAATTGTCGAGTGCCGCCTTGGCCTTCGGATTGTACAAGAAAGCACCGGCCCAGCCTTTGGCAGAACCCAACACATCCGAATTGGAGAACCCGCCGCAGAAGACAATCATATTAATATCTTCCAACGTCTCCCGTCCGCTTATCAGGTCGGTCATCATGACATCCTTCACGTCGAATCCCGCCAAATAGAGCGAATAAGCCATTTCGCGCTCACCGTTCGTTCCCTTTTCACGGATAATGGCGGCCTTGATGCCCAACGGGGTACGACGGTCGGGGTTCAACCCGTACTGAGACAACTTACCCGTGAAATCCTTATTAAACACCATTTCGAGCGGCTGCATCTTATAGTTCTCGAAGCGTGCCTTGGCGCGTCCGTTCATACTCTGCTTCCGGTCGAGCAAGTAGGAAGTGCTATACCATACGTCACGCAGATAATCTATGCCGAACTGGTACTCCGCACCGTCCTTTGTCACTTGGATGAGGCGTTCGTCCGTAGGATGTCCCAACTTGAGATAGCCCACACCGGCATCGTCCATGATTTTCTTGAACTCCGCCTTATGTTTGTCGGCAATTTGCACCACCACACCCGGATTCTCAGCCAAGAGAATCTTCACGATGTCATGGCGGCCGAATTTGTCCAAAGAGATTTCCATACCGCCTTCCATATTCGCGAAACACATTTCGAGCAAAGTGGTAATCAAACCTCCGGCCGAAATGTCATGACCGGCCAAAACCAAACCTTTGTTTACCAACG
>ENA-ORVC01001046-ORVC01001046.1-human-gut-metagenome-genome-assembly--contig:-NODE-1046-length-26032-cov-4.234284_pt1 | contig 26032 bp, 25 predicted proteins | sample MGYA00242092_ERZ509234 | MGnify/ENA primary metagenome ERZ509234 (study PRJEB26280, sample SAMEA2338800) | human gut metagenome | biome: human gut; feature: human-associated habitat; material: faeces... | reverse complement strand
CGGTGGGCGGCGCCACGATCTTTGTCTCCGACGTAACCCAGTTTGAGAAGATCTGATCCCACTACCCCAGCCCCAAAAAAGCACCAGAGACGCGCCTTTCGGCGCGTCTCTTCTTCTATCTGATTGAATCGAGCAGAAGAATATGATAAAATAACGCTGAAAGATCCGCGGGGAGCTGAGAAAGGAAGGTGTCCGCATGAAAAAGACCGTCATGATCTCTCTGGCCGTTGTTGTGTGTATTTTGATCTCAGCTGTGGCTTTGAACCATTTAAATTATCAAGAACAGATTTTTGTAAATGACACCGTATATACCCAAACGGGCGATCATGTTGCCGAATTGCCCGATAACAGCGTAGAACTGGGGTATTTAAAAGGAATCACTCACAGGAGCACCGACCACCCCTCCAAAAATTTTACGGCAGCAAACCTTGACGAAACGTATGCCGGGTGTCCAATCTATCAGAGCGGAGACATCCTCTATCTCAAAGATTACGGCGGGTTCTTCATCCCGTTTGAGCTTGCCAAATAGAGCTGGTTTGCCCCATTCCAGTTGATCAGGCCGCTTACACAAAGGAGGACCTCCCTTCGCCAGCGTGACGGAGGGAGGTCCTTTCTGGCCCAAATCCCTCCAAAGGGCATTTGGGAGTTCTCAAAAGGCTCTTGACAAGAGTCCGAATTCGGACTATACTGTTCACCAGTACGATTTCGGACTGGAAAGGAGGCCCCGCCATGGCGCAGGAAAACCGACAGCTGGTCCGCCAGCTCATGGTCTCCATCAACCGGGTGGACGGCATCTGGTATCGGCTGGCCCGGCACAGCGGCGTGAAGGTCAACACCCTCTCCCTGCTCTTTGCGTTGGATGACGGACAGCCCAGGACCCAAAAGCAGATCTGCGAGGAGTGGATCATCCCCAAGACCACCATCAACACCGTGGTGAAGGAGTGCGCCGCCGCCGGCTATGTGGAGCTGACCCAGGTGGGCCGGGAAAAGCTCCTGCGGCTGACGCCTGCGGGCCAGCAATACGCCCAGGAGGTCCTGCGCCCCTTCTATCAGGCGGAGAACGCCGCCATGGCCCAGACCCTGACCCAGTGCCCGCCGGACTTCATTCAGGACCTGACGGTATATGCCGACTGCCTGGAGGCGGAGGTCCGCCGGAGCGACCCTGAGAACCCCCCTCAATCATAAGAAAGGAATCTTCCATGTTCTCCAAGCTGAACTCTCTCTTCGCCGCCGCCAAAAGCTGCTATCAGCTCAAGCCCACCCTGCTGTGCATCCTGGGCAGCGGCATTCTGGCCTTTGGTCTTTACAACGTCCATGCCCTCTCCGGCGTCACCGAGGGCGGCATTCTGGGCATGACGCTGCTGCTGCGCCACTGGTTCCGCATCTCCCCCGCCATCTCCGGCTTTTTGATGAACGCCGCCTGCTACCTGCTGGGCTGGCGGCACCTGGGCCGGACCTTTGTGGCCTACTCCATCGTCTCCGGCGGCTTTTTCTCCATCGCCTACGGGATCTGTGAGCAGTTCCCGCCCCTGTGGCCCCAGCTGGCGGAGATGCCCCTGGCCGCCGCCCTGATCGGCGCGGTGTTTGTGGGCGTGGGCGTGGGGCTGTGCGTCCGGGCCGGCGGCGCCCCCGGCGGGGACGACGCCCTGGCCATGGTGGTCAGCCACCTGACCAAGACCGACATCCGCTGGGCCTATCTGGCCAGCGACCTCATTGTGCTGGCCCTGTCCCTGACCTATCTGGACTTCAAGCGGATCGCCCTGTCTCTGCTGACCGTCCTGCTCTCCGGCCAGATCATCGGCATCGTGCAGAAGCTGGATCAGTCCCGAAAGCCCCCGGAGGCGCCCGCTCCCACCGGCCAGGAGACCTGACCAACGCCCACCGTCAACTGCGACCCGTCTGCCAAATGCAGACGGGGCGCACAGCATATCAAAAAAGCCTCGCAGAGTTCGCGCCCGCAGGCGCGAATCAAGTACCAATCTGGTTTCCCCGGCGACATGTGCGTCGGGGAAAACACTTCTCAGGCTGCAAGTGTTGGGTCTGGCCGCCGCAGGCGGATAAACCCTGCGCGCGGCAGACTGCGGCTTTCTCAAAAAAGTGGCTTTGCCACTTTTTCGACAGACTGCGCCCCCGCCGTCGGCGGGGGCGTACGGATTCCGCTACATCAGGAACAGGGAGAGCACCACTGTGATCAGCCCGCACACCCCGATAGCCAGCCCGCTCATGGCCCCCTCGGTCTCTCCCAGCTCCAGAGCCTTGGAGGTGCCCACCGCGTGGGAGCACGCGCCGATGGCCAGCCCGGCGGTCATGGGGTCCTTCACCCGGAACAGCTTGATGAGCAGCGGGGCCGCGATGCTGCCGAAGATGCCTGTGATCAGCACCGCCACCACGGTGATGGGGCCGATGCCGCCGTGGGCCTGGGATACGCTGATGGCAATGGGGGTGGTGACGGATTTGGGCAGGAGGGACGCGGTCATGGCCGCGTCCAGCCCAAACAGGCGGCAGAGCAGAAGGATGCTGCCCATGGAGGCCGCCGAGCCCACCACGCACCCAACCAGAATGGGCAGCCAGTTCTCCTTCAGAATACGGATTTTCCCGTAGATGGCCACCGCCAGGCAGGCGGTGGCGGGGGCGAGAAACATGTTGATGATCTCTCCGCCCTGATGATAGGACTCATAGGGAATGCGGAACAGCAGCAGCACCCCCACCACCAGGACGATGCCAATGAGCAGGGGATTACAGACCACCAGGCCGGTCTTTTTCTGGATGCGCACCCCAACCCAGAAGGCCAGGATACTCAAAGCGATGCCAAAAATGGGGGAAGCAAACAGCTCAGACACGGGACTTCCTCCTCTCCAGCAGGCGCAGGGTGAACCGGATGCTCAGGGCGGTGGCGCCGAAGGTGATCACCGTTGAGAGCAGGCAGACCAACACCAGCGCGACGGCCGAGCGGCCCAGCACATCGAAGTAGTTGATGACGCTCACCCCGGCGGGCAGGAAAAAGAAGGCCATGTTGGCCAGCAGAAAATCCGCCTTTTCCCGGATATGCTCGATTTTGAGCAGCCCGGTGGCCAACAGCGCCAGCAGCAGCAGCATGCCGATCACGCTGGCCGGGAATGGAACTGGCAGCGCCGCCTCAATGAGCTGGCTAAACCAGCACACGGCAAAGATGACGCCGATTTGACAGATGATTTTCACGGGAATACGCCTCCTGTTTTACACATAAAGACGATTGTAGCCCCGATCTCTCTCCCTGTCAACCAGCTTCCTCCGCCTGTTGAGGCTGTCGATAAACCCTTCAGGCGAAGGTTTCGAAGGAAAAGATCGTGTGAAAGAAAACCGTCCGGGTTGTCTTTCACGCCGGATCAAACGACTTTTCGAACCGTTCAAAAGGCTCCAAAAGTCCGGCAGCCTGTCGGAAACACGGTTTCGACAGGCAGGAAGGGAGCGGCCCCCGGTGGGGCCGCTCCCTTGTGCGTTTTTACAGGTCGTTGCGGCACAGATCCTCCAGGGACTCCCGGCGGACTGCCACATAGGACTCGTTGCCGCCCCGGAGCATGACAATGGGGGGCCTGGGAAGGCGGTTGTAATTGGAGGCCATGGAGTAGTTGTAGGCGCCGGTGGTGCATACCGCCAGAATGTCTCCCCGGCCCACGCTCCCGGGCAGCAGGACGTGCTCCTGGATGATGTCGCCGCTCTCGCAGCAGCGGCCCACCACCGAGCAGGGAAATTCGGCGGGCTGGTCCAGCTTGTTGGCCAGCAGGCAGGTGTAGCTGGCCCCGTAGAGGGCGAAGCGGGGATTGTCGGGCATGCCGCCGTCCACCGAGACGTAGTTTTTATAGCCGGGGATCTCCTTGACCGTGCCCACGGTGTAGAGGGTCAGTCCCGCGTCTCCCACGATGCTGCGGCCGGGCTCCATGTGAATCTCGGGCAGGGCGATGCCCAGGCGGGCGCAGGCGCCCTTGGCCGCGGCGGCCACCTGGGCCACCTTGGCGTCCACGTTCAGAACGGGGTCGTACTCCACATAGCGCACGCCGTAGCCGCCGCCCAGGTCAAGCTGCCGGGTCTGGTAGCCATGGGCTTTCTCCATGTGGGCGGCAAACTCCAGCATGATCACCGCGGCCCGCTCAAATACGTCCTCGGCAAAGACCTGGGAGCCCACGTGGCAGTGGAAGCCCACCAGCTCCACATGGGGCTGGCGGAGGGTGAAGAGGGTGATCTCCTCGGCCTGGCCGGTCTCGATGGCGCTGCCGAATTTGGAATCCACCTTGCCGGTGGCGATGGCCTCGTAGGTGTGGGGGTCGATGCCGGGGGTCAGGCGGAGCAGCACCCGCTGCTTGATACCCCGCCGGGCGGCCTCCGCCTCAATGGCCTTGATCTCCTCCACGTTATCCGCCACAAAATAGCCGATACCGTGATCCATACTGTAGCGGATGTCCTCATCGGTCTTGTTGTTGCTGTGAAAGTAGGCCTGGCCCAAGTCGTAGCCCGCCCGGAGGGCGGTGTAAATTTCGCCGGAGGACACCACGTCGATGCCCATGCCCTCCTCCCGCATGATCTCATAGATGCGCTGGAAGGAGTTGGCCTTGCTGGCGTACAGGGGCCGGGCGCCGGGGCCGAAGTGCCTGCGGAACGCCTCGGTATACACCCGGCAGTTGGCGCGGATCCGGTCCTCGTCCATCAGGTAGAGGGGGGTGCCGTACTGCCGGGCCAGCTCCACGGTGTCCTGACCGGCAAAGAGCAGGCGCCCGTTGGAGACGGTAAGGTTGTCGCAGATCATGTCTCATTTCCTTTCTGTTTCTCTGGAAGATATCCCGCCCCGCAGGGGGCCCCGGGGGGATGCTATTTGGCGTGTCTGGCCGCAATGGCCCTGTCCAGCCAGTCCTTGCCGTCGGTGACGCGGGCGACGATGTAGCACACCACATAGTCGCCGGCGGAGTTGATCATTGTGGCCGGGGGATCTACCAGGTTGCCGATGGCCACCAGGATGGGGAAGGCAACCTCAATCTGCTGGGGGAAGAAGATGGAGCAGATGATGTACTCACCGATGTAGCCTCCGCCGGGCACGCCGGACATGCCCACCGAGGAGAGCACCGCCACAGCCACCACCGCCGGGAGCATGGTCCAGGGCATATCCACGCCCATGGCCCCCAGGACAAAGGCGATTTTCAGCACGCAGGAGAAGCAGGAGCCGTCCATATGCATGGTGGCGCCCATGGGCACGACCATATCGGCCACATCCTTGGGGATGCCGGTGTCCTCCGCCTCACGCAGGTTGGTGGGGATGGTGGCGGAGGAGGAGCAGGTGCCCAGCGACATGATGGCGGGCCTTGCGATGTGCTGGAACATGGTCTTGATGCCGTGCCTGCCGCCGCCGATATAGGCGAAGAGGGGAAAGGCGGTGAAGATGTAGATAAAGCACAGGGGATAGTACACCACCATGGCCCGGCCATAGGCGGAGGCCACGCTGGAGCCGTAGGTGGCTACCAGATCCGCAAACAGGGCGAAGAAGGCGATGGGGGCGTAATAGGTGATGATCTTCACAAAGGCCATCATCACTTCGGTCAGGCCGTCGAGGAACTTGCCGATGACGTGGTCGGGGCCGCCCACCAGATTGGTGGCAAAGCCGAACAGGATGGAGAAGACGATCAGCGGCAGCATGGCGCTGCGGCTCAGCAGGCCCACAAAGTCGTCGGTGGTGAAGAAGTTCACGATCATGTCGGCGAGGGAGGCGTGCTCGCCGATGGCCTCGGTGGCCATGTCGGTCCAGGGCTCCAGCACCGGGGGAACCAGCTTCATGACAATGAACATGATGACGGCGGCAACGGCGCCGGTGACCACGAAGGTGAGCACGGTGGTGCCCATGATCTTGCCTGCCCGTTTCCGGCTGCGTACGCTGGCCACGGAGTTGGAGATGGAGGCGAACACCAGCGGCACCACCACGCAGAACATCATATTGATGAACACGGTGCCGGCGGGCTTGATAAAGTGACCAAATTCAGGAAAGAACCAGCCGGCCACGCAGCCGGCTACCATGGCAAACAGCATCAGGGCCAGGAAGCGGTAGTTCTTCATAACTGTGGATTTGTCCATAACAATACCTCTCTTTCTTCTAACACACAGAACTGCCGGTGGGGTATGCGGCGTCACCTCCTCTCTCAGTGTACCGCACCGGCGGCCGCTCTATCACTCAAAGGGGCAGTTCCTCGTCGGTGAGCTCCCCTTTTGCAACCAAATTGGTGGGCCCGGTCAGAAAGAGGTGTTCCACCGTTGAGCCGCGGCGCTCCACATCCACCACCAGCTCGCCCCCCGTCATCTGGACGGCCACCGCCCGGCCGCTGACCGCGCCCTGGAGGGTCAGCACGGCGGCCACCGAGCCGGTGCCCGTGCCGCAGGCGTAGGTGAAGCCCTCCACGCCCCGCTCAAAGGTGCGCTCCCAGATCCGCCCCGGTCCCTCCACATCGAAGAAATTGACATTTGCGCCCTTGGGGAAGGCGGGGTGGGCCCGCAGCTTCCGCCCCAGGGCGAACAGCTCCGCCTCCGGCCGGCCGCGCAGTCCCGGAAACGGAACCACTGCATGGGGCAGGCCGGGATCTCCCAGCTCCACATAGGAGCAGGGATAGGTCATGCCGTCCACCTCCACGGGGTAGTCCAGCCGGAGGGTGGTGGGCCGGTTGAGTTCGATTTTATACTGCCGCCGGGTGATGCGCCGGCCGGTGACCAGGCCAGCGGTGGTCTCCACCCTCTGGAGCTCTCCGGCCAGCCCGATCTCATAGCCATAGCGGCAGATGCACCGGGCCCCGTTGCCGCACATCTCGCCCGCGCTGCCGTCGGAGTTGTAAAACAGCATTCGGTAGTCCCCGCCGGACTGCGGCCGCTCCACCACCATCAGACCGTCCGCCCCAATGGACAGGCGGCGCTCGCACAGCCGCCGGGCCAGGGCGGGAAAGCAATCCGCCGACAGCCCCTCCTGTAGATTGTTGAGGATAATAAAGTCGTTGCCTGCGCCGTTCATTTTCCAAAACTGCATCGAAGGCTCCCTCCCATTAAACGTGCTCCTTGTCTCATTGCCTATGCAAGCTGCATGCCAGGCGGCCAAGGGGGGCGAAGTTCAGCGGTTCCAACAAAATATGGCCGTCAAATTCAGACAGAATCCGCAAAACATGGGGCGCAAGATCCAGCATACCCGGAACCTGGGTGAAAAAAACGGGAAAGGGAGTTCGAAAATCCGAACTCCCTTTCCCAAAAACAGGACGCGTTTAGTCCAGTTGGTATTCCTTCAGCTTGCCGTAAAACACGGTCTTGGACAGGCCCAGCAGCTCCATGGCCTTCACACGGCTGCCGCCGCACTGGGCCAGGGTCTGCCGGAGAATCTGCCTTTCCTCCCGCTTGAGCCGTTCCTTCAGCGTGAGCGGGGCGGGCGCTGTGCCCTCCAGGTGGATGTGCTCGGCATAGATAAGCTCCGACTCGGAGAGGGCCACGGCGTTCTCCAGTACGTTTTCCAGCTCCCGGATGTTGCCCGGCCAGTTGTAGGCCAGCAGCTTGCCAAAGGCCTCGCCGGACAGGCTCCTGGGCGGGACGCCGTACTTCTGGGGAATCTTCTCCATCAGCCGGTCGATGAGGAAGCACACGTCCTCGGGACAACTGCGCAGGGGAGGCAGCTCCACAGAGAAGGCGCTGAGCCGGTAGTAGAGATCCTGGCGGAAGCGCCCGGCGGCCACCTCCGCCCTCAGATCCCGGTTGGTGGCCGCCAGGATGCGCACATCCACCGGCACGGACCGGGTGGAGCCCACCCGGCAGACCACCTTGTTCTGGATTACACTGAGCAGCTTGGCCTGGATCTGGAGGGGGATCTCGCCAATCTCGTCCAGGAAGATGGTGCCGCCGTCGGCCGCCTCAAAAAAGCCCGCCTTGCCCTGGGGGTTCGCCCCTGTGAAGGCGCCCCCCACATAGCCGAACATCTCGCTTTCAAACAGGGTGGGGGAGATGGTGGCGCAGTCCACCGTGACGAAGGGGCCGCGGCGGGGCTGGGCCTGACGGATGGCCTGGGCGAGGAAGGACTTTCCGGTGCCGTTCTCGCCGGTGATCAGGATGCCGCAGTCCAGCTGGGACAGCTTGTAGACCCGGTGCCGGACGGAGGCCGGCAGGGTGTCGAAGCCGAAGCGCTCCGCAAAGGACGCCTCCTGGGGCGCGTCCTTGCGGGCGGTCTCCCGGTAGGTCCGCTCGGCCATCTTGATGGCATTGTTGCGCTCCAGGATGGTCACATGGATATCCTCAATGTTCCGGAACTTGACGATCACTCCGTCCGGGCGTCCGCCCTCCGCCCCGGGCACGGGGAGAAGGGTGGCCACCAGCTCAAAGCCGTTGATCTCGTACTCCCGGTCCTCAAGCCTCGGCGCCTGTCCGTTGAGCACCCGGGCGAGATCCCGCTCAAACTGCGCCCCCTCAAAGAAGTCGCGGAAGTGATAGCCCTCCACCTGGAGGGACAGCCCGGCCCGTTTTTCGCTGTAGGAGCCGCCCCGGAGCAGGTGGCCGATGCCCTCCCTGCGGGCGGAGTAGCCCTTCTCCTGCCAGAACTTCACCCGGCCAGTCGCCCCGTCCAGAACCACCATCTGTCCAATGCAGCGGAAATACCCGATGGTGTAGACGGTGTCCCTTACCGTAACGGTGACGCTGCGGCGCTCGATGGACAGGCGGATCGGGATCCCCTCACAGACGGTCTCCAGACAGAGGCTGTCCGCGTCCTGGTCTGGCAGGAACTTGTAGACGGGCCGCCGGCCGGGCATGTCGAAGACGCCTGCCGCCACCAGCCGGTCGTTGACGCGGAGCCTGGGCTCCCGGATGCCGATACGGGCGAGATCCTCCGGCCGCAGTGCCCCGTCGTCCGCGCCGATGGCTGTGTCGGCGATCAGCACCAGGTCGCCCGGCTCCAACCGCCCGGCGGGGTGGGGGTGCTGGCTGTTGTGGTAGAGGCCGAACCTCACCTTGGCCTGCTGGTTGATATGGGTGATGATGCCATCCCGATCCAGGGTGAAAATGGCATGGGATGAGGAATCCATGAGACATTGCAGAAGATCCATAGCGGTGCTCCTCTCCGGGCGGGCCGGGAAATCACCTCTATTGTACGGGAGAAAGGAGCCGGTGTAAATACCGGATTTGGAGGGGGTTCGCCGCCTGTACGCAGAAACGCACCTGACTTCGGAGGGAAATCAGGTGCGCATTCCCCGTGGGGCTCAGCAGCGGGCGGAGAGGACGCGCAGGATGTCCTCTGCCGGGGGCGGGCAGCCCGGGACGCGCTCTTTGGCGTAGTTGCAGCAGGCGCCGATTCCAAGGCCGTCGAAGGGAATCCCCCGCCAGCCCTGGCCGATGGCTATGGGTAGGCCTTGTACGCCGCTGGTGTGGAGGGCGCGCACCAGGCTTGCGTAGCAGGCCGAGCAGGCGCTTCTGGCCTGGACGGTGCGGGTGAGGGCGGCCACGGCGCCGGAGGGGGCGGGGTAGTCCGCCGCCGCGGAGGGCTCGTTGAGGCGCACCACATCTCCCTCCTCCAGCCGGGTGGAGCCGGCCCCCCAGGCCTCGGCCATCTGGATATAGGGCGCCTGCTCCAGGGCCAGGCCCATAAGGCGGCAGCCGTAGGCGTCCAGCTGCACGGGGTCCTCACCCAGCAGCATCCGGCCCGTGGGGACGGGGTTGCCCCCCCTCCTCAAAATCCAGATCCCCGCAGAGGCTGTCCACGATGGTCAGCTCCGGCCGCAGGGCGGCGGCCAGGGCGGCGATGGGGCGCATCAGCCCCTCGGCGTGGAAGCGCCGCTTCTCCCGGTCGGGCAGGCAGCCCTTGCAGTTTTTTAGGGCGCAGGTCATGGCGGTCTGGCAGTGGCCCTTGAGCACGGGCAGGTTGATGAGGTAGTCCGCGTCCAGGGCGCGGCAGCAGATGTCCATGGGCCGCAGGGGGGTGTCCACCCGGCGGGTCTTGTCCCGCTTGAGGTCGAAGAGGGGGACGCCGTACTTCTTCCCCACCGCCTCGTATCCCGCCGCCCGGAAGGCCCGGCCGGTGTCGTCCCCCACCCAGGAGCCCTCGATGATGGAGATATCCCGGAAGCCATGGTCACGCAGATACTCGATGGCGCCGGACAGGACGCCGGCGTGGGTGGTGGCGCCGGTTTCGGGGGAGGCGGCCACCACCAGGTTGGGCTTGAGGGCCACCGAGGCCCCGGAGGGGATTTTGCACGCTGCGCCGGCGGACTCCATCAGGGCGCGGGTCATGGCGTGGGCATTGGTGCCAAAGATCTCATAGATGCGGCTCATTGCGGCAACTCCTTTTCTTGCGCGGCGCACTCGGGACGGAAATAGGCGGCGGCCAGGGCGATGAAATACTGGGCGGATTTGGACAGGTAGCGATTGCGCCGGTAGCAGGCAGACACGGTCCAGGCGGGATGGGCAGACAGGCGGAAGCAGGCCACGTCCTCCACCCCCTGGACGTAGTAGGCGGGGACGATGGAGCAGCTCAGCCCCTTCTGTACCATGGAGACATTGGCCCGGTTGCTGGCGGTCTCCAGAAAGAGGTTGGGCTTTCGCCCCGCCCGCTCAAACAGGGGGTCGATGACCTCCCGCTGGGTGGAGGAGCGGTAGATGAGGCAGAAGGTCAGGTCCCAGAGGCACTCCGTGTCCAGCACCGTCAGGGGCGCGCCCGGCGGCGCGGCCCTGGCCGCCAGCGGATGGCTGCGGGGCGTGATGAGCAGGAACTCCTCCCGCAGGAGAGGGACGCAGGTCAGCCCCGGAACCTCCCCCTCCGGCCTGGAGATGAAGCCCAGATCCAGCTCGTCCCCGGCCAGCATCTCCAACTGCCGCCGGACGCTGATCTCCCGCGGGGTCACTGTCACCTCGGGATAGCTCTGATAGAACCGTGGGTACACGGCCATGAACATCTCCATGCCCCGCTCCGGGGCGAAGGCAAGGGAGAGGGTGCCCCGCCTCCGGCCGGCGATGTCGTGGATGATGCGGTAGGCCTCGTTTTTCAGCTCCAGCATCCGGCGGGCGTACTCCACGTAGACCCTGCCGGCCTCAGTGAGGGCAAAGCTGCTGCGGGAGCGGAAAAAGAGCCGGGTGCCCAGCTCATGCTCCAGCTTCAGAAGCTGCTGGTCCAGGGCGGACTGGGTGATGAACAGCTTGGCCGCGGCCTTGCTGATACCGCCCTCCTGGGCGATGGTGAGAATATAGGTCATCTGTTTGACGTCCATGGCCGATCACTCCTTGCCGGTAAAAGGGCGCGCCCCCGGCTCCGCGTGGGAAGGTCGGGGGCGCAGCGGGGGAAAAGAACCACTCAGCGGCGGATGAGGAGCACCGCCACGTCGTTGACATTGGTGCCCGTCGCCCCCGTGTGGAGCAGGCCGCCGCAGGCGGCCAGGGCGTGGTAGGCGTCGTTGTTCTTCAAAACCTCAAAGATGCGCACGCCCTGCCTCGCCAGCCGCTCCTTTGTCCCGCCGTCCACGAAGCCGCCGGCGGCGTCGGTGGGGCCGTCGGTGCCGTCGCTGCCCAGAGAGAACACGGCTGTGTCCTCCAGCCCGGCGATGCCGGCGGCGGCGGAGAGGGCCAACTCCTGGTTGCGCCCGCCCAGGCCGGAGCCGGTCAGGTGCACCACGGTCTCCCCCCCGGCCAGGAAGGCCAGGGAGCAGTCCGTATCCTGGTGGGCACGGGCTACGGCGGCCAGGAAGGCCCCCGCCTCCCGGGCCTCGCAGTCCAGGCTGTCGGTGAGCAGCACCGGCTCATAGCCCAGCTCCCGGCAGGCCGCGGATGCGGCGGCGCACAGCTCCCGCACGCTGCCGGTGATAAGGGTCTCCACATTGTCCAGAACCTTGGGCGTCTCCCGCTCCAGGCACTGGGAGGCCTCAGGCGACAGGCGCAGGCCGTACTGCTCCGCGATGCGGCGGGCATCGGCACAGGTGGAGGAGTCGGGGTAGGCCGGGCCGGAGGCGATCATGTCCAGCGGATCGCCGATGATGTCCGACAGGACGATGGAGAATACCTTTGCCGGGGCGCAGTGCTGGGCAAACCGCCCGCCCTTGACGGCGGAGAGCCGCTTGCGGATGGTGTTCATCTCCACGATGTCCGCCCCGCTGGCCAGCAGGCTCTGGGTGATGGACTGGAGCTCCTCCTGGGGGACCAGCGGCGCTTCAAAGAGGGCGGAGCCGCCGCCGGAGAGGAGAAAGAGGACGGTGTCCTCCGCTGTCAGGCCGTCCGTAAGGGCCAGCGCCTCCTCCGTGGCGGAAAAGGTGTCCTGGTCGGGGACGGGGTGGCCCGCCTCCCGGATGAGCAGGGAACCGATGGGGCCCTGGGCATGGCCGTGCTTGGTGATGACGATGCCGCCGTCCAGCCGCCCCCCCACGCAGTCGCAGGCGGCGCGGGCCATAGACCAGGCGGCCTTGCCCACGGCCACCAGCACCACCCGGCCGCCCTGAAAGGGGTTCCCCTCCAGGGCGCGGCGAACCGCCGCGTCGGGCTGGACAGCGGCGATGGCCCGGCGGACAATCTGATCACAGTCGTTTCTCAGTTTCATGCGTTCCTCCATGGTCGCCTCGCGGAGAGGCTTAAATCAGGCCGGCCTCAGACATGGTGCGGCGGAAGCCCTCTTTGGCGGGGCCCTCCGGGGTGGGGAGGCTGGGCCGGTAGGGCGCGCCCACATCCCGGCCGCGGAGCGCGGCCATGTCCTTGGCGGCCACAGGGAAGCTGGCGGGGTCCATGGCCAGACGGACGGGGTTGAGCTTGAACTGGGCCTCCAGGCTGCCCTGGAGATCCCCGGCGGCAAACTTGTTGTAGACGTCGGTGATCAGCTCGGGCATGAAGTTGGCCGCGGTGCACACGCCGCCCACCGCGCCGTGGCACAGGCTGGCGTAGAGCAGGGTATCCTTGCCGCCGAACACCTTGAAGCCCACGTCGCGGGTACGGCGGATGAACTCGGCGGTGAGGGTGATGTCGCCGCTGGTGTCCTTCATGCCCACAGTGTTTTCCACCTGATGGGCCAGGGCGTCCACGAGATCGGCGGTGAGGGTATACCCCACCCGCCCGGGGTTGTTGTAGAGCAGCATGGGCGCGCCGGGGACGCTTTCGGCGATGGTCTTGAAGTGCTGGAACAGCTCGTCATAGGTGGGCTTGAGGAACATGGGCTGGAGCACACTGACGCCGGCGGCGCCGTTGGCCACGGCCATTTTGGCCAGACGGCAGCACTTCTGGGTGCGGATGGCACCAATGCCAAAGTAGACGGGGACGCGGCCAGCGGCCTGATCCACCATAATCTTCAGGCCCCGCTCCATCTCGTCCTCTTCTACCATATAGAACTCGCCGTTGCTGCCAAAGGCCAGAATACCGGACACGCCGCCCTTGATGACGTAGTCCACCTGGTCGCGGAGCCTGGCCTCGTCAATGCGCTCCTCCCCGTCGATGGGGGTGAGTATGGGCACCACGACGCCCTTGATAAAATCCGTATTCATGATCGATCACCTCGCACTCGTGTCGGGCGGCCTTACAGGGACTCGATGCCGGTGAGCTTCTTGTAGTACTTGATAATGGAGCTGTGATCGTCCTGGCCGCAGCCGTTGTTGTGCAGCCACTGGAAGATCTCCTGCACCGCGGCGGTCATGGGCAGGGGGGAGCCCACGGTGTGGGCGCAGTCCAGGGCGTTGTTCAGATCCTTGATGTGCAGGTCAATCTTGAAGCCGGGCTTGTCATTGCCCTCGATCATCATGGGGGCCTTGGCGTTCATGACGGTAGAGCCGGCCAGACCGCCGCGGATGGCCTGGAACACCAGCTCGGGGTCCACGCCCGCCATCTTGGCCAGGGTCAGGGCCTCGGACAGGGCCTGGATGTTGCAGGCCACGATAATCTGGTTGGCCAGCTTGGTGGTGTTGCCCGCGCCCACGTCGCCGCAGCGCACCACAGAGGCGCCCATGGCGCCCAGGATGTCCTTGTACTGGTCAAAGACCTCCTGCTTGCCGCCCACCATGAAGGAAAGGGTGCCGTCGATGGCCTTGGGCTCGCCGCCGGAGACGGGGGCGTCCAGCATCTCAATGCCGCGCTTGGCCAGCTCCGCCGCGATCTCCTTGGAGGCCACGGGGTTGATGGAGCTCATGTCGATGAACACGCTCCCCGGCTTCATGTGGGCGGCCACGCCGTCCTCCCCCAGCATGACAGCCTTTACCTGGGGGCTGTTGGGCACCATGGTCAGCACCACGTCGCAGGTCTCGCCGATCTCTGCGTTGGTGGCGGCCTTGGCCCCGGCGGCTACGATTTCGTCCACGCTGGCCTGGTTCAGATCGCTGACCGTGAGGTCATAGCCCGCCTTGAGCAGGTTCTTCGCCATGGGCTTGCCCATAATGCCAAGACCGATCAGTCCGATTTTCATAATACATTTCCTCCTTAAAATAATAGCACAGATTGGGGTGGATAGGAACTATAAAAGCGGGACTCACGCGTTGGCGCGGGCCACGTTTTTGGTGACAATCACATCGGCGCCCAGGCCGCACACGTCGGCCAGGGCCACCTGCCCGACGGCGGTGGGGGCCTGGAGACGTACGGTGTTGATGACCTCCATTACCCGGAAGATGTCCTTCTTGGAGATGGGGCGGCTGAGCCGCACGCTGGCCAGGGGCAGTTCGCCGCCCTCCACCAGTACGCTGGTGGCGATGTTGCGCTGGGGGTCGGTGAGCTCCTGGCGGACATAGGCGTCTCCCTTGGGACAGGTGGCACCCTGGACGGCGTACACCGTGTCCCCCTCATATTCGGCTGTGATCTCACAGCTGTTGGGGCAGATAATACAGGTAAAACTCCGCGTCACTGTACGCTCACCTCCAAATCACCGGACTGCTCCAGCACCGCGGCGCGGATGGGAAGCTGAAGCATCTCGGCAGGGAGTGCCTTGGGCAGCCTGCGCCGCAGTACCTCGCGGCCGTCCTGCGTCACGGTCAGGGTGACGGCCTTCATGGGCCGGGACACCCGCAGGGAGAGGGTGAAATCCCGGCTGCCGCTGATGCGCTGGGGGATGACGTGGCCCACGTTGGCGCCCGCCCTGACCTCCAGGGGACAGGGGGGAAGCGCATGGTTTTTCAGGTACTCCGCCGCCGACGAGGCCAGGGCCTCCGCCTCCAGGGAGACGAAGTCCACCAGATCGTGGACGTGGAGCACGTTGCCCGCGGCAAAGACGCCGGGAATGCTGGTCTGGTAGTGCTCGTCCACGAAGGCGCCCTTGGTGCGCCCGTCCACCGCCAGGCCGGAGCCGTTGGCGATGTCCCCGGCGGGGATGAGGCCCACCGAGAGAATCAGCGTGTCGCACTCCACCCGCTCCTCCGTGCCGGGGATGGGGCGGAGGCGTTCGTCGACCTGGGAGACCGTAACGGCCTCCAGACGCGCCCGGCCGTGAATATCGGTGACGGTATGGCTCAGGTACAGGGGGATGCCATAGTCGTTGAGGCATTGCTCGATGTTGCGGGGCAGGCCGCTGGGATAGGACTGCACCTCATAGACGGCCTTCACATGGGCCCCCTCCAGCGTCATGCGGCGGGCCATGATCATGCCGATGTCGCCGCTGCCCAGAATGACCACCTCCCGGCCCACCATGAGGTTGCGCAGGTTAATGTACTCCTGGGCCACGCCGGCGGTATAGATGCCCGCCGGGCGGCTGCCCGGAATGGCCAGGGCGCCCCGGGTACGCTCCCGGCAGCCCATGGTGAGAATCACCGCGTCGCCCCGGAGCTGTTTGAGCCCGGCGGGGCCGGAGGCGGTGACGGTGCGGTCGGCCTCCAGGGAGAGAACGGTGGTGTCGGTAAGACAGGTGATGCCCAGCTCCTCCGCCTGGGCCACGAACCGCTGGGCGTACTCGGGGCCGGAGAGGGTCTCGCCGAAGCGGGTGAGGCCGAAGCCGTCGTGGATGCACTGACGGAGAATGCCGCCGGGGCGGTGTTCCCGCTCCAGCACCACCACGTCGTCGATGCCCTTCTGCCTGAGCCGGATGGCGGCGGCCAGGCCGGCGGGTCCGCCGCCGATGATTACCGCCTGATGGCGTTCCACGTTCATACCGGCTCCCCTCCTTTCACTGCCCCGGTGAACATCCAGGAGCCCTCCGGCCCCAGGTGGATGTCCCTGAAGTCCTCCCCCAGCTCCCGGTGGAGGGCCTCGGTGATGCGGGTCTCGCAGTAGCCGCCCTGGCAGCGGCCCATGGTGGCACGGGTGCGCACCTTGATACCGTTGACGGTGTGGACGCCCAGGGGGTTGTGGATGGCCTGGAGAATTTCGGCCTTGGTGACCTTCTCGCAGCGGCAGAAGATCTCGCCGTAGTCCGGGTTCTCCGCGATGGCGGCGGCCCGCTCCTCGTCGGCCATATCGGCAAAACGGCGGATGCCGTGCCGGATGGGATCAAAGTCGGGATTGGGCTCCAGCGCCTCCTGCCGGGCGATGAGGGCCACGGCCCGGCGGGCCAGCGGGAGGGCGGAGGTGACGCCGGGGGACTCGATGCCCACCAGGTTGACCACGCCGGGCGCCTCGTCCCGGCACTCCAGTACGAAGTCCTGTACCGCGCCGGTGGCGGGGTCGATGCGCTTGGGCCGGATGCCGGCAAAATTGCGGATGAAGTAGGCGCGGTCCATGTGCTTGAACATCCGCGAACCGCTCTCAATGAGGCCGTCCATGGCGGCCTGGGTGGACTCGTAGTCCTGGAAATCCCGCGCCAATTGGCTGTCGGGCCCCACCAGTACATTTCCCTCCACGGTGGGCGTGGCATGGGTGTCAAACGTATTGTCCGGATTGGGGGCGGGATAGACGGGAATCTTGGCAAACTGGCCCGCCAGCTTGTCAAGAACGAAGTATTCGCCTTTGACCGGCTTAATGACATAGCCGGGAATGCCCAGCTGCTCGCTGACCACGGCGGAGTTGAGCCCCGCGCTGTTTACCACCCAGCGGGTGTGGAAGTCGCCCCTGGTGGTGTGGAGCAGGTGGGTGCCGTCGGCCTGCCGGGTCTCGCCGGTGAAAGCGCAGTTGAGGTGGTACTCCGCCCCGTTGTGAACCGCGTTCTCCGCCAGGGCGATGGTGTAGAGGAAGGGATCCAGAATACCGCTGGCCGGGCACCACATGGCGAAATTGCCGCCGGCGCTGGGGTCAAGCTCATCCATCCGCTTGCGGTCGATGAGCTCCAGGCCCTTCACGCCGTTGGCCTCGCCGCGGGCCATGAACTGCTCCAGCCGCTGGCGGTGCTCATCGGTGAAGCCCACAATGAGCTTTCCGGTGCGCTTAAAGGGGACATCCAGCTCGCGGGCTACCTGGTCGAACTCCTGGTTGCCCTCCACGGCGCAGATGGCCTTGAGGGAGCCGGTCTTATAGAGGAACCCGGCGTGGAGCATGCCGGTGTTGCGCCCACTGGTCTGGGTGCAGACGTCGCTCTCCTTCTCCAGCACGGCGATGCGCAGCTTGTACCGGGACAGCTCCCGGGCGATGGCGCTGCCCACCACCCCGCCGCCGATGATGACGACGTCATAGGACTGCTGCATAGGGATAGCTCCTTTCTCCATTAAAGGAACAGGGTCAAAATGGGGACGGTGACCAGGCTGGTCAGCGTCGAGATAAACACACACTTGGAGGCGAACTGGGCGTCCGCCCCGTATTTCTGGGCCAGGATGGCGGTGGTGGAGCCGATGGGCATGCCGGTGAGCACCACGCTGACCCCGGCGGTGAGGGGATCCACCCCCAGCAGCCGCAGGGCCACGAGGCACACGGCGGGCAGCAGGAGCTGGCGCACCGCCACCAGATAGAAGCACTTGGGGTCGAACACGGTCTTGAGGGGCACGTCGGCCAGGATGGCCCCCACCAGGGCCATGGCCATGGGGGAGGTACAGGCCCCCAGGTTGTCCACGGCGGCGTCCACAAAGTGGGGCAGGGGGAGCTGGAAGAGCATCCATACCAGCCCCACCTCCACGGCGATGATGCCGGGGTTGAGCAGCACCTTCCGGACGGCCTGCTTGGCGTCGGCCTTGGTAAACAGGGAGATGCCGGCGCTCCACATGAGGATGCGGGTGGGGATGATGAACAGGGAGCCCAGAAAGAGGCCCTCGTCGCCGTAGGCGCCGCTGACCACGGGCAGGCCGGCAAAGCCGGAGTTGCTGACCAGGGTGCCGTACTGGAGGATGCTCTTCTCCTGGTATGGGAAGCGGTTGTAGAGCACCTTGCCCAGCAGCAGGGCCGCCGCGGCCATGGCGGTGGCGATGAGGACGGCCACGCCCCCCTGCTTGAGGGACTCCCGGCTGAACTCCATGTGGAAGGACTCAAAGATCATGCAGGGCAGGGTGATGAGCACCACAAAGTCGGTCAGCTTATCCCGGGCCGCGTCATTGAATATGCCCTTCTTGCGGCAGAAGAAGCCCACCGCCATGTAGATGAAGAGGACGGTCTGCACGTCCACCATCTTGAAAAAGCTGTCCATACTACCCCTCGATGGGGGTGAGAAGGGCCCCGTCCCCGTCAAATTCCAGCGGCTCGGGCTCAGAGCAGGCCGCCACGCCGGGCCATTTACCCGCCTTCACGTCCCTGTAATAGGCCTCGCTGAGCATGATGCGGCCGATGTGGAGGCTGTTTGGGATGCGGATGATCCGGGCGCGGCTGCGGTCGATGCCGGTGCAGGTGCGGATACACATCTGAATAGCCTCCCTGTCGTTGGCCACCACGCAGGGGATGCGGGCGGAGGTGAGGACGGTAGAGGTGAGACAGTTGGGGTACATCTTTTCCGTGTCGATTTTGTCAAAGAACCGCTTTGTGATCACGTTGGCCAGGCCCACGCCCAGGGCGTTGCCGTGGCTGGCCGCGCTCAGATCGAGAAAGCAGGTGCGCTGCACCTCCACCCCGCCGTGGGCGTACTCGGTGGAAAAGGTGCCGGTGATGTTGGGGTCCACGCCGGTGCCCGAGTAGTTCTTGCCCGTCTCGTCCACCACCAGCACGTCGCAGGCGCCCACCAGCAGGGAGGGCATCCGCTCAAAGGCAAACTGGAGCAGCTCCGGCTCCCGGGCGAGAGTGTCGTCCCTGTCGATGGCCTCGATGCGGCAGGTCTCGTCATAGGCGTTCTCGATGCAGGGCAGGGCAAAGAGGATGGGGGCCCTGGCCAGAATGACCTTGGCGATGGAGGGGATGTTGGCCCCGATCTTGCCCATGCCGTCGGAGTGGACCCGCTCGGCCCCCTTCTGCTTGCCCAGGCCCACGGCGAGCATCTTGCAGGGCCCGCTCTCGTAGGGGCCGCGGAAGGCGTTGTGGGGCTTGAGGCGGCAGGAGACGATGATACCGTCGGCCTCATAGGCGTTTTTGTCCAGGTACACCGGCAGGCCGGTGTCGGAGGTGCCCAGCTCCACCACCTCCATGCTGCTGCGGATCTCACAGCCCATGGCCTCCGGGGTGATGCCGTAGCTGGCCAGCACCTCCAACTGCCCCTCGGCAGTGGCGCCGCCGTGGCTGCCCATGGCGGGCACGATGAAGGGGACGGCGCCCCTGGCCTTTACAAAGTCCGCGATGGACCGGGTGATGAGATCCACGTTGGCGATGCCCCGGCTGCCCGCCGTGATGGCGATGGACATGCCGGGCCGGATTTTGGAGCGGAAGGGCTCCCGGGACAGCTCCCCCGCCACGGCGGCGGGGATGTCTGCGGGGGCGATGCGCTCCCGGGGGAAGAGCTGCTCGGCGCGGAACATGCGGGGAATGGGCACGTCGGCCAGCAGACGGGAGACGACGCCCCCCTGTTTGATTTCCATACCAAACCGACCTTTCTCTTGTCAGGTAATAGGCGCGGGATTGAAGATGCACAGGTCGTTGTGGAAGCCGTACTGGTCGGAGTAGGGCTTCTTCACGCCGCTGGCCACGTCCAGAATCAGGTGGAACAGCTCGGCGCCCACGTCGGCGATGGTCTTCTCGCCGGTGGCGATGGGGCCGGCGTTGACGTCGATGAGGTCAAACCAGTGCTCCTTCATCTCGTTGCGGGAGCAGACCTTGATGACCGGGGCGGCGGCCAGCCCGTAGGGGGTGCCCCGGCCGGTCATAAAGACCTGAAGCCCGATGCCGCTGGCCAGCTGGCAGGGGCCGCAGACGATGTCGCTGGCGGGAGTGGCGGCGTAGATCAGGCCGTGCTTATGGGGCTTCTCCGCCGGGGAGAGCACCTCCTCGATGGGGGCGGTGCCCGACTTGGCGATGGAGCCCATGGCCTTCTCCACGATGTTGGCCAGGCCGCCCTTCTTGTTGCCGGGGGTGGGGTTGGCGTCCCGGTCCACGCCGCCGGCGTCCAGATAGTCGTCGTACCACTTCATCTCGGCGGCCAGCTTGTCCCGGGCGGCCGCGTCGCGGCAGCGGGCGGCCAGCAGATGCACTCCGTCGCGCACCTCGGTGACCTCGCTGAACAGGACGGTGGCGCCGCCCTTCACCAGCATGTCGGCGGCGTAGCCGGCGCTGGGGTTGGCGGTGAGGCCGGAGAAGGCGTCGGAGCCGCCGCACTGCATGCCGATGAGCAGCTCGCTGAGGGGCAGCTCCTCCCGGCGGCGCTCGTTGAGCCGTTTCAGCTTCCGCTCGGCCATCTCCATCAGGGCCTGCATCATGGCGTCGTGGCCCCGGTAGTCCTGGAGGGTGAGGGTGTTCTCCGGGGTGATGTCCTCCGGGGGGAGCACCATGTCGTAGGTGAGCTTTTCACAGCCCAGGCCCACCACCATCAATTCGCCGCCGAAGTTGGGGTGGCGGATGAGGTTGGTGACCGCCCGGATGGGGATGTGGGCCTCCCGGGCCTTAATGGCCACGCCGCAGCCGTAGGGGTGGTTCACTGCCACCACGCCGTCCACATTGGGGTACTTGGGCAGCAGCTCCCGCTTGATGCGCTCCACCGCCACGTTGACCACACCGGCGGCGCACTGGACGGTGGTGACAATGCCCAGCAGGTTGCGGGTGCCGGCGGGGCCGGTTTTGTTGCGGTAGCCCATCCAGGTTCTGCGGGGCGGATCGGGCAGCTCTTCCATGGGGACGAGGCTGGTCCCGTAGGGCATGTCGTCCAGGCCGGGGGACTGAGGCAGGTCCAGCATGTGCTCGTTGATCCAGGCCCCAACGGGGATGGGAGCCTTGGCGTAGCCCAGCACCACGCCGTAGCGGACCACCTCGCCCCCCTTGGGGATGTCAGTCAGGGCGATCTTGTGGGCCTGGGGGATGTCCTCACGGGTGACGACGCCGGGCATGACCCCGGTGCCGCGGGGGATGTCGTGGACCGCGATGGCTACGTTGTCCGCGTCCTTGACCTTGATGTAAAGCGGTGCGCTCATAGACGAATTACTCCCTTTTGGCCGATGTCATTCCACCGGACGCGGGGCGCGCCGGACGGAATGACATCGAGGTGTTATGATGATTACTGCTTGCCGGAGAGCTCCTTCTCCTGGCGCTTGGCCTTGCGGTTGTCCAGAACGGCGTAGACCACGGACAGGATGATCAGCGCCCAGATAACCCAGCTCATGGGACGCACGAACAGGCCGGTCAGGGAGCCGTTATAAGCGGTGAGCACCTGAATGAAGTAGTCCTCCAGGTCGCCGCCCAGAATGAAGCCGATGAGGAAGCAGGACACGGGGAAGTGGAACTTCTTGATCAGAAGGCCCACAATGCCGAAGAGCAGCAGGCACCACACGTCGAACATGCGGCCGTTGAGGGTGGCGTAGGCGCCCACGGTGCACATCATGAGCACCACGGGGTACAGGCGCTCCTGGGGAATGAGGACGATCTTCGCCAGCAGCTTCACCGGGAAGAACATGACCAGGTACATCAGGATATTGCAGCACAGCAGGGCCACCAGAATGGTGTTCCAGATCACCGGATTGTTGGTGATGAACAGGGGGCCCACCTGAATGCCCTGGAGCATGAAGGCGCCGATCAGGACGGCGGTGGTGGAGTCGCCGGGAATACCCAGGCTCAGCAGGGGCACCAGGGCGCCGCCGGTCAGGCCGTTGTTGGAAGTCTCAGAGGCGATCAGGCCCTCGGGCACGCCGGTGCCCAGCAGCTCGGGGTGCTTGGACCAGCTCTTGGCCTGGGAGTAGGCGATCAGGGAGGCCGCGGAGCCGCCCACACCGGGCAGGATGCCCATGAAGGTGCCCAGCAGGGCGGAGCGGAACACATTGATGATCTGCCCCTTGAAGTCGTGGAGAAGGCTGAACTTGACGTTGTTCTTGACCTCCAGCGTATCATCCTTGCTGTAGGAGGCGTGCATACCCGTCTCACACTGCTGGAGCATCTCGGAGACGGCGAACAGGCCGATGAGCACGGGGAAGAGCTGGAAGCCGCTCTGCATCTGGCTCTCCAGGAACTCAGGGACCATGCGGTATTCATTGTTGACGGAGAACTGGTTCATCATGGCTACCAGCACGCCCAGCATACCGATCCACAGGCCGCGGAGCATCTGGCCCCGGGACAGGGCGGCGATGACGGTGAGGGCGAAGAGGATGATGAGGAACTTCTCCACGGCGGAGAACTTGATGGCCCAGCCGGCCAGGATGGGAGTGAAGAGGGCCAGCACCACCAGGGAGATCATGCCGCCCATGAAGGAGGAGGTGACGCCGATTTTCAGGGCGCGTTCTCCCTCGCCCCGCAAGGCCATTGGGTGTCCGTCGAAGGTCGTACACACCGACGACGGGGTGCCGGGAATGTTGATGAGGATGGCGGGGACCAAGCCGCCGGAGATGCCGCCCACATAGAGGCCCAGCAGCAGATAGAGGGCCATCTCCATGGAGTAGGCGTAGGTCAAGGGGAGGAACACGGCCACGGCCATGGTGGCCGTCATGCCGGGGATGGCGCCGAAGATGATGCCGATGACGACGCCGAACAGGGCCACGGCGATGTACTCCGGGCCGATCACGAAGGGCAGTTCAAATCCCATGAATCACACCAGCCTTTCTTTAGTAGAGAATGAAGCCCAGGGACGGAATCTCAATGGTGAGGAGACCGGAGGGCAGGGTGATGGCGAACGCGGTGCCGAACACAACGCTGATGATCAGGCAGGCCACCACGGAGATGATCAGGCTGGTGATGTGGTACCTGGGGTTTTTCAGCTGCGCCTTGTTGGCAAACAGGGTGTTGAACAGGAACAGGCAGATGATGGACCAGAAGGTGAAGCCCAGCTTGTCCAGCAGGAAGAAGTAGACCACCATCAGGGCGATCGTACCCCAGAATTTGAACTTGTCGTAGTGTTCCACGAAGAAGCGGCCGGGCTTGACAAAAAAGCCCTTGCCCGCCTTGATCCGGGCCCGCCCCTCCAGGGCGATCAGCAGGACGCCCAGAATCACCAGAATTCCAATGGTGATGATGGGGAAAATCCAGTGCTGGGTTGAATACTCCACATTGATACGCATCTTATTACCTCTCTTTCGCAGGGTGGTATCACAGAATATCACCCCGCTGAAGCGCCAACCGCCGGCTGGGCTTCAACGGGGTGACACTCCAACAGATATTAGGTCAGCTCGTCCAGGCCGGGGGCCACGTCGATGATCTCCTGGCCGATGTCCCGCTTGTCGCTGATGAACTGGCGGGAGGCCTCCAGATCCGCCTCCTCGGCGGTGACGGCGCTGTAGAGCAGGCCGGCCATCTCAGCCTGGAAATCGGGGTTCTCACAGACCTTCTGCATGGCGGCGGCGATCTCATTCAGAATGCCCTCGTCCATGTCCTTGGGGAAGAGCATGAAGAAGTCCTTGTTGAAGTCGAAGGGCTCGCCGTTGAAGGTGATGCCGTCGTCGGCCATGGAGATAACGCCGCTGCCCTCCAGGTTGCCGCAGGTGTCAAAGAGCTTCATGGCCAGCTGGGCGTCCACGCCCTCCTTGGTGAACTCCACGCAGGAGGAGTAGTCGGCGTAGATGATGTCGGTGTTGCCGTCCCAGAGGCGCTGCTTCTTCTCGTCGGTGGTGCCGCCCACCAGGGCCTTGATGCGGCTGGCCACCTCGTCGCCGTACTGCTCCTGAACCCACATATACCACACCACAAAGTCCAGGTGGGAGGCGGAGCCGGACTCAATGTTCACCCGCAGCTCCTCGCCGGGGTTATCGGCCAGCCACTGGGCGGCCTCATTCAGGTTGTTGTAGGGGGCGTCGGCCTTGGCCACAAAGCAGCCGCCAGGGTTGACGCCGATGCGGGGGCCGACGGTCAGGTTCTCCAGGGCGTAGTCCTCACTGACCGCGCCGAAGAGTACGCTCAGGAACGCCATGTCGTGGAACATCATGATGGTGGTGCCGTCGCCCTTGGCCTTGGAGATGGTGTCCAGCGCCTGGGCGTTGCCGATGGCGTCCACCTTGCCGTTGAAGCCCATCTCCTCGCCCAGATAGCGGGTGACCATGTCGGCGATCATGTAGGAGTCGCCGCCGGTGGAGGTGGAGCCGATGACCACGCGGACACGCTTGCCCTTCAGGCTGCTCTCGCCGGAGGCGGCGCTGCCGGTCGCCTCGGTGCCGGGATCGCCGGTGGAGGGGGTGCCGGTTTCCGTGTTAGAGGGGGTGCCGCCGCAGCCGGCCAGCAGGCCGACTGCCATGGAGGCGGAAAGGAGCAGAGCCGTCAATTTCCTGAACTTCATTGTTCAATTCCTTCCTTTCGTTCGGTTCATTCACTGGGGATGTTCCGTGCTTGCTTGCGGGGGATGGGGGCGCTTCACTACCGTGGCACTATGATAGCAGGCCGCGGCGCGGGTTTTCCATTCGCAAAAGGCAATGAAATGGGAGAGTAAATTTGTAAACTCTGTGTGGGTTTCAGAAAAATGAATTTAAGATTTCAAAAATACCCGTTCTGCGTTTCAAATATGGAAGATTTGTTTCGCTTAAAACTGTAAATTTATAGAAATCATCGGTTGATTTTTATAGTTTGTCAGAAAAAAACAAGTAAAATTTGTGCAAAACAGATAAGAGCAGGCGCGGTTCACCCTCCGCCTGCTGCTCCTTGTGCGGAACAAAAATCTCTGTTACACTGAACATGAATACAAAGTTTTTGTACCGTTCTGGTCAAAAGGAGTGTCACACCATGAAATCAGAATCTGCGGAGCTGGTAAGCGGCCTCATCCGCCAATACCGCCGCCTGCGCCTGCTCTACCTGGGTTATCTGGCGGCGGCCGTCCTGGCGCTGGTCTTCTTCTTTGTGGACAAGCGCGTTACCCTGGCGCTGGTGGCGGCCAGCCTGGTCTACCACCTGGTGGTGGTACGGAGGGCGGGGAAGGCCTACCAGCGGGCCTTTGTCCACGCCTGCGGCCAGTGTACCCTGGCCCGGCGCCTTCAGGACGCCCGCCACACCGAAGCGCCCACCCTGGAGGAGGGGGAGCTGCGCCGCGCCCGCCTGGTCGCCGCCAACGACGCCAAGGGCTCCGTCCTGGTGCGGGAGGGCGGCTCCGGTACCTACCACGGCCGCCGTGTGCGCCTGGGTGACGCCGGGTTTACCCATTCCTTCTCCATGGAGGGGAAAACCCACCACGAGTTCGTGGTGGGCACCTGGGTGACGGTGGAGCTGGGGAAGGACACCGGGCTGGACTGGCGGCTCATCCACGAGCGGGTGATGATGAAGCCGTCCCGGGACGCCATGCTGCGCCGGGAGAGCGGGCTGCGGCGGGCGGTGGGCTTCGGCCCCGGCTGGATGGAGGACGGCACCTGGTTTGCCCTCCGGCCGGAGGGCAAACCCGACGTGCCCGGTGACGCCTTCCTCGCCGCCCTGCGCCGGCTGTCCGCCGCCACCGACAAGCCCCTGGCCGTCTGCGTCCAGGGAGACCGCCTCCATGTCTTTGTCACCAACCGTATCCTGGGCCAGAAGGTATCCAGCCGCGTCCCGCCGAGCGCCGCCGTGGCCGAGGTGGATTTTCTCCCCGAGCTGGACGGAATTCTCAAGGCCTCGGACGCCCTGGTATAAAACTTCATGCGCCAAGAGCGCACCACGAAAACGGGCAAGGGCTTGTGGCGCATGAAGTTTATGCGCATATGGGCCGTCCCGGCCCATGCGCTTTGATTTCATGGCCGTGCCGCTGAAAGCGGCACATGGCCAA
>ENA-ORVC01001033-ORVC01001033.1-human-gut-metagenome-genome-assembly--contig:-NODE-1033-length-26218-cov-4.572985_pt1 | contig 26218 bp, 40 predicted proteins | sample MGYA00242092_ERZ509234 | MGnify/ENA primary metagenome ERZ509234 (study PRJEB26280, sample SAMEA2338800) | human gut metagenome | biome: human gut; feature: human-associated habitat; material: faeces... | reverse complement strand
GCGGCGAGATGCGTGTTTTTGCAACTTGAATCGAAAGGAAATACGGATAATGATGGGTTTGAAAGCATCGATGAAACACAAGAAAAGCTACCTTTTAGTTAAGAGGAGGAAATACAATGTCAAAAGTTGTGAGGATTAGTGATGAAAACTATGATTTTATTGAATGCATGGCGTTCAGGAATGGAGTTCCGATAAATGCAATATTAAATGAGGTGCTGGAAAAATTCAAAAATTCGTCGCCGAATGATGTGATTTCAGTGGAATATCGGGGCAGAAAAGTTGCGATAAGGTAACAAGTAACAAAAGTAACAACAGGAAATCGCGCTATATATACGGAATAAAAATGTGAGAAATTCAAAAATATGAAGTCCCTATATAGGGTAAAAATCATTGTTACTTTTGTTACCAACCTCAAAAACCTGTCAACCATGCGGGTTTGATAGGGTAACAGACTTTTGTTACCGGAAGAAAAATTTTGTTGCTTTGTTACGAAGAGGGTAGTGTATGCACGAAAAAATAACAGATATCCAGAATTTGTTCTGGAAAGCGTATAAAAATTATAAAGGTACCGGCTCAATGAGTCAATACAATGCAGATGTCGATGGGATTATTGAGAAGTACAGGGATGATCATGCTATGTTGAATTTCTGCAAAAACTTGGCAATATCATGGGCGCCGGTTATTAACAAAATGAAAGAAGATGATTAAATGCAAGAAAGAAAAAGGGACCTATACGAGCCGTATTTGGACGAAATAAAGCAAATGCTTGAAGATGGGTGCGTAATTACCAATATACACAAGGAAATTGCGAAAAAGAGCGGAATTGACGCAAATGTTAAGACGATGAAGCGTTTTATGAGAGAAAAAGGCTTAATCCAGGAGTCTGAATGCGAAAAGACCGAAATCAATAAATTGATAAAAGATAGGTTCAAGGGAATCAGTGAATACATGGATTTCTACGAACGTTGGGTGCGGACTAGTTGTCGATTAAACAGAGCAATATCAAATCCGAATAGAGTGCTGATGCGGAGGTATTTACAGTAGCTGTGAAAAAAAGAAAGAGAAACCAAAGAAAAATGAAGTACATATCTGCTCTTCCTGCGGACGGGAAATTATTGGAGATTACGAGTACATAAAAACAAAGAGAGGGACAGAGTTGTATTTTTGTAAAGATATGAGGTGTAGGAGGAATGACTAATGCCAAAAACAGAAGAAACATGGATGGACGGGATCACTACAGAAATGATGGAGTATATATGCGACGACCTGTGCAGGCATCCAGATCAGCTAAATAGAACAGAGCTGGACGATAAATGCGCAGAATGCAAGATGGAGCGGTTTGTGTGCGATATTTTGAACCAGTATAACAAGGTGAATGATTTTGCAAACAGCCAGTGCGAGAAGTTGATGTGTGAGATGCATGAGCTGAAAGAACGAGATACGGCAAAGAAGCCGAAAAAATACGGAGTGACAGACAGCCAAGGTGTATTCCATCCATTGGTTGGAGTTGATGGAGTACCGTATGACTTATGCCCGAATTGTGATAGTAATTTATGTACAACTGGTATGTTCGGAAGAAGCAAAGAAAGAATGAAGTATTGTGAGAAGTGCGGCCAGAGATTAGATTGGAGTGAGGAAGAATGATTTTATTTTGCCCTGATTTAACGGGAAAAGAAGAGATAAAAGCAATGCTTATTGGCAACGGCGATTTTGTTAGACCAGTGTTGCATCCGCGTATTAAAGAGAAATGTGTAGCGTACAAGGATGGAAAGTGCATGAAATACAACAATGAAGTGGAGAGGGAAAGTGAAAGAACGAACATTTGAAGATATCCTGTATATGATTAAAAGATCGTGCGACAAGATTTTTTACAAAGGCACTGATTACGATGGATTAAAACCGGAGATTGTAAGATGCGCCACAAAAATTTACATAGAGCAGATGCGACAGAACGGAGGAATAGAATGACTGGTAGAGAATTAAGCGACAAATTGAATTATTTAGGGATGGAAAGAAAAATTAGAAAATTAGCGCTTGAAGAAAAAATGGAAACAGCGGAAAAAATTGCAGTAATGTCAACAATGGAAGTTTGCAATCTGGTTTCGAACGAGTATGAAATCGTATATAGCGAAAATGAAGAAATTGGGTTGGTTCACAAAGATAATCTAAAAGAGTATTCTGCGCTTGTAAAAATCATTTCACGTTAATTCGAATTTTGGTGGAGGGACAGCAAATGAACGCATTAGAGAAGATCGTGGAAGAAATCGAAAACATGAAAAATGACGTCTACGAAACCTTGAAAGAAGAAAGGAAAAGACATGGATCAAGCAAAACAGCAGAAGAGCTGGAAAGCTATCTTTATGGCTTGACCTGTGCAGTAGATATTGTGGAGAAGTATGTGGGTAAGGAGAATGTGGAATGAACGTATTAGAGAAGATTTTGGAAGAGACAAGCAATATTTACAGGGTTGTGGAAAGTAATGAAGATTTAGAATGGAACAGGGCAGTGAACAAGTGCCAGAATATTATCCATGGTTGCATGGAAGATATCCCGGATATCGCGAAACAGGCGAACGATATCCTTGAAAAGTTATCTTTCTTTTATGGACAAAGAGCGGGAAGAGAGTTGTGGAGCGATAAACCAAGAAAAGTGCAGGACGAGGACATAGCTTCATTCAACCGGGATATAGATTTTTTGCGGACAATCATAAATGACCTGAATAGCAAACGTTGTGGTTGGATTCCGGTAGAAGAGAGATTGCCAGAAGATGATGATATGAGATTCTATATGTGTATTGTCGAAAATCACGAAGAGGATTTGCCGATGTTCTGCCAGTATGATAGTGAATATGGATTTGGATTTTGGCATGATATTTACGATTCGACAAGTTTAGGATTCGTTGATACGGTGTTTGAAACAAATGATGAATTGGGGTATGAAAAGGTTGTAGCATGGCAGCCACTACCAGAACCATACAAGGAGGAATAACATGGACATTTTAATTACAATCGCATTCTTAGCCCTGTACTACATCCTGGGGCTTGGAACTGTAATTACTCTAAAGACAGGAATCGAAGAGGATGTAAAACTAGAAGGCGCGGATTACCTGATGGCTGCGGGATTCCCGATACTGCTATTTGTGGTATTTTTGGATTGGATAGCTCGAAAGATAGTGAGGTAGAAAGATGAAAAAATTTAACTGGGATGAATTTAAAAATAAAGAGAATAGGATTGCGGTGCACTGCAAAACCGAAGAAGAAGCGGTAGACTTTTGCAAGCAGATGCACGAACATGGAATGAAATGGAACGGTGGTTTTAGTTATTTGGACTATACGAATTATCGTATATACAGAGAAGGAACTTGTTATATAGCAAAAGGTGAATACTGTTTTAAAAATTATTACGAAAAAAGGGGATACACAATCTTAGAATGGAGTGATTACATGCAGAAAGAATTTACAAAGGCGGATCTGGAAGACGGAATGGTGGTGGAATACAGATGCAAGGACTATGGAAAGAGAATGGTGGTTGGAAATATGCTAATTGGAGAAGACGGGAGCAATAGACTCGAAGCCTACGAGAATGTCTTAACACAAGGATATGCAGAAAGCCAACTTAGCATCATCAGAGTGTATAAGATTAAAAATGAAAGAAACTTCAAACATATTATGGATGATGATAACCTCGAACTCATCTGGGAACGCAAAGAACCAAAGAAAATGACCATCGAGGAAATGCGACAGAAGCTTGAAGAGCTGACAGGAGAGGAAATTGAGGTGATGTAGGAATGACAAGAGATACTATGAAACGCAGAAAGGAGACGGCGGGAGTCATCCGAAAGATAGATGCACATGATATGGCAACGAAAAAGCCCTGCGAGACAGCTTTAAAGCAAAAGGGGCATAAAGCCTTTGCCTGTGATTTTAAAAGGACTGACAGAACAAATACGGACACTCTAGAATACATAGCGAGCAAGCACAACATCAAAAAGCTAATTCCGGGAGGTGATTGAGGTGGATAAGAATATAATCTATGAGTACATGGATGCAAAAGCACTTGTGAAAGAAACAGAGGAAGACATCAGACGGCACAGAAGAAAGACGTTTGTGCAGGATAAAGTGACAGGCAGTAATCCAGAGTTCCCGTACCAACCACAGAGCTTTAATATCTCTGGAAGTGTAGAGAACACGGTGAATATAGACGAAGAGGAACGGTTGTTGGAAGAACGAAAGCTGAACGCAAAGCGGATTAAAGTAAAAGCAGAGCGAGTAATCAATAAAGCTCCGGTAAGGATGCAGAGGATTATCCGGTTCAAGGTGATGCAAGGACTGACGTGGGACACTGTAGCGATAAAAATGGGAGGGAGATGCACAAAAGACAGCGTGAGAATGGAATTTCAGAATTGGATGAAAGAAAAATAAAGTTATTTCGTTTTTTTCACATTTTTCGCTTTTAGGAGTTTATAGTATAACATGGAGTTAGAAGTTAAGCTCTAGCAATTAACTTTCTTTCCAAACATTCGGAACACCGCCGGACTTTCACCCTTTCTCGTCTGGCGGTGTTTTCATGCGGAGTATAGCATCAGTGGTAGATGTGCGGGGTATCGCCGCGTCCTTGGTTCGATTCCAGGTGCTCCGCTTTGTGATGTGAGTATACAGGCTGCACAGCTGAGGTCTGTTCTGGGAGTGCGCACCAGACTTTCATTGCAAATGGTACCAAAAACGCAGATATCCGCAGATCTGTAGTAACAGTTAAAAGAGATTCAGCAATCTATATTTAGTGTCAGTGCCCGAGTGCGGATAGGGTAAAGGATGTCAATAAAAGGCATCCTACGGGTGTATAGCTCAGTTGGTAGAGCGATCGGCTGTTAACCGATTTGTCGCAGGTTCGAATCCTGTTATACCCGTTGTGGACTACTGCAAAGTTTCCTCCTTTTTTCTTATAAATTTTGATTGTGTATTTGGTTATTTTGGTTTTTGTTGGCGTTATTAATTCTTTCAGCAGTAGTCCTAAATTCTTAGCATCCAGAGATGGGTGCTTTTATTATGCTATAAAGGTGGTGAGTCGGATGGCAAAAGGTAAATATCAAGAGTGGCTAGAGCCGGAAGGCTTGCTAAAGATAGAGGGATGGGCGAGAGATGGTCTGACGGACGAGCAGATTGCAGATAATATCGGGATTTCCAGAAGCACATTAAATAGCTGGAAAGACAAGTATTCGGACATTTCGGACACCCTAAAAAGAGGAAAAGAGGTCGTTGATCGTCAAGTCGAGAATGCTTTGCTAAAACGTGCGCTTGGATATGAGTACACGGAAACGACCAGAGAATACATACCGGAACTCGATGAGATGAAAACTACGAAAAAGGTCACAAAGCAAGTAGCGCCGGACACTACAGCTCAGATATTCTGGCTCAAGAACCGGAAACCGGATAAATGGAGAGATAAGCAAGAATACGAGGATAGAACAGCAATTGAAAAGCTGGATGAAATCTTGAAAGGATTGCATGACAATGCAGCTAAGCAAAAAACAGAATGAGTACATAATAAACGCAACGCATAGATGGAACATTAAGTCAGGAGCGGTTCGTTCTGGAAAGTCTTATGTTGATACTGCTTATATCGTACCTAAAAGAATCAGAGAAAGAGCGGGAAAGCCCGGCTTGAATGTCATTATGGGAGTTTCGAAAGAGTCTATAGAACGAAACGTCCTACAGCCGATGAGAGAAATATATACCAGCGACCTGATCGGAAACATTAACAACCGGAATGTGGCAAGAGTATGCGGAGAGGATGTCTATTGTCTTGGAGCAGAAAAGGTTAGTCAGGTTGCAAAGATACAGGGAGCATCCATCAAGTATTGTTACGGGGATGAGATTGCAAAGTGGAACAAAGAAGTCTTCCAGATGTTGAAATCCCGTCTTGATAAACCGTATTCCTGCTTTGATGGGGCTTGCAACCCGGAACACCCTACGCATTGGCTCAAAGAGTTTATTGACAATGTAGAGTTGGACATCTATCTCCAAAAGTACACCATATTCGATAATCCATTTCTGGATCCAGAATTTGTTAAGCAACTCTGCAAGGAATATGAGGGTACAATCTATTATGACCGCCTCATCCTTGGCTTATGGAAACGAGCAGATGGGGCAATTTATAAGCGGTTTGCGGACAACCCAGAAGCGTTCAAATGCGAAATCGTGGATGAGTTCTCTCCAGACTCAGAGTATAAGCAGTTCCGAAGGGAAGATATTACATCAATCGAGATCGGATTGGACTTTGGAGGCAATCAGTCTGGTCACTCTTTCGTTGCCAGAGGATATACGGACGATTACAGAGACGTGATTGCTTTAAAATCCAGAAGAGTCATGGCAAAGGATGAAAATGAAGACATCGACAGCAATAGGTTGAATGAGTTGTTTTGCGAATTTATCAGAGAAGTAATAGAACAATATTCGGTATGCGTGAAAAGAGGTGATTACGTGCAGTATTGTAACGTAGAGTCCGTATTCTGGGATAATGCAGAGACAGTGCTTGGTAATTCTATCCGTAACGCTGTGGAAAAGGAGTTTCCGTGGATCGCTGTCAAACCAGCAAAGAAAAGACCAATCAACGACAGGATCAGATGCACCGTCAAGCTCATGGGGGCTGGGCGGTTTTTTATTACGAGCGATTGCGAAAGTTTGCAAACGGCTCTTTCTGATGCAGTGTGGGACAAAGAAGTAAAGGACAAAGACGAACGCTTGGACGATGGCAGCACTGACATTGACAGCTTGGATGCGTTTGAGTACACAATTGAACGTGACATGAAATACCTAATTGAAGAGGTGGAAGATGTTTGATGGAATTAAGAGATTATGGAAAGGAATCATGAGGATGTTTGGATATACGACATTAAAACAGATCATCGGCAAGGATATCGCACTATCCAACGACATGATAGATGCAATCAACAGATGGAGACAGATGTTAAATGGTGATGCAGAATGGATTTCGGATAGCATTGTTTCTCTTGGGATTGAAGATGGAATTTGCCGAGAGTTTGCAGACTGCGCGCTTGTGGAAATGGAAACCAATATAAGTAATGAACGTCTGGACAAGATCTATCAGAAGAATATCGCGAGCCTGAATGAGAATTTGCAAGAAGGGCTTGCGCTTGGGTCATTTGTTTTGAAACCACTGGGAGAATCGGCTGCTGAATTTGTCTCAGCCGACAAGATTATCCCGATTAGCTTCGGGGATGATGGAAAGCTGAATGATATTGCGTTTTTGACCGTAAAAAAGGTTGGGGACGCTGATTATTTCACAAAGCTTGAACGGCACTATTTTGTGGATGGGAATCTGACCATAGAAAACAAGTGTTTTCACTCCCAGACAGCGAATGATATCGGTCTTCCGTGCAGCTTAGAAGCAGTGGAAGAGTGGGAAAATATCCTATCTGGACCGATTACATACCCCGGCATGAATCGAATGGACTTCGGATATTACAGGAATCCAATTAAAAACAAGGTGGATGGTTCTGCCTGCGGTGTATCAGTATATGAATCTGCCGCTGAACTGATTCGGAAAGCGGATACACAGGGGGCAAGGCTTGACTGGGAATACGAATCGGGCGAGCGTGCTATCCATGTGGATAATAGAGCGCTTAAGCAAGACAAGGCAACCGGAAAACTTGGACTACCGAAACTTAAAAACAAACTGTACCGGGGAATGAATCTGGATGCTGGAAAGGATCAGGAACTCCTGAAAGAGTATTCCCCAGAAATGCGAGATGAAGCCTTTAAACGTGGATTGGAAGAGTATAAGCGTGAAATCGAATTTTCCGTAGGTCTTGCTTATGGAGACCTGTCAGATGCGCAGGAAGTAGCGAAAACAGCCACGGAAATTAAAGCATCAAAGAACCGGAAGTACAACCGAGTAACGGCAATCCAGAACAATTTATATGATTGCTTGGAAGACTTCGCCGCAGGGCTTGCATTCTACAACAGTATGCTTAATTCGGGATATGAGTTCTCTTGCAAGTTTAATGACTCTATTCTGACCGATGAGGAAACAGAACGCCAGCAGGACAGGCAAGATGTGAGCATGGGCGTGATGTCGCATCTGGAATACCGAATGAAGTGGTACAACGAAGATGAAACCACAGCGAAAAAGATGCTGCCAGAGCAGAATCAAGTCATGGAGTAGGTGATCTGATTGAGAGAGGACTACAAGAAACAACTATCCGGACAGATCGAGAAGCATTTTTTGGATCTGGAACATATGATTCTTGAGGATATCGTCAGGAGAATCAAAAAAGCCGGAAAAATCACAAGCACGGCAGACTGGCAGATTAACAGACTACAGATTATCGGGTACTCTTCTGAGGACATCGAAAAGATGATAAAAACCGCGCTGAACCTGTCATATCCGGAAGTGTTTGAACTGTATGACAAGGTTATCGATTGGGAATATGTCCGCAACAAAGATATCTACGAACAGGTCAATGCGGAATATATCCACTACGAGGATAATAAGGAGTTGCAACAGCTTACAGATGGCTTTATCCAGCAGAGCAATGATGATCTGCGGAACGCCACAAAGTCCATGGGATTCTATGTGGACTACGGCGGCGGTAGGCTTGTTATGACTCCATTATCCGACATCTACCAAGGATACCTTGATAAGGCTATCACAGGTGTGGTTTACGGAGCATTTGATTATAATACCATGATACGCAAGGTGGTTACTCAGCTCACAAACAGCGGACTCAGGAGCATTGATTATGCGTCTGGGTGGCATAGCAGGGTAGACGTGGCGGCAAGGAGAGCGGTTATGACAGGAGTATCACAGCTTACTGGGAAAATCACGGAAATGAACGCCGAGAAGTTAGGAATAGAACATTTTGAGGTTGCGTGGCACGCCGGAGCGAGACCATCACACGCCGTCTGGCAAGGTAAGGTGTGGAGTAAGAAAGAACTTGTTACGGTATGCGGTCTTGGAACGGTCACTGGATTGCTTGGAGCAAACTGTTACCATGAGTATTATCCTTTTGTAAAGGGCGTGTCAGAGCGGAATTGGTCTGATTCTTGGCTTGCAGAGCAGAACCGAAAGGAAAGTATACCTAAGACATTTAACGGCAAGGAATACACCTTATACGAAGCCAAACAGCAACAGCGGAAAATGGAAACTGCAATGAGGGCACAGAGGGAAAAAGCTGTGCTGCTAAAACAGGGTGGAGCTGACCCAGATGATGTGATGATCGCAAAAGCAAAGTATCAAGGACAACTGGGAGAGTACACCAGATTTTGCAAACGAATGGGGCTGCATCAAGAGCGTGAACGCATCTATTACGATATGCGCGGCAGAGTGGCACCTGTACCAAAACGATTTAGGAGGTAGAAAATGAGTAAAGTAAAAGTAATCAGACAGCCAACAGCGGAAGCAACATTGATTTTTGAATTTGAGGTGGCATCATCAGAATTTCTGGTCAAGAATTTCACAGACGGAGATATCTACGCATCTCTGGAAAGGGACGCGACAAAAGAACAAAGTGTACTGATTCCGGCACAGACTGCACAGGTATTACAGTACGGTTCTTACGGCGGTGGAAAGAGTAACCTCGTCCAGATTATCCCCACAGCAACCAGCGAAAAAGGAGTGGAAGTACAATGTTTAAAATGGTAGATGGAACAGGAATCATAGGAGTGGATATGATCTGCCCTCTTGGAGTCTCCACTCCGCAGCCACCGAATTATGACAGGGTAGAGCTAGAGGGTACAGGAATGTTGGTACTTCCGAACAGCTTGGATGCTCCGCTTGAGAGGTTTGAGCTTGGTGGGAAGACGGAGCAGGTGAGTACAAGAGGTGTTAATTTATTTGATGTAAGCAAGGTAGTGCCAAATAACAATGTTATCAGAAATGGAGATGGCAGTATAAAAGTAATTGCGGATGAGTCAAATAATGGTTTTGCTGCAAATACTCCTAACACATTAAAAGACTATTGTCCGTTACTTATTGTAGGACAGACGTATACATTAAGCGCAAATACGGCAGCTACTACCAAACAAATCTATCTTAAAGAAAGCGGAACAGTGTGGACGTATGGGGAATCCGTACAAATAACAAAAGAGATGCTAGATTCTGTTGTGTTATTTTATAGTGACACAAACAAAACAAGCGTTATATCTAACATTCAGATCGAAAGAGGATCTACTGCAACAGCTTATGAACCATACACAGGCGGTAAACCATCCCCAAGCCCAGAATATCAACAGGAAATTAAAAACTCTGGGAAGTGGAATGAGGAAACGCAGAAGTATGAAGTGGATGTGAAAATTACCAACGCCGAACAGAATTGGAGCAAAGAACAAACCCTCACCATCACATCAGACCGCCCACTCACAAAATGGGACAGACTGGTGGAGCAGGGTGGACAGATTGGGTGGTTGTATAAGAGTAAAACGGCAACTATAACCGGAAAAGAACATTACAGTGCGCCATCAGAATCTTATTATTCGGGAACTAGCACTAACATGTACACAGTAGATTTCGGTCTTTTTATAAAAGGCGGAGAATATTGTAATAGGTTGCAAAGGATAGACGGTATTTGGGACAGTTCAAATACAAATAATATTGGTTTTGCCACTAATGCCTCAAATCAGATCCATATGCGGTTTTTTAATAGTTTGCTTGGTGTTAATGATGATGCTACCATGCAAGAGAAAAAAGCGGCATATATAGCATATTTGAAAAAAGAATATGAAAAAGGAACTCCCTACGAAATAGTATATCAGTCATTAGAACCAGAATTCATCCCCCTCCCACAATCCGAACAGAACGCTATCCGAGCATTAAAAACCTACTACCCTACCACAGTCATCACAGCAGACGGAGGGGAGCTTGACCCAGATATCAAAGTAACATACCGAAAGGAGATATGATATGAACTACGCAAAAATCATGGAAAACGGAACTGTAAGAATCAGCTCCATCAAAAAAGAGGGCTACAAACCACTCAAGGAAGAGAAACCAGAGGGATTTAGTAACCTTGTCTTTGTCGGCTACACAGAGACAGAAGAGAATGTAATCAAAGAATACGAAGCAGTGGATGACGGAATGAGCGCCTATGGTAAATTACAGAACGACCTGAAAGCAACACAGGCGGCGCAGGAAGTCACAGACCAAGCGGTGCAGGAGTTAATTTTAGCAACAATGAAAATGGGGGTGTAAGTTATGGCACAGTTTTTGGCAAACAGAATCAAAGGTGGACACTTGACAATCGATGATGTACCGGAGAGCTTGAAAGAGCAGGTACAGGCGTTACTTTAGGAGGAAAATACATGGGAATGAATTTTATTGAAGCATTAAAAGTGATGAAACAAGGAGGGAAAGTCAAACTTCCGTCTTGGGGCGGTTATTGGTACTGGGATAAAGAAAAAGAAACAGTCATGATTCAGTGCAGACCACAAGACTCTGACAAAGGAGAACTTCTCGACATCAGAGAAACTCAGAGAGTTGAATACACTCTTCAAAATGTGGCTTCTGATGAATGGATGCTTGCCGATGAAAGCAACTGTCCTGTATTAGGAGGAGAATTGACATTTCCGTTTTCCGATGCTATTAAACACCTGAAACGTGGAATGAAAGTTGCTCGTAAAGGATGGAATGGGAAGAAGCAGTATATTCAACTGGCAACTGGAATCTCATATACATTTGGAGACGATGTTGTAAATTGTGAGCATGAAGCTATAGGCAATCAGGCAATCGCATTTGTCGGAACATCTGGCGTGCAGATTGGGTGGCTTGCAAGTCAAGCTGATATGCTTGCAGATGATTGGGTGTTTGCAGAATAGGTAAGACATTGGCACATAGAGATATGTGTTATTTTTATGCCTTTTGGTCAGTAGATGAGACCTTAAACAGTCAATTCGTGGCGGTTGGTAACACGCCTAAAACTACCTAATGCGAAAGGAGATCGGAAACATGAAAACAGATTTTTTAAAAGGACTTGGATTGGAACAGGATACTATTGATAAGATCATGGCAGAGAACGGGAAAGACATTGCCGCTGAAAAGGCAAAGACAACCAAAGCAGAGGGTGAGCGTGACAATTACAAGAGTCAGCTTGAGACTGCAACGGAATCTTTAGAGAAATTTAAAGATGTTGACCCAACAGCTATGCAGGGCGAGATTGATAAGCTTAATCAGCAGTTAAAAGATAAAGATGCCGAGTATGCCGCCAAAGAAGCGGATCGCATCTTTTCCGACACCATCAAAGAAGCTATCAAGACAGCTGGGGGACGAAATGAAAAAGCAGTCATGGCTATGCTTGATATGGACGCTTTGAAAGAATCGAAAAACCAGTCTGAGGACATTAAGAAAGCATTGGAAACCGTAAAGGATTCTGATGCTTATTTATTTGGCTCTGATGAGCCTTTTAAAAACGCAGTGGGAGCAACTGGCGGCTCTGGCACAGGTGGAGATAATTTCTCGGCAATCAGAGCGGCTATGGGGCTTCCGGCAGAAGAATAATTTTGAAAGAATGAGGTAATAAGATATGGCGAACACAATTGCATTAAGAAAAGCATACTCTACGATGTTGGACGAAGTTTACAAACTGGCGTCTTTGACAGCGGTTTTGGATGGTCCGAATGAGCTTGTGAGAGAGGGAGCGAATGCGAATGAGATTCTGATCCCGAAAATGTCCATGCAGGGACTTGCAGACTACAATAAGCAGACGGGCTATGTTGCAGGCGACGTAACACTGGAATACGAAACAAAGAAATGCGGATATGACCGTGGACGAATGTTCACGATCGATGCTATGGACAATATCGAGTCTGCAGGTGTGGCATTTGGAAGACTTTCCGGTGAGTTCCTCCGCACTAAAGTGGTACCGGAGCTTGACGCATATCGTCTGGCAGGTTATGCGTCTATTGATGGGGTGACAACTGTAGCAGCCGCTCTCAATGATGGAAAGGCGGCTCTTGCAGCACTTAGAACAGCTAGAAGCAAAATTGAGAACGCAGAAGCAAACCTTGCAACTTGTTATCTGTTTATCAATCCGACAATCTACGGAATGATCGAGGACTTGGACACAACGGCATCCAAGAAAGCTATTGAGGGATTTGCCGGAATTGTCAAAGTTCCGGAGGGAAGATTTTATTCCAAAATCGATCTGACCGCTTCTGGCGCGGGTGGATACGCTAAGAATGCCGAAGGTAAAGCGGTAAACTTTATGATCGTGGACAAGCAGGCAGCTATCCAGTACCAGAAACACACTGTATCCAAGATTATTACACCAGATCAGAACCAGGATGCAGACGCTTGGAAATTCGGATACCGTACTGTTGGTATCGCAGAATGCTACGATAACAAGAAAGACGGTATCTATGTACACACAGTAGCGTAAGGAGTGATCGAATGAATCTGTACGCAGATTATGAATATTACATCTCTGCATACAAGGGAAATCTGGCGAAAGAAGAGTTTGAGAAATCCATTATGAAAGCATCAGCTTATGTCCGAAGGGTTACCTTCGGGTGCGCTGATGACAATATGGAAATGGAAGAAGTAAAGCTTGCCACCTGCTCTGTCTGTGATTTGATTGCAAATGACGAAAAGGTCAGAAGCAAGCATTCTGGACGTGCGGTCACATCCGAGAATACGGATGGATACTCTGTCAGCTACGAAAGCGGAGGAAGCGGGGGAACAGCAGATGAACTGCTTGGCAGAAAGATATTTGACACATTGGAACTCTATCTTATGCCGACTGGTCTCTTATATATGGGGGTAGAATCATGATAACCAACACAGATGCAACACTGTACAGCCGGAAATACAACTCGGAAACCAGACTGGATGAGTGGGAGCGAACTTACATACCTGAGGTATGGTGGTACAAAAATGAAAAGTCGCAGATCACGACAGATGGATTAAAGCAAGCAGACACCTACACAGTCAGAATCCCGGATACGAGTGTGAAAATCAAGAAAGACGATTACCTCGTAAAAGGAGATTGTCAGATTGATATGCAGACGATCAAGGACTTGGACGGACTGGACAAGACTAGAATTACATCTGCAAACTACAATACTTTTGGCGGCAATCCGCATATTAAGGTGGTGGGAGTGTAGTGGCAAAAGGAAAGAAAAAATTCCAGATTGAGACACCGAGAGGTAAGATATCAACTTACACGATTTCCAAGGGAGATTTAAAAGGAAGGACAATAGCGAGACTCGACTGGAATCCGAACTTTAAACCGAATATGGAATCTGGTTTCGCAAGCGCACAGGAGTTTGTTGACTCTGAATGCATCCGGCGTATGAACCCGGAGACTCCAAGACGGACAGGAGTACTCGTTAAGTCAGCAACCCTTGGCACCGTAATTGGAAGTGGTGAGATCAACCAGATTGCACCTTATGCACGTAGACAGTATTACGAGCACAAGGAAAAATCACGATGGTTTGAGCGCATGAAAAACCGCCACAAAGACTCTATCCTGAAAGGAGCGGCTAAGTATGTCAAATCTCATTGACAGCGTCAGATCATACATTCTCACATGTCCGTTTTTAAGCGATGGACGTGTGAACGTGGACTACATTGGAACGGATATGGAGTACTCTGTTGACCCTCTCCCTTGCGACCCGATCATGCAGAGATACATGGATGGTGGGGCAAAGAAGCAGTTCCAGTTTGCGTTTACGAGTCAAGAGGAATACGATCAGGACGCAAGAATCAATATCGAAAACAGTGGATTTTTCCAGAGCTTCGAAGAGTGGTTGGAACAGCAGAGTTTCAATGACAACCTCCCAAAACTCGAAGAAAAGAAGAACCCAATATCAATCGAAACTTTAAACAGTGGTTACTTGTACGATATCAACGAGGAAAAAGCTAAGTATCGTATTGAGTGCCGCTTAATTTATACACAGGAGGTATAAGTATGGCAGTAGCAGCAGCACCAAAATTAGTCGGCAGACATTTGCGTGTGGCATTCATGAACACGGATGCAACGGGCAGTTCGCCAAAATTCGAGAGAATGACCAATTTTACCAGTATGACAAATGGGAAAAATCCAAAAGAGTACTCACGCCAGTACGTGGATGAAAGCACCGAGAGATCAGATGTAGTTGGATATGCCCCAGCTACAGAGTACTCTTTTGATATGTATGCAGGGAATCCTGTACATGAGCGAATTGCAAAAATCCATGACGGTGAGAAAGTTGCGGATGATGCACATGTGGAAGTGGTCACGGTGGATTTTTACAAAAAGAACACGAAAGGTGACAAGTGTTATGCAACAAAGAGAACTTACGCAGTTATCCCGGATTCGGACGGAGATGGAACAGACGCATTGGTTTACAGCGGGTCCCTAAAAGCTGTGTCAGAAATCGAGGAAGGATATGTTACAGAGACTGATATTACATCCAAGACGGTCACTTACACTAAGGGTGATTACATGGGGGAGTAGCTGCCGCCGATTTTAAGGTGGCAAAAAACACAGGAAAGAATAGGAGAGTGAGCCGATGAGCCAGTGGAAATGGAATGACGTAGAGTTCGAAATCGATATGGACGATGTAGAGTTTTTGGAAAGGTATGAAAAAGTATTTGAAAACATCGAGCCGAGGGAGAAGAAGCTTGAAAAGGTTGGAAAAATATCCGAAATAACCAGAGAATATTGTTTGCTGTTTTATGATATTTTTGACGGCATTTTCGGAGAAGGTACTTCCGAAAAACTTTTTGACGGGAAAATGAATTTGAGAGTTTGCGAAGAGTGCTATGATTCGTTCATTGCTGTATGTGAAAAAGAAATCAATGCCGTAAACAAGAGAAGAAATTCTGTTGTTAGCAAATATACTCCGAATAGAGCACAGAGACGTGCAAAGAAATAACATGAATTTTTTCTATGAAGAGTTACCAAACACGGTAAACGTGAAAGGCGAAAACATCAAGGTCATTACGGATTTCCGTGAATACATCAGGCTTTTGGACATGTTAAAAGACCAAGAGCTTGATGCTCTTCAAAAATTCGCGATCATACAGCAGTATTTTCTTGATGACGTAGTCGCAGACGAAGAAGCTATAAGCGCATTGTCCCGCTTTATAACGATGGATACAAATTGCGTAGAGGTTGCGGAGACAGGTGATTGTGGGAGACCGCAAGAAAAGCCAAAGAAAAATTTGTTCTCGTACTCCATTGATTATCCGTATATATTATCCGGCTTTCTCAGGGATTATGGAATTGATTTAATTGACATCAAGTACATGCACTGGTGGAAATTTCGGATGCTTTTCGATGGTCTGTCTGATGATACAGAAATCAAGCAGCGAATAATGTACCGCAGCGTTGATTTATCGGAAATTAAAGACAAAGAAGAGAGAAAGCGAATTAAAAAGATCCAGAAATCAATTCAATTGCCATCTGAGAGCCTGACTGATTATGATATCGGAAATGCTTTTATGTGAGGTGACAGATGAGTTGTAAAATTAAAAAACCATCACTTGAGAGAAAGTGGTATAAGTGTCCTTTTTGCGGGTGCAAGCTATTGATTTATAACAACAATTCCGTTTGCACCAATGCATTTATCAAGTGCCGGACGTGCAAAAAAGAAGTAGAGATTAAGATTTAAGCACTTTAAATTGAGCCATTGAGCCTGTGCTATCCATAAAGGAGGGATAGTATGGGTTATGATGGCTCATTAAAATTTAACACAGAAATAAAAGAATCCGGATTCAATTCAGGAATTTCCAAACTTGGCAGTGTTGCAAGTGGTGGACTGAAGGTGATTGCTGGCTCAGTAGCTGGCGTTGCTGCAGCATTTGGAGCGGTGTCAAAAATGTCTCTTGATTCTGTTGCGAGTCTTGAGCAGAACATAGGCGGTGTTGAGACGCTGTTTAAAGACAGCGCACAGACAGTGATCGATAACGCGAACAATGCGTATAAGACAGCTGGTGTATCCGCAAATAAGTACATGGAGACTGTAACAAGCTTTTCTGCATCACTTTTACAGGGACTCGGAAACAATACCGCAGAAGCCGCCAGAATAGCAGACATGGCAATGGTAGACATGTCAGATAATGCAAATAAATTTGGCTCCAACATGACGGATATCCAAAACGCTTATCAGGGATTTGCGAAGCAGAACTACACAATGTTGGATAACCTGAAACTTGGATATGGTGGAACGCAGGCTGAAATGATCCGCTTGATTAACGACAGCGGCATTCTCAACGAAAAAATAGAGAATCTTGACAATGTGTCGTTCGACCAGATCATTCAGGCAATCCACAAGATTCAAGAAAATATGGGTATTGCCGGAACGACAAGCGCAGAAGCATTGACTACCATAGAGGGTTCTGTGCAATCCGCAAAAGCGGCGTTTGATAACTTTTTGAATGGTTCAAGTTCACCTCAGGAGTTGGCAGATGCTGTAAAGGCGGCGGCTGAAAATATAACGAACAATTTGATGCAGATCGTTCCAAGACTTGCAAAAGAACTCCCGGAAGTTGGAAACCTGTTGATGGACAGTCTTTCGCAGTCACTTAATTCCGGGAAACTTGGAGAAATGATGCAGATCGGCGGGCAAGTTATTTCCAATATAACAACTGGAATCATTCAGTCGTTGCCTGGAATCGTAACTGCGTCAGCGCAGATTATAAGTTCGTTTGCGGAAAATATCAGCACAAGTATACCGCAACTGTTGTCGTCTGGGATCCAGATCATACAGGCAATAATAAACGGGATGATGCAGGTATTACCGTTTGTCGGCTTACTTATAACCCAGCTTATTACAACTCTATACGAGCAGATAACATCTCAGGGGCCAGGTTTGTTGCAGCAAGGCTATGAATTGTTAAGCAATCTGATTGATGGATTCGTAAAGGCAATCCCAGAAGCGCTGCCGAAAGTGCTTGATTTTATACAAGGAATCGGAGAAAAGCTTGCAGAAGCTGCACCTGTAATGATTCAAAAAGGATTTGAGTTGCTACAGAAATTAGTCGAGGGAATTGTGACCGCAATACCGATATTGATTGAGCGAGTCCCAGAGATTATTTCTACATTCGCAAACATTATTAACGACAATTTCCCGACGATTTTAATGAAGGGCGCGGAATTGCTTGGGCAGTTGGCACTCGGGCTTATTCAGGCAATACCAACTCTGATTGCAAACATTCCCCAGATCATAGCAGCTATTGTTGACACACTGATGGCATTCCAGTGGCTGAACCTTGGTAAAACCATTATAACCGCACTGGGAAATGGAATTAAGTCTATGGTCGGATTCGCAATAGAGTGTGGAAAAAATATTTTGAATGGAATTAAATCCTCTATTCAGAATCTTCCAATTTTATTGCGGGATATCGGACGTACTGCGATGACTGGATTCTCAAATGTAATACAGACGTCGATTGTCGCTGTTAAAAACGCTGTTTCTGGGATAGCAAATGCTATTATTAGCACAATCTCATCCGTTCCCGGGAAAATGATATCCATTGGAAGCAATATTGTCCAAGGAATCTGGAACGGAATATCCAACATGACTGGTTGGATTATTGACAAGATTGGAGGATTCGCTGATAGTGTAGTTACATCTATTTGCGATTTTTTCGGCATAAAATCACCGTCCAGAGTTATGCGAGACCAAGTCGGGAAATACCTTGCAATGGGCGTAGGTGTTGGATACGAAAAGTATATGCCGTACAAAGAGATGAAAAAAGTATCCAGTAAGGTAGTGTCTCAGTTGTCTGCATCTGTGAGCGGTATAACGTTATCAGTGCCGGAAAGTGCCGGAAGCCAAACGTACCAGAAAAGCGTTGGAATCCGGAAGTCTGAAAATAATAACGAGCTACTCTATGCAGTAGACCGTCTATCCAGACTTGCCAACAGACCACTCGAGATCATCAATAAGATTGACTCTGTAGAGACATCCAGAGTACTTGCCACTCCGATGCAAAACCAGATTAAAAAGAATCAAGATTTTAAAAAGATGTTAGGAGGGGACAGAAATTGAGCCTATCAGTTAAGTTTAACGACAAAGAACTCGGAAAGTATTTAAACGTGCTTTCTGGGTTCTCCCCATTTAGCGGGGTAGACCGCGAAACAGAACTTTTGGACGGCGCAGAATCGTGTAAAGGGGAAGAATACGGATATACAACTTATAAGTCCAGAACGATAGAAATGCCATTTGAAATTAAAGGAGACATCTTAGCAAGCTATGACGCGATTCAGAAAATCCTAAACGTCGCAGAGCCGAAAAAACTTGTTTTTGGGAATTATCCAGATCGCTACTTTTATGCTGTCCCTGACGGCAATTTTGATATAACACAGGTTGCAATGTTTGGAAAAGGCACAATCACATGGCTAATCCCGGACGGAGTAGCATACTCTACCGCAGAAAAACAATTCACTGGCGTCCAACAGAGCGGATACCAGACCATTACCATCCAAAACAACGGCACCGAATGGACAGACGTGGACTACGAGATCACGCACAATCATGAAAACGGATACATCGGACTAGTAAGCCAGTATGGAGTGATCCAGCTCGGAAAACAGGAAGAAGCGGACGGAGAGAATTACAAAGCGTCTGAAAACCTGTTTGATGGATACAGCCTGTTTCAAGATGATCATGGAACCTCTTATCAGAATCCGGAAAACACCACACAGGGAACACTCGAAGTTAAGAATGTTGCCGGATATAACGTGATGGCATTAAAAGGTGGACAGGCAACATCCGGGTACTGGAACGGCGGAATGAGAACACTTACTATCCCGGTTGACAGCGAGGGTAGGCGTGGGGCGAAGAACTTTTATTGCTACACCCAACACTGGTTTGAGACTGGCTTAATGGGACAGACAGGAGCACAGACCATTGCATTTCTGACGGGAGATAACAAGGTGATTTGCGCCATGTCTATTAACAAAAGTGATACGGTTGGTAATACGGCTCGTATCGAGTGGTTTGCTCCCGGAAACACCTTAATCAGACGAGAAGAGTTCCAGCCGACAGCCTACGAGGGCAATCCGTTTAATCTTAAAATGGGATGCCACAACGACTTTCTAAAAGAGGGCGAAAAGCTGCGTATTTTTTGGTATGGGACTTACATGGAGCGAAATATACCGGAGATCAAGGACATGGAATGTGAGAAGATACAGGTCTGGATCGGACAGTGGGGAGATCGGAATCTTTCGAACCAGTACGTTACGCACAATTATTTAAAAAGCATTCGATTTCGGAAAGACAATGTCGATAAGTATCAGGATGTGCCGAACCGGTATCGTGCCGGAGATGTGGTGTCTATAGACGGAGAGAGTACAAAGGTCTATGTAAACGGGATGCCGGCAAAAGGAGATGAGATTAATGGATCCAATTATCCAAAAGTTCCACCGGGAACAACGGAAGTCCAGTTCTGCTACTCTTCCTTTTCTTCTCCACCGCCGCAGATTAAAGCGAAAATACGGGAGGTATATTTGTAATGGATAACATCAGAATTGCGATTTTAAGCGCAAATAACACGCCAGTAGCGTTTATGGACAACGGGCATAAAAAGTCCATGCACTACTGGAATGATGAGCTACATGAATACTTACAAGGTACGGCAAATACGTACACTTTTACGGTAAACGCCAAACATCCAGACGCAGAACATGTTACAGTTGGAAACAAGGTGGCATTTACACACAAGGGTAAATCTTACTACTTAAATATTGTAAATACCGATCAGACAGAGAAGATAATTACCGCTACGGCATGGTCTCTGTCATTTGAGTTAATCAACGAGGATGCAGGGGAATACAAAGCTGGAAAAGCAATGAGCTTTGAAGAGTACCTCGCTATTTTTGATGCCGAGAGAACACTAAAATTGGGACTCAACGAGGTATCAGATAAGCGGATCACCAATGAGTGGACAGGCACAACGTCTGTATTAAAGAGGCTATTTTCTCTGGCCAACGTATTTTCGGCAGAAATCGAATTCGAGACAGTACTGAACAGGGACTACTCTTTAAAAGAGATTGTCCTAAATGTATATCGGAAACACTCCGATACAGACAGCGGAGTCGGAGAATACCGGAATGACATTGTACTGCGGTACGGGAAAGGAATTACCGGAATCCGTAAGACCACGGATGCAGAAAAGTTATATACATGCATCCAGCCGACCGGAAAGGACGGACTGACGATCAATGGACTGGATAAAAAAGAGTATGATGAGAACGGCAATATCGAATACTTTACAGACGGGGCACTCATCCGGGCACCGCAGGCAAGAGATCGATTCCCGTCCAACATCGTAAACAAGGACGATGCTTATATCATGCTGCGGAAAGAGTACGATACAGACAATCAAGATAAGCTCTATAGCATGGCACTATCTGACCTCAAGACCGCATCCGAGCCAGTAGTGACCTACGAGGTGGATGGATACTTTGATACCAATATCGGGGACACGGTGAGAATGCAAGATCAGGAGTGGACACCAGTCCTTTATCTGCAGGCGAGGGTGTCGGAGCAGGTACGAAGCCTTACCAATCCAAAGACTGCCAAGACAGTGTTTAGCAACTACAAGGAGCTGACCTCCGAAATATCCGACGATCTCATCAAAAGGATGGAGGACTTGATCTCAAAAAACAAAGTCTATACCTGTTCCATCTCTACAAACAATGGTGTTATCTTCAAAAACGGAGTTGGCAGTACAACATTGACAGCCTATGCCTACAACAACGGCGCAGACGTGTCAAGCAACCTGCAGTTCCGTTGGAGCAAAGATGGACAGGAGTTTTATGTTGGTAAGAGCGTTACGGTAAATGCTACTGACGTGGATACAAAGGCGGTGTACTCATTTGAGGCTCTAGAAAATGGGATAAAACGTGGGTATTACGAGGTCACAATCACGGATGTAATGGATGGAGAGGATGGAAAAGACGGGGAACAGGGTCCTCAGGGTGAGAAAGGAGAGCAAGGCGAACAGGGACCTCCGGGTCCACAAGGCGCTCCGGGATTGGATGGTATACAGGGTCCAAAAGGGGATCAAGGAATTCCGGGACCTCAAGGAAATACAGGTGCTACTGGACCGCAGGGACCAGCCGGACAGTCCACCTATTTCCATATCAAGTATTCCTCAGTTGCGAATCCTACATTAAGTAGCCAGATGACGGAAACGCCGTCTACATACATTGGTACTTACGTAGATTCTGCTCAAGCGGATAGCACGGATCCAAAGAAATATACCTGGTCACGCTTCCAAGGACTCCAAGGGCCACAGGGAACGCAGGGCATACCTGGAACGAACGGCACAAACGGCAAGACAAGTTATCTGCACATTAAATATTCCAACGATGGAGGTAAAACGTTTACCGGGAACAGCGGAGAAGATGTGGGAACGTATATCGGTACTTGTGTAGATTACAATCAGTCCGATCCTACAAGTGTTAGATCTTATAAGTGGGCGAAGATTAAAGGGGAAAACGGACAGGATGGTCAGGATGGAGCAGACGGTCAGGACGGTGTTGGGATTAAATCTATTACAAAATACTACCTTGCATCCGAAAAAAACACCGGAATTACAACATTCTCTTCCGGGTGGACAACTACAATGCAGACCATGACGGAGACTAAAAAATACCTGTGGAGTTATGACAAGATATACTACACCAACGGAAAAACAGTAAACACAACACCTGTGATCATTGGAGTACGCGGGCAAAACGGAAGTGACGGAACATCCGGCATCATCGTGTCTCCCACACCCCCGGAAAATCCAAAAGTAGGACAGCTCTGGCAGACAGCAAGCGGAGAGCCGATTAAAAGATGGGACGGCAGTAAGTGGGTGATCTATTACATTTCGGTAGAAAATCTGAATGTAGAGGCGCTAAGTGCGATTGCCGCAAACCTCGGAACTGTAACCGCTGGACTTATAAAGAGTCTGGACGGACACTTTTTTATCCAAGTAAATACCGGAGAGATCTACTCCGAGGATGAAAACGGGATAAACAGCTCTGCGATAAGCAAGGGCGTATTTGTAGCGAATGGGATGGACAGCGGCAGACACACAAGCTTGTCTATATTCCCAACGCAGATTGCGCAGTATTTTGACGGAGCCACCATTTCCAACCTTGTTATTTTTAAACGGGACGGTATATTTGTTAAAAGCTCCGGATCATACGAAATAAACATATCTAAAGCAACAAATTATGACTCCGGAAAAATAAAAGGACCATTCGCCAGCACAAACTCATCCAACTATATACAGGCGGAGCTAATAAGGAGAGGGTGCGTGGTTACATGTAAAATCACGGCACTTATACAATTTCCAAACACAGGATCGCACGGACCGTTTGACGAATTAAGGATCCCTATAGGATATCGACCAGTCGTAGACATAGTAGAGACGTACAGCGAATTGGTTGGTCCGTCAGTTATCGGGACTGGCAGATATTATATTTCAAAAGACGGAGGAATATCCATTGTAACTGGCAAGACAGACTACTGTGAACGCATAAAGACATTTACATGGATTACGGATGACTAAAGGAGTGAATATGGAGATCAGAGCGAGACCGTGAGGGTCTTATTTTTATACTTAAAAATTAGAAAGGAAAGTGAGGATATGAAGAAAATGGAGCAGTTGGCAAATGTAAAAGCGTTTTTATGCATGGTATTCGGAGCTATTGCAGGAGGATTTGTAAATCTGATTGGAGGATGGTCCGAGGATTTGACTACATTACTCATTTTTATGGGAGTGGATTTCGTACTCGGATTGCTGATCGCAGCCTTTTGGAAAAAGAGCAACAAGTCAAAAAATGGGGCACTGAGCAGCTACTCTGCATGGAAAGGTCTGTGCAGAAAAGGGGTATCCCTACTGATCGTACTTATTGCATATCGGCTGGATGTTACTCTCGGCGTAGACTACATCCGTACAGCCGTGGTACTGGCATTTATAGCAAATGAGGGTATCTCGATTTTGGAAAATGTTGGAATTATGGGTGTGAAATATCCGGAAGCGTTAAAAAAAGCACTGGATGTTTTAACAAATAAATCACAGGAGCAGGAGGGCGAGTAATCGTCCTCTTTTATTGTGCGATATCGCACGGAAAGGAGTTAAAATCATGGGAAGCAAGGAATTTTTAAACATTTGCAAAGCAAAGGTGGCGGATTATTTTAATCAGAATAAAGACAAGACTGATACATCTGACAACATGACGGTAGATGATGTATTTGTAGTTTGGTATTGCAAAACACTGCAAAATCACAAGGCATTGCTTAGTACGCCGGTAAGTGATGGTATGTATTACGAGATCACTTACAGTGGAGATAAGAATGAGATCTACTTTGATGCTTATAAAAAGTGGGAAAACATTAAATTTGATATGTAATTGTGCGACATCGCACGGAGGAGGTGAGATCATGAGCGAACAGAACGAATTTGGCAGAACAACAGCAGAGGAACTGGAAAAAGTATTTGAAGCAGAAGAGCAGGAGGAAGAGAAAGAATGAGTATCTGTAGAGGAATTGCCGGCAGGAGAGGGATGAATCCTGTCGGTATTTTTATCCACAACGGGGCAGACAGCCAGAACGCAACATCGGAATACTATAAAAACTACTTGCAGAGAGCAAACTTGGAGGATGGATTTGCGCATTATTATGTTTGTAGTGATGGAATTCTGCAAGCAGAGGATGATTCAAACTGTGCTTGGCATTGCGGAAATTCGAATGGAAATCTTAATTTCTTGGGAATAGAAGTCTGCCAGAGTATGGGCGATCTGAATGTATTTAAAGCGAATGAGGAAAAAGCATTACAGTTGGCAGCACAGAAGTGCAAGCAGTATGGAATTACACCAAGTGCAAGCACGATCATGCTGCATCAGGAGGTGTTTGCAACCGATTGTCCGCACAGATCAGTGGAGATTCACGGCGGCGCAGCGCAGACAAAAGCCTATTTTATTAACCGTATCAAGGAGCTTATGAACGGAAACCAAAGCACAACAACAGATCAGGAAGGAGAAGAGACTATGCAGTGTATGTTTACGGTGAAAGGAAAAGGATGTGTTTATTGGATGCATGATGGAGTGGTTACAGCTTTAGCACACCCTGACGAGTTAAAAATCATTCAGCAAATTTATAAGGATAACTATGGACATGATATGCCATGTTACAGTTGGAGCAAGCCAGCGCCATGGCATATTAGGCTGATGGAACCATTATATCGTGAACCCGTAAAATCTATTTAATAAAAATCCCCTCGGAGATCAGCTCTCTGAGGGGAATCAATATTATTTGTTAGTGAAATGTATTTTTTAATAAATTCAATTCAAGCCCCTCTGTGTTATAATAATATGTAGTCAATGCAAGAGGGGGAACAATTATGGAATATCAGATCTACGAATCTTACGATACGTTTTTACTATACCAAGAGTTTATGGAGATACCAGGAAATACTTTTAAATTTCGGCTGCCAGAAGGGATGATCCTGACAACCGAAATGATGCACACCTTTTTACGGGCTGCGTATATGAGTGTTGGACGGATGGAGTTGCCGTCCTGAGAATATTGTATCAATCTTATTTTTATCAAAAAGTTACTACTTATTTAATGTGTATTAGTTGCATCTTAGATGTGCGAAAGAACTGGCCCATATGGAAATGATCTGTGCCATTGTGCACCAGCTGACGAAAAATCTTTCTCCGGAAGAAATTGAGAGATCCGGGTTTGCTCCATACTATGTAGATCATACTCTGGCATTGTGGCCACAGGCTGCAAGCGGAGCACCGTGGACTGCAACCTATTTTCAGTCAAAAGGTGATCCGATTACAGATCTTCATGAAGACCTCGCAGCAGAACAAAAAGCCCGTACGACTTACGATAACATTCTCAGGCTCGTAAAAGATCCGGAAGTCTGTGATCCGATCCGTTTCCTGCGTCAGCGTGAAATCGTGCATTACCAGAGATTCGGTGAAAATCTTCGGATCGTACAGGAACACCTGGACAGCAAAAACTTCTATGCATTCAATCCTGAGTTTGATAAAAATCCGAATTGCGGATGTAAGCGCTCATAAAAAAGCAGGCGGAGTTATGAGGATAACTCTGCCTGACTTTTTATTCGAAAGGGCATTTACTTTTTTCGGGAAGTTTTGTATAATGAAAAACGGTAGTTGCACGACGGGGTGTGGCTCAGTTTGGTTAGAGTGCACGGCTGGGGGCCGTGAGGTCGCAGGTTCGAATCCTGTTACCCCGATTTATAA
>ENA-ORVC01001017-ORVC01001017.1-human-gut-metagenome-genome-assembly--contig:-NODE-1017-length-26540-cov-3.115462_pt1 | contig 26540 bp, 30 predicted proteins | sample MGYA00242092_ERZ509234 | MGnify/ENA primary metagenome ERZ509234 (study PRJEB26280, sample SAMEA2338800) | human gut metagenome | biome: human gut; feature: human-associated habitat; material: faeces... | reverse complement strand
TTCTCACTCTGCTCGATGCTTCGACCAGGCGAAAACGCAAAGCTTCGCAAGTCGTGGATTGAAGCAGACGTGCTCACGATCCCAGCCATCGAAATGAAAAAAGGTCGCGCTCATCGCGTGCCGATCACGTCTTTCATGCAAGCTCTCATCGATGCAGAGCAAAAACTTTCTCCGCACCCGCGCTCAGATTTCATCTTTGCGGCTAAACAGGCGGGTAAGCACGTCAGCGCGCAAGCACTCGCGAAACATCTGCACTCCACAGATCTTTCCGGAAAGCTTGTAGCGCACGGTCTGCGCTCAATCGCGCGCTCATGGCTTGCTGACCACGAAACCCCCTTCGAAGTCGCAGAAGCATGTCTTTCGCACGTCTCCGGAACAGCTGTATCCCGCGCATATCAGCGCAGTGACTACTTAGCCGCAAGGACGCCTGTCATGACGCGTTGGAGCGCTTTCATCGAGGACTGTGCCCGAAAAGCCTGTCTAGTCGACGAGATCCTTGAGCCAGCACAGCACTAGAGCCGATTTAATTGATCGAGAAGCATGTGCCTAGCCCTATGTTCTAAAGTTATAAAACGCAGGGCTAGAAACGTGCTTTTGCTGACCGAATATAAGCGGTACAAATTTTGGGAAAGTTCAAACGGGAAACACTGTAAGCGGGGCGGCGACGAAGGGAAGTGCTGAGTCTTATAGTGGCTATTACTCTGCCTCAGGTAACTTCACCAATTTCAAAGCTTCCCTCTCTAACTCAACTTATGGGAATTCTTCCGGCGTTCAACCTCCCTCAATCGCATTGTTGGCATGTATCAAGTCTTAATACAGGGTAGTAACGCAATGGAAGGAGGTTGAACTGTCGACGACCCCCCGAAAACTGAGGAAGATCTTGAGGCACGTAAGTAGACATAGGTGCCGTTTGCGGCACCGCCCCCTGGTGCTTGTGTGGTCCCCTCTCGATATAAAGCGCCGGCATCTGCGATGCTGCCCCACCCATTAGCCACATTGACGTTACCTGTGATATTCGGCACCGAATATCACGGGATCACATAACGGCACACCATGGATCAGTCAAGCATCAGGAGCGTTTTCGATCGGTGGAAGTTCCACGATCCCCAACGGCAATAGCACTGATAAAAATTTTGTCAACTTCAATGCGTCTAGTAGCTCATCAATCTATGGGGCGGCATCTACAGTCCAACCACCAAGTATCGCTTTGCTTGCATGCATCAAGATTTAATGCACGGGAGCAAAGCCATCGATGGCGGTTGGACTCCATCAGATGTCCCAAAAACCACATTAGCACGCGAAGCCATAAACCCTAGCCATCCAAAGTAAACAGAGGTATTCCCGCCGACCATATAGTCGCCTGCCTGACCGTTTGGGAAGAAAAAGGAACCATCTGCGGCATTAGCATTTGTGTTCTGAACAACGTCAAATCCTCCAATGATATTCGGTGCCGAATATCACTGGCACTTGGTATGCACGCGGCACTCAATACGGTGCCGACAGCGAAATAAGCAGTGCAACAGGAGCATTCGGAACGTATTCAGCACCGAAAAGCGCCTATAACGGTCACTCCAGCACGAACTTCAACTACTGTGGAGTTAGTTTTTATGCCTCTAGATCTTCGTCGATATATGGTTCATCAACTGTGCAACCTCCATCCATAGCACTCCTGCCGTGCGTTAAGTCCTAATGCACGGCAGAAGACTCATCGAGGGCGGCTGAACACCTGACGATCCCCCATAAGTTGACGACGAATAACGAGCTGAAAAAGTCAGAGAGGCTGTAGTTACACCATAGCCCGAGGAGAGTTCTGCATTGGCGCGTTTAGAGAGTGAAAAGGCTCCTGAAGCCGTAGCGGCTGTATAGCCAACAAGATCTCCAGGAGAGCCAGTTATATTCGGACTGCCCGAATATCACTGGAGAATTTGCCAATCACGCTCGAGGAATCGTTTCTAATGGTGCTGGCGCATTCCATCACGATGGCTTATGGGATACCTTTATCGATTGGGGATCAACTGGTAGCAATAAATGGTATGACGGAGTTGCGTTCAGCGCAGACCGATCAAATTCGACATATGGAAGTTCTTCAACGGTTCAACCTCCATCTATAGCCTTGCTCCCTTGCATTAGAACTTAATACACGGCAAGAGCGCCATCGATGGAGGCTGAACGGTTGTACTGTTGCCGTAGGTTTTGTTAGAACAAGAGGCATCAAATTCCAAACGGTAATTTGAACCGTTGGCATTACCGGAATAAGCTTTATCACCTACGTTAACGGGCTTGAGTGCCCCATTTTGTTCATAAAGTAAGCCGTCCCAAGGCGAAGGTGATTTATTGAGTTGACCCGTTATATTCGGCACCGAATATCACCGGCTCTCATAATGGAACTCCGTGGGTTAATGAATCATCCGGAGCGTTTTCACTGGTCAGTCAGAAGGTAAATGTTCCGGGTGGGGGCGATTCAAGCACTAATACTGTCAATTTTTATGCATCCAGAACTTCATCAATCTACGGATCTTCGGCAACGGTTCAGCCGCCCTCAATTGTGCTTTTGGCCTGCATCAAGATTTGATACACGGGAGTAACGCGATACTCGGCGGCTGAACAGAGGATGACCGTCCAAAGGTTGCCGAGCTTAAAGACGCATTTATCTTCGTGAAGTGTCTATAGTCTGTCCCCGAGGCGCCAGCGTTCCGGTCTCCGGTTCTAGCAAAACAACCACTCGGCAGTTGCTGTTCTGCCCCCCAGTCGCCGCCATTTAGAAAAGTACCTGTGATATTCGGTAACCCCGCCGAGTAAGTATTACCAACCGATCCGGTCGAGGTCGTGCCCTCAATGAAGCGGCCAGAAAGATTAGGAAGCGTAAAGGTCGTTGAGCCGTTGCCCGAACCAAAGTTTGTACCAATAGCCGCGAACAGATTGGCATAAGTGGTGCGGCTGACATTTGCGCCATTGCACAAAAGCCATCCGTCAGGGATCGACTTGACGCCGAAGAACATGATGGCGCCGGCGGGCACTCCGGTAGAAGCGCTCACCTTTTCATCTACGTACTGCTTTGTCGCGGGGTTTGCGTTGGCTGTCGGGGTCTGTACGGTCATCGCGCCCTGAACAGCCAACGCCCCCGTAATCGTGCCGCCGGAAAGTCCCAAGGCAGCAATATTCGCGAGCGCCTGCGCTTGCTGAGCGGCAGTCAGCGTCTGAGGCGTTAGCAGCACAACCTCATCCTTAAGCGCCAGTTTGGAGAAAAGCTGCTGCTTGAAGTAGGTCAGGCCAGCTAGATCGAGAAATGAAGCCATGAGACTTTTCTCCTAGTGATTAAGCAAAGAGAGCATCAATGTCGGCGGTGGCAACTGCCGTGACGGAGAACGAGCCACCCAACGGATCCCACGTCGGCGTATCGCCACTAGTGCGAGCGACGTTCGTGCCTGCGGGGTAGGTCTGACCATCGAGTTCAAACGCGGCTTCGACGTTGTACGTGTCGCCGACAGCCGCATCAGCCGGAAGATCAGCGAAGGCGGCAACCGTGCCCTTCCAAGAAAGCACGCTGGTGAAGTCAGCCTTGAGCGCGTAGCCCGAAAGATCGATGTTCACGCCCTTGGAGTTAATCGGGAGAGCGCTGCCATTGACGCTGACGGCTTCAATGACGTTTGCCTGAGCACCAGCCGCAATGCCATCAAGCTTCGCAAAGTCAGCCTTAGACATCAGGCCGTCAGCAGTAGCAGAAGCAAGGCCGTAGGTCGTGTCCTGAGCCGGAATGCCGAGAGCGGTAATGTCTGCTTTCGTGACAGCCGTAGCGGTCGAAACGGCGCCGGTTTCAGTGACGGTGATCTTGTACAGAGCGGCATCTTCATGAGCCGTATAGGTTGCAGGCTCATAGACGACAACTTCCGTACCGTTGATCTTGACGTTGCCGTTGGTTGTAGATTCTTCGACCTTCGTGGCGCCTGCGGCAATGCCGGCAAGTTTGGCGAAATCAGCCTTAGACATAAGGCCGTCGGCGGTTTCGGTCGCGAGGGAGTAGACCGTATCCGGAACCGTGAAGGTGCCGAGAACGGCGCCCGAGATGGCGCTGAGCGTTACTACCTTGCCGGCAATGGAGATACCGCCCGCGGAGACGGCCTTGATTTTGGAGTCGTAGTGGGAAAGACCGGCAAGGTCAAGAAACTGTGTGGCCATAATTTTCTAATTCCTGGTCGTTAAAAAAGGTTGTCAATAAGATTGGTTTGGATTGCGGTGGGCTTGTCGGATTTGATCTTTACGATCTCCTCCGCGTTTTTGTCGACGCCCGCATCCGTCTGATTAAGTCGCTTTGCCGTGATGAGATCGCCTGGCTGCCAGTTAACGGGGTCGTAGGTGTCCTCGGACACCTCCTCGTCCGTCACGGCAAGGACCTGCGCTCGCAGTGCGGGCGTGGCGGCCTTGGTTGAAAGGCGCTTTAAGCTCCGCCTTTCAGGAGCAGAAATGGTCCGAATGACATTCACATTGCTTCTCTCCTCTCTTAGTTAAAGACTGAGTCAATTTCTTCTTCTGTCATTGGCGTGAACGATGAGGCCGCTTCTTCGGCGCGCTTTGCGGCATCCTCTGCGGCCGTGGCGGATTGGGCCGCGGCTTCTTCTGATTTGCCGGCGTTCGTTTCGGAAGTCTTGGCGGCGTCTTCACTGGACTCGGCAGCCTCCGCGGATTTCTCTGCCGCAGAAGCGGCGCTAGTGGCCGTTGTGGCCGATGTTTCCGCGCCCGAGGCGCTCGCTTTGGCCTGCTCCGCATACCATTTGGCGGAATATTCGTATCCATCAACGGTGTAATCGAGCGGCGCTGTTGGGTCGTCGGGGTCCTCCGTCCCGGTAGTCCACGTCGCCCACTTCTTCGCCAAGTCGGCATTTGCAGACGACTGACTAGCGCTAGAGGCTGAGTCCTGCGCAGACGTTTTGGCATTGTTTGCTTGAGTGGTGGCCTCGTCTTTCAAAGTCGTCATGACTTCGATGGCCGCCTCGGTATCTACAACCGCCTGCTGCGCAATTTGTTTTGCCTCGGTCGCGGTAGTTTGCGCATCGCTCGCAACGTTTACTGCGTGATTCGCCGCATCAAGCGCCGAACCAGCGGTAGTGACCGCATCGGTTGATAACTCAAGAGCTGAATCTGCCGTGGTAACCGCGGCGTCGGCTGTCTTTATGGCCGTTTCGCTGTTTGCCTTCGCCTCATTTGCCGTTGATACCGCCGTTGCCGAATTCGACTCGGCAGTAGTGATTCGCTCATTCCACGAATTCACTACGGTGGTCAAAGAGGTCACCTGACTCAGAGCTGAATTGGCTGTATTGACTGCCGCGGAGGCCGCAGACTGCGCTGAGTCGGCGGTGGTGAGCGCCTGATTGGCAATTCTTAGAGCTTCTTCGGTATTTGCGACGATCTGGTACGTGTACTCTCCGACCTCGTTAATCGCATCTTCGGTCTGAGTCAGGACGCTTTGACCGTCGATTGTCCCGACTGAGTTCCGAACGTAATGGAACTGGAACTTTTTCGTATCAGCAGAGGCCATTTGCGCCCTCTAAAAAATTGGTAATAAAAAAGGCCGATTTCTCGGCCTGTTTGAATCTTTTTTGTTGAGTGAGATTCCATCACACACTCACAGCGGCTCAACGAACTCAGCTGGAGACCATTCGCATACGCGCGGAAGCATGGATATCACTGGTTCCTTCCCCGTTGACGATCACAAAATCAGTTACGTCGAAGGCGCGTTTTATTCAAACGGAACATGCCCAAATAGTGACAACCGAGACTCAGAAAATGCTTCGTTCAAATGCTCTTTCAGCGCCGCTCGAAGTTGGAAAGGTTCAACCAGTTCGGCAGGATCGCACTCACACACGATGTCGCTAAACAACACCGGTGGCGGCAAAGGGCACTCACATTCGCTTGATGGCGCCTCACACTCACATGCAATTGATCTTCCGCTGCCGCCGTTTTTCAAACTCGCATATTTCGTGAAGTTGCCCGAGTAATCATTCGGGGAGCTTTACAAAGAAGGCCAGCTTAAAAAAGGGAGGGAGAGGCAGGCTGATCTTGTGGCTATGCGATTCACCTGTAAGGGAGTGCGTATGCCCCTTGCCTCCTCCTGTTGCAGCGAGGGACAACGAGTGCGTATGTGAACCGCTAGAACTGGTAGATCCGGTCCACGAACGCGACGCATCAAACGAAATGTTGTAGTCAGAAAAGCCGCCTTTGCCGCCTGACGACATCCCGTCTCGGTAAAACGCACCTTCCGCACCGGGCCATGCATCTTCCTCATTGCATCCCAAAATTTTGCCGGTAATGTTCATGCTTCCGCGCGTGTGTGAGTGCGAGCCGGCACTGTCCGCCGTACCCGAATGGGTGTGTGATGGAATCTGATCAACCGACAAGATCGTTTCACCGACTGTTCCGGCAATTTTCGCCTCAGCAGTCGTGACATTTTGGGAGCCTCCTGTTGCACCGGATTCATCGACGGTTGACGGCAAAATGAACTTGCCTACGAGGTTCGGAACGGTACCGCCCAAACCATCATCGCCGCCGTCACACAGCACATAGCGCTCATCTGCAACGCTCTCACCCCAAGGTATCAAACGGCGCCCATCAGAACCACCAAGCTTGCAGTTGCAGAAGGGCGTGATCTGCCCCGCGATTACGCTGGGGGCATCCATGTTTTTCCACACGGTTTTATCACTGCCGGGAGCTACTACGGTGGTGCCGGGCCCATTAGCTACAAGGCACCTAAATTTTTGAGAACCTTGAAAAACTTCGTTCCCGGGCTCGTAGTCAAGCACAGCAGAGTATTTCATGATTCCGCCCTGCTGATACCAAACAAGGAACTGCGACAGCAGGTAAAGAGCACCGTTGAAGTCTTCGCGCTTCGGCGGGATGCCGCCCTCGCCGATCGGCATGGCGTTGACGGGGCCGAAGCCCGCCTCTTGCGAGAATCGGCCCGTACCTGCCTCCATCGCGGTGCTCGGCGGGATCGTCTTGTCGCCGCTTTCGGCGATCGCCGCCGTCAGAAAGTGTTGAGGATATTTGCTCATGATTCCCCTGAAAAAAAGCAAACCCCGGAAGGTGTGATTCTTCCGGGGTTCGATGCCCATTAAGTTTTCCTATGCGATAGCCTGCTTGGCTTTGCCAGATCTTCTCCTGACCACCTCAGCTTGACGGCCCTCTGATACACAATCCAGTAAGACAGCCCTGTAATTTCTGAGATTTCCGAGATCGTTCTCTTCTTCCCTCTGAAATAAATGCGTAAGGTTGTCGATCGGTTGTTCGAGTTCTCCTTCCGTGTGACCCATTGACAATTCTGAGGACTGTATCCCTTGTCGTTGTCTATGCGGTCAATCTCTAGATCATCACTGTACCCAGACTCATCAGCCCACCGCTTGAAAGACAAAAAGTCTTCTTTCCACTCCTCGCAGACGGTGATTCCTCTTCCGCCGTACCGAGAGAACTCCTTGTGGACGGGCCTGTAGCATCGGTTTTTCATGGCGCACCAAATCGAATAGATCCTCGGCCTGTTTGTCCGAGAGCCGAACCCGTGCGTCATTAAGCGGTCTCTTGACTTTTCGCTGTGATAGCAACCGCAAGACTTCGTGTTGCCGCTCTTCAAAGATGGGCCGTAAACGTCTAGTTCATTCCCGCAGTCACACACGCAGTGCCACCTGACGCGACCAGAGAAGGTTCGCTCCCCTTCCCTTGTCACCGTGAGACGCCCAAAGCGCTGCCCAACGAGATCATCTTTCCGCATGTTTTCACCTTTTGTATAAATGAAACATACGGTACATTGTAATGCGTTACCCTATTGGAATACTTCTCCCCGGATTGAAAACACCTTGATTGAACGGAAGAAGTTTGCTTCCCTCGAACCCGAAAATCTGTTCATCGGGATAGATGATCAGGTAGTTGGCGAGGACGCCAGCTGGTCTATTTAGAAGCCCGTAGGTCGACAAAATCTGCGACTGCACATCGGGAATCGCGCCGATGATGACGACCGATGAAATTGCCATGTCTTGGTAGTCGACGACAAAAACTACCGTATCAGTAAGCATCGAAAGAAGCTGATTTGCCGCATCGGCGGTGGCGTTCGCAATGTTGCAAAGCGCTCGATAAAAAATCAGGAATCGATAGTAGTCATCGTCAAAGCGAACGTATTCGCCGTTCACTTTGATGTACCGATCTACGCCTACGCGCTTGCCCCACCAATCCAAAAAAACGCCGCAGGCAGTCTGCGGATCTGCAATTGCTCGATGAAACTTGTCGACGTCCTTCGTCGCGTCAATCCCATCCCGCACTGCCAGAGCCAAGTTTTGAAACTGTTGGGAGTGGGAGTATTGGGACTGGATGGCGGCAGAAGCAAGCGAGCTCACATCAGCCATCGCGTCGACGTCTGCTACATCTTCAAAGTTCTGCCACGTTTCAACATCTGCCATAGCCTCACTCCGTAGCGAAAACAAGCGAGATCGTATCCGCCGAGATCGATGGTTCGATGTTGGCAGGGATCTCTACAAACGTCCCCTTCTCCCCTGTACCCAAGCCAATAACGACGTCCCTTAACGGTGTATCCGTTGCTTTTTGGACGATCGGATAAAACCGTGAGGCATAGGCCGTAGTGGCAAGCTTGATGCGCGGGTTCGTTCCTTCACCCAAAAAATCAGCGATGATTGCTTCTTTGACGGCCGTCTTATCTTCATCTGACATGCCAGTTTCAAAGAAGGTCACTTGAACCATGAAGTCTTCTGACTCCGGACGTGTGATTTGATAGGTGTATTTGGCGTCGAAATGGTCCTTCGCCACATACCCGACCGAATAGTTGCCGGTCGTCCCGCACCCCAAATCCTTACTACGGTAAATCGCTTCAGCTATATCGCCATCTTCGCCGCCGACAATGCAGATTGCGATCGAGTGGGGATCGATCCGGATGCCGTACTTGGTCTGATACTCGTTCGTGAAGTTTTCTAGAACCACACAGTCAAGCACGCCGTCAACGCTTGAAAGCTTTGCCTGAATCGCTTCGAGCGAGCCCAGGGCGTTGATTGCGTAGCTCTGCATGATGCGATTCATGTATTCCCCGTCCGGCTCTTTCACGCGTCCTGTGGCGCCGGAGTCGGGGTTCGTGATCGAATCCCAGCCGGCCACAATAGTCACGATTTTCGTAACGGAGTCTGGCAAAACCTCAATCTCGCCGTGTTCAACGCTTGAGAAAGTCGTTTGAACCGTCCCCGTTTCGCCGATCGAGGCACCGCCCGCAGCCGAATGCCTGAATTGATTGCCCAAAGAGTCCTGCACGATTGCGCCATAGGGAATCGTCGTTCCCTTGAGACCTGTACAAACACAAGTCACGATCGTCGGCTCGGAAAGTTTGCGCTCAACGCCATACAGCGAACCGAGCGCATCTAAAAAAGCTCCTCGGCTGGTGCTGAGCGAGGACATGGCCGCCAAAAAGGCGATTTCAGAATTCTTCGCCTGAACCTCCGCAGCAATGATGTCTACCACCTGCCCCATCGGAGAGGTTGCATCTGTATCGAGGACGGGTTGCGACGGGTCTGTGCGAAAAGCTTCTTGTACTGAGGCCGCAAGATCCGTTCGAACATCTTGCGTCTCTGGGATGACAACGCCTTTGTTGCTATCGAAGTTCAGCTCGGCCATAGTCACCGTCCGTAGTAATGATGTTGATGGAGCCCGTAAGGCGCCTTGTGTCCTGATCGATTTCAAGCTCGATCGATTCAACCGATTCGACGCCCGGCACGGCCTCCGCCGCTTCGCGCAGTCTTGAAGCTACAACCGCCCTTTGAATAGGCTTGCCGAGCTGATCAGTAAACCAATCGATGCCGCGTTCGCTTTCAAAGTAGAGATCGTTTGTGAAGCATCGGCAGTCATTCGCTACGGCCTGACAGATCGCAGCTGTGCTTTGACACATGACGATCTGCCCTGCGCTATCAATCTGAAACTCCCAGTTGTCTGTGAGCTTCGGTGTGTATGCCGTGTGCGTCATTTGTTTCTCTTCGTCTATTGAGGCGTCCCTGTCGTTCCGGAACCGCCCTGTACGCCGCCATGAACATGGCTTTGCAGACTGATTCCGCCCGCCTGCACATCGCCCGTGGTTTTCATGCTGCCGTCGACGGTGGCGCCAGAGCCGCCGCTTACTGCAAGACCGCCCGTGCCCGTAATTTGGCCAACAACCATCAGCGTTTTTTCAATCTTCGTATCGCCGGTGATCGTCACTTTTGGGCTGTCTACTTTCGTTGAGCCAGAAGCGTTTATCGTCGCCGTCTCGGTATTCACCGTCGCGGCACTCGAAGCATTGACAACGATGTTCTCGCAGTCAATTGTGATTTGAGGGCTTTCGACGTGCTCCGATTTCGGTGCCACGATGTGCAAAGTGCCGTCATCTTCGATATGAATGAAGGTTTTCGGCGCCGAACCCCAAAAGCCGCCGAGGAAAAAGCCATCAGAAATGTCGAAGCATCGGAAAGACCCCGGTTGAACCGGTTCATTTCCCCCCGAAAGCACGCTTACATCCTGCTGCGCAAAGACTGCAAGACCGATATCGCCGGGCTTGGGGTCGCAAATGATCGCCGCCGAGCCGTGCTGATAGCGAAACCAACGTAACTTGGGGATGCTTACCGTCGGCAAGGCTGTTCCGTCCGCTGCGCGCATTTTTACGAGCGGCGTTGCGGACAGATACGCCGCGCCTCCGCCCTCGCCCGGGCGCTCGATTGTGTCTACGCGCACGGGGATGGCTGTATTGACCTTGTTCGTGATGATTGACCACACAAAGAAGTTCAGCGCATTCAGCTCGCTCGATCCCGTAAAGTCGGTCGCGTTTTGAAGTCGTTCAGTCATCGAGCCACATGCCTTCGAAGGAGGTTAGCCAAGCCCCAGAATTGGGAGTGTTCGCAGAGAGTTCGTGTGACAAGCTCACGATCTTCCAAACGCCAGAAGCCGACGGCACGATTGACGAAACGCGTACTGCCGCGCCAATCCGGAGATCCGGACGAAAATAGCTGCTGACCTGTATGCCCGTGCCGGAGAAGGTCGGATAGCCAATCATGCCGGTATCAGCCGACACAACCGGAATTCCGCCCTCTGCTTGGCGCACCTTGCCTCTGGGCACAAGGGCGATTTGATCATCATCGATGATGAGATCAGCCCCTACAGCATCAGCAACGGCGCGCATTTTTGTGATCGGATCGCCCGTTATCACACAGTCTGAAAGCGTTGCGTCAACGCCCTCGTTTTTAAACGTCTTGCCAATCTGGCTCGCGAGCATTTGCAGCACCTCGCCAGCGGACTGCTGGCCAGACACGGCATACTGCGGCGTCGGATCTAAGATCGGGTAGGCGCCGGTCTTTGCTTCCATTTTGAGCACCGGTGATGAGCCGTTAAGGTCTGCGTATGCAGAAGTCACTTCACCTTGGAAAATGGAAGAAAGTGTGCCGCCGCTCTCTCCTGCTTCAATAGCCAGAAGATTCCAACGGCGCCCAAGCGGACGGAAGCTCAGCACCGTAAGCTGAGCCATCACGTCAAGCGTCAGGCCGTAGATTTCAATCGCACACTGCGCGAAGTCGACGCCGCCGGTCTTGGAGATCGATACGTGAGTAGCGAAGCCCTCAAAGACCTTTTGGTTATTCATTCCCGACTTGTCAAGAGTGACTGTGGCCCGAATGACCTTCTTGCTGAACGTCATGCTTGCCATTCTTCACCCTCAGAAAGATAGTAGAGCTTGAAACGCGATCCCAACTCGTCGTATCTCGGATGCTCCGAACCGAGCGTATCTACGAAAACCAAGTGACCGGAAAAGTCGTTTGTTTTGAAGGCCGGCACGGGGATTCGGTTGTTGCACAACTGTTCAGAGAACACGTCAACCTGATCAATCGTGCCGGATGCATAAAGACCATTCCCCATCTGCCTCAACGTAATGACGCAGTTCTGACCGTCAAGAACGATCGAGAACTGCTGATGAGGAAGCGGAGTTAAAGGGACATGCTGCATTTAACCTCCAGTGACGAAATTTTTTACGCCTCTCACGATGCTTTCATCCGTTTGTTTCCGCCCGACGTCAGCTTTGTTCGCGCCGGACGGATTCTTAGGAGCCCAAACGGCGGTTGCGCCGCCCACCTGCGCGCTGCGCACCTCTTGGAGCGTTAGTTCGATGATCAGCATGTTTCCGCCCGAAGAAGCCGAGCGCGTCACCGACAAACCGACAACCGTCATGCGCTCGCGCACAGAGGCGGGGGTTACAACGGTGAAAAGCTCGGTGCTTCTCAGGGCGCGCTCAACAATTGCCAAAGCGGCCTGCTGTTTGGAGTAGTCGCCGGAGAAAAGCAAAGACACGCTGATCTGATTTGGCTGCGGCACCTTGTCATATGCGTACAAGGCGCCGTTTTCCTGCGGCTCTGTAGGTACAGAAGCAGATGAATCGTCTGCGAAATCATCGATCGAGTCGTAATCGCAGATCTTTTGTCCGCTTGCCGTGACTACAGCCCACGTTGTGTTGTTGAACTGCGCCATCTGTCACCCCTTCTGCACTACGCCAGTAGCGGCATTTGCGATCAGGTCCTTCCCTCGCATCATGGCGCGGTTGACGCCTTGACTCACAGCTTCACCGACGGCCTTGGGATCGGCATCCGTTTGGATATGCGTTTCAACCGTCACGCGCAGGTTGTTTTTTACCTGCGGTTGGTTGTTCGCATTTGCTGTAGAGGCCGCCAACGCTCCAGCCGGATATACGCCTGCCATTTCCGGAGACATCTGAATTGCCGAATTGGCCGAATTCGCCTGCAACATCTTGTTGATGTATTCAAAATCTTCGGCAGAATTCTGTCCTCGCCCTGTAAAAAGCGATTTCATGTAATCCAATTGCCGGTTAGACAGTTCGGCATTTCTTGGCGGCGGCGATTCAGGCTGACCAAACGCACGCAGCTCCTCCTCGTCCATCTGCTGATTCAAATACGCTTCATAGCGAGCATTGAAATCATCCTGATCGGCTTTCGGGTTTGACTTCTTCGTTTTGGTCTGTTGCTTCGGCTCCTCTTTCTTTTCGTCATCGTCACCGAAGCCGAAGAAAGATTTCACCTTGCCCACGGCCTTATCGGCCATGCCCTTAGCAGTATCAGCAACCTTGCCAAAGTCAATATCAAAGATTGACGCAATGGCATCTTTGATAGGCGTGATGAAGATGGCAATAAACGACTCGTACAGGCGCTTAGCAAAAGCGTCAAATCCGCCGCTAATGGCGCTGGGGAGGCCTGTGAAAAACTTCTCGATGCCATCCATCACCTTTACGAGCATCTTGAAAGGCGCTGCGATGAAGCTTCCGATCATGGAAGCTCCAACCTTCATGCCTTCCCAGAACTCTTTGGCGGACTTGGCCAGCCCCTCGAAATTAATCAGATTGGCGAACCCTGAAACGACTGCTTTGATTTCTTGCCAACCAGCCTTAAATTGATTGGCAATGTGCCCAGGGATTTCTCTCAAAGCGACAATCCGCTTTCTCAGGTTATCGATCTGCTTGTCGCTGAGCCCTAGCCAAGATAAAAAGTCACCAATAAGGCTGTTGCCGCCGCGCAAGAAAGCAAAGAGATCGTCCAGCGCAAGCCCGAGAGCAACCACCGCGGCAATAGTTGCGCCGACGGGGTTCATTGCAACGATGGCGTTGAACCCCTTCATGACAGGCGTGCCGCCCTTGACGACGTTCATCAGGACAGTAAACGCCTTGGATGCCCCCAACACACTCTTGAGATACGATGCGCCAAATACCGCCGCGACCATGCCACCCAAGAGCTTGACGCCCTTGGAGTGCTCGCTTAAGAACCTCACCCCGTCCGACAGTGCTTTCAAGACTTTTGTCATGACTGGCATGACAACGGTCATGAGGATGCCGCCCAATGATGAAGCCTGATTCGTGAACCACTTCCACTGTCGGTTAAATTCACGGGCTATCTTGACCTGTTCATCGGTCATTGCCACGCCTTCAAATGCTTTGGCAGCATCTTTGGCGGAATCGCGATACTTCAAAAAGACCGCGGCACTGTCTGCCGACAAGCCTTGAGTCTTTAAAAACCACTCGGCCTGTCGCTGATTGAGGCCCTTGATGTGTTCGCCCATGCGAAAGAACTCTTCCTCGCCCTTTCCGGTCGTAAGAATGAAGTTCTCTAAGGCGCCCTTGAAAGCCTCCTGACTGCCGCCAGCATCCTCATTTGCCTTCGCCCACGCGTCAATCTTTTGGGCTGACATGCCCAAACGATCGGACAGCTTAGCTAGCGCGTCACCGCCCTGCGAAAACTGCTGAAAAAGCTTTTGCCCGGCGAAGGCCGCCAACAGCGGACCGCCCAAGCTTTTGAGGATGTTTGTAACGCCGGACGCCTTGGCGCCGATCGTATCCATAGCTCTAGAGACAGTAAGGGCAGCCTTCTGCCCTGCCGTCCCAATTTCCATGATGCGGTCGGCTACATCGTCCGATGCCCTGCCGACAACAATGCTCGTCTTCGACGCCGTAGCGGCAATCCGATCGATTGAATCGCTTGAGTTTTCGGCGGTAGCGGAAACGCGCTCGATAGCCGCTGAAACAGACCGCAATCCGGCCTGCATTTCAGCGACATCCAGACCGATGCGGATCATCAAATTTTCAAGAATTCCGTCGGCCATTTTCTTCCCCTAGCTTCTGTGCCAGCCAATTGTGATAGTTCTCAATGAGTAAACATTCGTCAAGGTTGGCCGCATCTTCGAAGGTGAGCGTTGTCTTAAGTTCCGCAAGCGTTGCCAGCCGCGCGGTAATGATTCGTCCGCACATCGGAGGCACGTTGGCGAAACTCGCCGTTGCTTTTACTGCACGACAGGCTGCTGCGAAGCCGGCACCTCTGGGGAGCTTGACTTCGCGGCGTCCTGCAAAAAACCGAAATTCGCTTTCAGCGCCTCCATTCGCAAACGAATGAGCGTTGTCGGGAGCTGCACCATGTGAAGCGCTGGCGTAACGTTTTTGCGCACGCCCTCGATGTCAATAAGGCAGCAGTCAAGCAGCTCATCCAAGAGCGGCTTGGCATCCTCGTACTTAACCTTGCAAAGCGCAGCCAACAAGTCACCAAAATCGCGCTTGTTTTGAAGCTGAACCACTTCTGCGCCCAAGAGCAGGCCGGCGCGGATCATCCACGCCTCGGCTGAAAAGGCGCCCATCTTACGAATGACAAACTTGAGCTTTCGCGTCTTTCCTTCGAAATCGACGCCATCATCAAGCTCAATCTTGACCTCATCATCCATTTACGCCACCTCCTGAAACTGCATCGTCCACGTGGTCGGCTGGAGCGTGCGACCCAGCGCCGGAATGGTCGGACCGGAAACGAGCACGCCGCGGCGGTAGACCACGGTCTTACCGAGTGCAGGCAGAACGACAGTCAGTGTCAGCGCGTATGGCTTCTTGTTGTGCGCCATAGCGTCTCGGATCGTTTCAAAAACTTCCAAGCTTGGGGAGTTTGCTTCAAGCGTGATCGCAACCGGCTGAGGGTTGTAGATCACACCCGCAACCAAGCGCCCATCAACACCCTGACGAGCCTCGGTACGGTCGACCGGATCGGACGACATCACGGAGTCTGTAGAGAAGCCGTTGAGCTGTACGCCGCTCGGATAAAGGGTTTCACAAGCCAAAACCAGCTGCGCATTGGCGCTGGTTACGTCAAAATATTCGGCCATTTTTTGCGCCCATAAAAAAGGCCGCTCCTGATGCGGGGCGGCCGTGGGTTGGGTTTAGGTATTTGGTTAGAGGACGGCGGTGACAGGAATTTCTAGTCGCTGGACGCTTCCTGCATATCCGTAGTAGACGGATACGATCGGGCTTCCGCGCTGTACGCGCACATTGGCATCCGGCATTGCAACGCTGTACCAGTACCCATTTGTGTACAGACTGTTCGAAATGTCTGTTCCGACCTCTTGAAGAATCTGCGTCTTCTGCGACTGGCTGAGCTCTAGGCCCGTATCAATTACGCCATTTCTCAGGCCAGTTTCGATCGGATCCTGTAGCCATGCGGAAATAAACGCTTGGCCGACCGCGTTGTACGGGGCGCGATTGATTGACGTGAAACCGTCCATGCAAGAACGCTGGATCGCGTTGCGAAGCCAAATCGAGCCGTAAAGCGTGTCAATGAAGCCGTAATAATCACTCGTAAGCGCCCCCGTATTCATGAAGGTGAAACGAGAGTTTCGGGTGGCGAAAATGCCGTAGTACGAGCATCGGACAGCTTCCAGAGCGTCCGCCTGCGTTTCGTCGGAAACAAGCGGCGTCAGTCCAGATGAGCTCTTGGCAAACCAAGCCTTGATACCCTGCTCGCGCTGCCAATCGATCGAAGCGCCGACGGCAAGCACAAAAGCCGCAAAGTCATAGTTGCCGTAGATGCAGACCGTGCAGTTGAATTCCTTGCCCATTAAAAAAGCCGGCTTGGTGCCGGCTTGCGTCAGGGTGTTGGTTACCTTCTCATCTGTCGTCCAGTCGACGTAGACGTAGTCATCGTCAATGTCTGCCCAAGCAGAGAATCCCTCGGCCTCGTCGGCCGACGTCTCCCACAGGGTCGTAAAGCCGACCCAATTGCGCGTGACTGCACCGACAGCTTCAAGCGCTTCGGTCTGCGTCTGAGCGTCTGCGCCCTGTGACAGGACTGCGCCTTGATCAATAGTAAGACCGAGCATCGATGCCAAATCGGTGCCTTCAATTGCGACCGTGGAGGTGCCGACGATGGCCGATCCGACCGTTGCGCCGCCGACAGCCGCCGGCAGGTCAATCGTTGCATCCTTGCCGACGGCAATCGTCGTAAACGTGAAGGTGTTGGTGTTGCTGTCGTAGCTGCCCGTCACGCCATCAATCTTGTCAGCGATGATGGATGCCGCTTCGCTGAGGCTGGTAGCAGCGCTCAAATCGATGCCAGAGCCCGTAACAGTGGCGCCGGAAATAATCAGCGTCAGCGTGCCGTCAGTGACGGCCTTGAGTGCAGCAAGTGACGATTCGAGCTCTGCGCCGCGCACCCAAGCGGGCGCATCGGCTGCGACATAGCGCCCGATCACCAGCGTGTTAATTGACTTCTGTGAGTTATTTACGCCAGTGAAGTACTGTTGAGCGAAGATCGCCTCATCGGACTCAGCGCCGAAAAGTGCGCTTACGGCGGACGCGCTGGAAAACTCCATCGCGGGCCGAGAGGACGGGAGCAAGGCGCTCTTGGTGAGCACCATGCCGTTAGTTTCGAGGTCGGCACTGCCGCCGCTGATTACGCGCGGAGATACCGAGACAATGTGCGACGCAGGAATCGTCATCTATTTACTCCTTGGGAGGAAATTTCACGTCGACGTTTGCGATGTCGACACTGACAGAATCGAAAGACGGCTCCTGAACTTGGAGCACTTTCTTTAGCCCAAAGTGGAGCATCAGACTCCATCGGGATACGTATTGGCCTGCGTCCATTACTGCCGTAAGGTTTTGCAAGCTATCGGCGTACTGAAGATCAAGCCCGAAGGACTTGAATAGCTCGACGCCATAAGATGAGCGGGCAAAAGCTTCGTAAGCCTGTGCCCGCTGTTGTGCCGTTACGCGGTTGGTTGAGTAGCAATCAACCTGTACAGCTATGGTGAAGTAAACATTTAGCTTTACTGCCTCGCCCCCCGGATCAAACGACTCGATCGTTGTGCCGTTTCGTTCGGTAGTGATCGGCGTAAAGACGCAGAAATCGTTGCCGTCTGATGGCAAACCAACATCATTCAGAAAGCCGTTAAGCAAATGTTGGTTGTCGGCCTTGGGGAGCTTCGGCAGCGCATATGTGCCCAGATAAGCACGCATCGCTTTTGTGATTTGGTCAACGGTCAGATCGTCCATGGCGTGGGCTCTCCTATACCGTCGTTGATCCAGATCGTTTTGCGCGTTGTCTGCATTTGCACTTGCAGGCAAACCCACCCAGAACGCGTGAAATCCTCAATGACCGCATTCACCAGCCACAAGCATCCGGTCTCATCTTTGATGTAATCGCCAGTCTTAGAGAGCGGACGAAACATTGACCACGCTTTCGTATCGGCGAATAGGTACATCTTTCGCAGGGTTGCAGCCATCGAGATATCCTCGACGCGCTGAACCACGTCTGAACCGAGCGATTGGAGCTGAGCCTTTACCGGAACACCGGCCGCAAAAAGTTGGACCGGATCTCCCTGATCGTCCTCACCGTAATCTCCAACGGAGCGGTAAAGCGTCGCTGATATGTCTGGATGCACTGAGCTGATCGCGCCGCGCACGATGGAATGCAGATTGAGCCCTGTACTCATGAGAGCACCTTTGACACAAGGGCGTAAAACAACCAAGAAACGCCGCACCATGCCGCGGCCGCAATCGCCCACGCGAAGGCTTTGCCGTAGGGCGGTAAATCTTTATTCGCCATAAACATGAGCACGTGCTTCTTTAGTAAAGGTAAAATGTCCATATCGAAACCACCATTTCGATAAAAAAAGCCCGCGCGGAGTGATGATCCTCGCGGGCTATCTTTTTGCTTGTTGTTCAGCTCATTCGAGCTTGTATGTGATTGCGTTCAGCAGTGATCCGGAAAGAACCAGCGGCTTATCCGTATCAGAATTGCCGCCTTCGCCCTTTCGATCTCCTTTGAGCGCCTGATAAAGCGCCATCGTGAGTGAGGAGCGTTTTGGAAACTTCTGTTTGGAGGTGCCGCCTTTAACGATCGTTTCGCGGATATCTTCGGCTGCGACCATGCCCACTCGGATCAAAGCAAGGTCAAAGTTGAACAGGTCGCGAGCTAAAGAGTTCTGCATTACGTCTTTCCACTTCTTCCGCTCTGCGGAGAATGTTCCTCGCAGGAAAGGACGAGGCGGATTGACAAGCGACGAGCCCGGCGCGGGTGCTGATCCGCCCAAAACGCCTGCCAAATAACGAGACTGCTTTTCTGTTACGCGCTGAACCCAGCCGTACTCAACGTATTTCGCATACTCGGCTACGTCGCTTTTATCGTCGATACCGACCAACACGCTCTTGGGCATTCGCTGTTCAAGTTTTTTTTGCAGACTCGCTAAGTTGCCTGACGCCTTGATCGATATCGTCATAAGTCATCCCCACGGGTGGTACTGCTTTTGTCCGAACATACGGCCGCCAAGGCGATACCGGGCTGTCATCATCCAGTATTGAGCGCCGCAGCGCGTTTGCAGCCACCATTGCTCAGACGTTGAATTGCCTTTAATGAGATCAAAGGACGTAGAAACAGAGCCCTCGGACGCGCTCTGAACGCGACCGGTTTGCTGCATCGGCAAGGTGCTGAGCGTTGCTAAGTGACAGAGCGCGTAATAGAGCAGGTATTTCCGATCTTTGACTTCGGGCGGGTTGTATGGCGCGAAACTCGTCTGGTCTGTATTCCCGACAAGCGCGACGGCCTGATCCCAAAGAACTTCTAAAAGAGCATCGGAAATCACTTCTTCGGTCAGCCCTGGGTACCAGATGCGGAATTCAGCCACGTCCAAAACGACGGAAGCCATATCACACCTCCTGAACAGGCGCGGGTTCGATGCCGGGCACAGACTTGGGATCTACAGGAGATAGCCCCGTACGCATTTCGCCGATTTCATCGCGACGGGCGCGGAATTCCTGCTGACTCTTTACTTCCATCAGCAGGGGAGGGAACGACGTGAACAGCTTGGACTTGCCGTGCTTGCGCTTGATGCATTCCCAATCTTCTCGGCTCATGCTTGTCAGGACAGCGTTGCCTTCTCCGAGCAGAATGCCTTTCGACTTCCCCGCAAGGCTCTGATTGATTCCGGGCAAGGTGATCGTCTTTGTACCGCCGGTTCCGTTGTCCACATCGTCGAAAGTAATGCCGAGCTGAAGACCACAGGCAATGTAGACCGTCTCGCCGCCGCTGGAGCCGCGAGCGCGCTTTACGGGTTCCTCGGTGGTGTCCGTAATGACGGGGGTGGTCTGAGCGGTCTGGGATTTCTTTTTCTGAGCCATGATGAAAATCCGTAACGAAAAAAAAGGGAGGTCCCGTAAGACCTCCCTAAGTGGAGTTGAATGAATTTTTTGTCGCCGACGAGCGTTAGACGCCGAGCATCGTGGCGACGAGATTCGGACGACGAATAACGCAGCCGAAGGTCGACGCCGTGGCCTTCTGTTCCCAAGAGGAAATCTTAGGAACGAGTCGACCGAGCATATATGCGCGGCTGTAAGCCGTTTCGCCTGTCTTGTCGCCCAGAAGCTCCGGAACCGTGAGGTATAGCATTTCACCGGAGGTCGTTGAGAGCTCGGGGAGCTGAACCACCGTCAGAGCCGGGTAGTTGCCCTTGAGAAGTTCAAGAGCCGACTTGCCGAAGTTGTTCGGCTGAGTCAGATAGTTCAGCTGCTTGTTGCTGATGCCCAAAATCATCGGCGTATTAGCATCGATGAGGCCGCCGTTGCGAGCCATCAGTTCGCCAATCAGCTTGTTCACGTCGTTGAAAACGAGCGTGGAGGCGTTGTTCGGATCGGCGTCGATCTTGGATTCCCAAGTCGTATTGCCGCCGATAGAACGCGGCGTGATGGAGGCCGGAAGGTTCGGGTCGTTCAGCAGACCGTAAATTTCCATTCCCTTGACGCCGTAGAGCTGGAAGGCGTTTTCGGCACGAGCCATCACCTGAGCCGAAGCGTACTGCTTGCGGGCGGCCAGATTGACTTTGGCGAGCGCGGCCTTGGAAACTTCCAAATCGCCATACTTCAGCGTCGTTTGGTAGCGGAAGTTCTGGCGAACTGGATAGTTGTAGTTCACATCCACCGCAGTACCGTTGCCGAAATCGGCGTAGGGCGAAACCTGACCGGCGATTTCTTCAACCATAAAGGTCGCGAAATCATCTTCGAACTTGCCAATCTGGGACTTCTCGAAGATCCGCCCGGCGTTCATGGCGCCAAAGAGCACCTCACACACGCGCGGATCGAGGTACGTTACCAAGAACGCAGGAATGCCGATATTAGCGGAGGTCGTCATTGCCGCGTCGTTAGCGAGCTTGGCATTGATTTCGCTCATCGGGGCAAGCGTGAACTTGCCGTCTACTTCGGTGTGCGGGAAGAAATCGACCGCGCTCACCGAGCCAATGCCCAGCTCCTTGGCGCGTTCGAAATCAGTAATTTTCGTGGACATATCTTTTCCTCAAAAAAAATGCCTCCCGAAGGAGGCATGGAGGTAATTTGTTTAGTCTGGATTTACGGGAGCGTTGCGATTGCTGTGCCGATCGTTGCGACGCCGGACTTTACGGCCGTGATGGCGTAAAGCTTCTTGGTAGTCGCATCAAGCACCGTGTCGCCGACTGCGTAAGGCAGGACCGCGTTTGTGGGTGCCAGCGCATCGGCGGCAATGTCCGCCTGATCATCTGCAAGAGCGGTGGCGGACACGCGGAAAGAGGCGCCTTGCTTGCCAGCCGCACCGTCCTTGCCGTTGGTGCCGTTTTTGCCGTCGGCACCATCAGCGCCTGCGGCACCGGCAGCACCCGTATCGCCTTTGTCACCCTTGTCGCCTTTTGCTCCGGCATCGCCCTTGTCGCCTTTATCGCCCTTGGCTCCCTGAGCGCCTTGGGCGCCTGCGGGGATACCAAAAGCGAAAGAGCTTCCGTCAAAAGTGACGGTAGGGGCTTCGCCGGCGGCAAGCTCCGTGGCAGTCGCCGTAGCTTTCTTCAGCTCATCAACAGCAGAAGATGCAGCGTTAATGCCTTCTTCGGCATGATTAAGCAAATCGGCGGTGATCAGGTCACCGTTCTTCCAAGCAGTAGCCGTGTACGCCATTACGCACCCACCTCAGCAGAACCGACCTCGGCTTCACCAACAACCGCAGCGCCCGAGGCGGCGGAGGCAGCAATCGAAACACCGAAGTTTTCATAGATCACGATGTCACCCTCGACGGCATCAATAACGCCCTGCGGCATACGAACCTTCCAGCCCGTATCCGTTGCGGCGCCAGCATCGCCATAAGTGACCTCGCCCGTAGCCGGATCGCAAAGAACCGACTGTCCTTCAGTGGCCGCCCCCGCCGCCACAGCGTAAAACTGACCGCGAACGGCAATATTCAGACCAAGACCGGCCTGATAGGTGTTGGACGCTTCGACCATCGGATTCGGAAGCGTTGAAATCAAGTTGCGCTCAACGAAACCGAGGACGCGAGCACCGGCCTTGCCGGTGGCCGATGCGGCGTTAAAGCCTACCGGACCGTTTTCTTCAACGTCCTTCGCAAAAGCGAAGCCGCCGGCAAAAACCGTGCCGTCGCTGAGGTAGTTAAAGGCCGTGTAGGTGGCCTGTCCCGGATTTACTTCGGTACCCGGCAAGCCAATGGCCGGCATCGAAGCAACAGACTTCTGGAAACCCATGTTTACTGCTCCTTATGGATCTTGTTGAAAAGTGCGCTGAGCCGACCGGTGCCCTGCGGCTTCTTGGGAGCGGCGTCATTTGCTTCGCGACTCGCTCCCTTTTTCTTACCTTCAATGAAGGCGGTATAAGCGGAATGTGCGTTTTCGGGCTTGATTTTGCTGGTGTTGACGCCTTCTTGCTTAAGCGCTTCAAGGTAAATGTCGTCGGCGCTGTCGAAAGCTTCTGGGCGAACGCGGCCGATGGACTCCTTGCATTCTTCGGCGGCGTCATAGGCGGCGCGGATGCGGCGGAAGATTTGCTTTTCAAGCTTCTTCAGAGCTGCATCTTCACCAAGAGCCTTTTCTTCGCCCTCGGATTCGTGTTCTTCATCGAGCTTTTCGGGCTCTGCCTTTTCCTTCTTTTCACCGAAGCGCACGCCTTCGGCAAAAGCTTTCTGGACGGCTTCGGGAGCCTCATCAAGGCCGCAAGCCTTGAGCGCATCACCGATCAGATCATCGCCGTCGGCGCCATCATCTTTATCTTCGTCGTCAGCAGCGGATTCTGGCGGCTGATCGCCGGCGGGATCTTCGTCGCCCGTTTCTCCCGCATCGGGAGCGGCTGATACGAGATCGGTCAGCTGACCTTCAAGCACAGCCAGATCGTCGTCACTCAAGCCCTTTTCCTTAAGGGAGTCAAGAATCTTCTTGATCTCGGCGCCCTTGTCGTCGTCGTTGGCGTTGGTTTCGTCGTCAGTCTTGTCCACAACATTCCCCTTTTCATCGGTCGTGTGTAGGTTTTTGATTTCTTCGGCGGCTTTACTGATCGTGTCAGCTAGCGCCGTCTCCTTCTTTTCAACCGCCGGATTGTCGTCGTTGGCGGTTTCAGGCTTCTTTTCATCGGCCATAGCGCTTTTCTCCAAAGCTGAATCCGCCACCAAAACATCGTCGCCGGCGCGACCCTCTTCAACAAGAGCAACGTGATTGGCGGAAATATCACGCATGATGAAGTCGTAAGGCTCCCCGTCTGGGGTAGTGCCCGACTCAAAATCGGGCGTATATCGGTAGCTCAGACTGAGCTCACGCATCGAGCCGTCGTTAATTCGATCGATTGCCTTCTGCACAGTGAAGTGCAGTGAGTTATCGAGATAAGGGGGATTCCATGCCGCTGTATCACCAGTTGAGCCAATGCGCGTATCGAGCGCGGGCGCCTTCGGATAGTCCCGATGGTGATTGAGCTGGATCGGTATGCCCTGAACGCTTCGAATCGTCTCAGGCTTACTCAGCTCTTCTGGCGGGCAGTACCCTCGGTAAATCTTGTCCGGCTTGAGTCTGAGCTGTTCGCTGTTTGGGATCTCAAAGCCGTAATAAGGCCGCACCTGCGCTTTGGTGAGGTGCGAAACTTTGACGTGCAGGTTGCCGTTGTCATCGATCCACCGATTCGGCTCTGACGTATCAAAAGCTAGTATTTCTTGTGTCATGTCGTTTTCAGCAGATCAGGAGGAATGATTGATTTGTATACGCACCGGCAGAACGGAAGCTCTCCGCACTGGACGTTGCGCCCCGCTTCCGAGTCATACAGCCCTTCAGAAAGATTGAAGCGCTTGCTATTCATAGAGATGTGTGATTGCCGCGAGCTGTATTTGCCCGGAACATGAATCCAAATACCTTCGGTAATGCCGACGGCCAGACTGTTAGCGCGCTGGATGGCCTGATTGACCTTTACCGACTGATCGAGCGCAACGCGCTGTGCGCGCGCGGCATCGAAGCCCTGGGAGGTTTCAAGCGTTCTGCGCACTGTTGCGAGGTCTGCTCCGCTCGATAAACCTTCCGATAAAACGTCTTGAAGGCGTGCGAGGTCGGTGCCCGTCATCTTGGTGATGAGCGTTGTGGCATCTTCAACGTACTTCGGCAATTGCTCTGCGGCCGGCCGAGAGATGTACTGACCACGAATAATCGGAACGTCGAACTTGCTCTTTAGCCACCCTTGCGAAATGCCTGCTGCGGCAAGCGCGCGACGCTGGCTCAGCGTGACGTCGCGCGCCGCCGAGCGGCAAAACCAGTACGAAATTTCTTTGGCTTTCTGCTCAGCGGCAATCAGCCAGCGCGCGATTTTGACTGCGCTGATTGAGCGGATCCTTTCTCGCAGCGTCTCGGGATCGACGCCTTTGGCTAGACCCGCATTCACCTTCTCGAAAATACGGCGTTCTCGCGCCGTCAGCTTCGGCAATGCATCCGAAGCCTCCGGAACAAGCAAGCCTTCGTTCAAAAGCTCGGTGACAATCTCGCCCATTGCTTCCCGCAGGAAGCTTCGCGAGAACGCAGACAGTTTTTTCTCAAACGCTTTTCGAGTGCCGACGTTTGGCTCAATGGCTCGAATCGTCTTCACTCTTGCTGTCATTTGAGTTCATTCCTTGAATGAGCTGGCGTCCTTCGTCAGGCGGATTGGCGGCGCTTTCGGAGGACTGCGGCGCGAGTGGCGCCGATTGGTGCAGCAGATCGTCCTTCCCCGAAAGGCCGCCGAATTCATTGAACATGTCATCTGGCTCAACATCCGGCGCATCGTCTGAGAGCCAGTCCAAACCCATAATCGGAGACTTTTTCACGGCCTCGCGAACCTCTTCAGCGCTGATGGCTTGGATGCTGGCAAGCTGTGTAAGCGTGCCGGCAATGGACTGCGCCGACATGGCGTTCTGAGCTTCACGATCAACACCAAGCTCGTTGAACTTCACGCTGATCGAGTCATCGAGTTCGCCGAATTCAACAATCTGAATAGCTTTGAGGCACTTCAAGATCGCCTCTCGGCGAAGCTCTTGCTTCGATTTGATGTAGTCGTAGTAGTTCGTGATGTCGCTTTGCCCAGTGGCGTTAAAGCCGCTCGGGCTGATACCGAGTAGCTTTACCGCGGGCGTGCGGTTGATGGCCGCAATCATTTCAAGGGACTGCCGCACAACATCCGTACATCCAGCCATCGAGGTCTGGATGTTCGCTACATCTTCCTCGTCCTTGTCGATCGCAAAAACTGCGTCATTGTCTCGATAGCGCTGAAGCGCCGCCATCTTCTGGTCAAGTATCGCGATGCCGTTGGGATCGCTCATCAAAGAGCTCATATTGGTCTTGTAGACCAACAGAGAGATCTTGGTGAGCAAATTCGCCGTCGCTACGCGGCAAGAGTTCCAATGAATAACGTAGTCCCAAAGGATCTGCGCCTGCGGAATCCCGAGGAAGTTGTAATTCGGCAGCAGCAGTTGCGGCGGCCGATTATCGACGACGGGAATTAAGCGCGAGGCATGGACCTTCTTGCCGAGCACCCACCACGATTTCGGCTGCATGTAGTCTTTGCGGAGCGGATCTGTGGAGTTGTATTCGACTGGCGCGCAGTTGATCGGATCAACGACGATAAAGCGAAGGGGCGTGTCCTTGCCGAGCTCCGCACTTTTCACATTGATAGCGAGCGGAAGTTCTAAGTCCTCCTCATCGCATCCTGTATCAATGAAGATGAAGCAACCGCCCATGTACCCAGTAAGATCGACAGCGTCATGAAATACCTTTTTGAGGTGGTATTTCGTCTCCTGCAAGTCGTTCAGCATATCGACGGTTTCGCCGTCTGATTCATCGCCGCCGATAATGGTCAGCCATTCACGCGTAATGTCATCGGAGACGGTTGAAATGCATGATCGAATCATGCCGTTCTGGGCAATTTGCTGAAGGACGCCGTAACCGATAAAAGAGGTTACGGGATACTGACCGAGATCGGAAGCGTGCTGAGTAAGCGTGTTGTAGATCGCGTCGTAGTAGCCAGCTCGGTCACATGCCTCGGCAAGCTTCTCGCGCTCTTTTCCGCCCTTGGGATACCCCAAAGTAAGCGGCGGCGCAAAGTGCTTTTTGACGTCATCGAGAGACCTCAGCACTTCGCATGTGCGCGGCGGGATGAGCATCGGGCCAGCGCTCATTGACTGAATCGCACGTTCACGCTGAGCGCGGAACTTTTTGGCGAGCAGCTTTTCTTGCTCCTCGACCTTGCGAAACGCCTTTTTGCGCTTCCTATCCGCCGCTTTTTCTGCTTTGGTTTTGCTCATAGGAGCCCCCAGGATCGGTTGCCGATATCAGTGTTCTCAAGCATTGCGGTCAATATCCTGAAAGAGGCGACGAAGCCGCCAAAAGTCGATAAAATATTTAACAAACCAAGCCGTAAAGCCCCGTCATTC
>ENA-ORVC01001003-ORVC01001003.1-human-gut-metagenome-genome-assembly--contig:-NODE-1003-length-26806-cov-2.941684_pt1 | contig 26806 bp, 26 predicted proteins | sample MGYA00242092_ERZ509234 | MGnify/ENA primary metagenome ERZ509234 (study PRJEB26280, sample SAMEA2338800) | human gut metagenome | biome: human gut; feature: human-associated habitat; material: faeces... | reverse complement strand
GGTTGGGCTACTGAAAGTACCATACCATTCTTACCCCTGTAAATGCAGTTTGAAATGCGTAGAATAGTTTGACTTTGTGCGTATTTAGGTATAAAATAATATTACCTTACACGTTTGGCTGTAAGGGCGGAGCATTTCTGTCAAGTCTGGCCGAATTGATGTTTCTATGAGTAACGTTACACATAGAACCACCAATTCTAGGTTGGGTTCGTTGAACATGATACTCCTTTCCAGTATGATTATACTACGGAACGCTATCAGATGCACCCAGGACAATAATGTTCATGTACCTGCCTGCTAACTTAGGGATGTTGTCCCCCATGTTAGCAGGCATGATGCATTTTAGGGGGGAATTATGAAAACTCAAAAAGAATATAATCAATGTCAACAACCTATATCTTGTCATAATTGTAGTTCAAACCAGATATGTCAAGCATGGGTTAACTTTGTTAAACACCACAATGATACTAAGCCTTATGCACATTTTGACCTGCGCGTGTCGTTATCCATGCCTTCTATTAGAAAATATGTAATGGATCGGGCTAAAGTAGTTACGCACAGTTTTTATCCTTTTATCCACTTTGAGAAGAAAAACTCTCGTTATGGAAAGAAAGGGCCTAAAAAGCCACGAGAGCTATACTACTGCTCACATTTAGATAGGTGTGTATATCAGCGATATGCATTTTTATTGAACTGCCAGTATAATATTTGGGCTTGTGAAAATAACATAGATGACGTTGCAATTGCATATCGAGATAGCTTAGGGAAAAACAATATTGATTTTGCCAAGGATGCTTTTGATGCAATACGCAGCTTTCCTCAGTGCTTCATTTTAGTAGGTGATTTTACTAATTTTTTCGACAACTTGGAACATCAATATCTCAAGAAAATGATGTGCGAAGTGCTTGGTGTTGAGCGTTTGCCTCAAGATTGCTTTTCTGTTTTCAAAAACATCACCCGTTTTTCAAGCTGGGACTGGAAAGACATTGTAAAGGCAGCTGGCGAAAACATTGCAGAAAGAGGTGTTCGCAAAAAAATCAATAGTAAAGAGACAGTGCTGACTAAAGAACAATTTCAGAAAAACAAAAAAGATATCTTCATTCAGGGATTCAGAAAGGGTAAGGCTCCCCGTGCCATCGTGGAAGGCATGTACGGCAAGGACGTTTTCTATGAAGACGCTGTCAACGAGATCGCTTACGATGCATTTGAGTATGGTGTGAAAGAGAGCGGCGCTGAGACCATCGGTATCCCCACCATCACCGATTACGATGTGGCAGACGATAAGACCTGCACCATTTCCTTTGTTGTGGATGTGTACCCCGAAGTCACCCTGGGTGAGTACAAGGGCCTGAGCGCTCCCCACCAGTTCGTGGAGATCACCGACGAGGATGTGGAGAAGGAAATCAACAATGTCCGCGAGCGCAATGCCCGCATCAACACCGTTGAGCGCGAGGCACAGATGGGCGATACCGCTGTGATCGACTTTGAAGGCTTTGTCAATGGCGAGGCTTTTGAAGGCGGCTCCGGCAAGGAATACGGCCTGAAACTGGGCTCCGGCACTTTCATCCCCGGCTTTGAAGAGCAGCTGGTGGGTCTGAAGGCTGGCGAGGATAAGGATGTTGTCGTGACCTTCCCCGAGGACTATGCAGAAGAGCTGGCTGGCAAAGAGGCCACTTTCCGCTGCCATGTCTGTGAAGTGAAAGAGACCGAGCTGCCTGCACTGGACGATGAGTTCGTGAAGGACGTTTCCGAGTTCGACACCGTGGAAGAGTACAAGAACGATATCCGCGAGAAGATGAAGACCAGCCGTCAGGCACAGGCTGACGACGAGTTCCACGGCCGTCTGCTGACCGCTGCTATCGACAATATGCAGGTGGTGGTTCCCGAGGCACTGGTTCAGGAGAAACTGGACGAGATTGCCAATAACTACGCTCAGAACTTCGGCCTGGGCAACATCTCCAAGGCACAGTTCGTGCAGATGATGGGCATGACCGAGGAGATGTTCGATCAGTTCACCCGTCCCAACGCTGAGCACAACGCAAAAGTTGACCTGCTGCTGCGCGCAGTGGCAGAGAAAGAGGCTCTGGAGGCTACCGACGAGGATCTGGACAAACTGTTCGGTGAGATCGCCGAGGCTTACCACATGGACGTGGAAGAAGTGAAGAAGAATGTGGACATGGACACCGCAAAGAAGGATGTCAAGTTCCGCAAAGCTGCTGAGCTGATCTACGAGACCGGCACCGATCTGCCCTGGTCTGAGGACAACGCAGTGGAAGAGATCGTCAAAGCTGCAGCAGCCGAGGCCGACGCAGAATAAAAAACAGCGCACCCGGCTATGCTCTCTTGGATAAGTTAGTACGATAAAAGGAGAGTTATCATGAGTTTAGTTCCTTATGTTGTTGAGCAGACCTCCCGCGGGGAGCGTTCTTACGACATTTTTTCCCGGCTGCTGAATGACCGGATCATTTTCCTGGGGGAGGAAGTCAATGACACCACCGCAGGACTGATTGTGGCCCAGCTGCTGTACCTGGAGAGCCAGGACCCGGACAAAGACATTCAGTTTTACATCAATTCCCCCGGCGGGAGCGTGACGGCTGGTATGGCGATTTATGACACCATGCAGTATGTCAAGTGTGATGTGTCCACCATCTGCGTGGGAATGGCTGCATCCATGGGCGCTTTCCTGCTGTCCAGCGGTGCAAAGGGAAAACGGATGGCACTGCCGAATTCCTGCATCATGATCCATCAGCCTTCCGGCGGATTCCAGGGGCAGGCAACGGATATCCAGATCCACACGGAGTATATCCTGAAGACTAAGCAGCGCCTGAATGAGATCATGGCTGCCAATACCGGCCGGACTCTTGAGGAAGTGCGGAACGCCACGGAGCGTGACAACTTCCTGACCTCGGAGGAGGCCCTTGCGTTTGGCCTGGTAGATAAGGTCATTACGAAACGATAAACCAGTTTTCGGGGGATTGGGAATAATCCCCCGAAATTTGTATTTTTTCAAATCCGCTCCCGTAAGACAGAGTTGTCTCGGGAAAGAATGGAGTGATTCCCAAATGGCAAGTAGTGAAGATAAAACCATCAGATGTTCGTTTTGCGGAAAGCCCCAGGCGGTGGTGGACCGCTTGATCGCCGGCAACGGCGTGTATATCTGCAACGAGTGCGTGCATCTGTGCATGGAACTGATGCAGGAAGACCTGTATGAGGACGGCGAGCGGGAGCGTGGCAGCATCGATCTGGATGCAGAAAAACTGCCCACGCCCATGGAAATGAAGGCCCGTATGGATGAGTATATCATCGGTCAGGATGAGGCAAAAGTCGCGCTGGCGGTGGCTGTGTATAACCATTATAAGCGGATCTTGTATGGAGAGAGCAGCGATGTGGAACTGCAGAAGAGCAATATTCTGCTCATCGGTCCCACCGGCTCCGGCAAGACTCTGTTTGCACAGACACTGGCGAAAATGCTGGATGTGCCCTTTGCCATTGCCGATGCCACCACTTTGACTGAGGCGGGCTATGTGGGCGAAGATGTGGAGAACATTCTCCTGAAACTGCTCCAGGCCGCGGATTTCGATGTAGACCGGGCAGAGCAGGGCATCATTTATATCGATGAGCTGGATAAAATTGCACGAAAGAGTGAAAATACTTCTATCACCCGGGATGTATCCGGTGAGGGCGTGCAGCAGGCATTGCTGAAACTGTTGGAGGGAACCGTGGCAAATGTGCCTCCCCAGGGCGGGAGAAAACACCCCCAGCAGGAATTTATCCAGGTGGATACTACCAATATCCTGTTCATCTGCGGCGGCGCATTCGATGGTTTGGAGAAGATCATCGAGCAGCGCATGGATCAGAAGACCATGGGATTCGGCGCAGAGATCCGCAGTAAAAAAGAGCAGAACACGGGAGAGATTTTCCAGCATGTGCAGCAGCACGACCTGCTGAAGTTCGGCATCATTCCGGAGCTGATTGGTCGGATGCCGGTGCTTACCAGTCTGCGCAGCCTTTCCCGGGAGGATCTGATCCGGGTGCTGACGGAGCCCAAAAATGCGCTGACCAAACAGTATCAGGCCATGCTCGGCTATGACGATGTGGAATTGGAGTTTGAGCGGGAGGCATTGGGTGCCATCGCGGATAAGGCCATTGCCATGAACATCGGCGCCAGAGGATTGCGCAGCGTGATGGAAAAGCTGATGATGCACATCATGTTCACTGTGCCCTCGGACAAAACGATCCGGAAAGTGATCGTGACCCGGGCCTGCGTGGAGGATGGAACGGAACCGACCATCCTGCGCAGAGAGCAGGGGGAAACAGAGGACTAAGAGCCAAAAGGCATAAGCCCTTGTAAAATGGGATGGGACGGGGCACGGCTCCGTCCCATTTTTTCATAGCCTGCCGGAATGGCAGAGAAGAGATCGTCCCAAGGAGGGAAACAAAATGGAAGAGATCCAGTTTACAGAAACCAAACGGATGCCGCTGCTGCCAATCCGGGGCATTTCCGTATTTCCGGGCACCATGCTCACGTTTGATGTGGAGCGTCCGGCGTCCAAAGCGGCCCTGCAGGCGGCCATGGCGGGGGATCAGATCATTTTCCTCACAGCCCAGAAAGATGCCACGGTAGAGGAACCGGGAGAAGAAGATATTTACACCATCGGCACCATTTGCCGGGTCAAGCAGATTCTGCGTACCCCGGGGATCAAAACCGTGCGGGTGTTGGTAGACGGTTTGGCGCGGGGAAAAATGGAGGGTATGCTCCACAGCCTGGCCTGCAGCTATGCGGATGTAATCGGCCTGCCGGATGAAGGAGAAGAAGATCCCATTCTGGCAGAGGCGCTGCTGCGTCGATGCAGTGCGCAGTTTACGGAATACGCAGAGGCTACCGGTACCATTGCCCAGGAGAGTTTCATGTTTGTGGTCACCTGCCAGGAACCTGCCCTGGTGGCGGATGTGATTGCCCAGAGCATTTATCTCAAGCCGGAAGAAAAACAGGCGCTTTTGGAAGAAACGATGCCGTCCCGGCGTTTGGGACTGCTTTCGGACCTGTTGGAGCGGGAGATTCAGGTGGCCCGTATCGAGCAGACCATTGAAAGCGCCACCCAGGAACGGATGAGCCAGTCTCAGCGGGAATTTTATCTCCGGGAACAGATGCGGGCAATCCAGAGTGAACTGGGAGAGGGCGAGTTCGGAGATGACGAGGAGATCGCCGCCTACCGAAAAAAAATCCTGGCGCTGCAGCTGAAACCGGAAATCGAGGAAAAGCTGCTCAAAGAAGTCACCCGCTTGTCCAAGCAGCCCATGGGGTCCTCGGAGGCATCTGTTCTGCGCAGCTATCTGGATGTTTGCCTGGAACTGCCCTGGAATCAGTATAGCGAGGAAGAATTGGACATTGAGAAGGCCAGAAAGATTCTGGATGAGGATCACTTTGGTCTGGACCAGGTGAAGGAGCGGGTCATTGAATTCTTGGCGGTGCGCCAGCTGGCACCGGAATTGAAAGGCAGCGTCCTGTGCCTGGTGGGGCCTCCGGGTACCGGCAAAACCAGCGTTGCGATGAGCATTGCCCGGGCGATGAACCGGAAATTGTGCCGGGTTTCTCTGGGTGGTGTGCATGACGAGGCAGAAATCCGCGGCCATCGGAAGACGTATATCGGCTCCATGCCCGGCCGCATCATTACCGGGATGCAGCAGGCCGGTACCATGAATCCGGTCATGGTTTTGGACGAGATCGACAAAATGGGTTCGGACTATAAGGGCGATCCCTCTTCGGCGATGTTGGAAGTGTTTGACTATGAGCAGAACGATCAGTTCCGGGATAATTTCCTGGAGATCCCCTTTGATTTGTCCTCTGTCATGTTCATTACCACGGCAAACTCCCTGGACAATGTTCCCCGGCCTTTGCTGGACCGGATGGAAGTCATCGAATTGAGCAGCTATACCGATGAGGAAAAGCTGCATATCGCAAAAGAGCATCTGCTTGCCAAGCAGCGGAAGAAACACGGCCTGAAGGCCTCTCAGCTGAAAATCAGCGATGATGCCATTCGGGAGATCATTGCCCTGTACACCCGGGAATCCGGTGTGCGTGTTTTGGAGCGGCAGATTGCTGCCATCTGTCGGAAAACGGCAGCAAAGATTGCATCAGGCGCATGCAAATCCGTTTCTGTCCGGGCCGGCGGCTTGGAAAAATTCCTGGGTGCGCCCAAATACAGCAAGGACCTGCTCTATCCCAGGGATGAGGTGGGCCTGGTGCGTGGTCTGGCCTGGACCAGTGTGGGCGGTGAAGTGCTGGATGTGGAAGTGAGTGTGGTGGACGGCACCGGAAAGTTGGAACTGACCGGCAATCTGGGCGATGTGATGAAAGAATCTGCCAAAGCCGCCCTGACTTATATCCGCAGCCGGGCAGAGCTTTTGGGATTGGAAAAGGATTTCTACCAGAAAAAAGATATCCATATCCACTTCCCGGAGGGCGCCGTGCCCAAGGATGGCCCTTCTGCGGGCATTACCATCTGCATCGGCCTCATTTCCGCACTGACAGGCATCCCTGTGCGCAGGGATGTGGCCATGACCGGAGAAATCACCCTGCGCGGGCGGATCTTGCCAATCGGCGGTCTGAAAGAAAAGACCATGGCGGCGCTCCGCTCCGGCGTGAGCACGGTGATTATCCCGGAGGAAAACCGGAAAGACCTGGAGGAAATCGACCAGGATGTGCGCCGGGCACTGAAATTTGTGACCACGGATCATGTGGATCACATTCTGGATGTGGCACTGACGGCTATGCCTATGGCTGTTCCGGCCAAAAAGAGTGCCTCGGGCAGAAAACAGAAACAGAAACCCGTAGAAGTGCGTCAGTGAGGGGAGAAAGATATGACAGATGTAAACCTGCATAATGTTCAGTTTTTGAAAAGTGTGGTTTCGCCCCGGAATTTTCTGACGGATCGAGTGAGCATCGTCTTTGCCGGGAAATCCAATGTGGGAAAATCTTCGGTGATCAATCGCCTGCTGAACCGGAAAAACTTTGCCCGGGTGGGGAATACCCCTGGTAAAACCGTGCATATCAACTATTTTGATATTGACGGGAAACTCTACTTCGTGGACCTTCCGGGCTATGGATATGCCAATGTGGCCAAGTCCGAGCGGGATCGGTGGGGAAAACTGATGGAACAGTTTTTTGCGACGGAAGGGACTATCACACTGGGAATCCAGATCGTGGATTCCCGCCATGCGCCCACGGCGGACGATGTGACCATGGCCCGTTGGTTTATGGATGCAGGCTGTCCCATGATCGTGGTGGCCAACAAAAGTGATAAGCTGAAGAAAAGCGAATATGAACCCAATGTCCAGCGCATTCGGGAGAAACTGGAATTGCCGGAGGAAACACCGGTATTCCTGTTTTCCGCGGAGAAAGGCACCGGACGGGAGGAACTGCTGGAGTATATGTTCCGGCAGGTGTGAACAGCATCAGGAGGGACCGCAGATTGCGGTTCCTCCTGATGCTTTTGGGGGATGGACAGGCAGGCGCGGGAGGATGTGAGGAAGAAAGGTGCGCTTGTAATTCCAGGGAAAAGTTGGTATAATAAGACATTCATAAAATGACGAGGTGACACGATACGGGAACTTTTCATACCATCTGGCAGGGACTGGACTGGTCCGTGCTGACGGACTTGCTGATTTATGCCATTCCGGCACTGATCTGCATCACCGTTCATGAAGTCAGCCACGGACTGACGGCGTATTATCTGGGCGATCCCACGGCGAAACGGGCCGGTCGCCTGAGCCTGAACCCCATCCGCCACATCGACTGGATCGGCCTGGCTATGTTGGTGGTGTTTCACTTTGGTTGGGCCAAACCGGTGCCGGTGGATATGCGGAATTTCCGGCATCCGAAACGGGACATGGCCATCACAGCCCTGGCTGGGCCGGTCTCCAATTTTTTGCTGACGCTGGTATTTTTGATTTTGTATGGTGTGCTCTATGTGCCGCTGATGCGGTCGGGGAGCGCGGTGGGCTATTTCTTTTTGCGGATCTTGCTGACCACGGCGTTTTTGAGCACCTCTCTTGGGATTTTCAATCTTCTGCCGGTCTCCCCTCTGGATGGCTCCAAGGTGCTGTTTGCCTTTTTGTCCGACCGGGGGTACTTCACGCTTATGCGCTATGAGCGGTTTGGGATGATCCTCATGGTGGTTCTGGTGGCCACCGGCGTGTTGGGCGTACCCTTGTCCAGATTGACTTCCGCAGTGTTTGACGGAATGATGCATGTGGCGGTCTGGATCAGCGGTCTGCTGTGGGGGTGAGGGTTCTGGAAAATCCAATGTACCATCTGCCGGGAGTGGTGAAAAGCTCGTCCGGGGAGACGGATTTTGACGGTCCGCTGAGTTTGATTTTAATGCTCCTGTCCAAAAATAAGATTGAGATTCGGGATATCAACATTTCCCAGATTCTGGAGCAGTATATGGCCTATCTGGAGCAGATGCAGGCCATGGATCTGGAAGTGGCCAGTGAATTTATCCAAATGGCCTCCCATTTGTTGTATATCAAGACAAAAATGCTGCTGAATCTGGAGGACGAGGAAGTTTCCGAATTGGAGCAGCTGATCGCCTCTCTGGAACAGTTGCAGTGCAAGTCTGTTCTCAGCCAGATCCAGGCAGTGGTCCCGGCTATGGGGGCAATGGCAGAACGGGGCGGGAAATCCTTTGTTCGCTTTCCTGAACCGCTGCCGCAGCTGCCGAAACCGGTGTATGCCTACCACCACGATCCTGAGGAATTGACGGCAAGTCTGCTGCTGATGCTCACGCGGGAGCGGGATTCTGCACAGCCGGACATTCTGCGAACCATCGCACCCAAACGGATTATCCGCAGTGTCAAACAGAAAAGCCGTACAATCCTGGAATGGTTAAAGGAGCGGGGGGATACGGCGATGACAGAGATTTTTCGCCAGTGCGAAGATCGTTCGGATTTGATTACCGCATTTTTGTCGGTTTTGGAACTGTGCAGTTTGGGAAGTATCACAGTGAGCCGGGAGGCAGAGGATTATCGTCTGCGTTTTGTGGGCGGAGATCTGGAAGAGATCCTGGCATCTATCCCCGCTCAGGAGGACGGGGCGTGAACCGTGGGAAAGGAAGAAGAAAAAATGGACGAAATACATGCCCTGGAGGCACTGCTGTTTGCCTCGGGTGACCCGGTTTCCACGGACCGCCTTGCTCAGGTGCTGGAAATTTCCCGGGAGAATGTGATTCGATGTGCTGATGCCCTGGAATCGGAATACGAGAAACGGGGTGCTGGAATCCGGGTCATACGGTTGGAGGATGGCTATCAGCTGGCCTCCCGGCCGGAATATGCAGATACGGTGGTCAAGCTGATGCGCCATCGGAAACCGCCGAAATTGAGTCAGGCGGCGTTGGAGGTACTGGCCATTGTGGCATATTTTCAGCCAGTGACCCGTGCCTATATTGAAGATGTTCGCGGCGTGGACAGTTCCTACTCGGTGAGTATGCTGGCAGAGCGGGGACTGATTGAGGCCTGCGGCCGATTGGAAGTCCCGGGCCGTCCGGTCCTGTTCCGAACCACCGACACTTTCCTGCGGGTCATGGACCTGGAGCGGTTGGAGGATCTTCCGCCGTTGCCGGAGATTGCACCGGAAGAGGGAACCCAGGTGCTGCAGGAGGCAATCGCCCGGAAACAGGGCGAAACGGATGGAGCTGACCCCGCAGAATCGGGGACAATGGTAGAGGAGTGATGCCGTTGAAAGTTCTGGGCGTGATTGCAGTGGTGGTGATTCTGCTGCTGTGCCTGCCGGTAGGCGTGGATGCGGGATACTGTGATGGACAGCTGACCATTCGCCTGCGTTTGGGCGCTGTTACCATAGGGCTGTATCCTGCAAAACCGAAAAAACGGCGACAGAAAAAACAGGAGCCGCAGCCGGAGGCAGTGTCCGGGGAGGAGCCGCCGGCAAAAAAAAGGACGATGCCGGATGTGACCAAAGAAGAGATTCTCGCCGCAGGGCGGCTGCTGCTCCGGAGTATACAGAAACTGAAATTCCGGATACGGCGGCTGAAACTGCATTTTGTCTCCGCTTTTGAAGATCCCTATACCACGGCCATGGTCTACGGCTATGCCAATGCCGGGGTCAGTGCGCTGCAGCTGCAGCGGATCAAGGGGGCAGATATTCAGCTCGGGGTGGACTTCAGTGCCACACAATGCTGGGTAGACGGGGAAATTTCGGTTACGATACGGATTTGGTATTTGATGAAATTTGCGTTACTGCTGTTGGTGGGAGGCGGAAAACTCTTCCTGCAGCGGAAAAAACGCATAAAAGCAACGAATATGGGAAACGCGCAAGTCGCGGGAAAGGAAACATGATCCATGGAAAAAAGTAAATTGGGCGAAGTGATGGATATCTCCATGACGAAAATCAAAGAAATGGTGGATGTGAATACCGTGGTCGGCGATCCCATCTATACCCCCGACGGTATCACGCTGATTCCGGTTTCTCAGGTCAGCCTGGGACTTGCTACCGGCGGAGCAGATGTGCCGTCCAAAAACAGCGGCACGGGCATGGGCGCAGCCACCGGAAGCGGTGTGCGGATGCAGCCCTTGGGATTTTTGATTATCAAAGACGGCATGATCCGCTTTGTGAGTACGAAAGCCCCGGGAGACAGCACCATGGATCGGCTGCTGGATATGATCCCGGATCTGTTTGACCGGGTGGAGCACATGATCCAGAATGTGAAAGAAAAACCGGCTGAGCCTGTGATTTGAGCATAATTTGACGGGATACCGTCCATAATAAGCACTGCCTGATGAATAAAGGTGGTGCTTTTTTGAAGAAATTATGGATGATTTTAAGTTCTGCTGCGCTGTGCCTGGCGCTGATACAGCCAGCCTTTGCAGCCGGGGCGCCCGAGACATCGACTCAGACGGGCATCCTTTTGCACGCAGATACCGGAGCGGTGTTGTGGGAAAAAGATGCGGACAGAAAAATGGGAATTGCCTCCACGACAAAGATCATGACAGCTCTGGTGGCACTGGAAGAGGGGACGCTGACGGACACAGTGACCATTCGACCGGAATGGACGGCAGTGGAAGGCTCTTCCATGTATCTGAAACCGGGGCAGACCTATACGCTGGAGGAATTACTCTACGGAATGATGCTCTCTTCCGGCAATGACGCCGCCACAGCGGTGGCGTGTCACATTGCCGGGGATGAGGCAGCGTTTGCCGGGAAAATGAATGAAAAGGCCAAAGCGTTGGGGCTGACCGGCACTTCTTTTGAAAATCCCCACGGACTGGACGGAGAGGCGCAATATTCTACGGCCCGGGATCTGGCTGCGCTGACGGTATGCGCCATGGAAAATCCGGACTTTGCCCGAATCGTAGGCACCCGTTCCACTCAGATTCGGAATGAGACATTTGTCAATCATAATAAGCTCCTTTGGAGATGCGAAGGGGCGTTGGGGGTAAAAACCGGTTATACAAAGGCCTCCGGACGAACTCTGGTGTCCTGCTGTGAGCGAGGGGGAACCCGGTACGTGTGCGTCACGCTCAATGACCCGGAGGATTGGAAAGATCACCAGGCGCTGTATGATTGGGCATACGATGCGTGCAGCTATCGTGTTGTCATGGCGAAAGCGGAGTCTGTCTGTCTGCCGGTGGTGTCTGCATCGGGGGAAAAGACGCAGGTCTACCCGGTGCAGGATGTGCAGGTGCTGACCATGCCGGGGGACAATATCGAACGGGAATATTATCTGCCCCGTTTCGTTTTCCCGGGGATCAAGGCGGGAGAAAAGGCCGGTTATCTGATTGTCCGGGTGAACGGAGAAGAGCGGGCAAGGGTGGACATGGTCTATGGACAGGATCTGCCGCTGCCCGGCAAGATGAAATCGAGATGAAAGAATATCAGGGAGGATCTTATGCAGGAGAGAATACAGAAACTCATTGCGTCCGCGGGACTGGCGTCCCGCCGGGCGGCAGAGCGACTGATCACAGAAGGACGAGTGACGGTAAACGGTGAGAAAGCCGTTCTGGGACAGACGGCAGACCCGGCAGTGGATGAAGTTCGGGTGGACGGAGAACGGCTGCCCCGGAAAAAGGGAAATGCCTATGTGATGCTCAATAAGCCGAAAGGATATGTGACGACCATGCGGGACGAGGAAGGGCGTCCCACCGTTGCGGAATTGGTCCAGATCCCCGGTCGGCGGCTGTACCCGGTGGGACGGCTGGATATGTATTCGGAAGGACTTTTGATCATGACCGATGACGGAGAAACGGCCAATCGCCTGATGCACCCCTCTCACCGAATCGAAAAGACGTACATAGTGGATGTTGTGGGAGAGAATATCCGCGCCGCAGTTCGTCGGATGCGGGAACCTCTGGACATTGACGGATGCATGGTGCAGGCCATTGATGTGCAGATGATTCGCCAGGGCGGCGGCCGGGGACAACTGGAAGTGGTCATTGGCGAAGGCCGGAATCGGCAGGTGCGGAAGATGTGCGCTCTGTGTGACCTGAAAGTGCAGCGTTTGGTTCGGATTTCGGAGGGCAGTTTGGAATTGGGAGATCTGCCTGTTGGAAAATGGCGGTATCTGACGCCGGAGGAGATCCGGAGAATCACGGAAGAGTAAGGCGAAAAATCGACGAAGATTCGATGAAAATGCAGGAGAAATGACGGGAAATTGCAATTTCACTTGCAAAAATAGGGGAAATCTCGTATGATAGTTCCTATAAATTCCTGCCCGGCGGCGGGCAGAGGTGAAGTTGAGGGAAATAATGGAAAATGATATCCTATCCATCATTGAGCGGGAGGCGGCGAGCTTTTCCAAAGGGCAGCGGCTGATCGCCAAGTATATATTGGAAAATTATGATAAGGCGGCATTTATGACTGCCGGAAAGTTGGGAAAAACCGTCGGCGTCAGTGAGTCCACTGTGGTGCGGTTTGCCGCGGAACTGGGATATGAAGGATACCCGGAAATGCGGAAAGTGCTGCAGGAAGTGGTGCGCAATAAGCTCACCTCTGTGCAGCGTCTGGAAGTGGCCAATGAACAGATCAACGGGGAGAACATCATCGACTCCGTGATGAATGCGGATGCCGAGCGAATCCACAGCACCCTGGAGAGCATCGACCGCACGGCCTTTGATCAGGCGGTGAATACCATCGTCAATGCCAAGCGGGTGTATATTATCGGTACCCGGTCTTCCTCCAGTTTGGCCACATTTTTCGGATACTATATGAGTCTGATTATGGAAAATGTGTCCGTGGTGCAGGATACTGCAGTCAGCGAAGTGTATGAGCAGCTGTTCCGTGTCGGAGAGGGAGATGTGGTGATCGGGATTTCTTTCCCGCGTTACTCCAGTAAAACTGTGGCGGCAATGAAATACGCCAAGGCCCGTGGGGCTGTGACCATCGGAATCACCGACTGCGAGGCCTCGCCGCTGTATGGAATCTCCACGATCAACCTGTATGCCAAGAGCGACATGGTTTCTTTTATTGACTCCCTGGTGGCGCCCATGAGCCTGCTCAATGCGCTGTTGGCAGAGATCGGATTCCGGTCCCGGGAAAATATTTCCGACACTTTCCGTCGTTTGGAAGATGTCTGGAGCGAATATGCGGTGTTTTTGACAGATGATCAGTGATGTTGTTGTAATCGGCGGCGGCGCCGCCGGAATGATTTGTGCGGCCACAGCGGCGGAGCGGGGACTGGATGTAATCCTTCTGGAGCCCAACCGGCAGTTGGGACGCAAGGTGCGGATTACCGGAAAAGGCCGGTGTAATGTCACCAATAACTGTGAGATCAAAACGGTGCTGGAAAACATTCCGGGAAGCGGAAAGTTTTTGTACAGCGCTTTGAATCGCCTGTCTCCGGCGGACACCATGCAGCTGTTTGAAAGTCTGGGCGTCCCGTTGAAAACTGAGCGCGGGAACCGGGTGTTCCCGGTTTCGGATTCAGCGCACGACATTGTGGAGGCCCTGGCGCGGTATATGCGGGATACCGGTGTGCGTGTCCTGCACGAGCCTGCCTTGGAAGTGCAGATGGAAGATGGTGTTGTGACCGGAGTGGTGACGCGGTCGGAGACGATCGTGTGCCGCAATGCGGTGGTCTGCACCGGAGGGCTGTCCTATCCGGCCACCGGATCTACCGGTGCGGGGCATCGGTTTGCCCAGGCAGCGGGCCACACGGTGCGGCCCTGCCGTCCGTCTCTGGTGCCATTGGAATCCCCCGATGAGTATTGCGCCCAGATGCAGGGCTTTTCTCTGCGGAATGTGACCCTGTCTGCGTTTGAAGATGAGAAACTGATCTACCAGGAACTGGGGGAAATGATGTTTACCCATTTCGGGGTGACAGGGCCTCTGGTGCTGTCGGCCAGCGCGCACTTCCGTCACATGGGAGAACGGACCTATCGATTGGAGATCGATTTGAAACCTGCCCTGGACGAGGAGAAACTGGATGCCCGGATTCTGCGGGATTTTGAAGGACAGAAAAATAAGGAATTCAAAAACGCACTGGGAGGCCTGGCAGGGCGGACGATGATCCCTGTTCTGGTCGCCCTTTCCGGCGTTGACTCGGAAACAAAAGTCCACTCCATCACCCGGGAACAGCGGCATCGGTTGGTGCATCTGTTCAAGCATTTTCCGGTGCGGGTCTCCGGTACGCGCCCCTTTGCCGAGGCAATCGTCACGGCTGGCGGTGTGGCGCTGGAGGAAGTGAATCCCCGGACAATGGAGTCCAAATTGGTACAGGGCCTGTACTTTGCAGGAGAGGTGCTGGACCTGGATGCATACACCGGGGGATTTAATTTGCAGATTGCCTGGTCCACGGGCTATGTGGCGGGTTGCAGTGTAGAATAAGGAGAGAGTATGAACCGATTTTCAGTGGCTATTGATGGGCCTGCCGGCGCAGGGAAATCCACCCTGGCCAAACAGGCAGCGGCCCGTCTCGGCTTTGTATATGTGGATACGGGCGCCATCTACCGTACAGTGGGATTGGCGGCAAAAAATGCCGGTGTGGCAAAAGAAGATGCAGATGGGGTCAAGGCGCTGCTGCCGACCCTGCAGGTGACGATTCGTTATGCGCAGGGCGTGCAGCGGATGTTCCTGAACGGACAGGATGTTTCGGAGGAGATCCGCACGCCTGAGATCTCTGCCTATGCCTCCCATGTCTCTGCGATTCCGGAAGTCCGGGCGTTTTTGATGGATATGCAGCGGCAGCTGGCGCGGGAGCATGATGTGATCATGGACGGCCGGGATATTGGCACGGTGGTCCTGCCGGATGCGGGACTGAAGGTGTTCCTGACCGCCAGTGCAGAGAAACGGGCGGCCCGGCGCTGCCTGGAATTGCAGCAAAAGGGATTGCAGGTGACATTTGAGGAAGTGCTTGCGGAAATGCAGGCGCGGGATGCCAAGGATACCGGTCGGGAAACGGCGCCCCTGCGCCCGGCAGAGGATGCGGTGCATCTGGATACCAGTGAGATGACGCTGGAGGAAAGCGTGGAACGGTTGGAAGAACTGATTCGGCAGGCAAGGGCAGAAAGGCAGGCGGAACAATGAGCGATATTTTGGGCAAAGGGGATGCGTATTACCGCACCTGGCTGAAACGGCTGAAACCCCTGATATCTTTTTGCTACCCCACAGAAATTTCCGGGTTGGAAAACATTCCGGACGGGCCGATGATCGTCTGTGCCAATCACTCCAATTTTATTGACCCCGTGCTCATTGGCGAGGCTTTTGGCCCGGAGCATCACATTCATTTCATGGCCAAGCAGGAACTGCTGACCAAACCTGTTTTGGGGAAGTTTATTGAGAACTTGGGATCTTTTGGCGTGGAGCGGGACAGCAGCACGGACATTACGGCGATCCGCACCGCGATGAAGTGTATCAAAGCCGGGGACAAAGTGATGATCTTTCCTGAGGGAACGCGGGTGGAGGAGGATGGAATGGCCTCGGCCAAAAGCGGCGCTGTGCGTTTGGCGGCAAAATTGAAGGTGCCGATTCTGCCGGTATACATATCCAGAAATAAAAAAATCTTCCGGAAGGCCCGCCTGATTGTAGGGGAGCCCATTCCGGTTCCCACAGGCAGCCACGAATTTTATGAGGAATTTGCGGAACAGCTGATGCAGCGTATTGCGGAGCTGGGGAAGGAAAGTGCATGAAAGAAATTCGATTGGCAGAGTCAGCAGGTTTCTGTTTCGGCGTCAGCCGGAGCGTGACGCTGGCAGAGCAGATGCTCCGGGAAGGGGGCACGTGCTGCAGCCTGGGAGAGCTGATCCACAATGACGATGTGGTGCGGCATTTCCGGGAGCAGGGACTTTGCGTGGTCCAGAATCCTGAAGAGGTTCCGGAAAATGCCAATGTGATCATCCGGGCCCATGGCGTGCCGCGCCAGGTGGTACAGGCGCTGCGGGAGCGGACAGACCATGTGGTGGATTCCACCTGTCCGAAAGTCCTGCGAATCCATCGCCTGGTGGAGCAGGCATGGCAGGAAGGGCGGCAGGTCGTCGTCATCGGAAACCGTTCACACCCGGAAGTAATTGCAATCTGCGGTTGGTGCGAAGGCGCTGAGGTCTTCGAAAATGGCGAAGAATTGGAAGAATTTCTGGAAAACCACCCCGATTTTGTTGAAAAACCGGTGACGATGGTGGTGCAGACCACCCAGACACGGGCCAATTTTGAAGATTGTGAGAAAAAGTTAAAAAAAGAGTGTACAAACCTAAAAATATTTGATACAATATGCGAGGCGACATCCACGAGACAGTCTGAGGCAATCAAACTTGCCGCAGATTGTGATGCCATGGTAGTGATCGGAGGAAGGCACAGCGCTAACAGTGTGCACCTCTATGATTTGTGCCGGCAGCAGTGCGAGAATGTTCAGTTCATTGAAAATGTACAGGAACTGGATCTTCAGCGGCTCCGCACGGCAGAGATCGTCGGCATTACCGCTGGTGCTTCGGCGCCATCGTGGATCATTAAGGAGGTAAAACAAACGATGACAGACGAAATCAAAAACGAAGAAACCACAGCAGGCGAAGTGACCGCTGAGAAGAGTTTCGAAGAACTGCTGGAGGAATCTTTGAAGACCATTTACAATGGTGATAAAGTTACCGGCGAAGTCGTGGCAATCACACCCACTGAAGTGAATGTGGATCTGGGCATGAAGTATTCCGGTTTTATTCCCACCACGGAGTTTACGGAGGAGACCGGCGCTAAGATCGAGGATTGCGTGAAAGTCGGCGACAAGATCGAGGCTGTCGTTGTCCGTGTCAACGATGTGGAAGGCACTGTCCAGCTGTCCAAAAAGCGCCTGGATGCAGCCAAGAACTGGGAGCTGATCGTGGCTGCTGCTGAAAGCGGCGACGTGCTGGAAGGCGTTGTGACGGAAGACAATAAGGGCGGCGTTGTGGTTTCCGTGAAGGGCAACCGCGTGTTCGTGCCCGCATCCCAGACCGGTCTGCCCCGTGAGGCTGAGATGAGCTCCATGCTCAAGCAGACTGTCCGTCTGAAGATCACCGAGGTCAAGGGCCGCCGTGTGGTTGGCTCCATCCGTGCTGTGCAGCGTGAAGAGCGCCGCATCGCTGCCGAGAAAGTCTGGGCGGAGATCGAGGAAGGCAAACACTATGAAGGCGTTGTCAAGTCCATCTCTTCCTACGGTGTCTTTGTGGACATCGGCGGCGTGGACGGCATGGTTCATGTTTCCGAGCTGGCTTGGGGCCGTGTGCGCAACCCGGCTGATGTGGTGTCCGTGGGCGACAAGATGGATGTTTACGTCATCAGCTTTGATAAAGAGGCCAAGAAGATCTCTCTGGGCCACAAGGATCCCAACGGCAACCCCTGGACCAAGTTCACCGAGACTTACCAGGTCGGCGATGTTGCCACCGTCAAAATCGTCAAGCTCATGGACTTCGGCGCATTTGCAGAAGTTCTGCCCGGCGTGGACGGCCTGATCCATATTTCTCAGATCGCAAACCGCCGCATCGGCAAGCCCGGCGATGTTCTGACTGTGGGCGAAGAAGTGGATGCAAAGATCACTGCTATCGACGATGAGAAGCAGAAGATCTCCCTGTCTATCCGCGCTCTGCTGAACAACGATCGCGACGATTACGACGACGAGGAAGACGAGGACTGATTTCCTCACAGCTTTCTGAATTGCAACATAAAAGAGGTTCGCTTTTTTGCGAACCTCTTTTTCTTATCTGCAGAGTAAACGGCACTCAGACGGAGAAATGTTCGGTGATATCAATCACGGACACCTCAAAGGCAGTTTTTTCCATGAGTTCCCCGTCAATGAGTTTCAAATACTGCCGACTCTGGAGCCGACCGGTCAGCTCCGCCGTAGTCCCCACCGGCCACCAGGAGACTTCTTTGGCTTTGGCGCCCCAGGCGATGCAGGGCAGATAGTCACTGCGCCCATACCGACGGTTGACGGCCAGCATGAAGTCGCAAATATCCCGACCCATAGGGGTGGTACGGAGATTGGGCGGTTTACAGATCGTGCCGCAAAGGGAGACCTGGTTGCTGTCCTCGCCATCTTCCAGGGAGATCTCCCTGGCAAAGACGGTAATGACCAGGCGGGAGCCCGGGCCTCGCTTGTTGTTGAAGGAACGCAGTTCCCCCAAAATGTGGAGCTTTGCAGATTCCGTCACATCCAGGTGCTCCAACAGGTTTTCCCGGGCAATGATATTCAGACAGTCCACTGTGCCGGACAGGCGTCGGGTCTCCAGCGGAAAGGTGAAAAAACGCTCACCTCTGCTTTCATGAGAAAAAGCGGGACTCCCGGCCAGTACGCCGTAAAGTTCCACGCGATTGTGATTCTTGTGTTCGTCCATAAAAAACGCACCTCCGGCTTGTTAACGCGCCAGAGTTTCGCCCCTTTCCCGCGGGGGAAGGTCTCTGCCGGTCGTTCTGAATCATCCTATTCTTCAGCGGCGCGTAATATGCCTTTTTCAAAGTAGAGGGACTGTTTGGGGAAATTTCAAGAAATCAATCTTGCAAGGGCAGACGAAAGTGGGTATAATGAAAGTATAATGGACTGGAAAAGGATGATGTGGACATGGAATTAAAAGAGATTTTGAAAAGATGCGACCACACCTTGCTGCGGGTGGATGCGACGCAGGAAGAAATTCAAAAGCTGTGCGACGATGGAATGAAGTATGAATGCGCCAGTGTGTGCATTCCTCCCTGTCATGTGGCCGGTGCCAAGCGGTATGTGGGGGATCGTCTGCCCATCTGTACGGTGATCGGATTCCCCAATGGATATATGACCACTGCGGCAAAGGCCTTTGAGGCGGAAGATGCCGTGAAAAACGGCGCAGATGAGATCGACATGGTGGTCAATCTCGCTATGGTCAAGGACGGTTGCTGGGAAGAAGTGGCGAAGGACATTGCAGCAGTGCGGGAGAGTACCCGGGGGAAGATCCTGAAGGTCATTATTGAAACTTGCCTGCTCACGCAGGACGAGAAGATCCGCCTGTGCCAGATCGTTTCTGACTCCGGTGCGGATTATATCAAAACATCCACCGGATTTTCCACAGGAGGAGCGACCCGGGAAGATGTGGAGTTGTTGCGGAAACACAGCGCAGAGCATCTGAAAGTGAAAGCTGCCGGCGGCATCCAGTCTCTGGTGGACGCGGAAGACATGATTCGCTTGGGTGCAGATCGGTTGGGCACCAGCCGGATCGTAAAAATCGCCGCAGCTATGGAAGAAGCCTGAAACCTCTCGAAATTCCGGGCAGTTTTTGCTGTAAACTGCCCGGAATAAAAAAGAGAAAAAAGTACTTGACTTTTTATCGGAAAGACTATATACTATTGGAGCAAAACAAAGCAGGAACCATCCTCACCCCGCGGCAAAAGGCCAGTGTGGGTCAATACATTTCGATGATCGAGGGATCATTGTATGTTTGTGCGTGGATGGGTTCTGTCCGCGCTTTTTATTTTATGGAGGTGTTGAGTCATCGCAAATACTGTGAATCTGATCAATGAAGAGATCCAGGAGAAGGAGATTCGTCTCATCGGTGAGTCCGGCGAGCAGCTGGGGCTCATGTCTTCTGAGGCTGCACTGCAGATCGCGGAGGAGAAAGACCTGGACCTGGTGATGATTTCTCCGGCGGCCAAGCCCCCCGTCTGCAAGATCATGGACTACGGAAAGTTCCGGTTTGAGCAGAGCAAGCGGGAAAAAGAGGCCAAAAAGAACCAGCGGGTCATGGATGTGAAGGAGATTCGGATGTCTCCCGGCATCGGTGAAAATGACTTTAATACCAAACTGAAAAACGGACAGAAATTCCTGGCAGACGGCGATCGGCTGAAAGTCACCATTCGGTTCCGCGGCAGAGAGATGGCCCATACCAGTATCGGCGAAACACTGCTCCGGGATTACGCCCGCAAGTGTGCGGATATTGCGAACATGGACAAGGAGCCGAAATTGGAAGGCAGAAACATGTCTCTGTTCCTGTCCCCGAAATCTCAGAGTCAACTCAAAAAAGAGCAGAAGGCAAAAAAGCAGACTGAGGAGAAATCCGCTGAATCTGCTGAGCCGGCAACCAAAACGGTTGAGTAACCACGGAAGGAGATAAATCATTATGCCCAAGCTGAAAACACATTCCGGCGCGAAGAAAAGATTTAACACCACCAAGAGCGGTAAGATCAAACGCGCCCATGCCAACAAGCGCCACATCCTGAACAAGAAGGATACCAAACGCTGCCGCAGACTTCGTTCCGGCACCTACGCTGATGCTACCAACGAATCCGCGATCAAGAAAATGATCCCGTACAAATAATAGGAGGACTTTTTAGATATGGCAAGAGTTAAAGGCGCAATGATGACGCGCAAGAGAAGAAATAAAGTCCTGGGTCTGGCTAAGGGATACTGGGGCAACAAATCCCGCCACTTCAAGATGGCAAAAGAACAGGTGATGAAGTCCGGTCGTTATGCTTACGTTGGCCGCAAGCAGAAGAAGAGAGACTATCGTCAGCTGTGGATCACTCGTATCAGCGCTGGCTGCAAAGCCAATGGTATGAACTACTCCACTTTCATGCACGGGCTGAAACTGGCTGGCATCGATATGAACCGCAAGATGCTCTCTGAGACTGCGATTCACGATCCCGCTGCGTTCACCGCCCTGTGCAACGCTGCAAAGGCAGCTCTGAACTAATCAGAAGATGCAATACCGGATATTAACCTCAGGGTAATGTCCGGTATTTTTTATTTCAGAAAAACCAGTAGAAAGGATTTTGCAGGTATGGTTACCATTGATTTTACCGGGAAGAATTACATTGTGACCGGCGGTGCGGGCAGCATCGGCCGTGCCATTGCGGAGACCATCGTGTCCTGCGGCGGACGGGTCTGCGCCATGGATATTGACAGCAAAACACTGGAGGAAATGGCCAGCCAGCTGCCGGCGGATCTTTCCTCTCCGGAAGAGATCCGGCGCAATTTTGCGGAGGTGATCGCCCGTTTTGGTCAGCTCCACGGCTTGGTCAACTGTGTGGGTGTGCTGAGCACCCGCCGATTCGAGGAGATCAGCCAGGAGGAGTGGGATCGGGTCATCCGCATCAACCTCACCGGTGTCTTTGCGGCAATCCAGTCGGTGTATAGCCACATGAAGGAGCACAGATACGGCCGGATTGTGAATGTGTCCTCCGTGGCCGGTAAAGTTGGCGGCGGCATTATGGGACGCGGCGCGTACGCCACCAGTAAGGCGGGGCTGAATGGCCTGACAAAGGTGGTCGCCAAAGAGGGAGGCCCCTTCAATGTCTGCTGCAACACGGTATGCCCCGGTTGGACGGACAGCCGGATGATCAATGATCTGGTGGACGATGCCAATTACAGCCGCATCCAGAACATGGTTTCCATGGCTCGCCCTGCCACAGCCCAGGAGGCTGCCTGGCCGGTGGTGTTTTACCTGAGCGATTTGGCGGCCTATGTCAACGGTGAGATCAGCGATGTGGACGGCGGTCTGACTTACGACGGCTGAGGCCGATTCTCTTCAATAAGAAAAAGGACGGTGAAAACCGTCCTTTTTCTTATTCAGTGGCGCGCAGCCGTTCCACGACAGTGGATTTGGCCACACTGCGGTATACCAGAAGAGGTACTATAATGCCAATCAAAAGGAAGACCGGGGCAATCATCAGGATGGGCAGGAAGGTGAAGTGGTAAGTAAAGAACCAGAACATTCCTTCCAGCGCCGGTTTCATGATGGGGGTCAGAGCCAGATTGAGAATCAGACAGAGACCAATGGAAATGGCTGCATAGAGGATACCCTCGGTCATCAGCATCTGTTTGAGCTGTTGGCCGGTCATTCCGATGGCCTGGAGCATAGCCAGTTCCCGTTTGCGGGCAATGATGCCGGTGAGAACGGCATTGATGAAGTTCAGTACGCCGACCAGTCCCACGATGAAACTGAGCACACCGCCCATCATCAGGAACATGGAACGGGTTCCCTCAAATTCTTTGGCATACATGGCTTTGCTCTCGTAGTCCAGTTCCGGGTCGATATTCTGGGTGTAATCGGTCAAAAAAGTCTCCATGGATGCATTGCTCTCCTCAGTGGTGTTGAACGCATAGTACATAACACTGTCTGTTCCCGTATCCCGGAGAAAGGTTTCGGAGGATAAAACGAATTCATCTGCGCCGTAGTAACGGTAACTGATCGGGTGTGGAACGCTCACCAATGCGGCAACTGTGTAGTTCACATCTCTGTATTTCACAGCACGCTTGACCCATTTGGAACCATTCGGAATATCCTCAAAGGTGTCATATGTTTCTCCGGTATCTGGGTCAAAGTATTCGTATTCCTCCACATATCGCAGGGATACGGTGTCTCCCAGTCTGGCCCAGTGGCTGTCCATGTGGGGTTCTCCGTAGTCATTTTCCGTGTAGACCGCAGCAATGTAGTTGCCGTTGGGGTCACTGAGTTTGCTCAGATCGCCATCCAGTAGGGTCAGATGTTCCAGAGCAAAGGGGTCCATGCCGTAAAGCTGTGCAGGGGCGGCCAGCAGGCCGTTTTCACGCCGTTCCATGAAACGAACTTTTGCGTCCAATTCCTCTGAAGAATTCCAGGTACCCTGAATAGAACGGTAGAATTCTTCAGTGACGGATTCTTCCACAGCGGAGGTTTTTCCATAGATCCTGCCACCTTCCGTGACACCGTCCTGGGCATTGATGTTGTCAATGGCGGATTGAGGGAGTCCCATCTCCTGATTGAAAAGCTCTCCGCCGGTTTGGAACTGCCCGGCATCGGCCAGGATGAAGTCACTGGCGGTGAAATTAGAGATGTATTTTTCCATGTCGAATCCGTTGGTCAGCGTGAAAGTGAGATTCAGCAGTACCACAGCCAGGGACAGGGAGAGGATGGTGATGACCGTCTTTTTCCGACTGCGTCCCAAATTGGCCAACGCCATGGAGAATAGGGAAACACCGCCCCGGGAGCGCTTGGTCTGTTTGTGGATTTGATCGGCCTCGGTATAGCGTACGGCCTCCACCGGGGAGACTTTGGCGGCCATGCGGCCGGGTTCCCAACAGGACAGGAGAACTGTGACCAGAGAGAACAGTGCCGCTCCCAGAAAGATCAGGGGATTGGTGGAGGTGACGCTGACCACACCGTTCAACCTGGCCACAATGACGGGGGTTAATGCGCCGCCGACGAGCCATCCAAGCAGCAAGCCCAGGGGGATTCCCGCCAGGGAAAGGAGCAGCGCCTGCCGCCGAATGATCCGTCGGAGCTGCCGGGGAGTGGTGCCGATGGTTTTCAGCAGACCATAAAACCGAATGTCTCCGCTGACGGAGATTTGGAATACATTATAGATGATCAGATAGCCGGTAAAGAGGATGAGCAGAAGCATAGCTGCGAGGGCAAGAGCGGTGCTGAGATCCATATTTTCAGACAGCTGCGCTCCGGTATAGCCCCAGTTCACGCCGGTGTCGATAAAGTTGCCTTCTACCTTGCTCTGGCTTTGATAGCCGTAGTTGGCGAGAATTTGATTGAGGTCCTGGTCAATGTGTCGGGCGCCGCTTTTGAGCATCACATCCAGATTGTAGGAGGCGGTCATGCCGTCCTCTGCCTCACCGGGAATAACGCCGCAGGCGTCCCAGATGGCCTGCGCCCGGCTCTCCGGAATCAGAATGTGGTTGGCAACAACGGCCGGGTCATATTCCCACCAGCCGCAGAGCGTAAAAGTCTGGGTGGTCTGGTGACCGTCCACATAGAAAGTCACGGTAAAGGAGGCGCCAAGCTCCGGCTCCACCCCCAGCAGTGCCAGGATGCGGGTATCCGTTGCAGCCTCGTCAGTCCCTTCCTGGGGCAGACGGCCTTCCACCGGATCACAGAACATCCAGTGCGCCTGATTTGCGTCAGAATATCCAATCTCCACATGGGATTTGTTGAACGGCACATCCGTGGGCATCCCCACAAAGCGCCGCAGACCCCATTCTTCGATTAGCGGATCGTCCCGCAATTCCAAAAACTGTTCCTCAGTGAGGTATTTGAAACCGCCGTGGCTGAAACCGCCCACCTGTCGGAAGTTGGACTGCTGAAACCCCTCATTGATGGATAGGGCGATGGTGAACAGAGAAGTGAACAGCAGTGTGGTCAACGCAATGGCCAGAATGGCGATCAGATTGCGGGTTTTTGCGCCTTTAAGACTGCGCAGTCCCAGACGGCGGATACATCCCCGATTTTTGACATTTTTCATGGCGTTCACCGCCCCTCATCGCTGCGGATTCGTCCGTCTTCGATACGGATGATCCGATCTGCCAGCTGTGCGATCTCTTCGTTGTGGGTGATCATCACGATGGTCTGGCCAAACCGCTGACTGGTGATCTTCATCAGACTCAGCACATCCTGACTGGTGCGGCTGTCCAGATTTCCGGTGGGCTCATCCGCCAGGATGATGGCCGGTTTTGTGGCAAGTGCTCTGGCAATGGCCACCCGCTGCTGCTGACCGCCGGAGAGCTGATTGGGCAGGCTCTCCAATTTCTTTTCCAGACCCAATGCATCGGTGATTTGATAGACATAATCCAGATCTACAGGATTTCCGTCCAGTTCAATGGGAAGAACGATATTTTCATACACATTCAGCACCGGCACCAGATTGTAGGCCTGAAAGACAAAACCGATTTGCCGACGGCGGAAAATGGTCAGCTCGTCATCTTTCAGAGAGAAAATGTCCTTACCATCCACCAGTACCTTACCGGAAGTGGGGCGGTCCAATCCGCCGAGCATGTGTAGCAGCGTGGATTTTCCGGAGCCGGAGGTACCCACGATGGACAGAAACTCGCCTTTCTCCACGCTCAGATCCACGCCATCCAGGGCGCGGACAGTGGTATCACCGGTCCCATAATATTTTTTCAAGTCATGTGTTTCCAGTATTTTCATAATGCCCTCCATAAAAATCATCTGTGCTGAAATGGGGCAATGCCCTTTCTCAACACAGATGATACCAGATCAATCTTACCAGAATCTTTCCGGGAAGAAAAAGATTCTAACAGTTTTGACACAATTCCCGCCGATTATGACAGACGGGGGAGAAAAGCGGAAAAGACGGAACCTTTTCCGGGGGTACTGGAGAGTTTGATGTATCCCTGTTCGCTGGAGAGAATCTGTCGGGCAAGATACAGCCCAATCCCCACGCCATCATCCTGCTGCACTTGCGAGCCGCGGTAAAAGCGCTGAAAAACCTGGGCCTGTTCCGATTCCGGGATTCCGATACCGGTATCTGCCACATCGATGCGGCAGAACAGTTCATAAACCTGGACGGAAATGGACACCGTCCCGCCGGACGGTGTATATTTGATGGCATTGTCTACGAAATTTCCAAGAGCCTCGGCAGTCCATTTGGAATCGAAACAGGCCGTGGCTTCGGCGGGGCAGGACTGGCTCAAAGTGAGACCATGGGCCTGAGCTTTGGAGAGAAATGTCTGATAAAGGGATTGGGTCAGTTGTTCCACGCTGTTTATTTCGGGGTGCAGCTGCACAACGCCGGTCTCCAATCGGGAAGTTTTCACCAGAGCCTGAATCAGAAAGTCCAGTTTGTCTGTCTGGGTGCTGATCTGCTCCGCCAGGTTTTTGGTTGCGGGAGTCAGTTCCTGTTCCTGCAGCAGTTCGGAATAGAGCCGGATATTGGCGATGGGCGTTTTGGTCTGGTGGGAAATATCTCCGATGGTCTGGGTAATGTGTGTCCGGTCTGCCTCAATATTGGCGCGTGAGAGGGCGCTGACTGCCAGAAAACGGTCCAGCTTGTTTTCCAGGCGGGATAAACGGCTCTCGTTATAGTGGGATGGGGTGAACGCGCCCCGAATCACATCGTCCAGCATGCGCTCCAACGTACGCAAGGTATTTCCGACATACAGAGCGTAAATCAGGGCACCGATCCAGGGAATCAGGAAGATCAAGAGGAGCAGTAAATTGCGTAAGGACATATCATTTCACCGCCCATGTATAGCCAATCCCGTACACCGTTTGGATGAATTGGGGATTTTTCGGATCATCTTCCAATTTTCCGCGCAGCCGCCGAATGGCCACGGACAGGGCATTTTCATCCACGAACTCCCCGCCGTCCCAAACTTGATCCAGCAGCCGTTCCCGGGTGAGGGTGCGTCCACGGTTTTCAATCAAAAGCTGCAGCAGGCGCTGTTCTGTGCGGCTCAGAGAGAGTTCTCGGCCGCCCTTGTGAAACTGTAAGTTCTGAAAATCCAGTTCCAGATCACGGATGCAGATAGGCGCTCGCGTTGCTGATGCTGCGCTGCGCCGCAGTGCGGCGTCCACTCTGGCGCGGAGAACGGCCAAAGAAAAGGGTTTGGTAATATAGTCATCCCCACCGGCCTCCAGTCCC
>ENA-ORVC01000991-ORVC01000991.1-human-gut-metagenome-genome-assembly--contig:-NODE-991-length-27055-cov-4.192000_pt1 | contig 27055 bp, 23 predicted proteins | sample MGYA00242092_ERZ509234 | MGnify/ENA primary metagenome ERZ509234 (study PRJEB26280, sample SAMEA2338800) | human gut metagenome | biome: human gut; feature: human-associated habitat; material: faeces... | reverse complement strand
TTCATTCATGCCAGAGCTTGCAAACTAAAGTGCGAAAAAATCTTGACACGACCGTAGGGGATGGCTTTCGGCCCTTACTCTTTGTATAGCGTGTGAGAATTTGATACGCCCACAGCGCAAAAACTTCCCGGCCGGGAGCGGCGGTTGCTGCCGTCCTGGCCGGGAAGCGCTTTTTGATTCCAACAATGAGCAAGAGGCCCGCGGAGCCATGGCCTGGAGCCGCCACAGTTCACAACAAACGCAGCTCCTTGACCTTCTCCATCCGCTGGATGACCGGGACGCCGAAGGGGCACCGCTTCTCGCAGTTCCCGCAGGCGATGCAGTCCTCCGCCCGGGCGGTGAGGGCCTGGTAGTGGGCCCGGATGGACTGGGGCACCTGGGGCTGCATCACCGCCAGGTCGTAGAGCTTGTTCACCATGGCGATGTCGATGCCCTTGGGGCAGGGGGCACAGTGGCCGCAGTAGGTGCACTGGCCGGCGTAGGCGTGGCGGGGGGCGCCGGCCAGGGTGCTGGCGTAGTCCCGCTCCTCCTCGGAGGCCGTCTCATAGGCTGCCGCCGCCAGCACGTGCTCCGGGGTGTCATAGCCCGCCAGGATGCTGGCCACCGCCGGCCGGGTCAGGGCGTAGTGGATGCACTGTACCGGGGTCAGGGCCACGCCGAAGGGGGAGGTGCTCCCGGAGAATAGCCGCCCGCCGGCGTACCCCTTCATCACCGTGATCCCCACGCCCCGCTGCTCGCACAGCCGGTAGAGCTCCGCTCGGTCCGGGTGGATGCCGCCCAGCCCCACCTCGTAGCTCTCCTCTGAGAAATACTGCTCCATGTCCTCGGTGGCGGGGAGCAGGTCGAAGGCGGGGTTGACGCTGAACAGCAGCATCTCGATCTCCCCGCTCAGGGCGGCCAGGATGCCCACCCTGGGGTTGTGGGTGCTCATGCCGATGTGGCGGATGACGCCTTTTGCCTTCTGCTCCTTCACATAGGCCAGGAATTCCCCCTCCATGATGCGGTGGAACTCCGCCTCCTCGTCCACGAAGTGGATCATGCCCAGGTCGATGTAGCCGGTGCCCAGCCGCTCCAGCAGATCCTCAAAGGCGGGCACCACCTTGTCCATGTCCCGGGTGCGGACATACTGGCCGTCCTGCCAGGTGGAGCCGAAGTGCCCCTGGATGATCCACCGCTCCCGCTTTCCGGCGATGGCCGCGCCGATGTTGGAGCGCACCTTGGGCTCCGGCATCCAGCAGTCCAGGATGTTGATCCCCTGGGCCTCACAGCAGTCGATGACCGCCTTGACCTCCTCCGCGCTGTGGCGCTCCAGCCACTCCGCCCCCAGGCCGATCTCGCTGACCATCAGCCCGGTGTTTCCCAGCGCCCGGTATCTCATAAAAATCCCCCTCCAAGTCTTGCGCGTTCAGATACCCCTATCTTACCATACTTTTCCGGCCGGTCAAGGCCGGAGCGCCGCCTTGCCCTCCTTGCCGGGGGCGTGTATAATGGGATGAAACGGACAGGAGGCAACGCCATGCGCATTCTCATGCTGGGCAACAGCTTTACATTCACAAACGAGATGCCCTAAATGCTCGCCGCCCTCACCGGCGGGGAGGTGGTCTGCCACGCCCGGGGCGGGGCGCGGCTGTCCGAGCAGCTGAACCCTAACACCAGGCTGGGCGCCCGCACCCAGGCCGCGCTGGCCGGGGAGCGGTGGGACTATGTGGTGCTCCAGGAGATGAGCCACGGCCCCATCACCGCGCCCAAGAGCTTCTTTTCCAGCGTGGAGCGGCTCTGCGGGCAGATCCGGGCAAACGGGGCCGTGCCGGTCCTGTTCGCCACCTGGGCGTATCAGAAAGGCGGGGCCAAGCTGGCCGCCAAGGGCTGGGACTACGACGGGATGGCCAGTCAGCTGGCCGAGGCGTACCGGAAAGCGGCGTTGGACAACCGGGCCCTGCTGGCCGATGTGGGCGGCCGGTTTTACAGGTGGCCCGATCCCCGGGAGCTCTACGCCGCCGACGGCGTCCACCCCAGTGAGCTGGGCTCCCGCATGGCGGCGGAGACCATCGCGGACGTGATCCGGCATCACAAGGAGGCAGAATGAACACAGAGACAAGATCCCGGCGCGGCCGGTGGAAGATCGCCGCTTGTGTCCTGCTGGCGGCGGTGGCGCTGGTGGCCGCGGGCTTTTTCTGGTATGTGTCCGACTACTACCGGGCGGACGAGATCGCCCTGGAGGTGCTGGCCCGGGACGGCGGCGTCACGGTGCAGGACGATTTGACCGTCCTCTCCCCGTCCTACCCCACGGATACCGGCCTCATCTTCTACCCCGGGGCCAAGGTGGAGGGGACCGCCTATCTGCCCCTGCTGGACCAGCTGCGGCAGACCGGCCTCACCTGCGTCCTGGTGGAGATGCCCTTCCATCTGGCCATCTTCGATGCGGACGCGGCGGAGGACGTGATGGAGCAGTTTCCGGACATCCAGCACTGGTACATCGCCGGCCACTCCCTGGGCGGGGCCATGGCCTCCCAATTCGCGGCGGACCACCCTGACGAGATCGACGGCCTTATCCTGCTGGGGGCCTATCTCTACGGCGACTACTCGCCGGAGGACACCCTCACCGTCTACGGCTCCCTGAACCAGAGCGTGGAGGACGAGATCGACTACACCGAGAACGTGGTGGAGATCCAGGGCGGCAACCATGCCCAGTTCGGCAATTACGGCCCCCAGAAGGGGGACGCGCCTGCGACTATCTCGGCGGAGGAACAGCAGGCCCGGACGGTGGAGGCCGTGGCGGAGTTTATCGCCCGGCGGCAGGGATAAATGAAAGGGCTGTGGGGCGGTTCGAGGGTTTTTGCGGTAGGAAAAGAGTAAACTGGAACATAAGAAAAAAGTGAAGATGATAAGAAGGCAACTTGACTTTCTTTCAGAATGTGAAGATTTTTGACTTCTGTTTCTTGAGATTCTCAAGAAGTGAGTTGACATTCCCGCGGAAACCTATAAAGAAGCATCACAAAAGAGAACGTGATGAGTTTCTGAACTGAGAAAATCTAAATAAATCTAAATAAAGCAAACAGAAATCTAACTACCTGCTTGCTTTGTTGAGAGATGAAAGTCTGCGGCCTCTGAATTTGTTGTTCGCAGCGAAGAACAAAACCAACGACACAACTTGCATCTAACTTGCATGAAACTTGCAACTAAAAACTTGATGCAAGTGGATGGTGGCATGGCAATGTCGGCACAGGGTCCGGTCTCGCTATCTTTCTATCTTTTGAATCGGCGTGGGAGAAACTGATACGCCCGCTGTACAGAAAAGACTTGCTTAACACTTCTGGCAGAGGTAGAATAGCCAAAACAGAAAGGGTTAAAAAATGATGGGCTATCACCGTTTTTCCCCTTGGCAGATAGGCTGCCTGTAAGAGAGCATGTTTCCTTGACGACTCTTGCAGGCGGTCCGAACTGTCAAGGAGTGATCACAATTGAATAGAGACCGCAGTTACTATCGTAGGCAGCGCATGCGAGTGATCCATCGCAAGGAAAATATTCTTCGCCAGCTTGGAGGAGAGGAAAATGTCCTTGCCTGGGAACATGGTGCCGCCGGACGGCTGTCCAAGGGGAAGATCCATTGTTCCTGCTGGATGTGCCGTAGCAAGTCCTATGACGACCCTCAAGTCCGAGACAAGCGGGCGGCGATCAATGCCGCCCAGCAGTTGCTGGAGATCGAGTAACTTCTCTCACAAAAAACGCTTTCCGGCCGGGGGCGGCAGATATCTGCCGCCCTTGGTCAGGAAGCGTTTTTGACCCTATATTTGATCACAGTCAGAGTCGAAACACTCAGAAACGGGGCTTTAAGAGGGCCCAAAAAGATTTGATATCTTTGGCAAATGAACAATATCACAGAAAGCAAAAAGTAACTATTGAAAACAAGAAAACAAATTAAAAGGGAACCGGACGCATCCGATCCCCTTAAGTATGCTCCGTAGAGACATACCGCAATTCACATTTATACTATACCACAAGTACTGTAAAAAAGCAAGAATTATTTGGTTTTAATGAATTTTCTCAACGCAGCAACCTTGGCGTTGTTATCTGTGCGAATAATCTGGCTATAAACACTGATAGGAATTGCCTTTCGAAGTTTTTCGGTACATTCTACAAAAGAAGAAATCAATCGCTTCATGTCATTTTTGGACATTTGGAGTAAGGAAAGTTGGTATACAACGAGTACCAGATAGTCAGTGACGGTCTCAAATGTTAATCCGGAAACACCTGTGGCATTTGAAATAGCATTACTCACTTGCTTATCGATGCTTCCTGTACGGAACCGAGTGTCAAAGATAACATCATTATGAGCAATGGCGTTGCGGAGATCTTTGGTTGTGTATATGAGACGCTGGGGCATTAGTGCATTGGTGTCATCCGACTTTCTGATTCCAATTTTCGCTGAAATCGCTTGCCTGCAGCTAAAATTCAAGCAGGAAACGAAGTGCCCAAACTCTCCCAGACTCAGCAATTCAAAGATTGCCCAAATCGGCAGATTCACATCCTTGTTGAGATAGTGCTCAGCGATTTTATTGCCGTTTCCGAAAGCATCCGTTTGAACTTTATAAATGCGGTTGCGCAAATCCAGTCGGCGCTTCAATTCTCGCTTATATCTATCTTCAGCCTGCTTGCGGTCTTTAGCATCTTTGAATGTCTTGCCGGATGTGGAGAACATTTTATAATTATCCAAGAGTTGGCTATATACATCGATAAAACTATCAGAGTTGACCGTTCCAACAACAGTTTCGAGAACATAGTTTTTCAAGGCCGTTTCAATTTGCATAACAAACGGATAGAACAACGCCTTCAACTGGGAATCGAACTCATACACAGCGGTCAGTTCATCAAAACTTGTATAGGGGATGACGTTGGTTGCTTTGTTGATATAGCGGTACCCTTTATACCCATGATAATAACCGATATTCATCAGCTTACGCTTTTGAAAGGAGCCATTAATCGCAATTCCTTTTTGGTCACGTAAATACCGCATCAGCGAATCTGTTGTTTTGGGATGTTTTCCAGACATACATCATCCCCCTTTCAATTTGGAATATGATACTATATTTGCTTGAAATAGTCAATTGTTGTGCTTTGAAGGGGCTTTGTGTTAACAGAGTTACTTGTCAGACAATCGGCTTATTGGATGAGCAATCGTATTTTATTGTTTCACACCGCCATAACACGCGCCACAACACACGCGTGCGTCCTTTCTGCTTGAAGAAACGCACGCGCGTGTTATCATGTGTGAAACGTGATGCTTTGACCACCTTTGTGCAAACGGTCAGATCGTGAAACCTGCTGCCACCGCTTTGACCACATAACCAGCCACAGACAGCGGTGGAATGTACGGAGACAGCACAACCAAAGAGTGACAGAAAGCATATTGATTCGAGCGGAAAATGCTGGAAACAATTAAAAAAGATTAGAAAAAATACCAAACCGGACTTGGTAAGGATGAGGGCTCCGGTTCAAATCCGGATAGCAGCTCCACAAAAACCGCTCTTTTCGCTTGAAAAGGGCGGCTTTATTTTTGGGGGAGAAAGAGCCACCAGCTATACTGGTGGGCTTCCCCCATATGCTTTAGCAAAAAGCAGTGAAAGTGACAAGAAAGTTTCAAATAGAAGATAATATGCCCGTTTACGGGCGGCCGAGCGCAAGATGCAGGCTAAAGATAGCGGTATGGGCCACTTCGCCCTGTTTTTACCGCGTGGTATAGGTGCGGGTGCGCAGGGTAAACCCGGCGTCGTAGTGTCCCAGAATGGAAAAACCGTTTTGACATCCACGCCATTTTGCAGGGCTGTTGTGGCAAAGGTGGGCCTGAGGTCGTGGAACATGAGGTGCTCTAGGCCCGTGTTTTTAAAATTTATTTATAGAGGGTTACCATTCTGTCCGGGTGCTTTTCGTGCTCCTGGATGAGCAGTTCCACGGCAGCCTGTGGGATGGACACCTGCCCGACGGAGTTCTCCGTTTTGGAGTGGGTCAGCTCCAGGGAGCAGTCAGGGTTACGGACGTATTGCCTGCGCACCGGAATTGTCCGGCCTTGGATGTCCACATGTCCAACCGCAGGGCCGCCAGTTCACCTTTTCGCAGAGCGTTGTCCAAATCCAAATAGAACATGTGCAGGAGTACCCACACCCTAGCAGCCTCCAAGTCGTCCCGGATGTGCTCCAGAGGCAGGATTTTCATGTGCAGTTTTCGGGCATTAGGGACGATGCAGGCACTAACAATAAGCTCGTAATAGTTTGAAATAGCGTTGCAAACGTTAGGCTTGGCGCAAAGCTTGTACCACGTTCACAGTCCGGTGGCCGGCTCTCCCGATGTCCCTGATAATGCCAGCCATCCGCCAGCAGAGGTATTTTCTTGCAATTCTAAGTTTGGAGTGGTAAACTGGGCATGCACGCAACACAGATTGGAAGGAGAATGGAGCATGAATCCCGAGAGCGACTTCCGGATCGAGAGCACGTATGACAGGCAGGCGTATCAGGCCATGGCAAAGGCCACCTGGAAGCTGTTCCAGAAGCACAGGATGGAGGTGATGGCCTATCCCGCCCTGATCAGCGTGGCTTTGGTGATCGCCGTTCTGCTGGTATTTAACTGGAATCATACGGTCCTGCCCATACGCATTTTGGGTATTGCGTTTATTGTTCTGCAGTTCGCGGTGATCCCCCTGGGCGCGCGGCGCGCTCAAGCCAAGACGTGCCGGAAAGCGATCCGTGATGCGGAAAAACGGGGCGAATATCCCGCCCGTGTGGAGTTTTTGTTCCAGGAAGACCATATCCGTACCACAGTGGGGAAGGAAGCCACGTCGGTTCGCTACCGGGAGGTCAGCCATTTGGCCGCTCTGAAGGACTGGCGGTTCCTCTATTTCGGGCAGGGGGCGTATATCATCCCCGTCTCGGCGTTTCGGGATGCGGCGGAGCTGGACCGCTTCGATACGTTTATTACCGGGAAGTGCGGCATGCCCATTGTAATACTGGAGGGGGAAGTACCCAAGAGCTGACGGAACGCAAGAAGGGGAGGAGACGGATGCAGGAGTCCGAGCGTATTTTCATTGCTGAAAACGCCACGCTGCTGCGGGGAAGCGAGCGGGAGCTCAACCGACAGCTCTTTACGATCCTGAACAGCATCTATGACGGACTTTACATTACGGACGGACAGGCCAACACGATCCTGATCAACCGCGCCTATGAGGAGGTCTCCGGCCTGCGGCGGGAGGACGTGCTGGGCAAAAGCATGCAGGAGATTGTCGCTACCGGCATGATTGACCGCTCCGGCTCCCTGGGGGTGCTCAAGACTCGAAAGCCGGTGACGCTGGAGCAGACCTTCCGCACCGGCAAGCAGGCGCTCATCACCAGCACACCCCACTTTGACAGCAGCGGGGAGATCACCATGATCATCACGGTGGTCCGGGATATGACGGAGATCTACGGCCTGCAGCGGAAGTATCAGGAGAGCGAGGAGCGCCGCCGCTCCGAAATGGAGTTCTTGCAGCGCAACCAGAGGTTTGTCTCCCGCATGGTGGCGGCCGATCCCCGCACGCTGGAGGTGCTGGCCCGGGCCCAGAAGGTGGCCGCCCTGGACACGACGATCCTGCTGCTGGGGGAGACCGGCGTGGGCAAGGAGCAGTTCGCGCGGTACATCTACGAAAACTCCGCCCGCGCCCGGCAGAGCTTCATTGGCATCAACTGCGGCGCCATCCCGGCCAGCCTGATCGAGAGCGAGCTGTTCGGCTATGAGAAGGGGGCCTTCACCGGGGCCAGCAAAGAGGGAAAGATGGGCGTGTTTGAGAGCGCCGACAAGGGTACCGTCTTTCTGGACGAGGTGGGCGACCTGCCCCTTGAGATGCAGGTACATCTCCTCCGCGTCCTGCAGGAGATGCAGGTAAGAAGAGTTGGAGGCGTACGCTCCATCTCGGTGGACGTGCGCATCATCGCCGCCACCAACCGGAACCTGCTGGACATGGTGCATGAAAAGACCTTCCGGGAGGATCTGTACTACCGGCTCAATGTGGTGCCCATCGAGATCCCGCCCCTGCGGGAGCGCAAGCGGGACATTCGCCCACTGGTGGAGAGCTTTCTCAAGGACATGAACAAGAAGTACCGCTATCAGAAGCGGTTTGCCGGCGCAGCCATGGAGATTCTATACAGCTACGTCTGGCCTGGCAACGTGCGGGAGCTGAAAAACGTAGTGGAGCAGGCGGTGATCCTCAGCGCCGGGGACGAGATCCAGCCCTCCGAGCTGCCCATTGCCTGCCGGTTTGAGGGGGAGAGCCACGGCGGGGACGAGACTGGGCGTGTGAACCTGAAGCTGGAGGTGGCGCGGTTCGAGTATGAGTATATCTGCCGCGCCTATGAGAAGTACGGAACGGTGCGGGCCGCGGCGGCCAGCCTGGGGATGGACAGCGCCACCTTTGTCCGCAAACGCCGCAAGTTTGAGGAGCTGCTGCAAAAATGAAACGGGCGCTGTAAAAATGCACCAGCCTACAGAATTGCGGCAGGTCAATTGGTTTCAGTTAGATAAGTTTAAATTAACCGATGATCTCTTGATGCAGAAATGCAGCAAACAGGGAGAGGGATTTCTCGGGGGAAAAGCCCAATCAACTGCGCGGCAGTTGATTGGGCTTTTTTTTGAAGTTGGCATGTGAAATGCATAAGAGAAGGAGTGTCACGAACAGTTGGCCAACTGTCGCAGCGAGACTGACAAAACTCCTGTTTGGGATGAGAAAGAGGGAACGTAAATGGCAAACGAACAATTTGTCAGCCGTTACCGTAAATACGGTGAAGAACAGCCCTACTGGAAGGCCGGTATTTTCAAGATCCGCCTCCCCTTTGTCCACTACAAATGGTCGGTTCCCGAGATGGTGCAGGCCGTGTTCATGTGTGCGACCTGCCTGGGCGCTATCCCCGTGCTGCAAAGCGTTTTGGGTGTGGAGTACGGTGTGGCTCTGTCTATGGTTATCATCAACGGCTTCTTCTATAATCTGCACGTCCTCTTGGGCGACCCCGTGGTACCAGGCTGGATCACCCCGGCTATTCCCATCATCACCGCGTTTCTGGAGGGCGGTTATGAGATGGGGCCGGAGCGGACACAGGCGCTGATCGCTATGCAGTTGATCCTGGGCCTTGTCTTCCTGGTGTTCGGCATCACCGGCATCGGTGGCAAGATGGTGCACTTGGTGCCAAACTCCGTAAAGGCCGGCGTACTGATGGGCGGCGGCTTGGCGGCCATCATCGGCGAGATGGGAGAAACCGGTCGTTTCTGGACGTACCCTATCTCTATTACCGTGGGTGTGCTGGTGGCCTACTTCTGCCTATTTAGCCCCATCTGGGCTAACCTGCGCAAAAAGTATAGAGCGATTGATATGATCGGAAAGTTCGGTATGCTCCCTGCCATTATTATCGGGGTTGTCCTCGGACCCATTGTGGGTGAGTTGGCCGTTCCCAATGTTCAGTGGTGGCTTTTAGTTAAAATTCCGGAATTTGCAAACATTTGGAATCAATTGTCTCCCTTTGCCATCGGCTGGCCCAGCGCGGCGACCTGGATTGCCGCCATCCCCACCGCTATCGTGGTGTATATCATTGCCTTTGGCGACTTCGTCACCTCGGAGGAGCTGCTCCGCTCCGCCGATGAGGTCCGCCAGGATGAGAAGATTGACTTCAACGCCAACCGCTCCAACGTCATCAGCGGTATCCGGAACGTGGCCATGGCGCTGTGCTGCCCCTACACCCAGACCTGCGGTCCCCTGTGGGCGGCCGTTACTGCCGCTGTGTCCCAGCGGTACAAGGAGGGCCCCAAGGCCATGGAGTCCATCTACTCCGGTGCCGGTACCTTCCGCTGGTGTACCTTTATTTGCGTGGCCCTGATCCCCATCTCCTCCCTGCTACAGCCCGTGCTGCCCGTAGCCCTGTCCCTGACCCTGATCGTGCAGGGCTTCATCTGCACCCAGCTGGCCATGAACATGTGCCGCACCGACATCGAGCGGGGTATCTGCGGTGTCATGGGCGCGGTGCTGGCCATCCAGGGTGCCGCCTGGGGACTCGCAGTGGGTCTGATTCTGTTCTTTATGCTTTTCGAGGGCAAAAAGAAGGCCTCCGAGCAGGTGGCCGTCGGTGCCGCCGATGACAAGGCGAACCAGTAGTTCCATTGAGTTCTGAGTATTCAAAAACATAGATTGATTGAATCTGATTGAGAAAGGAAGTCCTCTATTATGGCACTCATGACCGGCGAACAGTACATCGAAAGCATCCGCAAGATCCCCATGGAAATCTACATGTTCGGCAAGAAGGTGGAGAATCCGGTCGACAATCCGATCCTGCGGCCCTCCCTGAACAGCGTGCGTATGACCTATGACCTGGCCCAGATGCCCGAGTATCAGGAGCTGATGACCGCCATCTCCCCCGAGACCGGCGAGCGCATCAACCGCTTCACCCATATCCACCGCTCCACCGAAGATCTGCGCAACAAGGTGAAGATGCAGCGCCTGCTGGGCCAGAAGACCGCCGCCTGCTTCCAGCGCTGCGTGGGCATGGACGCCTTCAACGCCGAGTACTCCACCACCTATGAGATCGACAAGAAGTACGGCACCAGCTATCATGAGAACTTCAAGAAGTTCATGCTCTACTGCCAGGAGAACGACCTGACCGTGGACGGCGCCATGACCGACGTCAAGGGCGACCGCTCCAAGGCCCCCCACGCCCAGGACGACCCCGACATGTTCCTGCATGTGGTGGAGCGCCGGCCCGACGGCGTGGTGGTCTGCGGCGCCAAGGCCCACCAGACCGGCATCATCAACAGCCACGAGGTCATCGTGATGCCCACCCAGTCCATGGGCCCCGACGACAAGGACTACGCCATCTCCTTCGCCGTTCCCCTGGACACCAAGGGCCTGTTCATGATCATCGGCCGCCAGAGCTGCGACACCCGCAAGCTGGAGGGCAGCGAGATGGACGTGGGCAACAGCGAGTTCGGTGGCGTGGAGGCCCTGACCGTGTTCGACCACGTGTTCGTGCCCAACGACCGCATCTTCATGAACGGCGAGACCGAGTACGCCGGCATGCTGGTGGAGCGGTTCGCCGGCTATCACCGCCAGAGCTACGGCGGCTGTAAGGTGGGCGTGGGCGACGTGCTCATCGGCGCCGCCGCCGTGGCCGCCGACTACAACGGCGCCAACAAGGCCAGCCACATCAAGGATAAGCTCATCGAGATGACCCACCTGAACGAGACCCTGTACTGCTGCGGCATCGCCTGCTCCGCCGAGGGCGCCCCCACCGAGAGCGGCAACTACATGATCGACCTGCTGCTGGCCAACGTCTGCAAGCAGAACGTGACCCGCTTCCCCTATGAGATCGTCCGTCTGGCCGAGGACATCGCCGGCGGCCTGATGGTCACCGCCCCCGGCGAGGCCGACTTCCGCGACGAGAAGCTGGGGCCCGTCATCGACAAGTACCTCAAGGGCGTGTCCACCGTCTCCACCGAGAACCGCCTGCGCATTCTGCGCCTCATTGAGAACCTGTCCCTGGGCACCGCCGCCGTCGGCTACCGCACCGAGTCCATGCACGGCGCCGGCTCTCCCCAGGCCCAGCGCATCATGATCTCCCGTCAGGGCAACCTGGCCCACAAGAAAGAGCTGGCCAAGGCCATCGCCCACATCAAGGAGTAAGCAAAAACCATATTCGAATCGCATCTGTATTCGACCGGAGGGCGGCGGCAATCCGCCGCCCTCCGGCTTTGCAAAAGGAGGCATCCGCCATGTATGAGGACATCGAGGCCGTGCTGGACGAGCACGTGCGCCCGCTCCTGCGCACCCACGGCGGTGAGATGGAGATTATTGAGGTGGAGGACGGCGTCGTCCGCTTCAAGCTCAAGGGCAAGTGCGCCGGCTGTCCGGCGGCCGATCTGACCACCGAGGAGCTGATCCAGACCGCGCTGACCGAGCACCTCCCGCACATCAAGCGGGCGGTGCTGGTGCAGGATATCAGCCCGGAGCTGCTGGACGAGGCCCGCTCCATCCTGAAGATGCGCCATGGCGGATAAACGGCAGATCGGCGTCCGCTACTGCGGCGGCTGTAATCCCCGGTATGACCGGGTGGCCCTGGTCAAGCGCATCGGCGGCTTTTTCCCGGAGGCGGAGTTCGTCACCGCCCAGGCTGGGGTGAAGTACCCGGCGGTGCTGGTGGTGTGCGGCTGCCCCTCCCGCTGTGCCAACGTCAGCGATCTGGCGGTGCCCGCCGGGCGGCTGATCTTCCTCAGCGGGTGGGAGGAGCTGCTGCCGGCGAAGGAGAAGCTGGCCGAGGCCCTGAAGGGGCAGCAGACGCGGAGCCTGACCCACGAGGAGGTGCTGGACATCCTGCCCCACCGGGAGCCCATGCTGTTCATCGACACGGTGAGCCGCCTGGTGCCCGGGGAGGAGGCGGTGGCCTCCTTCCGCGCCCGGCCGGAGCTGCCCTGCTTCGCGGGCCACTTCCCCGGAACGCCGGTGCTCCCCGGCGTCTACACCATCGAGGCCGCCGCCCAGGCGGCGGACATCCTGATGATGACCACGGAGCGTTACGCCGGGAAGCTCCCCCTGTTCATGGGGGTGCGGGAGGCCACCTTCCGGCGGAAAATCCTGCCGGGGAATACGCTGGAAATCCACGTGTCCCTCCTGGAGGAGAAGACGGAGCGGGCCATCGCCGCCTGCCGGGGGCAGGTGTTTGTGGAGGGCGTGCTGGCGGCGGATCTGGAGCTGCGGCTGGCCTTCCGGTAGCCCAATAAAAAGGAGACAGTGCAATGACATACGCAATCAAGGCCCCGGCCCGCTATGCACAGGGCGCGGGAGAGCTGGCCAACCTGGGCCGCAGCGCCAAGAAGCTGGGAAATAAGTTTTTGGTGATCTGCACCGACAACAGCCGCGGGCGCTTCGGCGCCCAGGTGGAGGCCAGCCTGGCCGAGCAGGAGAAGGAGGTGGTGTTCACCACCTTCCACGGCGAGGCCACCAAGGACGAGGTCTTTGCCAAGATGGACGAGTGCAGGGCCCAGGGCTGCGACGTGGTGGTGGGCATGGGCGGCGGCAAGGCCCTGGACACCGCCAAGGCCGTGGCGGAAAATCTGGGCCTGCCCTGCGTCATCATCCCCACCGTGGCCTCCAACGACGCGCCCTGCTCCGGCGTGGCCGTGCTCTACAACGATGCCGGGGTGGTTATCAAGGCCGTGCTCATGCGCCGCAACCCGGATCTGGTTCTGGTCGATACCGGCATCATCGCCAACGCCCCCAGGCGGCTCTTTGCCGCCGGCCTGGGCGACGCGCTGTCCACCTGGTTTGAGGCCCGGGCCTGCAAGAACAGCGGGGCCCGCACCATGGCCCGGGGCAACGTGTCCAACACCGGGCTGATGATGGCCCGCCTCTGCTACGACCTGCTGATGGAGAAGGGGCGGGACGCCCTGGCCGCGGTGGAGCGGCACGAGGTCACCCCCGCGCTGGAGGACGTGGTGGAGGCCACAATCTACCTCAGCGGCCTGGGCTTTGAGAACGGCGGCCTGGCCGCCGCCCACGCCGTCAACGACGGCTTTGCCCAGGAGCCCCAGGCCCACGGCATGTACCACGGCGAGAAGGTGGCCTTCGGCACCCTGGTTCAGTTGGTGCTGGAGAAGGCCCCCCAGGAGGAGCTGGAGCAGATGCTCGCGTTCCTGCGGGACACCGGCCTGCCCCTGACCCTGGCCCAGCTCGGGGTGAAGGAGATCGTGCCAGAGACCCTGAAAAAGGTGGCGGAGGCCGCCGTGGTGCCCACTCAGTCCACCAAGAACCTGCGCGCCGATATCACCGCCCAGGAGGTCTACGACGCCATCCTGGAGGCCGACCGCATCGGCCGGGACTATCTGGCACGCTGAGCCCAGTCTTAAAATCCAAAGAATAGAGGGTGTGTATCGTATGAATTGGAAGGAATATTACAAGCAGCACCTGATGAGCGCGGAGGATGCGGTCAACCACATCCAGTCGGGCAACCGGGTGGTGGTGGCCCACGCCTGCGGCGAGCCGTCCTATCTGCTGGACGTGATGGTGGCCAACGCCAAGGCCTACAAGGATGTGGAGATCGTCCACATGGTGGCCATGGGCAAGGCCGAGTACTGCAAGCCCGAGTATGCCGATAACTTCCGCCACAACGCCTTCTTTGTGGGCGGAACCAGCCGGGATGCCATCGCCGAGGGCCGGGGCGACTTCACCCCCAGCTTCTTCTTTGAGGTGCCCCGCCAGTTCAGCTCCACCATGCCGGTGGACGTGGCCATGGTCATGGTGACGCCTCCCGATGAGAACGGCATGTGCTCCCTGGGCGTGTCGGTGGACTACACCCTGGAGGCCGTCAAGCAGGCCAAGCTGGTCATCGCCCAGGTGAACCCCCAGATGCCCTGGACCGGTCCCTACAGCCTGGTGTCCGTCAAGGATCTGGACTGCATCGTGGAGCATGAGGCCCCCATCATTGAGCTCAAGCCCCCCAAGATCGGCGACATTGAGAAGGCCATCGGTGAGCACTGCGCCTCCCTGGTGCCCGACGGGGCCACCCTCCAGTTGGGCATCGGCGCCATCCCCGACGCCGTGCTCCTCTTCCTCAAGCACAAGAAGGATCTGGGCATCCACTCCGAGATGTTCTCCGACGGCGTGGTGGAGCTGGCCGAGGCCGGCGTCATCACCAACGCCAAAAAGACCCTCCACCCCGGCAAGTTTGAGGTGGCGTTCCTCATGGGCACCCGCCGCCTTTACGACTTCGTGGATCACAACCCCGACGTGGAGCTGCGCCCTGTGGACTATGTTAACAACCCCTTTGTCATTGCCCAGAACGAGAACATGGTGTCCATCAACTCCTGCGTACAGGTGGATCTGATGGGCCAGGTGGCCTCCGAGAGCATCGGCCCCAAGCAGATCTCCGGCGTGGGCGGCCAGGTGGACTTCGTCCGCGGCGCTTCCGCCAGCAAGGGCGGCGTGTCCATCATGGCCATGCCCTCCACCGTCAAGGGCAAAATCTCCAAGATCGTGCCGCTGCTGGATGAGGGCGCCGCCGTCACCACCAGCCGCAACGACGTGGACTACATCGTCACCGAGTACGGCGTGGCCGCGCTGAAGGGCCAGACCCTCCGCCAGCGCGCCCGCAACCTCATCGAAATTGCCCACCCCGACTTCCGCGACGAGCTCAAGGCGGAGTACGAGAAGCGCTTCCACTGCAAGTATTAAGCGGCATGGGGCGGGCCAAAGGCCCGCCCCATTTGGTGCTTACGCCGCGGGATAGAAAGGAAACGAGCTATGACAAATCTGGAGAAGTATGACCGCCTGTTCCTCACCGCCTTCCGGGTCAAGCCGGAGGAGCTGCCCGGCCTCAAGTACCGGGGCATCCCCCTGTGGGACTCCCTGGGCCACATGGATCTGATGGGGGACATGGAGGAGACCTTCAAAATCAGCATCGGCACCGCCGACGTGCTGGATTTCTCCTCCTATGAGAAGGGCAAGGAGATTCTGGCCAAGTACGGCGTGGAGCTCTGAGCCGTGCTGCGTCTGGAGCGGTGGACGGAGCCGCTGGCGGAGAGCAACTGCTATCTGCTGGGGGAGGCGGGGCGCGCGGTGGTCATCGACCCCAACGATCCCAGGGGGCCGCTGGAGCGGCTGGAGGCGCTGGGGTGGACGCCGGAACGGATCCTCCTGACCCACGAGCACTGCGACCACATGGCCGGGCTGGAGGCGCTGCGAAACCGCTGGCCCGGGGTGCGGGTGGCGGCCACCGCCGCGTGCAGCGCCGGCCTGGGGGACACCCGGCTCAACATGACCCGGAGGATGGAGGTCTATCTCGCCTTCCGGGGCAAGCCGGGGGTGTCCTATCCGCCCTTCGTCTGCCGGCCGGCGGATGAGACCTATGAGCGCGCCTGGGAGTACGTATGGCGGGGACACCGGCTCCGCGCCGTGGCCCTGCCCGGCCACACGCCGGGGAGCGCGGGAATTTTCCTGGACGGGGACACCTTTTTCTCCGGGGACTACCTGATTCCGGGGGAGGAGGTCATCCTCCGCCTGCCCGGCGGGAGCGAGACGGACTACCGCGCCGTCACGGAGCCCATTCTCCGGGGGCTGCCCCCCGGCCTGCGCATCTGCCCCGGCCACGGGGAGCCCTATATTCTCACAGGAAAGGAGTGAAGCCGGTGTGGAGCTGAACACACTGCTGCAATACAAGCCCTATTCCACGGCCCGGACGGAGAAGCGGGCGCTTTACGCCGGACTGCTCACCGGGCTGACCCAGTTTCACCGGGAGCGCTGCCCGGAGTACGGCCGCCTGCTGGACGCCCTGGGCTGCCCCGCCCACATGGACTGTACGGTGGAGAGCACCCCCATGCTGCCGGTGTCCCTGTTCAAGGAACTGGAGCTGCGGAGCATCCCGGAGGGAGAGGTGTTCAAGACCATTACGTCCTCCGGTACCACCGGGCAGCGGGTGTCCAGGATCTTCCTGGACGGGGCCACCTCCGCCTGCCAGCAGCAGGCCCTCTGCCAGATCATGTCCGACTTCCTGGGGGAGCGGCGGCTGCCCTTCCTGGTGCTGGACAGCAGGCAGGTTCTGCGCAACCGCGCCATGTTCTCCGCCCGGGGGGCGGGCATTCTGGGCTTTTCTATCTTCGGCACCAGGCCCTGCTATGCCCTGGACGAGCACATGGAGCTGGATCTGGACGGGGTGCGGGCCTTCCTGGAGGAGCACCAGGGGGAGACCATCTTCCTCTTCGGCTTCACCTTCATCATCTGGAAGCATGTCGTCCGCGCCCTGGAGGAGCGGGGGGAGAGGCTGGACATCCCCAACGGCATCCTGGTTCACGGCGGCGGCTGGAAGAAGCTGGCCGGAGAGGCGGTGTCCCCCGGGGAGTTCAAGGCCCGGGTGGCGGCGGCCACCGGCGTGGAGCGGGTGAGCAACTACTACGGCATGGCCGAGCAGACCGGCTGCATTTACATGGAGTGCCCCCAGGGCCACCTCCACGCCAGCCTGTGGTCGGATATCGTGGTGCGGCGGGGGCGGGACTACCGCCCCTGTGAGCCTGGGGAGGAGGGGGTGCTCCAGGTGCTCTCCCCGCTGCCCCGCTCCTATCCCGGCCACTCCCTGCTGACCGAGGATCTGGGCGTGCTGCTGGGGGAGGACGGCTGCCCCTGCGGGCGCAAGGGCAAATATTTCAAGGTGACGGGGCGGGTGCCCCGGGCCGAGGTGAGGGGGTGCAGCGATACCTATGAGGGATAACGTCACGCTTCTGGCCGGGGCGGAGCAGGTGGACGCCGCCCCCTGGCTCCCCTTTGACCCCAGGGCGGTGGACTTCCTGGCGGAGCTGTCCGCCGAGGTGCTCCGCGGCCCGGACACCCGGCGGCAGGAGGCCTCCGCCGCCTTCGGCTTCTGGTGCCGCCGGGCCCGCCTGGAGGCCCTGGCCGCGCGCCACGCCTCCCCGCTGCCCCGGCTGGGCCGGGGGCTGGCCTTCCATCTGGCCCCCGCCAATGTGCCCGCCCTGTTTGCCTACACCCTGGCCATCGGCCTGCTGGCGGGGAACGCCAACGTGGTGCGCCTGTCCAGCCGGCGGGTGGAGGGGGAGGCCCCCCTGCTGGCGGCCCTCCGCCGGGTGCTGGAGCGGCCGGAGCACGCCGCCGTGCGGGCCCGCACCAGCCTGATCACCTACGGGCGGGACGATGCCGTCACGGCGGACTACTGCGCCCGCTGCGACGCCCGGATCGTGTGGGGCGGCGACGCCACGGTGGCGGCGGTGCGGGCCATGCCCATGCCCCCCCACGCCGTGGAGCTGTGCTTCCCCGACCGCTGGTCGCTGGCGGTGTTCAGCCAGCGGGCCTTCTCCGCCCTCACGCCGGAGGAGCGGGGGGCGCTGGCCCACCGGTTTTATAATGACACCTACCAGATGGATCAGAACGCCTGCTCCAGCCCCCAGCTGGTGCTGTGGCTGGAGGACGGGGGAGACCCCGCCTGCCGCGGCCGGTGGTGGGAGGCGGTGGCCGCCGAGGCGGCGGAGCGCTACCCCTTCGGCCCCTTCCAGGCGGCCCGCAAGCTGGAGCGGCTGTGCCTCTGCGCCATGACCATGGAGGAGCCCGCCGTCGCTGCCGTGGAGCGCTATCAGGGCAACCTGCTCTATGTGGCCCGGCTGGCGGGGCTGTCTGGAAACCTGCCCTCCCTGGCCGGGGGCTTCGGGCTGTTCTTTGAGGCGGACTTGCCCCGTCTGGAGGCGCTGGCCCCCCTGCTCCCGCCCCAGGCGCAGACCCTGGGGTGCGGCGGGCTGGAGCCGGCGGAGGTGGCCGCCCTCCTGGCCCGGGCGGGGGCGCGGGGCGTGGATCGGGTGGTGCCGCTGGGGCAGGCCCTGGAGATGGATACGGTCTGGGACGGGAGGGATCTGATCGCCGCCCTGTCCCGCATCATTGGATAGGAGGAGCACATGGAACTGTTTGCGCGCTGCGACCGGGAGCCGGAGCGGCTGCTGGCCGTCACCGAGGAGGGGAAACGGTACACCCTGGGGGATTTGAACGCCGCCGCGGAGCGGATCGCCGGGGCCGTGGGGGAGCACCGGCTGGTCTTTGTGCTGTGTGAGAACACCCCCGGAACCCTGCTGGGCTACCTGGGGTGCCTAAAAGCGGGAGAAGTGCCCCTGCTGCTGGACGCCCACATTGCGCCGGAGCTGCTGCGCGGCCTGCTGGAGACCTACCGCCCCGCCTTCGTCCATGTGCCCGGCGACCTCCCGGCGGAGACGGGGCGGGTGCTGGAGGGCTTTGTCCCGGCGCTGGAGGTGGAGGACAGCGTTCTGCTCCGCCGCCCCGGCGGGCAGGGGCCGGAGCTCCACCCGGAGCTGGCCCTCCTGCTCACCACCTCGGGCAGCACCGGCAGCCCCAAGCTGGTGCGCCTCAGCGGCCGGAACCTGGATGCCAACACCCGCTCCATCGTGGAGTACCTGGAGCTGGACGAGGGCCAGCGGCCCGTCACCAACCTGGCCATGAGCTACTCCTACGGCATGTCCATCGTCAACACCCACCTGCTGGCGGGGGCGGCACTGGTGCTCACCCGGCGCAGCGTGCTGGAGCGGCCCTTCTGGGAGCTGGTGGAGCGGGAGCGGGTCACCTCCCTGGCCGGGGTGCCCTACACCTACCGCATGTACCGGCGGGCGGGCCTGCTGGAGATGGAGCTGCCTGCGCTGAACACCCTGACCCAGGCGGGCGGCAAGCTGCCGGAGGCCCTTCACCTGGAGTTTGCCGACTGGGCGGCGCGGACGGGACGGCGCTTTTTTGTCATGTACGGCCAGACCGAGGCGGCCCCCCGTATGGGCTACCTGCCCGCGGAGCGGGCGGTGGAGAAGTGCGGCAGCATGGGGGTGCCGGTGCCCGGCGGCCAGTTCCGCCTGCTGGGGGAGGACGGCGTGCCCATTGACGCGCCGGACACCGTGGGCGAGCTGGTCTACCGCGGGCCAAACGTGGCCATGGGCTACGCCCGGCGGGCGGAGGAGCTGGCCCTGGGGGACGAGTGGCACGGGGAGCTCCATACCAGCGATATGGCCCGGCGGGACGGGGACGGCTTCTACTACATCGTGGGCCGCAAGAAGCGGTTTATCAAGCTCTACGGCAACCGGGTGGGCCTGGACGAGGTGGAGCGGCTGCTTGCCGCCCGCTTCCCGGACACGGGCTTTGCCTGCGTGGGGAGGGATGACCTCCTCCGGATCTTTCACGACAGCGCCGATCCCGCCGTGACCGGGGCGGCGGCGGAGTATCTCAGCGAACAGATGCACTTCCCGGAGCGGGTCTTTCAGATCCGGGCCTTGGAGGCCATTCCCAAGAATGAGGCGGGCAAGACCCAGTACAGGGCGCTGGAGGAGATGCGGTAACACCGGCCGAAGTATGCTGCATATGAGTCGGGCCGCCGGGAATTCCCGGCGGCCCGGCTTGTATTTTTCAGGGAGCTGTGCTATGCTGGGACCACGGAACAAAAGAGAAGCCCGGCTCAGACGCCGGAGCCGGCCGCGAATCGCGGCCGGTCCCGCAGACTCACGCGTATTCGCTTCGCTCCGCCGAAGCGCCGCAGCGGTATTTCAGCACACCTGCGGTGTGCAGGGGGATACCGCCGCGCCGTTCGCCATACAGCAGGTTTTGTTCCGAACCGGGAAGGGAGGGGCGGCCATGGGAATCGTCTATCAAGAGGGCCCCTCCCTGGCCCGGGACCTGGGGCTTCCCCTCCGCACCCTGTATGCCGTCAGCAACCGGATTCCAGCCCACTACCACCGGGCGGAGGTTCCCAAGCGGGACGGCGGAGTGCGGGTGCTCCGGGTGCCGGACCCTGTGCTCAAGGACATCCAGCGGCGCATCGCCCGGGTGCTGCTCTCGGGCATGCCCGTGTCGCCCCATGCCACCGCCTACCGATACGGCGCGGGGGTGGTGGAGAATGCCCGGCGGCATGTGGGCCGCCCCGAGCTGCTGAAGCTGGACATTTTGCACTTTTTCGACAGTATCCGCTATATTCAGGTGAAGGAGGCGGCCTTCCCGGCGGAGATCTACGCCGAGCCGCTGCGGATTCTCCTCTCCATGCTTTGTTACGACCGGGATGTACTTCCCCAGGGCGCGCCTACCTCGCCGTGGATCGCCAATCTGGTGCTGCGCCCCTTTGACGAGAAGCTGGGGGCCTGGTGCCGGGCCCGGGGGGTGGTGTATACCCGCTACTGCGACGACCTCGCTTTCTCCGGGACGGCGCTAGACGGCGTGGAGGAGCGGGCGGAGGAGGGCCTGCGGGCGCTGGGCTTCCGGCTCAACCGGGCCAAGCGGGCGCTGTGCCGGGACGGCCAGCAGAAGCGGGTCACCGGCCTGGTGGTCAACGAGCGGGTGGCCGTCCCCGCCTGCTGCCGCCGCAGACGGGGGGTAGAGGAGCACCTGAGGGCCGCCGGCCTGGCGGAGGGGCGGGAGCAGTGCCTGCGGCGCTTGCTGGGGCAGGTGGACTTTTGGCTCCAGGCCCAGCCGGACAGCCAGGAGGCGGCGGAGTATCGCCGTTGGCTGCTGGCCGAGATGCGGGATAAACGGTGAAGGGAGAGGAGAGACAATGAAGAACCGGTTTGTGCGCCTGCTGCGAATGGGCCTGCCGGGGCTGGTATTGGCAGCTTTGGCAGGCTGCGCCGCACCCGTGGGGCCGGAGGAGACCCCCGCTCCAGAGGCGGAAGTGTACACCGTGGACGGGGTGGAGCTGGCCCTGCCGGAGGCGGAGGGGCGGCTCACCGTGGTGCCCCATCCAGAGGAGGGGGCCTGGCGGGGGGAGAACCTGCTGGGGGTGTACGAAACCGAGAGCTACGAGCGGGGGCTGGAGGAGGACGGCCGCCTGTGGGGCAGCCTGTTCACCCTGGTGCGGTATGAGGCGGCGGATTACGAGTCCCTGCTGGCCTATGGTACGGAGCCGGAGGCCTTCGCCCGGGATGCGGACGGGCGCTACTACAGCTTTACGGATACGGATGGCAGCCTCTACCGGGGGGAGGACGGGCCCACCCCGGAGGAGGAGGCCCGGTGGGCCGCGCTCCAGGAGACGATCCCCCAGCTCCGGGCGGACTTCATCACCCGCAACGGCCTGGAGCCCTTTGACGAGGCGGCCCTTCTGGCCGGCCCCTTCACCTATGAGGGAGAGCACCGCTATCTGGAGTACAGCGGGACTTACGGCACCTATGTGCTGGCCCTCTCCCAGCCGGAGCGGCAGGGGGAGGGGGGAATCTGGTGCGTGGAGCGGTGGTACCGGCCCGGCGGCGGCTCCGGCCTGGTGTTCCCTCAGCAGGACGGCCAGGCCGCCGCCGCGGTCTACGCCGCGCGGCAGGCGGAACGGGACGGCGGCGACCTATCCTACGACTCGCCGGAGGGCGCGGCCGTCCACTGGATAAGCGAGTACTGCGGCGCTCTGTCCGTATCGTCCGGGGAGCTGACCGAGGTGGACGGCCCGGAGGGGACGGGGCGGGAGGGGGAGCCCACCATGGCCGCCGCCCTGGCCTATGTGTTCTCTGGGGGGGATTCGGCGGAGCTGTGGGGCTGTAAGGACCCGGGCAGCGGGCCGTGGACTGAGCTGCTGTACCGGCAGGAGCTGGCCACCCTCCAGGAGTGGTTCGGGGCCTGCGCCTGGGAGCGGGTGGACGCGGCGGAAGAGGTGCCGTGGGACGACAGCACGGTGCCGCCCTACGGCAGCTATACGATGCGCCTGCTGAGCGACGGCGATATCATACTCCACTGGAACAGCCCCTATGTGGCGGTCTATTTGGACGGTGAGGGCCAGATCTGGCGCTGTACCAGCGGCTATGACCAGCTCTACCGCAATCTGGCGGAGCGCTGGGCGTGGAAGGTGGCGCAGGGCGTGCCGGGGTATTTTTCCGCCCTGACCGATGAGGACGGCCCCGCCCTGCTTGCCGGGGCGGAGGGGGACAGGCCCTTGCCCGACCCCGGTGCGGTGGAGGCGGCCATGGAGGCTCTGACCTGGACGGAGCCCGCCCCGGCGGAGGAGCCGGAGGGCGTTACCGTCACCGACACCTCCGGATACTACCGCATGACCTTCTGCCCTGGGAATCTGGTCTACTACTACATGGATGACTATTGGAATTTCTGGTTCCAGGGGACGGGAGAGGCGGAGCTCTACCCGCTCCTGCTGGAGCAGACGGCATAGACGTAAAAGCGCCGGGCGGCCTTGGCCGCCCGGCGTTTTATCTATTTGTCCTGTTTGTCCGCCATGCGCTCCACCGCCCGGACGGTGAGGGTGTCCCCGTCCACGGTGAAGCGGATGTTGACCCCGGCGAAGTCCAGCCCGTATACCCGCTCCGGATCGTGCTGGTAGGGGGGGCGGGGGTCGCGGGAGAGCACGCCGGTGAGGGCGGCCCGCTTGTCCGCGGGCACCCGCTCCAGCAGGGCGGCGGGAAAGTCCACCGCCAGGGTGGCCCCGCCGCCGCTGCCGGTAAAGCCGCCGCTGGCCTCCGGGCGGCAGTCGGCATAGGGGATGTAGGGCTTGATGTCCAGAATGGGGGTGCCGTCCATCAGATCGGCCCCGGAGACCTCCAGCACATGGCCCAGCTCCGGCTCTCTCCGGATGCCCTCCAGCCGCACGCAGGACAGGCCGATGGGGTTGGGCCGGAAGGGCGAGCGGGTGGCGAACACCCCCATGCGGGTGTTGCCCCCCAGCCGGGGGGGCCGCACCGTGGGAGACCACTTGTCCCGCACGGCCTCGGAGAACTGCCAGATGAGCCAGAGGTGGGAGAAGTCCTCCAGCCCCCGCAGCGCGTCGGGGCTGCGGTATTCCGGCTCGAAGACCACGGTGGCCCGCAGCTCCTCCACCAGGCCGCTCTGGCGGGGTATGCCGAACTTGGTGGGAAAGTCGCTGCGGATGGTGGCGATGATTTCCATGGGGATCATGGCTTGTCCTCCTGTCTGCGCCGGGCCCTCTCCAGGGCGGCGGCTACCGGCTGGGAGGGGGCGGAACGGTTGTTGACCGCCAGAATGGCGGAGATCTGGCCGGCGGCCTGCTCCACCTCGGCCTTGAAGGCGGAGGCCGACAGCCGCAGGGCGCCGTGGCCCAGGATGATGAGCTGCTCGGCCCCGTCGGAGGTGGCCACCCGCACCCGGTGGTGCCTCCCGATCTCGTAGGTGGCCCGCTCAATGTAGGTGTCCGCCGTCTCGGCCTCCTTGGTGTAGACCACGTAGATGTTGTGGTACTTCGTCACGTCCTGGACGCTGCGGGGCACCCTGTAGGCGTCGAACACCAGAATGACGATATTCTGCTTGAAGCCCTGGTAGTTGCTGAGCACCTCCATGAGCATCTGCCGGGCGGCGTCCAGGTTGTCCCGGGCCACCGCCTTCAGCTCCTCCCAGGCGAAGATGAGGTTGTAGCCGTCCGCCAGCAGGTATTCCGGCCCCTGCTTCTGGGCCTGGATGGAGTACTTCCGGTCGTCCAGGCTGGTGCGGGCGGGCTTGGGCTGAGGGCGGAAGGCGCCCCGCTCCACCTTGCCGTAGGTGCGCTCGAAGATGGCCTGGAGCTCCTTGTCCTGCTCCAGGGAGGCGGCGTAGGACACGCTGCGGGGCCGGACGGGGGCGGCCTCCTCCGGCGGGGGCGGCTCCGCCCCCAGGCGCAGGCCACTGTCCACATGGGCGTGGGCCTTGACCTCGCTCCACTTCACATTGTAGCCCGCCCCGTGGGCGCAGAACACCGAGTCCGCCGGATTGTCCACGTCCCGCTCCGGGTCGTAGCCCAGGGCGGCGACCACCTCGCCGGCGTTGTGGCAGGGGGCGTAGCCGCCGGCGGTGCAGCTCAGCCGTCCCCGGCCCCGGGTGTAGGCGGCCACCTCCCGGCCATAGTCCCGCAGGCCTGCCACCGGGGCGGAGCCGGTGAGCACGCTCAGCGCCCCGGCGGTCTCCGGCGTGCCGGCCTGCCCGCCCATGCGCTGGAGGTCGGACAGAGCCCGGCCCACCTGCTCCGGGGGCAGCTCCAGCCGGAAGTCGTACCACGGCTCCAGCAGGATGCTCTCCGCCTCCATGAGGCCCTGGCGCACCGCCCGGTAGGTGGCCTGCCGGAAGTCGCCTCCCTCGGTGTGCTTGAGGTGGGCCCGCCCCGCCACCAGGGTGATGCGCACATCGGTGATGGGGGAGCCGGTGAGCACCCCCAGGTGGGGCTTCTCCGCCAGATGGGTGAGCACCAGCCGCTGCCAGTTCCCGTCCAGCATGTCCTGGGGGCAGGCGGCGGCCAGCTCCAGGCCGCTCCCCCGGGGGAGCGGCTCCAGCAGCAGGTGAACCTCGGCATAGTGGCGCAGGGGCTCGTAGTGGCCCACGCCCTCCACCGGGGCGGCGATGGTCTCCCGGTAGACGATGCCGCCGGGGCCGAAGGTGATCGCCAGGCCGAAGCGCTGGGCCGCCAGCGCCTGGAGAATCTCCAGCTGAACCTCCCCCATGAGCTGGATGTGGATCTCCCGCAGCCGCTCGTTCCACACGAGGTGGAGCTGGGGATCCTCCTCCTCCAGCAGGCGGAGCTTGCCCAGGGCGGCGTGGGGATCCTGCCCCTCGGGGAGGAGCACCTGGTAGGTGAGCACCGGCTCCAGGGCGGGGGGCAGGGCCTCCGCCTCTGCCCCAAGGCCCTCCCCGGCGGCGGTGCGGCTCAGGCCGGTGACGGCCACCACGCTTCCCGCTTGGGCCTCGTCCACGGTCTGGAACCTGGACCCCGAGTAGACGCGCAGTTGGTCGGCCTTCTCGGTCCAGCCGGGGCCGGAGAGGGCCTCCTTCACCCGCAGGGCGCCGCCGGTGAGCTTCATCCACGTCAGGCGGTTCCCCTGGTTGTCCCGGGAAATTTTGAACACTCGGGCGGCAAAATCGGGGCCATACCGGGGCCGGGGGGCGTACGCCACCAGCCCCTGGAGGAATTCGGCCACCCCCTCCAGCTTCAGGGCGGAGCCGAACCAGCAGGGGAAGAGCTTCCGCCGGGCGATAAGGGCGGTGAGGGTATCGCCGTCCAGCGCCCCGTCCTCCAGATAGCGCTCCAGCGCGTCCTCGCCGCAGAGGGCGGCCGCCTCGTCCCGCTCCGCCGCCGGGGCGGTGAAGTCCACGCACCCCTCGTCCAGCCCGGCTTTCAGCCCCGCCAGCAGGGCGGCCTTGTCCGCCCCCGCCAGATCCATCTTGTTGACAAACAGGAAGGTGGGCACGCCGTAGCGCTCCAGCAGCCGCCAGAGGGTGTGGGTGTGGCCCTGCACGCCGTCGGTGCCGCTGATGACCAGGATGGCGCAGTCCAGCACCTGGAGGGTGCGCTCCATCTCGCTGGAAAAGTCCGCGTGACCCGGCGTGTCCAGCAGGGTGAGCTCCGCCCCGTCCACAGGGAGCACCGCTTGCTTGGAAAAGATAGTAATGCCCCGGGCGCGCTCCATAGGGTCGGTGTCCAGAAAGGCGTCCTGGTGATCCACCCGCCCCAGCTTTTTCAGGCGCCCGCAGGTATAGAGCAGCCCCTCGCTGAGAGTGGTTTTCCCCGCGTCCACATGGGCCAGAATGCCTACAACCAGTTTGTCCATAGCTGCCGTCCTTTACGGTGTGATACTATAGTATAGCACGTCCGGGGCGGACGGGGCAACAAACTTCATGGGCTTAAAGCGCGCCACGCGCCCAGGCAAACGCCGGTGCGCATGCAGCTTTTGCGCATGTGGGCCGTCCCGGCCCACGGGCTGTTGCGTTCATGGCCGCGCCGCTGAAAGCGGCACACGGCCCTTGTTGCTATGCAAAAGCATAGCAACAAAAAGGGCCCCGAAGGGCCCTCTGAAGGGGAAATCAGCCCTTGGCCCCCGCGCTCATATAGGAGCCGTACAGCGGGGTGGGCAGGCCAAAGCCGCCGGCCACAGGCAGAATCTCGCCGGTGATGAAGGCGGCCCGGTCGCTGGCCAGGAAGGCGACGGCATCAGCGATGTCCTCCGGGCGGCCGGGGCGGTTGAGGGGGACGTTTTTCAGGAAAAGATCCAGGAAGGCCTGGGACATGTTGTTCAGCGCGGCGTCGGTGGCGGTGAAGCCGGGGAGCACCGCGTTGCACCGCACCCCCTGCCGGGCATACTGCACGGCGATGTCCTTGGTGAGGAAGTGGATGGCCGCCTTGCTGACGCCATAGGCCGTGCGGCTCAGATCGGGGTAGAGGCCGCCCACGGAGCCGATGTTGATGATGGAGCCGCCGCCGTTTTTGGCCATGAGGGGCACCGCCGCCTTGCTGGGCAGATACACGCTCTTGAGGTTGGTGTTGACGATGCGGAAGAAGTCCTCTGAGGGGCCGTTCACCACGTCCAGGTCGGTCTTGACGTCGGTGGAGCCGAAGTTGTTCACCAGAATGTCCAGCCGGCCCTCCTTGGCCGCCACCTCGTCCACCATGCCGGAAAAGCTCTCCTCCCGGGAGGCGTCAAAGAAGACCACCCCGGCCCGCCCGCCGGCGGCAATCAGCTCGTCGGCGATCTGCTGTCCAGCTTCCAGGCGGCGGCCCCCGAGATAGACCGCGGCCCCCTGGGCGGCCAGCGCCTTGGCGCAGGCCAGGCCGATGCCGCGGGT
>ENA-ORVC01000924-ORVC01000924.1-human-gut-metagenome-genome-assembly--contig:-NODE-924-length-28847-cov-2.676820_pt1 | contig 28847 bp, 21 predicted proteins | sample MGYA00242092_ERZ509234 | MGnify/ENA primary metagenome ERZ509234 (study PRJEB26280, sample SAMEA2338800) | human gut metagenome | biome: human gut; feature: human-associated habitat; material: faeces... | reverse complement strand
CATTGTTCTTATAGTAAGACCGCATGGTTTATTTGGACGGAAAGGTATTACAAAGGTGTAAAGAATGAGTAAGACAGGAAAGAAAACGAATTTTGTGCATACGATGGAAACCTTTGTAGAGGGAAAAAAGAAAATCCTGCTGATTCTTCTGGCTGTTTTTCTGATAGCGCTTCCATATATGCTGAATAGTCAATATCTGGTTACAGTTGCTGTAAAAATTGGATCTTATACACTTCTGGCGCTTGGTCTGAATGTGCTGACAGGATATACAGGTCTGGTTTCTCTAGGACATGCAGGATTTGTCGCAATAGGAGCATACACATCATCATTATGTGCCGTTAAGCTGGGAATGAATTTCTTTGCTTCCATGATTCTGGGAATGGTAGTGGCAGGTCTGGCAGGAGTGCTGCTCGGATTACCTACCATGCGCGTAACAGGAACTTATTTATCTATTATTACATTGGGATTTGGCGAGATTATAAAAATGATCGCCATGAACTGGGCGTCTGTTACCAATGGTACTCTGGGAGTAAAAAATATCCCCAGACCCTCTGTTTTTGGCTATGACCTTACAATTGCAAACAACGGACTCTACTACCTTATGCTGGTGCTTGTCCTTGTTACAACGCTGTTCTGTATTGCGGTTGTAAAATCAAAGACAGGAAGGGCATTTCAGGCAATCCGCGCAGATGAGCTGGCAAGTACAATGATGGGAATCAACATTACATCCTATAAAATTCTGTCATTTGTGATTTCTGCATGTATCTGTGCTCTGGGAGGCGCGCTGTATGCTTCCCTTATCGGATATATTGATCCGAATACCTTTAACTTTGATGTATCTACATTGATTTTAAGTATTGTTATTTTAGGCGGAATGGGAACGATCCGGGGCATGTTTGTAGGAGCCGCTATTCTGATCGCATTCCCGGAAGTCTCAAGATTTTTGATGGAATACAGATTTGTATTGTATGGTGTAATACTTGTCTTAATGATGCGATTCAGACCGCAGGGTATTATGGGATGGAAGTCCACAATGCCTTATCGACTGTCAAAAAATGTGAAGGAACAAGTTGAAAAAATGGACAAAAACGCACCTTTGAATTTATTGAATGAAACAAAGGGGTGAAGAAATGGCAGAAAAAGAAGTTTTACTGAAAGTAGATAATATCACAAAACGCTTTGGCGGTATTGTAGCGGTAGATCATGTAAGCTGTACAGTAAGAAAAGGTGAAGTAGTCAGTATCATAGGTCCGAACGGCGCCGGAAAAACGACTGTTTTTAATATGCTGACAGGCGTTTATGAGGTGGATGAAGGCGAAATCATATTTAATGGAAATCCTATTCATAATAAAGATCCAAAAGAAATTGTGGCGGCAGGTATTTCCAGAACCTTCCAGAATATCCGACTGTTTTCAGACCTGAGAGTTATAGAAAACGTATTGATTGGCGCGCACATTAAGACAAAGTATAATTTCTTCCAGTCTGTTTTCCGAACCAAAAAGTTCAGAGAGGAAGAGGACAGAAAGACAGCAGAGGCAATCCAGCTGCTGAAATCAATCGGTCTTGACTACAGAAGAGACGATTATGCCTCCAATCTTCCTTATGGTGAGCAGAGAAAGCTGGAGATTACAAGGGCCATTGCCACGGGCGCGCAGCTGATTGGCGATTTGGGACGGGCCACGGCCCTCCATGCACATGGTAAAGATCTTCTTGACCACCAGTGCGGCCTACGGGTCGATAATCCAGTGGTGGGGGAGCGTTGGGGTCCTTCACATAGCCATAGGGCACATTGAGCGTCAGCGGGATGCCCTTTTCGCCCTTGGATTTCTGGACAGCACGGATCTTGCAGCTGGTGTCACGGGCGTAAAACTCGTTGAACCAGTTTTTGATTCTGGCAAAATCGTTGTTCACACTGTTGGGATCGGCGCTATCGAAGTTGTCGTTGATTGCGATGAACCGGGTGCCGTACTTGGGAAAGGCCAGGGTGGTGTAGAGGCCCGTCATCGCAGAGTTTCTGCCCAGACAGGACAAATCCTTGACGATACGGTTGGCCACCTTGCCAGCCTCGATCTGGGCCAGTATCTCCTGAAAACCGGGGCGCTCAAAGTTGGTGCCGGAATATCTGTTGTCCGCAAAGAACACCGGGTTACCATGTGATAATCTCGGGGATACGAAAGCAGGATACTTTTCTGATTCTCAATGGAGAGGGACTCGCCAGCTCTCTCATCCTCCTGGGAAAATCTGCAATAGAGTACGGTAATTTTATCGGTTGCTCCGAACATTTCTGTTTTCTCCTTTGGTGGAGCAACTGTCAGTACAGGGTTGGTTGCCATCATGTTAACATAACTTTTCTCGTTTGTCATGCGTCCTCCCCCATCTCAGCCGAAAAATTTTGTGCGGTGATCCGCTCCAGCTTTCGCAGCATATTCTGAGAACCTTCAAATCTGTCAGTGACGGTGTAAACGGTTCCGGAGATTTCTTCCGTCAGGGAGATGGATGGGATCTGATAAGCAGAAATATTCCAGCAATGCAGGTTTCCGTTTTCGTCCCAATATACGGAACTGCGCTTTGGGGTTTCGGATGTACGTTCGATTTTGAAATAGGGATCAACAAGAGCCGGGGTATATTGGGGTTCTTCCTCAAACAGTCCTCTCAGCCATTCCATTGCATCCTCGGCCTCTGCGAAAGCAGCCTCCCGGTCGGAAGGATGGCACAGCCGCTGCCGCAAGGCAGCGTTCGAGGGGATTGGGGCGTTTTATCAACAGGCGATTTACAAAAATTTTGCGGAGCAGAATTTTCGCAAGCGGGTAAACTAGGACGCTGCACAGCTTGCCAAGTTGTGCAGCGTCCCACCCGGAGCCGTTCATTCAAAATCAGTTCATCCCCCAACTTCGTCTCAAGTTGGGACGAAGTTGAAACCAACTGCCGTGAAATTCCCATAAGCAAAATCAGAAGGTCTCCGGTTTCCCGAAAGCCCTCTGCTGATGAATTGCTAAACTATGTGCGGATCAGACGCCGGAATAGCCCCTGTCACAAAGTGGCAAGCAGAGTAAACCTGTACAGGTTCACTCACTTTAGCAAATCGGCCATAAGCCGTATTTGCTAAAATTGCTTGATGGGGAAATCCCTCATTCCCCTTGAACGGAAACTTACGTTTCCGGCTGCGCACCTGATCAGCGCTTTTCTTTCGGCTTGAACATTCAATTTCTGAAAAAGAAACCGTCTGGCGTTTTGGTTTTTTCATTCCACGACCATATACAAATTGAAAATTTGTGAGCAGTTGGCGTCATCGATGCTGTTCAAAAGGGCTTTTCGGAAGATTTTCAGAATGGAGACGTTTCCGAAAATACAAAGAGGTACGGCTGCGGCCTGCTTATCGGACATTTTTCCAATAACAGAGAACAGCGGCATAGCGTTTATTACGCTATGCTGCTGTTCCTAAGTGAAACTTTAAAATTTATAGGATTTGATTTAACTCTGTTTGATGTGAGTCATAATCTCTTTCAGAACGTCTCTTGCAAACATCACATAATTCTCTGTGTAATCCCTTGCAAAGAAGAGATCCAATCCGTCTGTTATATATCCCCGTGTCCCACTGATTTCTGCATGTTAAGAATGTTAAGAGATAACGCTTTGACTTTTTGGAGAATCATTCGAGAATATGCACATTGAATGGTTGCATCATACTCTCTATTATGGATAACTTTTCTGGTAGCCAATCATTTTTTAATGCACTATTCACACGTTGAGAGATGAAGATATAATTAAACATACTATTCACATGCTTTCTAAAAAAAGCTGTTTTCGTATTGATAGGTATGGTCCTCTCCCTCAACTGTAACAATAGTCTCTCGATTCTCTGAATCATTGATAATAAAATGCTCTACTGAATACGTATCATCATCTGTAATAGATCTACATAAATCCTGTAAATGTCCTAGCGAGATAAAAACTTTTTCATCGCCTACAACGAAGAAATTATAAATCGTTGCCAGTGATTTACAACGGAATTTATAGTTATCTTCCTCCTCATTCATCCCTAATTTGAATTGTGCTTGCAATCTGGTATCCGTAATTTTATCAGGTGAAAAGTAGGAATTAATTTGTTTTACTGCGTCTTGATACCATTCCAAGTCGTTAGATTTGAGAACAGCCAGCAGGCCATCCTTTACCATCCTTTGTATCGTCCGAGCGATTCAGAATGAGATTTACATTGCTCTGTTCAAGATTTTCCAACAATGCTTTAGCTTTTCTCTTGTCTCAAATTCTTTCATCTTCAATTAAACACTTCCACAAATTAAAATACTTTTCCTTTTGATGAAAGGTGATCGAACTCGCATACTTTTTGATCCTTTAACGATTCGGATGCAAAATAGCTGTCCAGCAGTATCTCAAACCCGGAAAAGCTATCAACTTGTAGTTTGCAAGGATACAGCACATCCATATCGTCACCACGAAATCTCAAAATGGCTGTCAAAATCTTAGTCAAAATGGTTATACACTGTTGTCCATCAATAATAGAAAAAATATTTTCTTCTTGTCGTGTCAAAATAATATTTCCGAGATACTTAGGGCCAGATTCTAAATCGTCAAGCAAAATAGCAACGTTATCTTGATCCCAACGAATTTCTCGCTGAAAATCCGGTATTACATATCTATGCCCTTTTTCAAGTACAAGGATATTCTCGTGAGAATTAATCAGTGTGATATTTTCGACAAAATTCGAAAGGAACTTCCTCAGAGAAACTATAATTCCCAATAAATCGGGCACAGTTAATTCATCCCCTTACTTTTGTAGCACAATCAAATTAAATACCCTTATCCAGTTCTGATAGATGTTGGAGAAAATCATTTCCACTGTACCGCAACTCGTTCTGCAGAAGAAGTGCACCACGGTCCAGATGTGCTTTTACAGCTCCAGGGAAGTACTCTTCATCAGACATATGTCGATGGGCACATACCTCGAAAAGGCACTTATACAGTGCATCTGCATCTCCAGTAATTGTCTGACGATTTAGCTCTCTTCCCAAATTGTTGGTTTTAAAGTCTTCTTCTTTTAGTGGTCCAGATCGCAATGATAACGCCAGTGAAAGTTTTACAAGTGTCGCATACGGAATGTAGGTACTGCTCTCAACTTGAGTCAGTATTTCTTCGGTCTTTTTAGATGTTTTTAGTTTAAAAGCCATAATTACACCTCGAAATACTGATTATCTATGATCTTTGTACGTTTATCGTCACCATACTCCAGCAGGAACACATTCGATGTCTGATCATGAAGAGACATCATGTGTTTCGAACTGATTTCCTCGTTAGTAGACAGTACAAAAAGCTGACCAGGAAGTCGCTTGAAGAACTGCTCTACAATATTAGCACGGTGATCCGTATCAATACGAGCAAAAGGAGTATCAATAATAAAGGGCAGCTCACACTTACACTGCTGCATCATTGCCCAATAAAGTGACATGACAAACACTTGAGTTTCACCTTTAGACAGCGTATCTTTGTTGATCTCCATCAGAAGTTCAAACTCACTTCCCGGGAAAGACTCCAGAGCGTTCGCAAAATGTTCTTCATCAGGGTTTCCGATTCGCTCACTTAACTGCGAGAAAGCGTACTTACGTAGGCTCCGCTGAATACCAGAAACGCCAGACCGGTGGCAAATTCGAACGAGATCCTTCTTCTCCACAATCTGTTTCCGCAGCAAATGGACTCTGAAGTCCTCATCGATCTGAATATCATCAATAAACTTTCTTTTACGAATCAGGCGATTAAACTCTGCCAGCGTGTCCTCTCGGACCTCACGAATCAGTCTATCAAATATTGTAACTTGAAGATCCTCCAGCAGTAGCAACACTTTGCTGGAAACGGCCGATACAGAGCGACGCTTAATATCCAGTTCCAGCTTTTTGTAAGCGTCTTCGAGTTTTTTCTCGGCAAGTGTAATTTTCCCGTCACAGGTTGTTAGTTCTGCCTGCTTGCTTTGGGCTTGTAAAGAAAGGGTGTATATCTCTTTGGTGATTTTGGATACTGCATCTATATGCTCTTGATAATTCTCAACAGAGCTATTATGGAGCTTATCTCTGATCTCCTGAGATTTTTTCAGTGACTTATTCAGACGCTTCCGGTAGCCAGCAATCTTTTTAAACTCAAACTGAGATACTCGGTTTAATACAGCCTGGACCCTCATTTCGTCATCATCAGAAAGCCCAAAAAGGGGCGAAAAATCCGACCATCCATCTGCGGGGAGTAAAAACTTGATGATGTCATCGTACAGAATAGAGCCCAGTTTGTTCGCATCCTGCACGCCTGCTTTATTTACTGAGGAAATAACAGCATTTTTGAAATTGTCCGTATGAATAGACTCTGAAATTGCTTTTCGAGTCTTAAACTCATGTTCCTTAACAATCTGAGGACGCACCTGATCCAGCAGCGGGCCAACAACGATGAAGGGCAGAATTTCAGCTGCCATGGCCTTGCGTTCCCAGTTGATACGTTCTCTTCTCTCCTCCTCAGTTTTCAGTTCAGTATTCAGTGCTTTCCATTCATCCAGCGAAATACCACCTTGATCTGAATACTCTTTCTTTAGGCGTTCAATTTCTGCGTTCTTCTCATCTTGCTGAGCCTGCAGTTCAGCGATTTCTGACTCTAATTTGGTCTTGGCCTGCTTTAGATTTTTCAGTGAAGACTTCCTCTGGAGATATTCTCTGGTTACATCGTCCTCTTCAGAACTGCTGGCAGCCAGAACCTTTTTGACGCTGGAATACATAATGTCAAAGGTATCATTGCCACTCAGCACCATGAGGGCATCTCGTACATTGTTTTTCTGATCATCCAACAGGTACTCTGCAATTCGTTCACCATCGAAAAAGCACAGCTTTAACAGTGCTGGGGGAATCAGATGAAGCAGAAATGTCTGGAAATCCACCAGATCCTGATCAGCTAACTGCTGACCATTTTTTACAACCTGGAAATACTCTTTCGGCTCTCCTTTTTTCCAGGTCCACGAACGAATAATACGATATTGGTCCAGGTCTCCGTTTGTGCTGTCAGAAAACTCAATTGCAACATATGCGCTTTCGTCTTCATTCATCTTTGCCCGGTCATTGATATACGTCATGACCTTTTTAGTGTACCGCTTTCCTGAATTTTTATATCCAAGGCAATAATGACCATACAGCGCAAGTTCTACTGCAACAAACAAAGTCGTTTTACCTGCTCCGTTTTTACCACCAATGATTACTATTTTCTTGTTCGGATTAGAGGTATCAAGATCGAACACATTGTAATCCTTATAAGAGCCGAAATTATTCAATTCAATCTTCTGTAATATCATTTCCTAATTCCTCTCTTATGCGATCAAAATGGAGCCATCCTTGGTTCAAGATCTTTTCTACTTCCTTGGTGGTCTCACTTGACCGTGTATATAATTTACTATTATCTACAGCAGACATCAGGCGTGACATCAGGTCAAATGGGACATCATGTTTCTCACATAGGTCATGGATTGTGCCCAAGGTTTCCTGATCATATTTTGCTTTTTTGTACTGATCCCATGGCAATCTTACGCCCATAACCTCATAGTAAATATCGACTACAGCTCTACAGGTCAAATCGCCTTCCTGTTCCCATATTTTGTCGATAAACTTGAGCTCTTCTTCAGAGATCAGCTCAAATCCAGAACTTTTTTGCAGTTGAAGTAGCCGGCGTAGCATTTCCTTTCGAGCATCCAAGGTGAATGGCCCACGGCCAAACTCGCCATTTTTCATAAGATATACTGCACCGTTCCTACGCCGATAATCACGAGCTTCCGGTGTTCTTCGTAGTTCGACGAGCCAGTTTCGATACTCCCGCAGAGAAACTAATTCTGTTGCGCCATGATCAATGAAATTCTTCAACGATTTATCTTCTTTAACCATGGTGCAACACCAGCAGCCAAATCGGGAATTGCCGGTAACCGCAATTTTATCTTTGTCTACCTCGCCGACCACGCTTTGTTCTTCGCCCATTTCCTCACCTTGGTAGAGAGAAAACAGATAGCGATTGTCAGTTCCCCAAGCGCTCTGACCATCGTCTTTCAAGAGATATTCCCAAACATCCTTGTTGGCGATTTCAGATAAGGGACTATACACATAGGCTTTCGGGATAGAATCATGCGGAGTTAGGATTTTTCCTTCAATCTCTCGGGATGTAATGTTTCTCGAACGGGTTGCGCTTTCGGCTTTCCGAACACCCAACAGAATTATAATTTCACCATCTTTGCGGATCACATTGTAAGTAAAAACATTAGAAGGGAGGATCTTCAAGCGATCCGTGCACCAACGAAATCCAGGCGCTTCCGGTGTGGGATACCCCAGTCCAATTACCAGACTCCAGAACCTGTTTTTGACTTCTGGATAAATAATATGAGACTCTACATTCAACTGTTTCTTAGCGCTTGCGGCATTGATTGCAGCGCTCATATTATGCATATACCTCTTTACAATAGGGTTTTCGACCATTGTGTCTGAAGTGACGATATAAACTTTCTTGTTGCGCTCCTCTGGAGCAAGAGATTCAAGCATTTCAAAGATCAGTTGGCAAAGAAGGGTAGAATCCTTACCTCCGCTATAACCAATCATCCATGGACGAGAATCATGTTTATAGACAAGAGTCATTTGGTCGATGATTGCTTTGAACTGCTGCTGTGTTTCTTCGTTCATCTTCTTCATCCTTGCTGCTCATCCTAGGCTTGTATTTCAAGGAACAGTTCCCAGAATGCTTTATCTTTAATATAAATCGGTTTTGAATGATTGCCCATTTTAACAATACTATAGTGTTTCTGGAGTTTCTTCACATCTCCAAACAATTTGGTTTCTTCAGCGCTGTTTGCCTCGGTATTAAACACAAAACGGATATCCGTATTCTTCAGATCTGCGACGTTATGAACTACCCAGGTCAAAATATACTTTGAAAAGTCATCATCACCACTGCCAAAGTGCTTCAGGAACTGTGTAGACAAAATAGTTCCAACGCCAAACTCACGCCCCTCTTTCAGAATCTTTTTCAAGGAAGGGAATCCTTCGTGTAAGAAATTATCTGCTTCGTCAACCAGTATCATTTTTGTGAGCTGTCTGTGATTCCCAGAAAGTTTGCTGGAACCTCTGGCCTGCATCTGAGAGTAAAACAGGTCCAATGTTATGGCAATAATCAAGTTTTGAAGATCTGTATCATAACCAGAGATGTCAATTACTACAACCCCTTTTAGGAGGTCGAAGAGAGACTCAGTATTACGACTATCTGCCTCAAACACCTCAAAATCAGCCAAGGTACGCAGTGCAGCTTCCAAAGAATCGCCCTTCTTAATGTCATCATCCTCCATATAAAGGGAATAAACACTTTGGAACGTAGGGGCCGGTAGCGTCCAGGTCTTGGGATCACTGGGAATAATACCTTTGGACACATAAGCGCTCTTAATGCAATTAAGTAAGGTGCTACTTTGCTTAGGACCTAAGTGATAGACACGAGACAACGTGTCATTAAATGTATTTGCTACGTGAATCGGAAGAAGCGGCTTAAATACACGTGGCTGAGTAAGTGCCAACGGATTATAGGGAAGATGATAAGGCTTAAGTACCTTCGCATTCGTAGCCTTAACAAAATTTTCCTTACTTTCGTTGTAGTCACCCTTGTAGTCGAAAATCAAAATACCAATGTCAGGACTTTCGACATTATTTACTCTTTCACGATAAAGCTGCGTAACCAGAGACTGTGTAAACTGAGTTTTGCCAGTGCCCATTGTACCGATGATACCTGTATTCGTATGGAATACTTCATCCGTATTTCCGGGATGCCAGAACAATGGCGCACCAGAACTTTGGTCCTGACCAAACAAAATGCTGATCTCTTTTTCCTCGGGTTTGGTTTCGCTGGAGGGGCCAGGGATAACCAGTTCTGGATTGTCAGGATGTTCAACAGGTGTATCGCCTGCTTGATCGTCCTCATGTATAACGGGTTCTTCAGGCATTTCAGTGGGGAGTTCCTTCAGCGTTTCTTTATATACTTCTTTTTTCTGCTCGTATTCTTTTACCGCTTCAGTATGGTCTGCTGTATAAAATTTCGAAAGCCTTGGAGGGAGGAACTTACAGCGTTCCACATCGTCGGCAACTTGGGCTACAGTTTTTACCAGATACTCATAACCCTCACGTTCAGGCAACTGCAGAATAGCAATGTTGGTTTCTTTATCTATTTCACCAGAAATAAGACTTGCGGTTTGCTTGAAAGAAATAATCGTACCGATGCCGATGTATTCGTTTACGTCCTCCGAAATTTCATAGCTTTCGTTTAGTAGATCTTCACGGCAGTCATCCAATACAAGCTGCCAAGTTTCTTCTGGGTAAATATCGTATAGTTTCATCTTTTCGCAGCTCAAAATTGCAAGCTGCATGATAAAGTTCCTAACGACTTTTCTTTCGATACTATTACGTTCTTCTCCATCAGGCCACAATGCATGGAGTAGCCCCTTATAGGTATTTATAACTTGATCCTTGGCTTTGTCGATAACGCCGGCATCATTCAGCCCAATTTTCACCTCAACAGGATGAAGATGAACATAAATGCCTTGATCCGCTTTTTCAATTCCGATCAGTAGTAAGTCATCACACGTTGCACCATGGTCAAATGCCAAATTTTTAGCTGATAATAAACCGTTGTTTTGAGAAAGGCCAGTGTTTCCAGATACTCTGAGCAACTCTTCAAGCGATACTGGCACCCATACGATATTCTCATGCGTATAGTAAGCCATTGCAAATTTAACAGCCGAAATAATACTCATCTTTTCTCGACTAAACGTACTGTCAAGTGCCCGTTTGGAGGAGATCAGACGGAGTAACCAACGACCATTGACCGCATTGAAGAAATCAATGATCCGTTTAGTGGCAGTTGTATCTGCCTGAACATTTTTCTTTGCCAGCTCTTGAGCAATGATGCGTTCATACTGTTCAGCCTTGCGTGTAACTGTGATGGCATTATATCCACTTGCAGAAGAATTCTGGTCCCCATAATGGATGATCAGTAAATCTTTGGATAATTCATCCTGGTAGAAAAAGCTAAGATCCACTTTAGGATCGACAAAAACTACCCAGTTAGCAGCAGAATAAACTTTATTAAGCTGTATGTTAGATTTTTTATGTACCTCTGTTGTAATGCAATGATCAGGTGTATAGGTACTGCTGGAATAAGCAACACGATAAATGGAGTTTAGTAGAGCAGCGAAAATATTCAGAGGAGTCTTCGGCGCATGCTGTGTACCAAAACCAGTTTTATACCAACCTTCATCTAAGACCGATGGAACTCCGGAAATGAGTCCGTTGAGCGAAGTACCGGTTGTCAATCTGGAAATTTGACTATCGCCACATTTATCGCTGGACATCATTTCATAAAATGCAATATGCGCATATCGGTATGTATCGTCGGTTTCTTTGTGGATATAGTATTGCACTTTACTGACAAGCAGGGCTGACAAGTCAGAATTATGTTCATACTTCTTATCAATATCACAGAGATATTCCTTTGTACGTTTGAGGTTTGATAAGATAGAAAAATCATTGTGATGCGCCACGGCATCCTTGTCGCTGTAAATGTTAACCTCAAAATTCAGAATTTCTTCCGGCATACAGTTAGATGCAATCTGTCTCTTAAAGTATCGTATAATACCCAGAAAGACTTCTTTACAATCTCCTAAATTATGCAGGCTCAAAATCATCTTATTGTCGCCAATATCCTTGAAGAGGAACTTGAAATGGGCATAGTACTCCTCAATTTTTTCGGCAACTAACTTGGGTACAAAATCACGAATTCCGTTATATCGATCTCCGTCGATAGGTGTATAATACCGCCACTCAGGAGATTCGTGTTGCTCAACCACCTCATAGATCATCTGTTGATCATTCTTGATGTAGGGCAGAAGATTTGCGGAAGTCAAGCGGTCTACAATATCATCACGCACACTACCAAGCCCCAGTTCCTTGCGGATCTGAAGCTGATACATAACATTCAAAGGATGAACGGGAGAGAATGCAATGATATTTTGAGAGAGATCATAAACCGTTCCTAATTTCAGGGTGTTGTTTTGCTCTGCACTTAAAATATCGCCTTCGTTGATCTGGTTTAAATACTCTTGGAAGGCCATTACATAAGATTCTGCCATCTCGCATAGCTCTTCATCATAATAAGCCAAACTGGGAAGCTGCCTGCGTTTCTTAAAAATGGCAAGAAACTGTTTATATGCAGCACGAATTCCATCCGGAATATCAATTCCCTGGGCGGAGTATTCTCCATTTAGACCTTTCACTACATATAAGGCCTGGTGATCAATAATAAAAGACTCACATTTGAGATCTTCTTCAAAACCGCCAACTGCGTAATAAGGCGCAGTTCCCATAATGATTTTTCCAGCTCGATACTCAAAGCCCCGGTGACGTTCATTTTTTTGTTTAAACGCCTTTATCCCGGACAATACAGTGGATTTCACAGCATCATCAGAGATACCTGATGGGATTTGCAGGGACCCGCAGGAAAGAGTAAACAAAACTTCACCACTATCTAAGATGCTATTTTCATTCAGAACTAAAGATAACGAAGTATCATAATTACACGAATAACTTCCTTGGTCTACAACGACTGCACTGACTTGGTTGGGAGCACCTGGATTAATCACAAAGTGGTCCTTAATTCCTTCGGCAACTATACGACGCTTTTTCCCGCTACCTTCAATCTTATAGCAAGTCTGAATGTTCTCCAAATAAGACGGATTCAGATCTAAGATGCAAATTTTAAGATGAAATACGGCTGAATTATTGCTTGGATCCCGAATATCTACATTAACAAATACGCAGCCATCTGTTTGGATCTGCAGCTGCAATTCCTTAGAATCGCCTGAATTGGTCGCTATAGCTGGATCTTTGACAACAATCAAATCCTTACGAACAACTATATTAAAGGGCACAGAAAGTGTAATCGTTTCCTTCTTGTCTGGATTATAAATTAAAATGTGTTTCTCACGAAGCTTTGCTTTGGTTGTTCCACCATTCCGGATGAAAAGTCTCTGATCCTGATGGAAAGAATACTCCATCGGACTCCCATAATAAGCTATGATGTTATCATTTTCGATAGCGAGAGGAGTACTTTGCTTTTTGTCTTTCTTGGCTTTTGACCGCATTACATCTGCGTAAGTAATACCCTCATACCAATTAATACCTTTCCTCTTTTTGCCCTCTAATTCTCCGATAAAGCCGCTATCGAAACTGCTATCCAATCCATCACGCAGGTTACCGAATTTGAAGACTTTATCAATCTCTTCAAAATCACGATGATTCTCATCAATTCGTTGTTCCTGCTTTTTGGGGTCGGATATTAAATCCAAATCTTCCGAATCGGGCAACAGATGAAAATCGATCCAACTCTCGTCGCTAACTTTGCCCGTGCAAATAGTGGTTAGCAAACTTTTGTATTCAAATATGGATTTCCGATCTGCATACTGATCTGCTTTTTTGCGCTTTAGTTCATAGGTTAACAAAACACGATCCGCTTCAGTTAGCCGGGCCTCTTCGATACTTTTTTCAATTGTTTGGAGCAATTCATCTGCACAAAAAGGCATTCCCTTCGCTGAAAGATCTCGAGTCGCACTTGAAATAGTATCAATAGGTGAGCAAGTTATCATCAAAATAGGATTTTTGCTAATTGACAGTGGAATATTTCTCAACGTAGCGAAGAAGTCATCTGTCATCCCATTGATCTGCGCAGCAATGATGATTTCTTTGTTTGCCAGTTTTACAGTGAAAGTATGATATGTTTCTTGGTAAGAAAAATTACCTTGAATTTCTTTTTCCTGTGTAATATTTTTCAAAGCAACGTTTACTTGCTCTACCAGATCTCTGTTATCAAGCTTAAAACAAAAACGGTCACCATCATGTAAATTATCGCACTCCTGCTCAAAATAGCTGATAATGCGTGTTGCTATGTAATTAAAGAATTCTTCGTACATATTGCGCATCCCCACTATCGCTTTTCTTTTCGATTAAATTCAGTTTGGTATAAAATTGAACGACCTCATCTTTAGAGGGCTGATCCAGGTAAATTCCTCGCATTTCGAACTGCCGGAACACTTCGTTTAAGCTCATTTTCTCTTCATCGTGGATAGCTAATTTTGTCAGAAAGATCAGAAATTCTTCCGTAATATTCAGCATCAGTCCGCTGGCACCTCGAGACTTCAAGAAACGATCATGACAAAAAGTCTCAAAGTGCTTCACATAGCTATCGCTGACTCTTCCACGACCTGTATTCTTAAATTGAGTACGGACGCTTTCGTACAAGTAGTCAATTTCAGAGAAAACGGGGCCACGCTGCTCATTCTTTTGCAGGTTATTCAACTCGCTGCAATCCGAAATTGCATTGCGATACATGTCTGTAACACGGCGAATTTGTTCTGCAATCTCTTCTTCGGCTCCTGTCTTTTTTACATAGTCTTGTAATGCAATATAATCGAATTGCTCACCCGTGGGATTTTGGTTTAAAATCTCCAGCGTAATGGCATGATAAAATAGCTGCTTTATCTCAGGGAGCAATCGCAACCAGCCAGATTTGTAGCATTCTCTTGCTTTATTTGTTTTTTCCCAATCCAAACTAAAATATAGAGGAATAATTTGTTCCCGATCACCATGTTCAAATCTCGACAGCGCTAAACAAGTTTGGCTTGTATAGAAAAAATAATAAAACTCAAGCAAGTCCACAAGATATTCTTTCGTCCTTGCAGCGGTCTTAAGGATAAAATTCAAGTCCTACATAAAGAGTTTTTGAGGTGCCAGATGTACCACATAATAAGGATCAATTCGCGGCAACGGCTGACTTTTTGCCTTGAGAGCTCCAAATACCGCTTTCTCCAAAACATTAGATTCCTTTGTGGCGTGTTCAACTGCTTGCTCAATGGCGCTTTTCAGATCTTGTTCTTCGCCTAATACACCATAAAGATACTGCGCTGTTTTTCGCTCGGTTTGATCATCGCACGGGATGTATCGCATAGATGTAACACTTTTAGGACGAAGCGAGTGTTTCTCATCATTACTCCAGTAAATATTTCGAGTAATTTGCAACAACTGGCTTTTTTCATATGTGCTAATATCATCCATAGCATCTACCAGCTTATCTAATGCGCTTTCCATAGATTCTGGAACTGTGTTTTGGTTGCTACAGAGGCGAAGCCACTCACCAATGACCGAAGAAAAAGAAGTTACTATCGTAGCGTTATTATTTGCAGTAAACGGAAACAGTTTAATATGCTGTGCGGATCTGTGGGTAAAACTGTCTCCATCTTCACCCATAGAGAACGTCTTTTTCATTATTTCTGGACTTAAAATGAATCCCACAAAATCACCCCTCCCTAAAGCTGTATCCAAAATCGCTTTCCTCAAATAAGAACTTGGTATTTTCCTTTGTTCTCTTTGGAATAATATATACCCTTGACTTTTTGGTTCCCAATTCAGACAATGCCGTAATTCCACTGGAGAAGTCTGCATGAACGTTCCGATCCTGTGAAGTGGGGCAGTAACCATCTTTCATTGCCATAATCACCTTATAGAGGCTATAGTCAATGGAAAACGAAACCTGCTCCGTTTTTGTTTCATTGCAAAAACGGACTTGGATTACCGGTGCAAATCGCAAGACTTCTTCAGCGCCGTTTCCTTGAACTACATCGTAGTTAATAACTAATTGTTCCAAGATGCTGTAACTTTCACTGGAATCATCTATGCAAATCAAATCAGGCCCATAACTTCCGTTCCATGCGTAAATACTGTGCTTAACAGAACTATAGAGATTTTTCAACTGCTTTTTATTTCCGGCATAAGCATGGTATAGATCCTGAACAAAAGAAACATAAATCTGATCTGCTTTAAATGCATCTACATCTGCTAACCTCTTGTAATTAGTAAGGAATTTATACACATATTTTTTTAAGGCATCTCTACTGTTGTCAATGGAAGATAGGCCTACACTCCGAACAACTTCTGCATACTTCGATGTGTTCAGCACGGACAGTGCAATTGGTGTAATATCGTCAACCGCATAAAAATTTAGAATATCTTCATCACGACTTTCGATATTCTCGCTGCTCGTTGCGTTTTTCGTCATGCAGTCAATCAGACTTGAGGTACCCGTATTTTCAAAAAGCAGCATAGGAGTTGTATAAGAGATATATGTTTCTAAAAATTTGGTTGGATTACTTAGAATATTCCAGAACTTCTTCTCGTCAAAATTTGGAGAAACAACTGCATCAAAGATGAAATTAAGAATATCTCTGGAAGTAACTACCATCTTATTTTTAATGCAAACCTCGATAATCCGCTGGATTAAGAGTTTTTGAACTTCTTCTTTCATTAAAAACTCGAAGTTATGACGAATGGGGCACTGTGCGTGATGTGGGCAGACTGATCCCTGATTCGCATAGGTGTTATAAAACGGGTTACGATGATCACTGCCAAAAACTTTTGCAAATAGCTCAGTTAAATAATCCGATTTCGCTCCATCCGATGTAAGTGTGTATAGTTGGTAGTCTGAAAAATCGATGTGTTGGAATACATTGTCCTTATCAAAAGGCAAGGGCTGTGCAACACTAAAAATATTGTTATCCAAAACATACTGCCTCAGCTTGCAGAAATGTGTGCCTTGATCAGAATCAATGAAGTTATTCAGCATACCAAGATTAATTGCGAGCACTACTTTTTCGCAACCGCCATCATCTAATCGGTCATCACGAAACGCTGAAATCCTCTCGGATAATGTCTCAATAGCGGTTTGGTTCGGTGCGTCGCTTTCTGTTGCATCATTGATAATTACATATTCATCTAAAATCCCATTTGGATCACTACATTTAAGATAAGACAATAAATGAGATTTTCCGTCACCAGCACTACCGCAAACCAAAACAAGCTGCTTATGATGTACTCCTGAAATCTTAGAAAGGAGCGACCTAAAATCGGTTTCTGTGTTGCGAGTAATGTGCATATATTCTTTTAACGGATCAAAGTGGTCAATGTTTTGTACCGCTTCAGCCGAAAGTTTGCTGAGTCTCCTCAATTCAGAGACAAATTCGCAGCTCATACTTGTCCCTCCACACTTTTTAAAGAAAATATAGGCTTAATGAATTTGATGTATTTGATTTATTTCCAGGTAGTATTATTTTCAAGATCTGTAACTTCCATAATATCGCCAATATCGCAATACAGAGCAGTACATATCTTTACCAAAGATTCTGTTGACACATTCTCATTACGCCCCACTTTGGCAATTAATGCAGAACTTACTCCGGCAGCGTATTGTAAATCTTTCTTTTTCATATCCAAATCAACCAAGAGTTTCCAAAGCTTTTTATAGCTAACTGCCATTGGTATGTACCTCCGTGATATGTTACAATATACTCCGCAGTATTATACTCATTTTTCTCCTTTTCGTCAATTAAACTATACGATTCTAAAGATTATTTTGCCTAAAATACATAAAAATTGTCTTATAGTAATTGAATGTGTATTTGTTGTTTCCTCTGCGCATATTCCACCAGCTCCCTGGCGTTGCTGGACGGATGCCATGCGTAGGCAATCAGATAGTCTACATGATCGGCCATGTATCGGTTCTCTCTGACGATAACTACACGGCGAGGAACATGCTCCATACCCGGAGAGTAATAGGTTCCGTCAAAGCCCCCATAGTGGCCTACAATAAACTTTGTCACACCATATTCGACGATGTGCTGCCCAACAGCGGCATACAACTCTGGATACACTTCTTCACTCGTCTCTCGATGTCCGATAAAAAAGCTGCTTTTTCCGCCCATGCTTACACCTCCTGCGACGCTTGTGTTTATCGTTAAAATTATACGATATAAATGATTAATTCTCAACGATATATCAAAGTATAATTTACGAAGAACACAAGTGCTGGGGGGTGAATGACGTGAAAGATATTCTTGCAGTGATAAGCACATATCGGGAAAGCAGAGGTTGGTCTGAATATCAGCTTGCAGAACGCTCCGGCTTACCGCAGTCTACGATTTCTTCGTGGTATCGTAAGAACATGGTTCCCACCATTCCCTCACTCGAAAAATCTGTGATGCGTTTGGGATTACGCTTTCTCAGCTGTTCGCTGAAGAAGATGCTCCGGTCTCTTTGACTGCATCGCAGAAACAACTGCTTGAAAAATGGTCAAGGCTGACCGAGGATCAGCAAGCTGCTGTATTTACTCTGATCGATAAGATGTAACAAAAGCCAGGATAAGCACAAGCATGTGCCTATAAGGATCCCCCTTTCATCATTCTGGATGAACCGACTGCGGCTCTTGACCCCATTGCGGAGGCAGAAATCTATGAGAAATTCAACGAGATTTCCGGCAACCGGACAGCGATTTACATCAGCCACCGTCTCCCCTCTTGCAAGTTCTGCGACGAGATCGCCGTTTTCGACCACTGCCAGGCCATCCAGCAGGGGACCCCAGAGGCGTTGCTTTCAGAGCAGAAGGGAGAATATGCTGCACTGTGGAACGCTCAGGCCCAGTATTATGTAGAAAATAATATCAAGGCATAGAGCATTTAACTTTATTCGATCAATTTGTATTTTCTAACACTTAGCCTAAGCAATGAAAAAGAAACATTGAAACGAAGAAAACGGACATCACCAGGATTTTCTTGGTGATGTCCGTTTTCTTTGTAGCCAATCCTGTCAGACGGATGCCATATACCAGTAATTTTCGTGGATTACTGTTTTATAGACATCCATCTAATATTGCCGGTGTTTTTTACTCATAGTTCCTGTTCCGGTTCCTTCGTATTGGATTCTTCTCCATACAGGACTTCGTAATTCATTTTTGAATCCGGATCAAACAGCTGGATGCGATGGCTGGGGAGATAAACGCGCACATGGGGCAACACACCGCTTTCCACAGGATTCGGAAGGGTGTCTGCATAGGAGGCCGGCACTACAGCGATCATTTCCGTGCCGCCCAGTTCCAGGTGCAGCTGAACCGTGCTGCCCATCAGCTCCTGCATGGTCACCAGAGCCGGCACGCCATGATCGTCGCTGATCTCGATATACTCCGGCCGGATGCCCAACACGGCTTTCCGCTGCTCGCCGGGCTGCAGCTGAATATCCATAGGTAAATCCAGAGAGATCCGCGCATCCATCATCCGCGCGCAGGGCTTTTCTCCATCCAGTTCCAGAACCACATCGATAAAATTCATCTGCGGCGTGCCGATAAAGCTGGCAACGAACATATTCCGGGGATGGTCGAACACTTCATGGGGTGTTCCAATCTGCTGAATATGCCCTTTTTTCATGACAACAATCCGGTCTCCCAGAGTCATTGCCTCGGTCTGGTCATGGGTCACATAGATAAATGTGGTATCCATCTGCTTATGCAGTTTCTTCAGCTCCGCCCGCATCTGGTTACGCAATTTGGCGTCCAGGTTGGAAAGCGGCTCATCCATCAGGTAAACTTTCGGGTGCCGGACAATGGCCCGGCCGATGGCCACGCGCTGCCGCTGACCGCCGGAAAGGGCTTTCGGTTTTCTCTGGAGCAGTTCAGAAATCTGCAAAATCTCCGCAGCCTCGTGAACTTTCTTGTCGATCTCATTTTTAGGTACCTTCCGTCGTTTCAGGCCGAAAGCAATATTGTCATACACCGTCATGTGAGGAAACAGCGCATAGTTCTGGAACACCATGGAAATATCCCGATCCTTCGGTTCCACATCATTCATCAGTTCTCCATCGATATACAATTCGCCCTCGGTGATCTCCTCCAGACCGGCGATCATACGCAGCGCCGTGGATTTTCCACAGCCGGAGGGGCCGACCAAGACAATGAATTCCTTGTCGGCGATCTCCATGCTGAAGTCTTCCACTGCGACGACCTGGTTATCATAAATCTTCTTGACGTGTTTCAGAGTCAGCCCTGCCATGTTTTCTTCCTTTCCATTTTGCCTGGAGATTGGCCCAAAGAACCCTGTTCTCATACTGATCCTTCAGATCCAAATAGGTCACATGTGCCTTGCTCCGGGCTTTTCGATATGCTTTAACCGTAATGATCACCGCAAAAATTACCGGACAAATCCAGAAAAACACTGCAAACACCAACCAAACCATGCAGCGGTTTTCTACCAGACGAGCTGCATTTTCCCAATAGGGATAGGAAACCGTATCGGTGCGCATGGTGCGCTGATTCAAATGCCGAAGCAGGGAAAAAATATTTTCCGCCGTGTATCGGGAACTGTTTTCCACCACCACAGCATCTTTCGGTGCCAAATGTTCTGTCACCTGCTGAACCGCATACCCCTCCACCGGACTGGGCATCACCAGTTCATAACAACTGATGTAGGCTTTCTCGTTCATCGCCAAATAGGCGTCGTAAGCCATGTACAGGCCTGCCCCATCAGTATACGCCATTTTGCTTGCAGAATCGTCTTCCCGGGAAATGACCCCGGCCACCTGATAAGTATTTTCTCCGATGGTAACGGTCATTCCAGTCAAATCATATCCGCCGAACAGTTTCCACGCCAGTTCTTCATCCAGAAGGACTCGATCGTGCATCAGATCCGCATCGGAAATATAGCTGCCGCTAAGCAGTTCCAACGGGTGCATTTGGAAAAAATCGCCGCCTACAGCGATGACAGTAGCATCGGAACTGCCGTGCTCTCCCCGCAGGGAGACCGTCCCTCTGGCGCTCCACGCATCACAGTACAGATTCTTCAGTTCCTCCGTAACCAATTCCGACAGAGATACGGTCAGTTTCTCCCGGAATGTCCGGATCGCAGCCTCATCCACTGTGTTCCCCTCCGGCAGAAAAACAGACACCTGTGCGTAAGGCGTTTCACTGTCCCCCGCCCACTCCTGCGCAATCTGCTGACTGCGCAGAGTCTTTCCTGTGTGGCGGAACCCCGCCATACAGGAAAGCGCCAGGATCACACAGAGCAGACTGACTGCTGTGAACTGAAACCATTTCCCACGGACCAATGCAATGAAATCTGCCCGGGTCCATTTGATTGCTTTTAATTTCTTCTTCATAACAGTTCATCAACCCGATTCTGCAAGGCGGACCATGTCCTTATCCTTGATGGGTTTGCTGCTGGTGGTGATGACATAGTCATAGGGATTGAGTCCACCGGATACGGCAGTGTTGGTATCGTCGCTGAGGACTTTTTCCACATCCACACGGGTCGCAATATAGCGGTTGCCCAGAGGACTGGACTTGGACGTAACGACCAGAACGAAATCACCGTTGGAGTCGCTGCGCAGAGCGCTGTTGGGCACAATGGTATCATACTGCGCACTCTTCTGTCCCACAGACAGGTTCAGCGTGGTTCCCGGCTCCACTTCTCCGTGGATGTCAAATGTCAGGATCTTACTGGACTGGGGATTTTTGGGGTCTGTTTTGATGCTCGCCAATGTGGCCGTCAAATCTCCGCCCCAATAGTTGGCAATGGTAGCCTCGTCCCCTACACGAACTTTTCTGGCCTGCTCGGAAGTGACAGAAAAGCTGACATTATACCCCATGTCCGGCACCGTGATGGTGCAGATGGTGGTATTTGCCTCCACAGGTTTTCCGGCAGTAGCAGAGATACTGGTAACAATACCGCTGACCTTTGCTTTTACTTCCGGCTCCGTGGCATCCTGGCGCAGCTCGTTCACCTTTTCCTGGGCATCTGCAATGGTATACCGCATTTCCTGCAGGTCCAGCTGTTCCAACTGGATTGCCTTGTCATCGGTCTTCTTCTGCTCCTCCAACGCGAACACCAAATCTTCCAGAGCACGCTGTTTTTCCTTCACGGCAGTGGAGGCAGTCTGGATGCCCTCATAGATGGTCTTCATGTTCTCGTAGGTAGCGGTTGCCTTGTCCAGACTTTCTTTCGCTTTCTGGAGCAGGCGGTTGATGCGGTTATACTCACCGGAATTGTCGTTCCCCACAGCCTCGATGTAAGCAGAATATGCTGCATCACGGGTGCGCTGTGCCTCAGAAACCGCTTTCAGAGATTCTTTCAATGCGTCATACGCAGCTTTTTCTTTCTCATCGGCTACAATCTGATCTCCCGCGCCGGCATATCCGCCGGTAGTGGCTGCTTCCATGTATACATCCAACTGAGGTTCCCACTTGGAAACAAACTCATTACTAACCTTTGCTACATCAGGATGTTCCTGAAGAAATGCATCGATTTCACCTTTAGCTGCATCTACGCTCGTACTGTCCCCAGCAAATTTCTCATATTCATAGGCAGCATACAGCCCCTTCAATTCCTCGGCATCGGAAACATTTCCGGAATCGATAATTGCCTGCTGAACCCGATCGTATACAACTTTATAAAGCAAGGTCTTATACGCATTTCCCTGGGTCAGCATCTGGGACTGGAGTTTCTGGCGTGCCTGGGACAGTGCGTCCTCAGCTGCCAGATAGGCACTGTACAGGCCGCTGGTGTCTCCACCGCCGCCACCGCCGCCCAGGTTGTTCAGCTGCTCCTGGTACTTGTCCACTTCTCTCTGGGACGCATCCATCACCGCTTTGGCCGTGTCCATCTGACTTTTGGCCTGCTGCAACGTCATGGAGCCGCCGGAGAACGAATTCAGCTCTGCCTGTGCCAACTGAAGTTCTTCCCGTGCCAGCTGAATATCCCGGTTTTCTTTGGCGTAATCTTTCTCCGTGGCGTTGATCAGCGCTTTCTGATAGGACAGATTGGCTGCGCGGAGCGCTGCCTCTGCCTGCTCCAATTCTGCACTGTCCCCCTCACTGAGCAGGAAGAGCACATCCCCTTCCCGGACTTCATCGCCCACCTGAACCTTGACAGACTCAATCGTCCGGCCCTGGGAGAGCACGACCTCATAACTTTCGTTAGCCGTGACGGTGCCGCCGCCGCGGATCTTCGTGACGATCTCGCCGCTGGTCACATAGGCCGTGGCCACTTCTGCCAGAGAGCGGTTCATAAAGGTGTTCGAGAAAAACGTCAGGATCAGCATAATGGACAAAAAGATAATTGCCACATTCTTGATCCATCCCCGTTTTTTTGCCTGCATTTCATCCATAAACTTTACCCCTTGACACTTCCTTGATGTGCGATCCCTTCTACCAGATACTCCTCACCATGGAGGAACAGCAGCAGTGACGGGACCATATAAACCGTGGCCATGGCGAATGCCAGACCGATCTCTCCGGAATTGATGGTAGACAGGAACACCGACAGCGGCTGTTTATCTACATTTTCCAGCAGGATCAGCGGCTGTTCCACCATATTCCAATAATCTATGAATACCAGAATCACGATGGAATACAGCGCGGCCCGACATTGCGGCAGGCAGATTCTGGTAAATATGTACCATTCGCCGGCTCCCTCAATTTTCGCCGCCTCAATCAGCGAATACGGGATCCGTCGCATAAATTTCGTGAGCAAAAACACCGAAAACGGTGCAAAGGCGCCCGGCAGGATAATGGCCCACCGCGTATCATAGATATGCAGCCATTTACTGACCAGGTAGTTGGGCACCAGGGTGACCTGATAAGGCATGAGCATCAGGATCACATAGAAAAAGAAGATAAACGCCCGGACTTTCCCCCGCCATCGGGTAAATCCGTAGGCCGCCAATGAGGCGATGGCCACCTGGAAGATCACAATGGGCAGCGTCAAAAATACGCTGTTCCAGAATTTGATCAGATACTCCGGGGAGCGAACCAAACCGTTGATATACTGGGAAAGGGTCACTTTATCCGGAATAAATTTCAGGTTGACCTGGTCCGATTGATAAGAGTGGCTCTGCTTATCATTGAACACGGAACCATAGTTGGCGTTGATCTCTGACTCCGTCATGAAGGAGTTGGTAATGGTCAAAACTGTGGGCAGCAGGAACATGATCGCAAACACGGCGCAGATCACGAACACAAGTGCCCGTCCCACATAATTTTTCTTTCTCATCCCTCCACATCCTTTCCAAAGGCATCTTCCGCCTTAAACAGGATGGCGATCAGCACGACCATAAACAGGGCAATGACCACCGCCGCAGAGGACAACTTTTGATAATCCATGCTGCCGAATGTGTTGTTCATAAAATGCTGCAGCATATACAACCCATCGTATGGGTATTCTCCGGTGAGCAGGAACACTTCCCGGAACACCTTGAACGAGTTGATCAGGGACAAAATCGCCACGAACAGCACCGTGGGCGACAGATAACGCATTTTAATGGCAAAGAAACTGTACCACGGACTGGCCCCCTCCACATTGGCCACTTCCAGCAGCTCTTTGGGGATATTGGCCAGACCGGACATGAAGAGAATCATATTGTATCCCAGGTTTTTCCAGAGGAAGAGCACTGTGACCACGATCATGCAATAGTCCGATTTCAGCCAGTCGATCTTATCCGCGCCAAACACTGCCAAAAACTGGTTCAGCGTGCCATTATAGCTGAAGATCACCTGCCAGATCAGCACAACAGAGGCCACCGGCACCATGATCGGGCTGAGGAAAAAAGTCCGAAACTGGCTTTTCATGGGAATCCGCGCCTCCAGCATCAGCGCCAGAGCAATGGGCAGAATCACCGCCAGGGGAACCGCAGTAAAGGAAAACTTCAGCGTGTTTTTTGCCGCGATCAAAAATGCCCCGTTGCGGAACAGACTCTTAAAATTGTCCAGAAACACAAAGTTCTGATCCGCGCTGCCATCCACCACAGAGTAGTATACGACCACGATAAAGGGGACCACAAAGAAAATGATCACACCCAATAAACTCGGTCCCAGGAAGGCCATGCTCCGGGCAAAATCCACGGTCAGCGCCGGTTTTTTGATGGAAGAAATCCGCTCCTTGAAAGAAAGGCGTTCTTTCGGACGGCTGTTCAGTTTTTCCTTTAATTTCTTCATGTGTTCTCCAAATTCAGGAAGGATACAGACAGGGCTAGGCCCTGTCTGTATCCGTTTTTTCATCTCTGGCTCAGGACTGCTCTTTCACATAGATGCTAACACGGCTCTGAACCATTTTTGCAGTATCTTCTGCAGATTTCTGGCCGTTGAAGTAAGCCTGGGCCTCTTCATTCACAATGTCATACACGCTGGTGCTTTCAGAAACCACACGGGTGCAGCTCTCCACCAGATCCATCAGCTGATCCGCCTGCTCCTGGGTCATGGCATAGAACTCATAGCTGTTCACACCATCGCTCCAGCCGCCCTTGGATTCTTCGATCTTATTGCCGTTTTCATCCAGCACATAATTGCCGTTTTCATCCGTCCGATAATTGGGGGTCATTGCCTCTTTCAGACGGGCATCAAAGGCCTTCTGGTTGGTGGGGAATCCCCAACCGATACGCTCCTGACCATCTGCCGTCATAAACTGGCGGACAAACTGCCATGCAGCATCCTTATTGGCACACTTGGAGGAGATCGCATAGCCGGAACCAAGCATCAGCGCATTTCCCACGCCCTCACTGGTGGGGAATCCAACGAACACGCCCTTGTCGCCAAAAGCGCTCATGTTATACTGGAAGTCATAGAAATCTCCCAGGTTGGTTTCCATCAGCATCTGTTTGCCTGTGGCAATACGGGACTGGTCAGACTCATACTCAGTGTTGGCATCCCAGTTGAAATTCTCCGGGAAGAGTTTGATGAAGTCCAGCAGGTCAATAAACTCCTGGCTGTCAAAATGACATTCTCCGGTGGCCCAGTCCACAAACTGGCTCTCATTCATCATCAGCATGAACTCCAGGATGTTTGCGCGCGTCGTTCCCATGCTGAAAATATCACAGCCGGCAGGCATAGAGGCATAGGCGGTTCTGAACTCGTCCATGGTCCAGCCCATATCCTCACCCACAATCTCCCGGTTGCCCATAACGGTAACAATCGAGAAAGTCTGGGCAGTGCGGTACAGCTTGCCATCCATCTCCAGTGCGGCCCGCACAGCGGGAATCAGATCGTTCGGGGTGACCTCTCCGTCATTTTCCATGTAGGGATACAGATCCTCCAACAGGCCCTTTGCTGCCATCTGGTCGATGGGCAGGCCGGAGGTGTACACGATATCCGGCATATTTCCGGAAAGAATCTCAGTGGTCAGTTTCTGCAGACCAGCCTCATAGTTCTCTTCCGTATTGTATTCCGAATAGTCCAGAATTTCAATCCTGTAATCGGGGTTATTGCGATTAAATTTCAAAACTGCGCCTTTGGTCTCCCAATCCAAGTACTGAATGGCCAAAGTCAGGGTTTCTTTCTGCTCCACATCCTTGGCCGGGGTTTTGGTCAGCGTCACCATTTCCACGACAGCCTCTTCCCCGCTCCAGTCGATGATCAGGCCAACAATTGTACCGTCCTCCTGTACAGCAAAGCTGCGAACCTGGTCACTGTCAATGTCGCAATTGATCCAGTTGAGAACCTTTTCCTCGGTAGCTACACCGTCAGCAATTTTCAGACCGTAAAGGTTTGCGCCGTTGGTATAGAAAGCAGCATACTCGCCGGAGCCGGTCTGCAAATTCCAGGCGCCGGAAGGCAGCTCCTCACAGTAGACCTCTGCCTTTTTGGCAACGGGGTCCAGTCTGTACAGCTTGTTGGTATCCTCATACACGGAAATCGCCACAGAGCCGTCCGGGAGTTTCAGCATGGTGTCCACCCAGTTTTCCGACTCATAGGTGTAAACCAACGCACCGTTCATGTCCAGGACGCAGACTCTCTGGTCCAGCGTGACATATATGTATTCTCCGCTGACCACAAATCTGTTCAGGTACTCATTTTCTTTAATGCCCATAGCGCCCAGATCCACATTTTCCACAGTGGCTCCATCCGCGCTCACTTTTTTCAGCTGGTACTCGCTGGTGCTGCCCACATAGTACTCCCATTTGTCGCCAGTAGACTCATCAAAGCCCTCCGGGAGATCAAACTGGTTCAGGCTCTTGTTCACCAGAACATATACATTGCCTTCATCGTCAACATCGATTCCATTGGTGCCAATGTAACCATCCACACCTTCCGGCAGTTTCTCCACCTTGTAACCAGACAGCTCCGTCACGTTGCCCTCCAAATCCATTTTGAACAGGCGTTCCTCGGATAAGGACCAGTCAAAGATAGGCTCCACTGCATCCACCACAGGTTCTTCCAGCAAGCCGTCGGCACCGGCGACCTCCGACTCGGAGACTGCTATTTCGGGAACTGCCGCATCCGGCTGCTCCACAGTGCCCTCGGGCATTACCCGGGAAATGAAATAGTAGTATCCGTCTGCGAAAGTCGCATTGTACACACCATCGTTGAAACTCTGTTGCGCCCTTGTATACTTGGGCACATACACAAACTCAGATCCAGTGGGCTGTTTGCCGCCGTCATCTTCGCCGCAGCCGGTCAGGACCAGAGAAAGTGCCATCACCAGACACAGCAGTGCGCTGATGGTTCTTTTTGATCGTTTCATGTTTTATCCTCCATTCTGTACTTTTTTGTTTCTTTTTTGTAATATTTTGTTATCCGTACTATCCAGCTTAGTACAGTTATTATTATAACATGTAGAATTACTTTTCGTCAATATTAGAAAATCTTAAGATTTTCATAAATTGCGGGTTCTGCGTTTGTATCGCCCCTTTCTTGACTATAAAGACTGTTTTTCCAGGGAAAATGTTGCAGTTTCGGTGACATTTTTTATCTTTGTCAGTTTGCACGAAAGGATACGATAAATTTGGAATTTTTCGACAGTTTCGTTCCCTCTTTCCCCCAATGGGTTTTCCATTGACGGGAAAGACGGAACATGCTATGATGACGGCGGAATCAAGGCAGTCTTTTCGCAGGCTGTTATATCATACCATATTGTATATTGTAAAGGAGTCCTGACCATGACATTTATTTGCTATCCCAAATGCACCACCTGCAAAAAAGCCCAGGCGTGGCTGACTGAGCAGGGAAAATCCTTCACCGTACGGGACATCAAAGAACAAAACCCCACCGAAGAGGAACTGCGCCAGTGGCACGCCCGGAGCGGTCTGCCCCTCAAACGCTTTTTCAACACCAGCGGACTGCAGTACAAGGCGCTGAATCTGAAAAACCGCCTGCCGGAAATGAGTGAGGACGAGCAGTTCGCCCTGCTGGCAACAGACGGAATGTTGGTCAAACGCCCCATCCTGCTGACTGAAGATCGCGTTCTGGTAGGATTCAAAGAGGCAGAGTGGACAGCCGCACTGGCATGACATATTCTAATGTTGTTCCCGGTCTCTTTCTGGATCGCCCAAACCGATTCATCGCCCATGTGGAGATTGACGGCGAAGTACAGGTCTGTCATGTGAAAAACACCGGGCGCTGCCGGGAACTGCTGGTTCCCGGTACACGGGTATACCTGCAGGTTGCAGATAATCCTGCACGGAAAACCAAATACGACCTCATCGCCGTAGAAAAAGGAGATCTTTTGATCAACATGGACTCTCAAGCCCCCAATCGGGTGGCGGCAGACTATCTCCCCCGCCTGTTTCCGGATCTTACCCTTTTGCGCCCGGAAACCGTCCACGGCGATTCCCGATTTGATTTTTACTTGGAAATCCCTGCTGCACCATGGTTCGTGGAGGTCAAAGGCGTCACACTGGAAGAAAACGGCACGGCACTGTTTCCCGACGCCCCCACCCAACGAGGCGTGAAACATTTGGATGGTCTGCGCCAATGCGTCAAAGAGGGGTATCGTGCAATGGCGCTGTTTGTGGTTCAAATGAAAGGGCCCACCCGGTTTCTCCCCAATCACCGGACAGACCCGGCATTCGCCGCTGCCCTTTCCCGTGCAGATCAGGCCGGTGTCCTTCTCCACGCAGTGGACTGTCTGGTCACGCCGGACAGTCTGGCCGCCGATGCCC